>Ga0182027_10001355_pt1 | contig 41230 bp, 37 predicted proteins | sample 712E1DmetaG_FD_121300 | JGI IMG/M metagenome (GOLD analysis project Ga0182027, IMG submission 121300) | Permafrost microbial communities from Stordalen Mire, Sweden - 712E1D metaG (Illumina Assembly) | ecosystem: Environmental > Terrestrial > Soil > Wetlands > Permafrost | place: Sweden...
GATCTTTTAATCAACTTTCGCGAGCAGGATTTAGACAGATGCTGTGAACTCGTCGCCGACTTCTCTAAACGCTTTAACCTAAACCTTGGCCTTGCGCCAAATCTATTGCCGCAACCGCAAACTATACCAGTGGCCGTTAAAGTCCACCAGGACGAGCAGGAACAACTACCAGCGCCACGCTGCCCACGCTGTAACGTGGAAATGCGCAGGTACGCTTCCAAATTTAAGCCAAATAGCTACTGGCTTGGCTGCCCAAATTTTCGGGTAAATGGATGTTTAGAAAAGCTGCCCGCTTGAGCTTTAAAATAACAAGGCTATGCGCCAAAGCAAATGCCTTGTTATTTTTTATCCTACGCCTTACCACTCTCAGGTGTTTTTTACTTATCAAGTTAAAAGTTGTATACTGATTAAGATTTTAGAGTAGCAAATATAATTTTTATAATGCAAAGTGGCCATAAACTTCTACTTCATATAAGGAGATTACTGAATTATGCGAGAACGAAATATACCCGAAGCTAATTTTACGGCAAAATCGGGCCATGAAAAAATGACAGAGTTAAATCAAGGCAGGGATGATTTAATGGAGGCCAAGAAAGAACACTTGGCCTATGTTAAAGATGCCTGTATGGAAGTTTTTGGCACGGAACGGTTACCCAAAGAGTTTGTCCAAGAATTGATAGATATTCGTAAACAAATCGCTTCCAAAGTGGAAGCTACGGAATATCTAGATGATGTAGAAGTATTTACTCAACAGCAGATAGCCCAACTTGCGGTTAAGATCGCCAATTATAAAAACCCTAGGGGCGTAGAGCGTGCCGCCATTGATGAAAAAGGTCAGATTTCAGTAGTCACTGCGGAAAGTCGCTTGCGACCATTGTCTGAAAATGAGGAAGTATTAGTAAACTCATTGGAGCTTTATTTTGATACTTACCGAATGGCGCAAAATTCTTTTAGGTTTACCCAAAATATTAAGGGCGCTGAAAAAGATATTGTCCATGAAAACTCCAATCGTAAATTAAACTTTTATGCTGACAAAGATAAACGGAAGGCCGTAGTTGAACGAATTCAAGAAAAATATTTGAACGCTGGTTTTACTAATGGCGAGCTGTCCGAACTTGTAGAAACTTGTAGCTTACCCGATTTAGATAAGTTACAAGTTCATGATCTAAAAACCCTTGTTAAAATAAGGGAGATTTTTCAGAAATTTATGGGAGGCGACAAAACTAAATATGTCGCTCTGTCCGCAGGATTGCTTGTCCCAGCTTTTATAAACGGCTATGCCCCAATGGTTTTAGCCAATGCTTTTAAGGGCGGCAACATTGATGTTACGCAGGTCGGGCTTTACGCGTTGCTTTCTTCTGCATCTGCTGGCAGCTCTATATTTGTTGAGAAACAATTTACAGCATTTCTAAACAAAAATTTTAGCAAAGAAAAAGGCATCGGCCAAAGCATTGCAACTAATGTCGCCGAACTACCCGCAGACCAGATTGCAAGTTTTGGAGTAGACGACATTAAGGTTAATATCTCACAGGCTAAAGATAGCTACGAGGATATATACAGACTAATAAGTTTTGATATTTTACCTGCCGTAGTAACACTTACCACTAGTGCTGCTATGCTTTACGAAAAAAGCCCTGTTTTGGCTGGTGCTACCGCAGTTGGCACAGGCATTATGATGGCTTTGGATAAATACTTAGAAAAAGCTACTTCATGGCATAGTAAGAGAAGAGCGGCAAAACAGCAGACACAAGATGTCTCCAGACAAATCACGGAACAGCTAAATGCGCATCTTGAGATAATCCTCTCTGGTATGAAAGATGAGTTAGCAACTAGGATGGAAGCGCTTTTAACCAAGGAGCGGCTAGCTAACTCTGATAAAAAATTCTCTGAAACTCTTAGGGATAATGTGAGAGAATTTTCAGGCGCATTAAATTTAATTATCGCGGGCTTAGTCAGTTACCTCGCTGGAGCGACAACAGATAAGTTTTTTGCCACGCTAATTTATTCTGGAAACTTTCAAGGCGCAGTTTCTAAAATGCTAAAGTCAAAGAGCGAACTCTTGGGAGCATTTCGGGAAATACAAGAAATGGATTTGATGTTTAACGGTTACGCGGCGGAAGAAGCGGAAAAAGAGAAAACTCGCGTCGGAGTTAGCGCCGTCAATAATAGCGATATTGATTTAAAGGATGTTGAAGTATCGTTTGAAGGTAAAAAAATTATAGAAATTTCTGAATTACATATTCCACAGGGCTCTATGGCTAATTTGAGTGGAGCCAGCGGTGCCGGGAAAACAACTCTGATGAAAGTCATTTCTGGCTACTATCGACCTACTTCTGGAGCTGTTGAGTTTGGACATGTAAATATGGACCAAATTAAAAAAAGCGGCGGCGATTCTATCTATGCCTCTATTAGTTATTTACCACAATTCCCTTATATTTTAGAAGATACCGTAAGAAAAAATGTCATTTTTGGGCTGAATGGACAAGTGGGTGACGACAAAATCCAAGAAGTGCTTAAAGAAGTTGGGTTGGCGGAAAGGTTTAAAAATCTAAACGAGCCACTAAAAGGGGGAAGGGGTGATATGGGTACCGCATCTGGCGGAGAAGCATCGCGGATCGGTTTGGCTCGTATACTGCTTAAAGTACGCAATACAAATTCCCGACTAGTTTTTTTGGACGAGCCTACAGCTTCGGTTGATGAAAAAACCAGAAATGAAATTGCCGATATAATAAATAAAGAAAAGGCTGCTAGGCCTCAAGTGACGTTTGTGGTAATTAGCCATGACAGGGATTTTGTAAGCAGGCTAAACTGTGATATAGAAGTTAGAATGGAAAAAGGCAAAGTGACTAAGGAAAGCTAGGAGTCCAATTTAATTTCCCTTACTAAAACCGAAAATTTTCCCTTTTGCTCTTTTGGCTCTTGAACATAAACTCCGGTATGGGTATAAATTCACATAACTTGTTCCAAACCTGCAAACTCTGGTATCCTAAAATTAACCCCGCATTCCATAATAAGTGCGGTTTTTTCATGGCAATTTGACAATGCCTTTTATTGTTAGTATACTTTGTCTGTAATAGTTAATTAAAATATATAACTATGGCAGACAGAAATAAGGCCTTAAAATCAAGCATTTCTGAATCTACCCGCGCATTAGTGGCTAAACTAGCAAGGGCTTCTAATGGCGGGCTTTTAGACGTTTCTACCGCATCTAGAGCATTAGACGCAAACCCTAAGACCACCGCTATTAAGTTAGCGGCCTTGGTAAAAACAGGCTGGCTACTTAGAGCCAAACGTGGCTTATATTTTATTTTGCCTTTGGAAGCAACGCCCGGACAAAATATGATGAGCGATGACCCGTGGCTCCTTGCAAACAAAGCCTTTGCGCCCTGCTATATTGGCGGATGGAGCGCGGCCGAATACTGGGAACTCACCGAACAATTATTCCGTTCAACGCTCGTGGTAACTGCGGCCAATATTAGAACTAATGCGGTAAAATTACTTAATCATGAATTTCGTTTGTTTCAAGTTGAACCGGAACGCGTAAGCAGCGCTATTAAAATTTGGCGCGGCAGTGAACAAGTTATGGTTTCCGACCGCGAGCAAACCATAATTGATTGTTTGCGAAATCCTGAGCTGTGCGGGGGAATAAACCACTTAACGCATATTATGTTGGAATATTTAGTCGGCGGAAAAGCAAACTTTCCTACGCTTTTGAAAAAAGCGGAAGCAACAGCCAATGGCGCTACATGGAAGCGCCTGGGCTTTTTAAGTGAACTGCTGTGGCCTAAAGAAAAAGCCATCGTCAACGCGGCCTTAAAGAATTTAACCACAGGCTATATAAAACTGGACACCAAAATTCGTCCCAAGGGGACAATGAATAGCCGCTGGCGTTTATGGGCTAACGTTAACATCAATACAAATTCCTAAAACCAATGATTTCCAAACAGGACATTTTAGACCGCGCCACGGAATGGCAATTACGGCCAAGCACGGTAGAAAAAGATTACATTTTAGGCTGGGTACTTTCGGCCATTGCTGTTCATCCAATCACAAAGGATTTGTGGGTATTTAAAGGCGGCACCAGTATTAAGAAATGTTATTTTGAAACTTACCGTTTTTCCGAAGATTTGGATTTCTCGCTTTTGCCGACCGCGCCTTATACGGAAGCCGACATCAAACAAACTTTAAAAGAAATAACCGCCAGTGTGGCCCAGCTTAGCGGTATAATCTTTCCAGATGATCTCACGGCAGTTAATAGCCGCCACGACAAATTTAATCGTCCAACCTTTGAAGGCAAAATCGCGTACCAAGGGCCTTTGGGACAAACACATTCTCTGCCCCGGATTATTTTTGATCTCACAAACAACGAGCCATTGTTAAGCCAAACCACCAGGCGTAAAGTCATTCACGCTTACCCCGATCCGCTGCCTAAAAATGAAGGAGTCTTAACTTATTCGCTGGACGAGTTAATGGCCGAAAAAACCAGAGCCTTATTTGAGCGCACCCGGCCGCGTGATTTATATGATGTAGTTTATTTGCTGGAAAACCGCGCAGAAGCCATAGACTTTACCCAACTTAGAATGTTGTTTAAGAAAAAATGCGAAGTTAAAAATGTAGCCGCTCCGACTGCGGAAGACTTAACGCAATTAGTCCACGGTAACCAAGAATTAGTGGCCGACTGGGAACATATGCTCGCGCATCAGCTTCCGACTTTGCCAAAACTGGAAGATTTTTTAGGACGATTGCAACCGTTGATCCAATGGATTAACGAAACTGTCACCGCGCCTCCGCCAGTTGAAGTTTTGCCGACAATCTCTGCCGGTGGAATGGGAGCGGGACAGACAGTAGTAAATCCAGCAGGCATACAGTATTGGGGCGGCGGAGTGTCTTTGGAATCCATCCGCTTTGCGGGCGCTAACCGTTTGTTGGTGGAATTTTACTATAATGGAAAACACCGCAGGGTAGAACCGTATTCCTTACGCAGGGCAAACACCGGCAACTTGCTTTTTTATGCCTGGGAAATCAGCAGCGGCCAGATTAAAGCCTTTAATGTAGAAAAAATAAGCAATATTCAAACTACCGATGAAGCGTTTGCCCCGCGCTATATTATTGAATTAAATCAACACGGGCCAATTTCCGCGCCGACGATGAGCCTGCCGCGCTCATACCCAAGCTATGTTGGCGTAACCCCACGCCGCAGAAGCACGGGAATAAGCCACGACCCGACTTATGTTTACGAATGCACCTATTGCAATAAGAAATTTAGGAGAAAAACAAATACCTCGGCACTCAAACCTCATAAGGACAAAAACGGCTACAACTGCCCAGGCAGACACGGGTATTACGTTGACACCGTATGGAACTAAATTTTTGAAAAATCAAACTCTGGCATCCTAAAATTCACGCCACATTCCATAATTGCGGTTCTAATGGCTGTCACCAAAGAGCTCCAAAGAAAAATACTCCACAATATTGTGGAGTATTTTTCTTTGGACCCTGAGCGAGCGTAGCGAGTCGAAGGATCCACAACTTTTTAGTTTGCATTTTAAAATTTTTACGCTAAACTATAAGTGGAATCAAAAAATTAATTCACCCGCCTAAATTTTGCCCATTTTGTTGAGCAAACTTAATTATTAATAACCCCAAAATAATAGCAAAGGTTTTTGTAGTTTTTGCGCAAAATTTTGGCAGGTAAAGAAACAAAAATTATGGTAACCCAACAACTTTTAGATTACATAAAGCAGCAAACCCAAAACGGCAAAACCAAAGAAGAAATTACCGCAAGCCTGCTTGCTGCCGGTTGGAAAGCGCCGGACGTTGAACAAGCCTTTGCCAACCCAAACGGCATACCGATGCCGGTGGCCGGTGAGCTCCCCAAATCCAGGCAAATACTAAAAGAATCCTGGGCGATTTACAAAAACCGCTTTAAAACCTTAATTGCCATTGTATTAATTCCGACGGCGTGTTATCTGCTGTTTATTTTTTTGGGGGGCATAATAACCGCCATAGCAGCAGGATTGCTTAAATACAGCACTGCCAGTGTCCTGCCTTGGACCATTACTGGGATAATTTTGGGTTTAATTGTGATTGTCTTTCTTATCTACCTTTACATTTGGTCAACAGTGGCTCAACTGTACGCCATAAAAGATCAGGCCGAAGGCATTGGCTGGAAAGAAGCATATAAGAGATCCAGGCCAAAAATTAACCCTTTTTTTTCCACGAGCATCCTTAATGGTTTAGCGGTACTGGGCGGGGCAATTTTGTTAATAGTACCGGGCATAATCTTTGGCTTATGGTTCAGCCAGTCGCCTTATATAGTGATAGAAGAAGGTTTGGCTAACACCTCCGCTTTAAAAAGGAGCAAATACTATACAAAAGGCAGGATCGGGCAAATCTTTGGCAAACTGTTTTACGTTGGGATTATAACTCTTGGACTTTATATAGGTTTGGCAATCGTTTTGGCGATTTTTGGGGCACTTACAGGAATAAAATACAACTATCTTTCATGGATAAGCAATGTTTTTTCACTGGTTTGGTCTCCCTTGGTTACTGTTTATGCCTATCAAGTTTATAAATACTGCAAGACAACAAGACCATAGGGTTAAAGTTTATTCAAAAAATCCCTTTTAAATAAGGGGTTTTTTATTGCCTATTTTGCAAGTCAAATAATGTTTTTTGTTTTATTTAAGCTATAAAACGGCTAAAAGGCCTTGAAAAAGGTCTCCATAAAGAGTATAATTAAGTAGTAAAGGTGCTTTCTGGCATCTTTTTGTTATATATAAGGGTTTATCCCAAATAGGCCAAAATGGCTTAAGCGGGACGGCTGAAGTCCCAAAAATTCGGGACGGTCAAACAGTCGTACTTTAACATAATAGTACTTTCCCGATAGTCCGCGCTGGCGGGTCGGGACAGGGGAGAAAGGAGTTTGATTTAAAGAATGAAAGCTCTTTCTACCTTGAAGTCTGCCATAGATCAAAGCTCCTTTGTCGGCATAATCGCTTTGGTCTTGCTAACCCCGATGTTACAACCGCAGTTAGCATCAGCCGCCGCGCTACAGACTTCCGGGCAATCAACAGCTCAAGTTTTTGAAATCAACGTCTCGGATCCAAGTTTGCTTGGTTCCGCTCCAAAACAAAATAACGTTCAAAATTCCATAACTTTTAATGACATTCAGGCAGTAGACCCTCTGACAGTTAACTTGCAGGCTTACCTGCAAGACCACAATTCACCGCTTCAGGGTTATACCAGCCAACTGCTTAGCAAAAGCAATTGGAAACAGGTATTGGCAATCAGCTTTGTGGAAAGCAATATGTGCGTCCACGATTACGTCTATAACTGCAGCGGTATTGGCGGCCAGGAATACTTAAGAAAATACAACAACTTCGGCGAGTGGATAGACGACATGAGTAACGTCTTGGCAACCCGCTATGAGGGTTGGACTCTGGATAAAATGGACGGTGTCTATGTCCAGCCTTACAGCTATAACTGGAAACTCGGCTCCAAAAAAATATATGCCCAGCTTACGGAGCTTGAAAATTTTTCCAACTTGGAAAGATCCGAAATAGCCAGAGCCAGCGCCGTTACCCAGCAGTCAAACCGGGAATTGGCGACAATAGCGGAATAATAACCATAAAACTCCTCCGATTGTATCGGGGGAGTTTTAAATTTATCAGTGGTGCCCAGGGAGGGAGTTGAACCCTCAATCCCTTGCGGGCGACAGATCTTAAGTCTGTAGTGTATGCCAGTTCCACCACCTGGGCAGACTAAACACCAATTTTGCCCCTCGGCTACGCTCGGGGCAAAAAATCTGCTTAGCATATTTTTTGGAGGCGCAGATGGGATTTGCACCCATGGATAGCGGTTTTGCAGACCGCCGTGTTAGACTACTTCACCACTGCGCCTTGATTGTTTAAAACTTTTAAAACCTCATTATCAACCCACTTATTATAATCCATAAAAAACTTTTTGAATACCCCAAACTTCCTCTTTAAAAATTGCCCCTTTGCGTCTTGATAAATATATTTAAAAATTTTAACACTATCGCTAGTTGAGTATGCCAAACGGTAAGACTTGCTACCCTTATAAACTTTGTTGATTTTTAATTTGAGTATGAGCTCCATTCCTTGTGCGAGATTTATTAAAAAATTTTGGCTGCCGCTCACGAAAACTACCAACATCCTTTTTAAGGCTTTCTTATTTTTAACTACGGCCACATGGCCATCCCCATCGAAATAGCCTCTAACAAAATGGCGCAAAAATTCTGGGGCTATTTTGGGAAATTCCATTGTTAAAGACTTGTTCGGGAACAACCCAAGGGACGACAGGTCGTCATATATTTTATGGCTACCAATTCGTAAAAAATATCTAGTTTTTCTATTGGGAGAGTCGGGGGGTATTACAACTATAGTATGTTTGGAACCCAACGCCCTTCTCGTAAAATTGATCAGCTCCTTATCGGTACTCGTGAGCCGCAAATACTTACCCCGCAGATAATTTGCGTTTTCCAAACTCCCATCAGCATACAAATACCCAAGAACATAAGCCATGGTAGGTGTCCAGTTCTCAAAAAATTGTTCATTTACAGAATATTTAATCCCCATACTTTAGTGCTAAAGATATATACTGCAATTTTACCAGATACTATGTGAAGTGACAAGAAAAGACACCCTAGCTAGTTGGTGCCAGTTTTTTTTATACACAGTTTGACAAACCCTGCGGCAGGTGTTAAATTATGTGTAATATTTAATATTTTAGAGAGGTGAATAGAAAAGATACTCCAACGACCATCGCATCCAAAACCCGCAAGTCAATCCAATGGCTTAGTTCAACGCAAACGGATTCTTTTTGAATCGCGTTTTTTTATTAACATTAATTAAATTAATTTTTGGTGTTACCACGCATATCTCTTCTCGGCGTCATTCTGAACGAGTGCATCCGAGTGAAGAATCTCAAACAAAAAAAGAGATCCTTCGGATGCACTCAGGATGACGCCATATGGGAGTAAAGTTAAAATGAAAAAAAAATTCAACCACAAAATCCTGATTATCGGTTACGGTTCGGTGTCGCAGTGCACCCTGCCGATACTCTTGGAAAAAATTGATGTTGAGCCCAAAAACGTCACAGTTATGGATTTTGAGGACAAGGCGGCGAGTTTGAAACCGTTTACCGACAAAGGGATTGCCTTTGTCCGCAACCGCATTACGCCGGAAAATCTTGGCCGGGAGCTGGCCAAATACACGGACAACGGCGGCTTGATTATAGACTTGGCCTGGAACATCGGCGCCAACGACATTATCGGCTGGTGCCACGACCACAATGTTTTGTATGTAAACACTTCTGTTGAAATTTGGGATTCAATTAAGGGATTATTTACTGACAGCCCGTTTGAAAAAACGCTTTACTACCGCCAAATGCAGCTGCGTAAAATGACCAAGGACTGGAAGAACGCGACCACGGCTGTAGTTGACCATGGCGCGAATCCCGGATTGATATCGCATTTTGTAAAACAAGGAATGATAGACATTGCCAACAAAATGATTACGGATAAAAAAGCTACCGGAAAAGACAAAGAAGAATTGGAAGCATATATTAAAGACAGGAAATTCAATTTGCTCGGGCAAAAATTAGGCGTAAAAGTTATCCATTGCAGTGAGCGCGACACGCAAATTACCAACCGGCCGAAAGAGGTTGATGAATTTGTGGGTACCTGGAGCGTGGAAGGTTTGCGCGAAGAGGGAACGGCTCCGGCCGAAATGGGCTGGGGCACGCATGAACAAAAATTGCCGGATTTGGCGCATGTGCCGCCGTATGGGCCAAAAAACCAAATCTGTCTGGCACAAATGGGAATGAATACCTGGGTCAGGTCCTGGATACCGAATGAGGAAATTGTGGGAATGGTCATCCGCCATGGCGAAGCTTTTGGATTATCTGATAGATTAACAGTTTGGGACGGCGATAAAGCCATGCACCGCCCGACCGTACATTACGCGTATATGCCTTGCCATGAAACGCTGTCTTCTATTTGTGAACTCCGCGGCAGAAATTACGAAATGCAGTCCAAAGTCAGGATTTTGGAAGATGAAATTACTTCAGGCCGTGACATTTTAGGCGCGCTGCTGATGGGCCATCCGTATAATTCCTGGTGGACAGGCAGCGATTTAAGCATACAGGAAGCCCGGAGGCTAGCACCCGGCCAAAACGCCACCACTTTGCAAGTAGCGCTTGGCGTAATTTCCGCCGTTTTATGGATGTTTGAAAATCCAAATAAAGGCCTTTGTCTGCCCGACGATCTCCCGCACGATTTTGTGCTGGACATCGCAAAGCCTTATCTCGGCGACTTTATTTCCACGCCCTCTGACTGGACACCGCTTAAGAATCGTAAAGTCTATTTCAAAGAAAACCCGGCCAGCAAACCGGCCAAAGACATATGGCAGTTTGAAAATTTCCAGTTTATTCCATAAATTCTTCCGGCGTCATTCTGAGGAGTGCATCCGACGAAGAATCTCTATCTCTGACGAGATCCTTCGCCCTCGGATGTACTCGGGACTCAGGATGACGCCCAAGACAATAAGCCCATGACCCAGCAACGAAAAAAACTTTTGTTAGAACTGGCGGCGAAAAACGGCACGCCGATGTTTGTGGTTGACCACGAAATTTTGCGGAATAACTTTAAGGAATTCCGCGAAAAACTTCCGGACGTCCAGCCTTACTTTGCCGTTAAGGCAAACTCAAATCCCGAGATAATCAAGACCATGTTCAACCTGGGTTCCAGTTTTGACGTGGCTTCAATTTTTGAATTTAAATCTGTCCATAAGTTTATTGAAAACTTGCCCGATAAAGAACGCCAGGATTTTATTTGGGACAAAATTATCTACGCCAACACCATCAAACCGGCAAAAGTTTTAGCCAAGCTGAATCCTTACAAAATTTTGGTGACGTTTGACAACATTGAAGAACTCAAAAAAATCAAACAGCACGCGCCGGACGTGGGGTTGGTTTTGCGCATCCGCGTGCCCAACACCGGCAGCATGGTTGAGCTTTCTTCCAAATTCGGCGCATCTCCCGGCGAGGCTGTAGATTTAATCGGGCAAGCTGTAAATATGGGGCTGGGCGTGGAGGGTATTAGCTTTCACGTGGGAAGCCAGTGCAGTAATTTTGAAAACTATACCATTGCTTTAAACATTGCTTCATCCATCTTTAAAGAAGCGGAAATGCGCGGCTACGAAATTGGGTTTACAAAGGATGGAAAGAAATTTAAAGTTCTGGACATTGGCGGCGGCTTTCCGGTAAAATATGATTCCGAATCAAAATCTTTTACTGTGTTGGCAAAAAAACTAAACTCGGAAATAAAGCGCATGTTCGGCAAGGACAATATTCAGGTTATTGCCGAACCCGGGAGGTTTATGGTGGCCACGGCCTGCACTTTGGTGACTAAAATTATCGGCAAGTCCATTCGCGACGGGAAGACCTGTTATTATCTTGACGACGGAGTTTACCACACTTTTTCCGGCCAAGTTTACGACCACCAACATTATCCCCTGCATTCTTTTAAAGACGGCGAGTTAAAAATCTGCGCCACCTTTGGCCCGACTTGCGACGCGTTTGATACCATATCGCTGGCCGATGAGTTGCCCGAAGACTTGCAGATTGACGATTTGCTTTACGCGGAAAACATCGGCGCTTACACGCTGGCTAGCGCCACGGACTTTAACGGTTTTCCCGTTGCTAAAGTTGTGCATATTAATTTGAACAGATAACACCGTAGCGTGCCCAATTTATTGGGCTGCAGCCGATAAATCGGCACGCTACACTTAGATTATCCCAACAACTCATTATCATGCCAACAAAGCATAAATCCAAAAAAAAGAACGGCTTTAAAAAATTCTGGCGTTTGGGTATGGAAGAGTTCAATACCCAAAATTTTGACATCAGCCCCGACGGCGAGCTGATTGTCCGCGAAGGCAACTACCAATACAACATTTTTGACATTGTCAAAAAATACGGCACATCCACGGAAATTGTTTTCCCCACCATTATTGAAAACCGCGTGCGCGACTTGATTGAAACCTTTAACGCCTACATTAAAGTTTTGGGCTACAAAGGCAAATTTTTCTACCACTATGCCATGAAAGCCAACCAGACCAAGGAGTTTGTTCTGCCGGCGGTAGCCGAGGGCGCCAATTTGGATGTCGCCTCGGCCAACGAACTTTTTTTGGTCAAACGGATGATTGAGCAGGACAAATTTAACGCGAAAATCCGGGTAATTTGCAACGGACCGAAAACCGAAAAATATATCAGCTTGATAGAAGAACTAAAAAACAAGGGGCTGATTGTCATTCCGATTATTGAAGACTACGTTGAGCTGGAGAGGATGGAAAAATTTAAAGGCGAGGTGGGCATCCGGGTGAACCTGGACATTAAAGTACAGTCGCATTGGGACAAAAAGTTCAACCGCTTTGGTTTTACCGAAGAAGAATTGCTCAAAATCGGCAAAATCAGGAACCTGTCCACGCTGCATTACCATATTTCCAAACAGATAGAAAACATCCAGGGTTTTTTAAAACCTTTAAAGCGCACCCTGGAACTGTACGCGCAAATGAAAACAAAAAATCCGGGACTGGATACGCTGGACATTGGCGGCGGCGCCGGCGTGCCGTTTGAAAAGAAAAAACATTTTTACACCGGCCGCAGCTTAATTAGCCAGATAGTCAGAACCGCTAAAAAAGAATGCGACAAGCTCGGCCTGCGCCACCCGAATTTAATTGTGGAATGGGGCAGTTATGTGGCGGCGCCGGCGCAGATTACCATTTATAAAATTTTAACGGAAAAACCGGTAGGCAACAAAGGCAAGGTCAACTGGTACGTAATTGACGGCAGTTTTATGAATGATTTGATTGATACCTGGGCCATCCACCAAAAATGGCACGTGGTACCGGTTAACTATATGAACCAGCGCAAGCTGGATAAAGTCTGGCTGGCCGGCTCTTCTTGCGACAGTGATGACAAATATACCGCCGGCGGGGAATATATTTTGCTGCCGCGCCTGGCCGATTGCGATGAATTGTACGTGGCCTTAATGGATACCGGAGCGTACCAGGACAGCTTAGCCTCGCACCACTGTTTGCTTTCCAGCCCCGCAAAGCTCATTGCCCAAAACGGGGAAATAAAAATCGCCAGAAGGCGCGAAACACCGGAAGAGGTGGGAAAACAGTTTGGATGGTAATAGGTAATGACAAAAATTAAATAAATAATAAAAATGACAAAAATATTACTATAGTAACTTTTGTCATTTTTTTAATTTTTGTTCATTTTTGTCATTTCCTCTCTGGGGGATAACCTATTTGGCAATTTTTCGCTTAAACAGTATACTGGAAATGGTTGCAAAATGTCCTTTAATCCCAATAATTATGGGATAAAAGGCTATCCGCACAGGTCTTTGCGGAAATCAAATTAAATGAAACCAAAAACTCATAAAAGGGGGTGAACAACATGAAAGCTCTACACATGATTGCCTGGATCCTGGTTATAATCGGCGGCCTAAACTGGCTGTTAATTGGTTTGTTTAACTTTAACGTTGTAATGTACCTCGGCGATACGCTCGCCAGAATTGTTTACGTGCTTGTAGGCCTCTCAGCTCTTTACGAATTATTCACCCACAAAGCCAACTGTAAAGCGTGCGCGACGTCTCCGTCTCCAATGATGCCAAACCGACCGGCTGGAATGTAAAAAAACCGCTGATCACACGCTGATTTGGACGCTGATATATCGCTGAACTTAAAAACCCCTCTCTTAAGAGAGGGGTTTTGTTACGTCTAAAAATTTATTTGGTCTCCGTAGCCGGTTCTTCCTTTTTTTCTTCGACCGGTTTTTCTGCCGGTGTTCCGTCAGCCGGCGGTTCAATAGCAGGCGTTTCCTCAACTTTTTCAACAACCTTTTTGGGCGCCTCTACCAAAGCTTTCAACGAAAGCCCCAAGCGATGCTCGGCCGGTTCAATGGATATAATTTTAAATTCTTTTTCTTCACCGGGCTTTAAAATATCTTCCGGGTTTTTGACGGCTTCATGGGACAGCTCCATAATATGAGCCAAGCCTTGGATGTCTTTATCCAATTCCACAAACACGCCAAAAGGCATAATTTTTGCAACTTTTCCTTTTACGGTCTGGCCGATTTGGTATTTCTTTACCGCTTCCAGCCACGGGTCTTCCTGCAGCTGCTTAATGGACAAAGACACGCGGCCCTTGTCTATGGAAATAATTTTAGCCGTGACTTTTTGCCCGACTTTCACAATATCTTTTGGGTTATCTATCCTCTGCCAGGCCAGCTCGCTAATGTGGACCAATCCTTCCATTTCGCCAAATTTTACAAAAGCGCCAAAATCCACCACGCCGGTAATTATGCCTTCCACCACCATGCCGATTTTCAACTGGCCTAAACGGCTTTCCATTTCTTTTTCAAATACGGCTTTTTCGCTGACAATCAGCTTCTCCTCGGCGGAATCGGCGGTAATAATCTGCACGTCAAACGGCTGGCCAATATAGCTTTGCAAGACGCCCAAAATCCGGTTTTTGTCGCCATCTTCCACGCGCGGATAATGCTCAAGCGACAGCTGGGACACCGGCAAAAAACCCATAACGTTATTAATTTCCACCATAAGCCCGCCTTTGTTGGCTTCCAAGATTTTGGTGCGCAAAACTTCCTTGCTTTCCATTTTCTCTTTGAGCGTCTGCCAAACCCGTTCCTGGCCGGCCTGGCGAAGGGACAATTCGGCAATACCTTCCTTGTTTTCCGGCTCTACTACGGAAACAAAAATTTTGTCGCCGGGCTTAAGCGCCGAAAGGGTGGCTTCGTCGTCGTAAAGCTCTCTGCCCCGCACCACGCCCACGCCGTAGCCTTCCAAATCCACATAGACCTCGTTTTTGCCTACGGAGATTAGGGTGCCTTCCACCATATCGCCCTGTTTTAAAACTTTAATTTCAATTCCACTGCCGAGCAAGTCGCTCATTGTAGTGGCGCTGGCCGCGGCGGCGGGAATTATTTGCTTGATTTCTTCCATAATATTTATTGACCAAAATTAAATAAAATTAAGTAAAATTGAACAAAATTATCGCGAAGACAAAATAAAACAACGGCTAATCGTTGTCCAATTAAAAACCTTATTATATTTGGTTAATTGTTAAAAAGCGCTTAAATAAAACTTATTTGGAGGTTAATGATTTTTGATAATTGTAGCGCTTTGCGCCAAATAAGTATCAATATCTTAGCGCAGATTAAGACTTTTGGCAAGGGCAAAATGGTATAACCAGGTCTGGACTTTTCTAACATTTCTGATATGATATAGGGTCTCTTGGCAATTCTTCGGCAGTAGGAAGCCTAGAGCAAATCTGAAGGAGGTGGAAAGAGTGCGCGCATTTGTACCGTGGAAGTTTTTCAAAAAGCTACTTCCGTTCAATGCGGAACTGCTGAACGACAACGCCATGCTTGTCAGGGCATGCGGGGCTAAACCCGCAGATGGCAGCGTTTTGCGGTCAAAGAGCTTTTTGCTTTTCGGCAGAGGAGTAGCAACACTTCTGCCGCAAGCAGAGTCACTCGCCCAAGGCCTGAACGGCAAGAAAGGTTATGTTATGGAGTTCGTCCAGAGGCGTGACCGCCGTAAGGTAGACTATTGGGAAGTCCAAATCGCATCCGACCAGACACGGCCACCGCAAAACTGGGAAATCGAAGTTTCCAGCTTCGAGCCTGATCCGGACGATGGTATTCACATCAAGCCGCTCGTCAAACAGGAAGGCAGGCCCGGACAGTACATCTACCTCGCTTGTGTCGCGTAGCGCGGACAGTGATGTTCGCTAAACCGTAACCCTGGGGGAATAGTTGTCCCTAATGCGGCCTTAATTGGCTTTCCCTAATGTGATGAACCCCTCCTTAACCCCAAAGGAGATTCATCGTGAGCAATAACCTAGTATACGTTTCTGGGGCATTAAGTGATGTCCCCGCAACCATTCGGCCTCTGTACCTCGATTTTTACGAATCGATCGGACGGAAAGTCGAGACCCTCGGACTCGTTGCGTATGTTCCGCACCTCAACACAGACCCGGTGCGCCACAAGAACGTAACTCCGAAACAGGTTGACCTCATCGACCGGACAGCAGTCACGCAAGCGTTACTGGTCGTAGCCGTGGCGGACAATCCGTCGCTCGGTGTCGGCATTGAGGTCGAGATGGCCTATCACGGAAACAAACCGGTGGTGTTACTCTGCCAACGGGAGCGAATTGAGCAACGGCTCATCAGCCGCCTCATCCGCGGCAACCCGGCAGTCATCCGCGAGATTATTTATGTGGATTTCGCCGATGCGCTCGTACAGCTCGAAACGTTCATTCTTTCGTTTCTGAAAGAACAGGCGGAGAGCATTCTTCCGAAGACGCTCAAAGTCTAGCAGCATATGGGGCGGTGTCACACGTAGTGATGCCGCCCACTTTTTATTTACATTTTTTATAAATTTCCTACCATTTTCCCCCTTTTCTTTTTGCTCAAAATCGTCTATAATTACTGAGTAGAAACCTAAGTTAATGGCTCTAAATTCATGCAATTTAGGCAGGCCATCCTCCTTCGCTAAAGCTTCGGGGGACAAGCGGGACTGCACTACATTCGCGGATTCGTAGCCATTCGTTGATTCGCCTGCCCGCCGTAGCTTTAGCGAAGGCTGGGTTTAATTCGCAGATTCGATTTCTTTATGCAAATACAGTATTTTGGTTTATCTTCATTTAAAATCACAACTAAAGAAGCTACAATTATCACGGACCCATTCCATAAAGATTCCGGCTTAACTCCGCCAAGGGGAGCGGCGGATATTTTGGTTTTGGCGCAAAAAAACAGCAAGCTTTATTCGGCTACCTCCGGCATTTCCGGCGAACATTTTGACATTACCGACCCGGGCGAATACGACGTAAAAGGCGTAACAGTTACCGGCATTCCGCTTAAACAGGAAGACAAATACATAACGATCTTTTTAATTGAGAGCGAGGACATCCGAATTTTAAACCTCACCCACATTAAAGAATTCAATTTAACGGAAGATGAACTGGAAGAGCTGGGAGAAATTGATATCTTGATTTTGCCCGTGGGCGGCAACACGGTTATGTCAGCCTCGGCGGCATCCAAGGCGGTAAACGAAATTGAGCCGAAAATCGTAATTCCTTCCCACTACAAAATGCCCGGGCTGATTATTGACGTGGATGATTTGAATAAATTTATAAAAGAAATGGGCGGAAAAAAGGAAGAAATGGAAAAGCTGACGATTAAAAAGAAAGACTTGCCGGAAGAGGGAACAAAGGTGGTAGTGTTAGATCCGCTTAGATAGTTTACGAAGTACGAACGGGTACGAACTTACGAAGTCGCACCTTTCGTAAGTTCGTAAATTTTCGTACTTCGTAAACTACAAATATGGGCCTTATCGAAAAAATCCAAAACCAGTCCCAAGCCGCGAAAATCCGGATTATGTGGATTGTCTCCATAATTATTGTGGTGCTGATGATTGCGGTTTGGATAATAAGCGCTCACTTCCACAAAAATACGGCCAAAGATACTTCGCTTTTCCAAACCATCGGCCAGGGAATACATAATATACGAGAAAATTACAGGAAGTAATTGACATGATTGACAAGAATTAAATGATTGACATGAATAACTGCACTACATTCTTGTCAATCCTGTCAATCTTTTAAATCATTTAAATTTTTTACACTATGCCCAAAGATTCCAAAGCAGAATTAAGTTTAGACATCGGCGAAATTAAGGACCGGGATATCCGCACCGAAATGCAGGAGTCATATTTGGATTACGCCATGAGCGTGATTGTCAGCCGTGCCCTGCCGGATGTCCGCGACGGCCTTAAACCCGTACACAGGCGGATTTTGTTTGCCATGCACGAAGCCGGGCTGCGCCATAACGTCAAATACCGCAAATCCGCCACCGTAGTCGGTGACGTCTTAGGAAGATACCACCCGCACGGCGACATTGCGGTTTATGACTCCATGGTCCATATGGCCCAGCTGTTTGCCATGCGCTATCCGTTAATAGACGGGCAGGGAAACTTTGGTTCTATGGATGGCGACGGCGCGGCCGCGATGAGATATTGCGTTACCGGAGATACTCTGGTTCCCACAAATAGGGGCTTAACCCAAATTAAAGATATTTCTCCGACTCAAGACGAAGACATTAATATCAAAATTCTTTCCAAAGACAGAACAATTAACTCTGCCGACAAATGGTTTGACAGCGGAGAACATCCAACTATAAAAATTACTACCGATAAGGGTTTTTCCATTCAAGGTTCTTACAATCACCCTATTTTAACCTGGAGCAAAGAACCCTCGGGCAAACCTATACTCCAATGGAAGCTTTTAAGCCAAATCAAGGAGGGGGACTTTGCGGTTATTGACCGGAGCCAGGATATTTTGTGGCCAGAAAAAAATGTCTCGCTCAAAGATTATTGGCCGGTTCTCAAAAATCCAAGAATTGAGAAAAAAATTCTTCCCAAGGAATTAACCCAAGATTTGGCGCATATTTTGGGAGCTTTAACCTCCGAAGGAACTTTAAGTGAAAAAAAACTGGAATTTTGCAATAGCGATTACGCTTGGGTTGAAGAATTTCAAAACCGCTGGCAAAAAGTCTTTCCCGATTGCCGACTGCATCTTTTTAATCGCGAGCCGAGTTCTTACGGCAAAAAACCTTACCAGCGCCTGGAAGTCCATTCTCAATGCGTAATTCAATTTTTAAAAAATATTGGGCTAAAAACAGCAAAATCAAAACAAAGAAGCATCCCTAATCTAATTTTCCAATCGCCCAAAATTGTAGTAGGCGCTTTTCTGCAAGCTTACTTTGAAGGAGACGGGAGCATTAGTGATAGTGGAAAAATGAACGAGTTATCCGCGATTTCCGTAAGCGAAAAACTAATTGACCAAATTCAAATTTTGCTTTTAAGATACGGCATAGCCGCAACAAAACGTTTTGACAAATGGAGAGGGACCCACAAATTATATATTCGTAGCTTAAGCGATTATTTGCTGTTTAGCCAACAAATCGGTTTTATTTCGGAGCGAAAAAAATCAAAATTGGCGGCGGTAATAGAAAAACTGCGGAAAGATTACAGCCAAAACGATTTTATTCCGTATATTTTAGGTTTTACGAGGAGCATTTTAGGAGAAGATTATCAACTAAGCCGCTTTGCAACAAGATATAATTTTGATCGTTATCCTAATTTGAAAAAAAATTATAACCAAATCGCGCTTGCGGTAAAACCGGCTCTGCAAACCGAGGTAAAATTGCTGTTTGGGAATCTGTTAAGTAGCCACTATTTATTTGACCCTATAGTAAAAATTGAAAAAACAGCTAAAGCCGTTGTTTACTCGCTGAGGGTTGATAGCGCTTGCCATTCCTTTGTGGGCAATGGCTTTATCAACCACAACACCGAAGCGCGCATGTCCGCTTTGGCCGAGGAGCTGTTAGTAGATTTAGATAAAGAAACCGTGGATTGGCGCGACAACTATGACGCTACGCGCAAAGAGCCTATTGTGCTGCCCGGCAAATTGCCCAATCTTTTATTAAACGGCACGCTTGGCATTGCCGTGGGTATGGCCACGGATATCCCGCCACACAACTTAAACGAAATTTGCGACGCTATTATAAAGTTAATAGACGATCCGGAAGCCACAACCGAAGACTTAATGGAATTTGTCCACGGCCCCGATTTCCCCACGGGAGGTATAATTTACGACGTTGCGGCCATTAAGAACGCTTATGCCACGGGCAAGGGCGGCATTGTTATGCGCGCCAAAACGGAGATTACCGAGAATAAAGCCGGCGCCTACCAAATTCTGGTCCACGAGATCCCTTACCGCGTGAACAAAGCCACCCTTTTGGAAAAAATTGCCGAACTTGTGCGCGACAAAAAAATAGAAGGCATCCGCGACGTGCGCGACGAGAGCGACAAGGACGGCGTGCGCATTGTCATAGACATAAAAAAAGACGGCCTGCCCAACAAAATTTTAAACCAGCTGTTTTCCTATACCCAGCTCCAGGAATCTTTCCACATGAACATGCTGGCCTTGGTAGACGGCGTGCAGCCCCATGTTTTGAATTTAAAAACCGTGCTGGAAAAATATCTGGAGCACCGGCAAATTGTAGTGCGCAAGCGCACGGAATTTGAACTTAAAAAAGCCAAGGAGCGCGCCCATATTCTGGAAGGCTTGAAAAAAGCCTTAGACCACATAGATGAGGTTATAAATACCATCCGCAAAAGCCCGACCAAGGAAGAAGCCAAAATTAATTTGGTTAAAAAATTCAAGCTCACCGACATCCAGGCGGACGCGATTTTGGAAATGCGCCTGCAAACTTTAGCCGGCCTGGAGCGCAAAAAAATTGACGATGAGTTAAAAGAAAAAAAGAGTTTAATTGAGGACCTAGAAGGCATTTTGCAATCCAAAAAAAAGATCCTCGGGATTATTAAAAGCGAAGTGGAAGATATGAAACAGCGTTTTGGCGACGAGCGCCGGACGCAGGTGGTAAAAAATGCCATTGGGAGTTTCTCTGCCGAAGACTTAATTCCGGAAAGCGACGTAATTATTACCATAACCAAATCCGGCTATGTAAAAAGGCTGGCGCCGGACACCTACAAAACCCAAAGCCGCGGCGGCAAAGGCGTAATTGGCCAAACCTTAAAAGAAGAAGACGTGGTGGAAAAGCTGATTTCTTCCAACACGCACGATGATATTCTCTTTTTTACCAACAAAGGCCGGGTATTTCAGACCAAAGTATATGAATTGCCCGAAGGCTCGCGCGTAAGTAAAGGCCAGGCTTTGGTAAATTTCCTACAGCTGCAAAGCGGCGAAACTTCGCAGGCCGTGCTGACTTTTTCAAAAAAAGATCAGGACAAATTTTTGGTTATGGCCACCAAAAACGGGCTGATTAAAAAAACCAGCCGCGATGAGTTCAGCAAGGTCAGGCACAGCGGTATGATAGCCATTTCTCTTAAAGGACCCGATGAATTAAAATGGGTGGAAACCTCCTCCGGCGAAGACCAAATAATGCTTTCCACGGAAAACGGGCAGGCCATCCGTTTTAGTGAAAAAGACGTACGCGCCATGGGCCGCAATGCCAGCGGCGTTACCGGCATGCGCCTGAAATCCGCCAAAGGCGGATCCGCCTCCGGCGGAAAAGATCAAATAATCAGCATGGATATTATCCGCAAGAGCGTGGACGTAAAAACCCTGGAAGTTTTGGTAGTTACGGAAAACGGCTTGGGCAAAAAAACCGAAGGCCAATATTACAAAGTGCAAAAGCGCGGCGGCAGCGGAATTAAAACTTTAAAAGTTACGCCCAAGACCGGCAAAATTGTGAGTATGTATATCTTAAACAACAGCGAGGAGCACGACCTAGTTATTATCTCTAAATCCGGCCAAACCATCCGCACACCGCTAAACAAAGTCTCCACCTTAGGCAGGGCGACGCAGGGCGTAAGGGTAATGAGGTTGGATGAAGGCGATAAAGTAGCATCAGCCACGATAATTTAAATTAGCAAACGGTACTTAGTGAACAGCAAAACTCCGACAAGCGTCGGAGTTTTAAATATTTATTATTAAACCGATGTGATCAGAAATTTTTTGTCGTCTAAAGATAAGTTCGACTTTTTTAGTAATTAAGCCCCTAATAAAAATATAGTCAAACTTTCCCTTTGGAACCGTAGGCAGCCCTAAGTCGGAAGGATCCAGAAAACCAGAATTTATAATTTTGAAATAAGGAGCAGTTTTGGGTAAAAAATTGAAGTCCCCGACGACTATTGCCTTACCGTTTATCAGATGACAAATTTCCTGAACCTGGCTTAACCGGACTTGTTGGTAATTTTGTTTTTGACAAGCGTTGGCAGATAATAAGTGAGCATTAACCAAACTCAATACTTCCTGCTGATACTCAAACTGCACTAATTCAAACCCTTTGCCATACAAAACATCCAGACACGACCAGCCAAATAAATTACCTTGCGCTTTAAACACCAAACCACGTGTATTAAATAAATGGCGTTTGGAAATAATAAGTAAATTTTTAAAATGGAAAAAAAACCTAAACCCGAACTCTTTTAAACCTTTACTAATTAATTCTGCATCAATTTTAAAAAATACTTCCTGTAAACAAATAATATCAGGGTTATAAAAAGCGAGTCCAGAAATAATTTCAGGAAGCCGCTGTTTCCTGTTAAGTGACCATGGCGGCAAACAACAATTCCAAGTAATAATTCTCATATTTAAATCTGGTGGGCGTGCCAGGATTCGAACCTGGGACCCTCAAGGTATAAGCTTGATGCTCTAACCAGCTGAGCTACACGCCCTTACAAACTTCATATATTATAATTTAAACCTGTTAAACAATCAAACGTTCTGCTAAAATAGCTTTATGCAATTCTTACCAGTAAAAACCAGAAAGTTCTTGCCGCCAAAGGATGACATTTTGCTAGAGCTGGACAAGCGCCTGCCTAAACTTAAAGAAGGCGACGTTTTGCTGATTGCTTCCAAAATTTTGGCGATACACCAGGGAAGGTGCGTACAAATTAAGACAGCCGATGAATCGGCACGCTACACGCAAAAACATCAGCTCGTAAAAAAAGAAGCCGACCACAGTTTGCCCGGATATATGATAGGCGATTCTGAAATTATTTTGACGATTAAAGATTACACTTTAATTCCTTCGGCTGGAATTGATGAAAGCAACGGCAACGGCTATTTTATTTTGTGGCCGAAAAATGTAAACGGCCTTCTTAAACAAATTGTTAAAAGATACCAAAAAAAGTTCGGGATAAAAAAATTGGCTGCCGTGGCTGTGGACAGCCGCACTACGCCTCTTAGGTGGGGGACGCAAGGGGTAAGCATCGGCTTTTGGGGACTAAATCCACTATACGATTACCGAGGCAAAAAAGACATCTTTAAACGCAAATTAAAATACACCCAGCGCAATTTAGTAGACACGCTGGCGGATTTGGGAGCGCTTATTATGGGAGAGGGCGGCGAGCAAACGCCGGCTGTGGTACTAAGAGGGGCGAAATTTATAAAATTTACCAAAAAAGATTTATACCACAAATTGGTAATCCCCCCGAAAAAAGATGTATACGCGCCAATCCTTAAACCGTTTTTGAAAAAACGTTAAAGTCTTCTCTTTTTTTGGCGTCATTCTGAGGGAGTGCAGCCGACCGAAGAATCTCTCTCCATAATGAGATCCTTCACCCCTCGGATGCACTCGGGGTTCAGGATGACGCCATGGGTAGATAAATTATTCAACAGATACTTTATTTTCCACCTTGAATTTAAACGGGTTAAAATTGGTATTATAATCAAACACATCCAGGCCTTCGGCCTTTTTTAAATTATTGACCACAAAATAAGTTATCGGAGTAGCGACAACCTCATAACCGCACTTAAACAGATAGAAGCTAAAGATAATTTGCAAAATAACCGCGTTCGGCAACACGCCATAAAACGCGATGCCAATAAACAAAAACGTGTCCACGGCCTGGCCGACAACAGTAGAGCCGACAGTGCGCGTCCACAAATACTTGCCCTTGGTTAGTAATTTCATTTTGGCCAAAACCAAATCGTTGGCAAAACCGCCTGCCCAATAAGCTATGACGCTGGCTAAAGAAATCCTCGGTACAAAACCCAATATCGCGTCGTACGCGGCCTGGTTGTGCCAAGAGGGCGACGGCGGTAGGTATTCAACAATCAGAAGGACCGCCGAAAGCAAAACTAACGAAGCAAAGCCAATCCACATTACCCTTCTGGCCCGGGCATAGCCGTAAACTTCGGTTAAAATATCGCTAAAAATATAAGAAATAGGAAAAAGTACCGCAGCTCCGGCAGTCTGGATAAAACCCAAGGACACAATTTTTGTAGAAGTTATTTCCGAAATAATCAATATAGCCACAAACAATCCGGTAAAAATATCGTAATACTTAGGCTCGCGTCCCTGAAATTTATCCTGCATAATAATTTTTTGATTTAATAATATACTGCTAATTATACCATAGAAAGAAATAAAAAATGAGAGGCCGCGCTAATTGCGGCCCCTCCGGAACGAGAAACTTCTCGTCGCGTTAAGATACACCCTCTTTTCATCCTTGCCGGTCGGGCTGGCGCGGTAAACTGCCGCGGCCGCAAAATCCAAGCCCCAATGATGGCCGAGATTAAACCCCAAGCCCCCGCCGGCCGTAATGGATTGCTTGGTTAGCCGATGTGTGTTCTCGGACTCCATCCGCAGGCTCAACCAAGGCAACACTTTTCTTTCCACGACCACAAACTCGTAGAACCCTGGTTTGGAAAGAATAACCGATGGCTCAGCGTAGAGCGACCAGTTTGTTGTAAGTTGCCGACGATAGCGTACATCAAGAGCCCAAAAACCGAGAGTCGGTTTGGGGTTCTTTGGCGTGAGCGTCTCGTTGTAAGGCCACTGGCGCTGGCTCATAACCTCCACCGACCACTTCTTCTTGTCCCTGCTCTGGCGGCCAATCCCGAAAAACAGGTTAGTGGTATCAAAGGCCAGCGCTTTGTTGTTATTGACGGAGTAAACGGTTGAGTAGTAACCGCCTCCGATTTCCCCTTTCAGCTTGAGTGTGGACCGGCTCTGCCAGTCCTGGGCTGAAGCCCAAAACCAGCACAAACAAAGGCAGATGACAGCCAATTTCTTCATACGCTCACCCTCCATGACTGCATTTCCACTCCAAGATCACACGCGCCGCAACTTCGGCCACTTCGTCTTCGAAAAGCAATGCGGTGTCCTCACGCGCACCACCTAACTCGACGAGCTTGCGAGCGATTAAGGCTTCAACGAACACCGCATGCTCAATATTCTCGATAGCCTCTCTCAAGTTGCCCAACTCAACCACCTTTCCCTCGTCGCTCATACTTCCCCCTCTCCTTCCTTGTTCAGCAATCTTCTCAAAATCCCCTTCAAAAACTTCTCCAGTTGCTGATCTTCGTCCAAAACTTCCACAGCCGGCTTGCCGGAAACAGTTTCAATTGCCTGCAATAGAACCATCACTTTTCCTGAAGCAAAGGGGTTAATCCCGGCAATCTTGGCAGACTTACTGCCGCCAAAAAACTTTGCCAGTTCCTCTGTAGAAACTTCAAGCGCTCGTGCGAGACGTTCAACGACATGACTGTGATTTTGGGGTTTAGGAATTGCCCCATGAATCAGTTTGCCAATCCCGCTTGGGCTGATTTCGCTAAGCCTTGCGACGTCAGATTGACGCAATTGCAGCTCTGTCATTCTTTGTATGATGAATTCCCCTAACGGAGTACGCCGCTTCGGATTTTCACCCTTCATATTTTTTCCTCCTCTTTCTTCTCAGAACCGCCTCTTGACCCCGCCGCTCGCGATTGGAGGGGTTGACGGTTGACTGATAAGCGTATATTATTTGTGTTGAGTGGCCAAGGCTACCATAGGGTGTCTATCACTACCACATTAGAATAGTCAGGATTCCCGCTTTCGAAAGCTTAATGCTTCGGGCTAAGCCCGAAGCAGCTTAAGTCGGGAAGGACAAACGAATATGTACCAGGAAATATTGGAAAATTTGGGGCTTTCACCCAATGAGGCAAAAATCTACGAGACTTTAGTAGAGAAAGGAGAGTCGGGCATTTCCGACATCTCGGTCGCGGCAAAAGTCTACCGCCGCAATGCCTACGACGCTGTCCACCGCCTAATAGACAAAGGCCTGGTCTTTGAAATATTTTCCACTTCTCAAAACCGCTATAACGCAGTGGATCCGGACAAACTTTTTGAACTGTACGCGGAAAAAGAAACCAAGCTCAAACAGATACTGCCTGAGCTAAAGAAAAAGTTTACCCATCGCATTGCCCCGGAAGAAGCTTACATTTACCGCGGCCTGGAAGGTCAAAAAAACATCTGGCGGGACGTTTTGAGGGTGGGCAAGGACAGTTATTTTATTGGCGCCAAAGGCGGATGGTTTGACAAAAGGCTGGAAGCCAACAACAAAGCTTTTTTTACCGAAGCTAGACGCAAAAAAATTAAATTCTACCAGCTGTTTGATGCCGAAATCAAAACTCTTGATCCCGATTTCCCCAAAAAATTCCCTGCTCCAATTGAATACCGCTATTTGCCTAAAAAATATTCCACCGATTCCGGCATCCATATTTTTGGCGACTACATAATAACCTATACGGGCTTACACCTGGGCAAGCTGGACGAAGACGTAGTTTTCTTTGTCATCCATAGCGAGGAACTGGCCGACAGCTACCGCAAATGGTTTTGGTATATGTGGGAAAAAACGGAAAAATAATTAATTAAAAAGTGAAGCAAAGAGGCTTGAAAAAAACCCGGAATAGTCTTAAAATAGTCTAAATATAAAAAATTAAACTGCATTTCAACAAATATATACCACCATGTCTCTTAATAGAAAAGAAGTAAAAATACTGGCGTCAATCAAAGTTGCTTCCGAAAACAATCCGCATAGGCCGGAATTCCCTCCGGACCATCCAAAGTTTCCGGCAACTCCAACCTATAGGATTAAAGTTCCGGGTTTTTCCAATGTCTGGCTAAAAGATGAAAGTTATAACCCAACTGGAACGCATAAAGACAGAATGGCATGGGAAATCATAGTTACTTATAAAGATTTTTTACTTGCCAAAAAACAAGGGTTGCTTAAAGGCGGGCTGCCGCCTATGTCCATAATTTCTTCCGGGTCGGCGGCTATTGCCATCCAAACTATGCTAAAAAAATATGGGCTTCCAAATCTCAAAGTCCTTGCGCACTCGTCCACTTCGCCTGTTATTCTGGAGTCAATGAAAAAACTCAACTGCGAGGTATATTTAGCCGACCTATCCAGAAAACCGTTTTCCTGGAAAGAAATTCTGGCCTTGACCAACAACCAAAATGGGTTTGATATTACATCTAATGAGGCCTTGGATCCTACTATGAGATTCTACGATTGGTTAAGTTATGAAATAATAAACTCCTCGCCGGATTATTGCATTGTCCCGTTCGGTACCGGTAATCTTTTTGAAAACATTCTTAACATTAACAAAAAAGAAATCTCCACCAAAAATCACGACCCCCGCTTCAAAGGCAATGTAGCCAAACTCAAAAGATGTAACTTTTTTGGCGCCACAACCAATGACCCTCAATCCAAGGCTGAAAAACTATATTCTCCCCATTTGCCTTTTGTACACTTTGACGAACAGTGGATACGACTGTACCGTTACGCAGGTTATTGCGGATCCGAATCGAACGTTTATACCATCAGAGAACAATTTTTGGACAAAGCGTTGGAAATTGCAAGCGGCCAAAAAATAAATTGTGAACCCTCGGGTATTGCAGGGTTGGCTTTACTATTACAAATGAAAAATAAAATTTCCAAACATAAAAAAATTCTCATAATAAATACGGGTAAGACAAAATATCCTTTAAAAAAATCGGTAGCCCAATAGAAAATTTAGGGGGCCGCTACCTATAGACAACTGCCTAAAAATCTGCTATACTTACTATAGAAAAGTTAGTTCTTCACCAGAAGAAACCAAAATAAAAAACAATTTAATGTTTTTTAACAATCCTGATTCGTCAGGATGCATATCGCCTTTATTTTCAGGGCGATGGGCCGCAAGGTAAATCTTCCGGCTTACAAACGCTTCTTTTGACTTTTCGGAGAAACCCTCTATTGCCAAACAGGCCCGACGGCCTTGGCAATACATAGAGGGTTTTTCTTATGCGGACCTTACACACCGCCACTTTTCAGTCAGATAAAAAAACTTTAAAGAAAAGTGGCTTTGGTCAATTGCGTCGTTATTTTGTTGCGGTTTTACTCGCCGTAGATTAACTACGCCTCATAAAATCCTCACAAAATGCCTCGCACTTGACCAATGTGTCAGGTCCGCCACGCCCGAAGCCAGTCTTCAGGCGCTACCATATACCATGATTTTGTGCTAATCTACTAAATGCAATATCTAAACACTAACCAAAAATTACTACTATGGACCAGGAAGACATAAAAACTTTATACGATGATAAATATAAAAAGACCCTGGGATTAAACTATGAAGAATGGTCTGAGCAAGGCCCACAGGGAGAGGCCGAAGCTTACGCGCGGCTGCAGGAAATTGACGAGGAACTAAAAAATTCCTACGACGAATGGTACGAGGCCGAAGGCGAGCAGAAAACCGAACTGGAAGAATATCGCGACAAGCTTAAAGCGGAATATGATTTTATAGAGGCAGCCTTTGGTTTGGAAGCACCGGATAAAAATTGGTAATTTTAATAACTGATAATTTATAATTGATAACTTATAACTACTGCATTTCCAGTTATTGGTTATAAATTAACTATTATAAGTTACTTATGTTATATATAGTTGCCACACCAATCGGAAACCTCGGTGACATAACCCTGCGCGCGATTGAGACTTTAAAATCGTGCGATTTTGTGATTGCGGAAAATCCCGGGTACAGCAGGAGGCTGTTGCAATACATCGATAGTCTTGAATTATCACCTTCTTCTCGGCGTCATTCTGAGGAAGTAGCACCGACCGAAGAATCTCAAACCAAGAATGGAGAGATCCTTCGTCCCTCAGTTGCATTCGGGACTCAGGATGACGCCAAAAAAGAAAAGACTCCTTTGACTACTATTGCAACGACACAAAAAGAAATAATCCAATTCGCCGAATTTAATGAACAACAAATTGTCAAAGAATTAACGCGCCGGCTGGCCAAACAAGACGGCTGTCTAATTTCCGATGCGGGCACACCGGGAATTTCCGATCCGGGTTTTAGGCTAGTGCGCGAGTGCATAAAAGAAAATGTCAGTGTAGTTCCAATTCCGGGAGCAAATGCCGCCATTGCCGCGCTTAGTGCTTCCGGCTTGCCGACGGATAAATTTATGTTTTTGGGTTTTTTACAAAAAACCGCGGCAAAAACCGTAGGCGCTTTGCAAAGCGCGGCTGATGCCGAAGCCACGGCAATTTTTTATGAATCTCCGGAAAGAATATTAAAAACTCTTGCCTACATTAGCAATGCTTTCCCGTCATCTCAAGTAGTAATTGCCCGCGAACTCACTAAAATGCACGAAGAATTCATCCGCGGCACGCCGATGCAGGTTTCTGATATGTTAAAAGAGAAGCCGAGTATAAAAGGCGAATTTACAGTATTAATTTCATTTAAATAAATGCCTGAACGAAAAGGGTACGAACCGAATTTTTCTCTTGAATCTATACGAGGATTTAATAATCCCAATATTGACATTTATAGAAAGCTTATTGAACGACAAGAAGGAGGTATAGGAAGGCCTAATAACGAACCTTATGCGGAAGCGTGGCTTGTTCATTTTTCTGACGAAGGCAATAGAGAAAGACTAAATTTCTTAAATGACCGTTTAAGACAACAGGTTCTTGCGGACTTAGGAAGCGGCCTCAGAATATTACAAAATCTTGCTAAGCGGTGTAAAGTTAAAGCTTATATAGGAGTAGATAGATTCCATGGAAACCCAGGACAGTTTTCAGAAACCGACTTTGGGGTTAAAGAAGACCTCTTACTTTTTTGCGCAAGTTTGCAAAATGATAGCTGTAATTTCACTCTCAATGGAATTGATACAGTAATAATCCCCAATAAAAAATACCATGAATATTTGGCAGCGGAAATTGTTAGAGCAACTCGACCAGGCGGAGTAATCTTTGGAGTAAACTCAGCGTCTCTTGGAAATATTCGCAAAAAGAAAGGTATCTCCCAGATTAAAACCGGATCAAGTCCAGATTATTATCAAATTTATCAAAAAGAGTAAATTTACTACTTATGTCCGGACATTCCAAATGGTCGCAAATTAAAAGAACCAAAGGCGTCCTTGACCAAAAAAAAGGGCTGCTGTTTTCCAAGTTCTCCAAAAAAATTTCCATTGCGGTCAAAGAAGGCGGGGGCGGGGATCCGAGGAAAAATTTTAAGCTAAAAACCGTAATGGACTCGGCCAAGGCACAGGGAATGCCGAACGACAACGTTGAACGGGCGATAAAAAACGCGCTTGGCGAAGGAGCCGGTTCATTAAAAGAAGTAGCCTACGAAGGCTACGGCCCATTTGGTACGGCTTTTTTGGTGGAAGCGGCGACCGAAAGCCCCAACCGGACAACCAATAACATCAAGCACATTTTCAGCGAGCACGGAGGCAATATGGGCGCCCAAGGAAGCGTGGCTTGGCAATTTGCAACCAAAGGACAAATTTTAGTGGTGCGCGACGCTAAAATATCCGACATTGAGATGGCTGCCATAGACGCGGGAGCCGATGATGTGAGAGAGTCCGATGAAGGGTTAGAAGTGTATACCAAACCTGCGGACTTGCATAAAATTAAACTGGCTTTGGAAAAAGCAGGCGCTAAGATCGCGCAAGCGGAAATTATCAAGGAAAGTTCGCAAGGCACGGACTTGACCGAAGAGCAAAAACCGAAAGTTGACGCGCTGTTTGCGGCTTTGGAGCAAGACGATGATGTGCTGGCAGTTCACACATCAGCAAACCTATAACTCTACAACGGCGTCATTCTGAGGCCGCAGGCCGAAGAATCTCAAACCAAGAAAGAGATCCTTCGCTCCGCTCAGGATGACGCCAATAAAAAACTTATGACCATTCTTGGCATAGATCCGGGCACGGCAACAACAGGCTTTGGAGTTATCTCGTCAACCAAAAAATCCAACGACTTTACGCTGGTGGATTTTGGCGTTATCAGTACCAAAAAAACTAGCACCGATGCTGAGAGACTCAAAATTTTGGCCGATGATATCTATCAGCTTATAAAAAAATACAAGCCTGATGCCGTCGGCGTGGAAAAATTATTTTTTACCACCAATCAAAAAACCGTAATGACGGTTTCCCAGGCCAGGGGAGTAATACTGCTGGTTTGTCAAACGCACAAAATTCCGGTTTTGGAATTTACGCCGCTGCAAGTAAAAAGTTTTATTTGCGGCTATGGCAAAGCCGAAAAAAAACAAGTCCAATTTGTGATACAAAAAACTTTTAGATTAAAATCCGCTCCTAAGCCGGATGACGCCGCGGATGCTTTGGCTATTGCCCTATGTGCCGGGCATTATTATCAAAAAAACAAACGCACCCTCTCCCTACCCTCCCCCATCCGCCTTCGCTGAAGCTTCGTCGAACAAGAAGGGGGAGGAGGGGACACTTAGATTGTGCATAATCCGGTTTGCAATACCCAAAACCCCCTGATATAATTGCGGAAAGCTTAAGTTTTAAGCATTAAGAATAAAATATATGTTTTTTGACGACGAAGACGATGCCGCTGTTGATGGCGGAGTTGTAGCCAAGCCCACAGATGATGATAAAGATGAAGAAGCTGTAGACGGCGAGGTGTAAGCCGCTGATTAGTCGCTGATTATTACGCTGATCTGTCGCTGAATGCAAAACCCCCGGCTAACCGGGGGTTTTGCATTACATTAACCAAATAAATTTCTTTTTTCCCACCTGGACAATATAACTGATATTACCATCAAGAACAATTTCTACATCCTGGGTAGGTTTAAGTGCTAGGTGCTCTTTAACTTTTGGATCACCGAGATCGGGGCCTCCTCCTAATTTAATCCCGTTCTGCTGAAATAATCTCCTTGCATCAGACTTACTTGAAACCAAACCATATTTTAAAAGAAGGTCTGATAAATAATGCTTGCCCGGATCAATTTTCTCTTTTTGCATATTAACCGGCAACTCGCCTTTACTAAACTGGGAGACAAATGATTCTTTGGCCGCGGCTGCTTTTTTATCACCGTGATATAACGCAACAATCTTCTCGGCTAAAACCAATTTTTGATCCCGTGGGTTGGCCAACTTCATAATTTCATCAATTTCCCCAATTTCCATTCTTGTAGCCAATATAAAATATTTTTTTATCAGCTCATCATTAATGGACATAACCTTGCCGAACATATTGTTTGGCTCGTCGGTTATGTTAATGACATTGCCCCAGGAGGAGGACATTTTGCGGCCGTCCGTGCCTTCCATTAGCTGGGTAGTTAAAATATCCTGCGGCTGTTGCCCATAGGCCGGTTGGATAGTGCGTCCGGCTAACAAATTAAACCGCTGGTCGGTACCGCCAAGTTCAACATCGGCTTTTATTGCCACGCTGTCATAGCCTTGCATAATCGGATACAAAAGCTCGCGGAAAGAAACCCTCTTGCCGGCTTTTAAACGATTGGCCACATTTTCTCTCGCGGCCATTTCGTGGAGGCCAAACAGGTCTGCCATTTTCCCTATTTCCAAAAACCCCAATTTTTTTAGCCATTTGGAATTATAATGGGCTTCCGTCTTTTTCTTGTCTAAAATTTTAAAGGCCTGCTCAAAATATGTCTTAAGATTTTTTTTGATTTCCGCTTCGCTGAGCATCGGGCGTTCGGCATCCTTGTCCGAAGTGTCGCCGATTAGACCGGTAAAATCGCCGACAATAAAAACCACCTGGTGGCCCAACTCCTGAAACGCCCGAAGCTTCCACAAAACTACGGCCCGACCAATGTGGATATTCGGGCTGGTCGGATCTATGCCTAACTTTACCCGCAATTTCTTTTTTGACTTTAAGGCCGCTTCCAAATGCGCTTTGTCTATGACTTCTTCCACGCCCCTGGTTAACAATTCTTCAATTAAATTCATAATATTTTGGCACCCCCGCATTTAATACGGGTTAGTTTTTGCTAATTCTATAATAGCACATTTAACCTATTGTTAAACAATGGTATTAAAATCGACAAAGGCTTCATTCACCAGCTTGCTGATTTCCAACTGCTGGGATAAATTTAACTGTTTTTTTACCTTTTGGCTCTGATGTTCTATTATCGCCTTTAATTTATTGTTGGGAAGCCGGGCGAAAGTTGTCAGAATCTTTCTGAAACTTGATAGAAAATGGTCGCCACTGTCTAACGCTAATTCTTTTCTTAGCCAAACCGGGGTGCTATTTATAACGTGGGCGTAAAAACCCAACATCAGGCTAAAAGCCGGCGTAGACCAGTCAAACATCTTGTTAATTGTCAGCTTCCTGCCGTTGCTCCCAGGAACCTTTTGAGTGTCCAGCAGCATTTCCACAATTACAGTCAGCAATTCGGACATGCCCAAGCTAAGTCCCATCATAAAATCATGCTCTTGCTCGGAAACAGAATCCACCAGGCGGATTTTTTGGCTGGTCAAGAACTTTAATATTTGTTTTATACGGGGATTTTTTTTTGGTTTTATTACTACCCACTTCTGGAACTTTAGCGGGACGAACGGGCCCTGCAGGGGATGGAGAGATAAATGAACGGCACCCGTCTTGGCGATAACTTTAGACAGCCCTTTTTTTAAAGAACAGATATCTACCACAAGCTGGCTTGGCTTTAACTTGGCCGTCTTAAGAATTTTGGGTATTTCGCCGCGCGGTACGGAAAGCCAGATAACTTCGGACTTCCAGCCTTTTTCCCACTGCCTTGGGCTGCTGTTTTTGTCCACTTTTACTACTGGGCCAAGTTTTTTTAAAAAGCCAATTAAAAGGTTCTTGCCCATATCCCCATTGGCGCCGATTATAGTATTTGTCATAATATTTTCCGATTAATCCTTTACGCGCTTTATCACTAAAAAAGACGTATGGTTATAAGGATCATGCTGCATATTTGATCTTAAAATTTTCATGCCATAAAGTTCCGCGGCAAGCGAGGAAGCGAGCGTGGCCGTGGTTTTGGGCAAGTCCCCTTCCGCAATTCTCTGCACGCAAAGGGCGGTATCGTCGCTGTCTTCACCCTTTACAACTTCTACATCGGGATAATCGGACTCTAGCGTCCTGGCGCATTGTTCTATGGCTTTCGGGTGCCCAAAAATCTGCTTGATTTGGCTTTTGTCCTCAATGGACGGATGGACTATAAGGCACTGATTTACGGGCATACCATAAATTGCGGGAATTTGAAAAATATTTTCCGCCATAACCTTCATGCTGGAAACATAAACACCGGAACCGGAGTTAGCCACGGCGATTACTCCGCGGTCAACCTCGCCGTTTAAAACCGCATCTAAAACTCTTTTTGCTTCCACTAAATATACCGGCTTTACATTAGATTCGTTAATCCCAATGAGCTTAAGAAATTTTAATAAAGACATGTGGGTGAAGCTGCCTTTAATGCCGTGGATACCGAAACTGACCGTCTCTTTTGAAGGAATAACTTCTTCTTTATTGGATATATCTTGGATATTTAATTCTGAGTCAAAAATATTTTGAATTTTCATATGTAAATATAATAGCTGACTTTAAATATATTTAAAAGGTGGGCGGCGGCTGTGTTCTGAAGTTTCCAGAACACAGCCGCCTCGCGATTACTTCCCGAGCAGGACATTGAGCCCGTGCCGGGTGGTTCCGCCGAAAAAAACCATTATCGGGGAACCGAACTTATGTAGAGTGTAGAGTTTGTGCAGCTCGGCGGCCTGCGCCGTGGTGATGCACATCTCGGTTTGGCCGGTGGCACACTTGATGGCGGCATGGGCGTTGCTGTCCGCCTCAACCATCAAATTTGGAAGGTCTGCGATGAGCGGCGCGGGAGAGGCGTGAGAGGCTATCCTCCAGCCCGAAGCGATTTCCTGTCCCCGGAGCTCTGCCCGGACGCACAACTGCATTGCATCCAAAGGCATGTTGTAAGAGAACAGGAAGGGAAAGACGTCGGGGTTACCGAAGAAAAACCTATGCAACTTGTAATATACCGCACAGGTCCAGAACAGCGGCAGAGTGCCCGCCTCCAGAACCAACCTAGCCTTCGTCAGCGACTCTTCGGGTGTCTGACAAAGCTTCGTTGTTACCTTGCGATAGATTCCCTTTTTACGAGCCCAAAGCTCGGCCGCCTGGGCGATGTTCGTTCCCTCTGGCCCGAGCGCGAAGTTGACCACGCAACGAACCCGAGGAGACAAAAGGCAGTGGGCGAGTTCAGCCGTCGACAAGGTCGGAGCGGCCGGGAAGATAGGCAGGTTCATTATGACGTCGCCTCCTCGACGACGGTAAGCCACTGCGTGCGGGACGCGATTTGTCCGCGTATTGCCTGCTGATATAGCTCTCGGCAACGCAGCAACACCGGGTTGGCGGGGTCGTACGTCTTGTCGCCGAGCCGGGAGATCGCCAAGACTTCGCAGGCAGTGCCGGCAACGAACATCGCGTCGCTAAAAAGTGCGGCGCCCAATGAGACTGACCTTTCCTGAACCTCAATCTTTTGCTCAGTGCAAAGGGCAATCACAGAAGCGCGCGTAAGCCCGGGGAAGATGTTCCCGCAGGCCGGGGTGGATATCCGCCCTCCATTAATCAAGAAAACGTTGGCGACCGAGGTCTCAGCCACGTTACCTTCATAGTCAAGAAGGAGGGCATCGTCCGCTCCCGCGCGCTTGGCTTCAAGCGCCGCAAGCCGGGAGTTTACGTAGTGCCCGGCGATCTTGGCCTCCATTATAGCCGAGGCCGGATGCAGGCGCATCAGAGAACTCTTGATGAGGCTAATCGGTCGGGTCGCCTGCTCCCATGGCAGGACAACAACCCCGGCATGCGTTGTCAGGTTCTTGGCGCACAAGCCGAGGCCACTTCCGTTGAAAACAATCGGCCGGACGTAGCCTTCGGACAGGCCGCTACGCCGGATAAGTTCCAGGATAACCGCTTTCAGCTCGGCAACGGAGAACGGACACACCATCTCCATTACGCCGGCTGAGTAAAGCAACCGCTCCAGGTGGTCATCAAGACGGAAAACCGCCCGACAACCGCCGTGAGTCTGATAGAATCTCATCCCCTCATAAACCGCCCCACCATAGTGGAGGCCGTGGGCGTCCAGAGGGATGTTTACTTCTTCGACAAACTCTCCATCATGCCACACTCTAGTTTTCCTCCTCTTAGGAATGTCTCGCCGGCTCCGTAAGAAGCCAACTAAGGAAGTCAAAAATGAAAATTTTGGCACCCTTAGCTGATCTCATATCGGTTAACAAAAAACCACCCCTTTGCAGGGGCGGTTTGGAAATTTTAGTCAATACCAATTACCGCGAACTCTGCAAAGCAAAGGTGCGATAAAAGAAGCTGTTTAATTGGCTTGATACTTTTTTCATATCTGTTTATGCATTATAAAGCAAGCCTTGTTATTTGTCAATGCATAAATAAACAAGGTATAATTAACTTTAGCAGTGCTATTTATTAAAGCCTATTAGTACGAAGGTAAAATGCGCGTTTATTCCTACCAAACCCCCAAAGTCAGCACTTCGGGAAAACCTCCAAAATTAAGTAAACCAAAAAGGAGATCCCGTTTTAAGTCCGGCTGGAAAAGGTTTTTTACCTGGGCTTTCCGCCTAGTGGCGTTGGGGATTGTGCTGTTTGCCGTAATGTTTTTGTATTATTCCAAAGATTTGCCGGATCCAAATAAACTGCTTGATCGCAACGTTCCCCAGTCCACCAAAATTTACGCGCGCGACGGCAGCCTGCTTTATGAAATCCACGGGGAATATAAGCGCACGCTTGTTAACTTAGATCAAATCCCTCTCCTGTCCCAGGAAGCGACAATCGCCATTGAGGACAAAGGCTTTTACAAAGAAGGCGGGGTTTCCTTAACCGGTACGGCCAGGGCTGTTTTGGCTGATGTTTTAAGCGGCCGCAAAGCCCAGGGCGGCAGCACCATTACCCAGCAGTTTGTTAAAAACGCCATTTTAACCGACAACAAATCCATAGACCGGAAAATCCGCGAAATAATTTTGTCTATTGCCATAGACGCCCATTTTTCCAAAAGCCAAATCCTCCAGCTATACTTAAATGAAATTCCCTATGGCAGAAATGCCTACGGCATAGAAGCCGCCAGCGAAACCTATTTTAATAAATCATCCAAAGATCTGGACTTAGCCGAAAGCGCCTACCTTGCCGCCATGATCCAGGCCCCGACTTACTATAACCCCTCCGGCCCGCACCGCGCGGATTTGGACGCGCGCAAAGACACGGTGCTGGCCCTGATGCAGCAGCAAGGCTACATTAGCCAGTACCAGGAAAAACAGGCGCAGACCGAAGTCGTAAACTTTTCGCAGATTACCAACGGCATTAAAGCCCCGCACTTTGTGCTGTGGGTGGAAGATTATCTGGACAACAAATACGGCGAGAGCACCCTGGAAGAAGGCGGCCTGCAAGTTTACACTACGCTTGACCCAAGGCTTCAGGCCATTGCCGAAGCCGTGGTTAAAAATGATGTGGACAAAGAAAGCGTTAAATACAACGCCCACAACGCCGCCTTAGTGGCCATAGACCCCAAGACCGGGCAGGTTTTAGCCATGGTTGGCAGCAAGGATTATTTCGGTACCCCCGAGCCGGCCGGCTGTACGCCGGGAAAAAACTGCTGGTTTGAGCCCAATGTCAATGTGGCCCTGGCCCAAAGACAGCCCGGCTCAAGCATCAAGCCTTACGTTTACGGCACGGCCTTTAAAAAACAATTCGGCTACGCGCCGGCCAGCCTGCTAATAGACGTGGTTACGGATTTCGGCACCTATAACGGCAAAGATTACATCCCGCACAACTACAACGGCCAAAACTACGGGCCGGTGTCCATGAGAAAAGCCATGGCCGGCAGCTTGAACATACCGGCTGTTAAAACGCTGGCTTTGGTCGGCGTAAACAACGCCGTGCAAACCGCCCACGATTTGGGCATTACCAGCCCTTTGGCCGACTGCGGGCTTAGTTTGGTTTTAGGCGGCTGTGAAGTTCGGCTGCTTGACCATGTGGCGGCTTATTCGGTTATTGCCAACGAAGGCGTAAAAAATCCCGAAACTCCCATACTGAAAATTTTGGATAAAAACGGCAACGTGCTGGAACAATACCAAAGCAACCCGCAAACCGTCCTTGACCCGCAGGACGCTTACGAACTCATTAGCATTATGACGGATAACAACGCGAGAAGCTTTATCTTCGGTGCCAATTCACCGCTAATCTTGCCGGACAGGGTGGTGGCGGCAAAAACCGGAACCACCAACAACTGGCACGACGGCTGGACTTTGGGCTTTACTCCTTCTTTGGCCGCCGGCGTATGGGCCGGCAATAACGACGGCACACTGCTTAAGCAAGGCGCGGACGGCGTTGTGGTAGCCGCGCCGATATGGCATGACTTTATGCAACAGGCGCTGGCCACCAGTACGCCGGAAACTTTTACCGTGCCACCGGGAATAAAACAGGTCGTGGTGGATGCCGTTTCCGGCAAACTCCCCACCGATGCCACACCAAACACCGTAACGGAAACTTTTGCCGACTATGCTGTACCCACGACTTACGACAACATCCACCAAAAAATCGCTTTTGATTCCACCACCGGCCAGCCGGCCACCAGCCTAACTTCGCCGGCCAACATCACTTACAAAATTTATAACGTCCTGCATAGTGAAATGCCAAATAACCCCAACTGGGAAAACCCGGTGGTGGCATGGGCTTTGGCCAACGGCTACACTTATCCGCCGAACGAGGCAACAACCACGCCTGTTATAAACAACGGCCAGGGGCCGAGCGTAAACATTTTGGATCCTGCCGACGGCGAAACCATCACGCAAATGCCTTTTCCGGTTACGGTTAGTGCAATTTCCTCAAACCCCATAGCGAGAATTGATTTATCCATAGACGGCGAATTTTATCAAAGCCTGACCGCAGCACCATTTACGTTTACAGTCAATAAAACTTTGGCCGACGGCCCTTACACCATAGCCGCCCATGCGGTAGACAACACAGGCGCCACTTCCGACACCAGCGTGAGTATTAATTTAAGCGTGGCCGCGCCTCTTACTCTAACTATGCCGCAGGACCAAAGCACTCTGCAGTTTCCTGTAACTTTAACGGCTGCCAGCAACAACCTTTTCCAGGGCGTAAGTTTTTACTATCAAGACAGCCAAGGCCAAACCAAACTAATCGGTCCGGCCGCAAACACCGACCATACCGACCAGTACCATTACACCTTAAGCTGGCAAATTGCTCCTCCCAGCGGCAGTTATAAACTTTATGCGCAAAGTTCCAACGGGTATGCCAGCAGGAAAATTTCGGTAACCATACCTTAATCCAGATTGATATTAATTGATATTGGGATATTGATAGATATTCCTGTTCCCAATATCCTAATATCTATCAATATCAACTAATATCCTTCCATGCAATTCCTTTTGCTCCTCACTTTTATTCTCGCACCGGCTTATGTTATTAGGTTTGGTTTTTTTCACCTCCCTACAAACTTGCTGATGCTGTGGGTGTTATTGCTTTGGATAATTTTTGGGCTATGGCTTTATGCTAATAAAAAAGTCCGCGAATTTATCCGCTTCAAACTTTCGGTTGATAAAAAAATCCTGATTCCTATTTGCTTATTCTTGCTGGCGGGATTGATCTCATTATTCGTAGGCGGAATTGATCGCGCCAAACTTGGGCAATTTATTGTCCTTTTTCTCCAGCCAATTTCCCTGTTCTTTATTGCCGGCTACATTTTCAAACAAAATCCCAAATCCAAAAACTTTTTACTTTTTACTTTTTACTTTTTACTTGCAGCCGCGGGAATTTACGCGGCTGTACAATACTTTACCCTGCTCGGCCTGCCGCCGCTGTGGTGGGGCAACAGCGTGGAGCCCAAACGCGCCCTAAGCTTTTTTGTCCACCCGAACTTTTACGCCCTCTGGTCCGCCCCTCTACTGGCTTTGCTGCTGCCGGATGCTTTGCAAAGGGCTAAGGTGACAGGGCTAAGGGCTAAGTCTTGGACCGGACTCTGGATTATCGGGGCTTTCGGTTTACTGCTATCGCTGTCCAGATCCGGCTGGCTCGGCCTTGCCGCGGCCATTGTCGTTTATCTGATTATCGCCGCAGATAAAAAAATCAGAAAAATTATTTTCGTTGGCATAATCGTCGCGCTGGCTGTTGTTGTCTACTATCCAAATCTGCGCTATCGGATTTTAATGCCTTTCTACGGTGAAAAGTCCGCCTCCTCGCGCGTTGAGCTGTGGAGCGACGGCCTTAAAGCCATAAAAAAATCCCCGGTCTTGGGCTTGGGCCTCACAGGCTTTGCTAAACAATACGGCCAACTTAACACCGACCCGGCTTTGGACACCCACAACTTCCCGCACAACATCTTTTTAAACTTTTGGGTTGAAACCGGCCTGCTTGGACTAATAAGTTTTGTTTGGCTCATCAGCCTTTACATCTACCAAGGGCTTCGTAGTGTAGCCTTTCTCCCCTGGCGAGGGGAGATGTCGCGAGTGCAGCCGAGCGACAGAGAGGTTGCTCCTTTGGACTATAATCAAATAATCAAATTATCCATTTCCCTCTTCCTCATCGCCCTCCTCTTCCAAGGCCTGGTTGACAACCCCTACTTTAAAAACGATTTGGCTTTGGTGTTTTGGATGATATTAGCCCTTGCCGTTTAAAAAAAGATGGCCCGTTAAAGGTGGATGCCATACCTACCTCCGAATGTGCAATCGGAGGATTTTGTTGTGCATGGGGTCGATTCATGGGACATCCGATGGTTGCTACTTGTCCACGGACTTTGTTTCGATCCGGATTGAACTCCTGATCTCTTGGAGAACAATCTCAGCCGTTTCCTGGTCCATGGTTGCTCCGCGATAGTTCGCTTCCTCGATCCACCTAGCGCCCTTGAGGTTCACACCCACCAAGTTCGCATAGCGGAGGTCCGCACCCATCAAATTCACCCCACTTAGATCCGCCCCACTTAGGTCTATGGGGCTATTGGGGTAGCCACAGTTCTCTATCCGCCAGTCATTAAGAAGCTTAACCCCGCCCTGCTGATGAAGAACAAACTCCATAAAACTTTTGGCCATAAATCCTCCTTCTTGCGTATTCATACCCCGCCGGGTGTTTTCCAATTTTTGCAACTTCAGGCTTTGGTATCAGGGCCCTTAAGACGGGGAACCCTCAGTGGATGCTCTCGCCTCTCTAGATCCCGATATACTTCCTGATAGCCCGCTGATCGGAAACCTGCCACGGCGGCACGTTCCAGTCTCTCGGTCATGGCTGGATCCATAAGCATCCGCTCAAGAAGAGCGTTTTGCTCGTCGTTGAACCACCCTCCCATACTGCCTTCGGATAGCCATCGATATCTCTGAGTTAATGGTAAATTTGGACTGCTGAAAAGTTAAAAAACTGTCATACTAAAAGCAAATTATTAAGATAAATTAAAATGCTTTTTAAAAAAACTGCCCATTTTGTCAGTCAGAAGAAGTA
>Ga0182027_10001356_pt1 | contig 41188 bp, 39 predicted proteins | sample 712E1DmetaG_FD_121300 | JGI IMG/M metagenome (GOLD analysis project Ga0182027, IMG submission 121300) | Permafrost microbial communities from Stordalen Mire, Sweden - 712E1D metaG (Illumina Assembly) | ecosystem: Environmental > Terrestrial > Soil > Wetlands > Permafrost | place: Sweden...
AAGAGAACGAAGCTACTCCCTAGAAAAACTGCAGCCGCCGCTCTCGAAACTCATGAACCGCCTCCTTATTGCGCAACAAGCTCGCCAAGGTGCATCGAATGGCTTATTCTAGCGCCTATGGGGCCCCCCCCTCTCCCTCTGGGGAGAGGGGGCCCGCTGTCCCGATGCACTTCATCGGGAAGCGGGACGGGTGAGGGGTTACTTGGGAGATACTCGAAGCCCAAAGCGAGGTAATTCTCGGGTGATCCCGCTCGGCGGGACTGATGGACATTGGAAGGAGTTGCCACGTCACTTTTCCAATCGTCTATCGGCTATCACCAATCGGCAATGAAAGGCGGAGCAGGGATTCCCGGAGGGGCATCATGGGTTATCTGGACAAACTCGATTTCGACAAGAAGCTCGAGTCCAAGCAGGAGTATGCGGAACTCCTGGAAGAGTATCAGTTGAGGCTTTTGAAACTGCAACGCAAGGTTATTGAAAAGGGAATTCCCGTCTGCGTTGCTTACGAAGGAGAAGACGCGGCAGGGAAGGGAGGAAATATCAAGCGCCTGACCGAGGCCCTGGACCCACGCGGCTATGAGGTTTACCCTATCGGCCCACCCTCCGAGGAGGACAATGCCTACCACTGGCTGCGTCGCTTTTGGCTCCGGCTCCCGCCCCGCGGCCGCATCGGGATTTTCGATCGCACCTGGTATGGCCGGGTTCTGGTGGAGCGCGTCGAGAAATTTGCCCAGAAGGACGAATGGCAGCGCGCTTACCGGGAGATCAATGAATTTGAGCGGACCCTGGTGGATCACGGCATGGTGCTGGTTAAGTTCTGGATTCACATTTCCAAGAAAGAACAACTCGAGCGCTTCAAGAAGCGCGAAAAAGATCCCTGGAAGAATTATAAGCTGACCGAAGATGATTGGCGCAACCGCGAAAAGTGGGACCAGTACATTGAAGCGCTGGAAGATATGTTCGCTAAGACGGACACGGATTGCGCTCCCTGGACCATCATCGAGGGAAACTGGAAGTGGTGGGCGCGCGTCAAGGCGCTGAAAACCGTTGTCAACAAGATCGAAGCGCGACTGTGAGCGCATCACCACCAAGACACAAAGACACCAAGAAAAGCCATTCTGTGTTTTGCCCTCTGTGCTTTTCTTGGTGTCTTTGTGTCTTGGTGGTGATGATCGTACCGTCTGTGTTACTATCCACGGCTTGAGTGAATCAGCGATGAGTCTGGATATAGCGCGTAGGGTTCTGGAAATCGAGGCGAAGACCTTGAGCGAACTGGTGCACCGCCTTGATCAGAGCTTTGTGCGGGCGGTTGAAATCCTCTACGCCTGTCGAGGGAGGGTTGTCGTCACCGGCATGGGGAAGTCCGGCTTGATTGGCCAGAAGATCTCCGCCACGCTTTCGAGCACCGGCACGCCGTCTTTCTCGTTGCACCCGGCGGAAGCCTTACACGGTGACCTTGGACGCTTGGTTCGCCACGACGTCCTGTTGGCGTTGTCCTACAGTGGTGAAACCGTGGAACTGCTGCAGTTGCTCGATACCGTGAAACGTTTGGCTATCCCATTAATCTCCCTGACGGGCAATCTGAATTCCACACTCGCACAGGCCAGTGACGCGGTGATCGACGTGGGAATTGGGCAGGAAGCGTGCCCCCTGGGACTGGCGCCCACGGCCTCGACCACCGCCATGCTGGCCATGGGCGATGCGCTGGCCATGGCGCTGCTCGAGAAACGGGGTTTCGATGCGGCGGACTACGCCGCACTCCACCCGGGCGGTGACCTCGGCGTCAAGCTGCGCCGTGTCGAGAGCGTTATGCACACGGGAGATCAACTTCCCCGAGTGGGCCCCCACACCTCCTTGCCGGACGTGATCTATGAAATGAGCAAGAAGGGTCTGGGGCACACCGCGGTCACCGGCGAATCTGACCGCTTGTTGGGAATCATCTCGGATGGCGATCTGCGACGATTGTTTCAGCGGGAAGGGAATCGAGCTCTGGATTTGAAAGCCACGGACGCCATGACACGAAATCCAGTGACTATTGGCCGGGAAGAGTTGGCGACAAAAGCCCTGAATTTCATGGAGAGTCGGAAAATTACCTCCCTCCTTGTCGTCGACGCAGATGGCAAGCTGGAGGGCGCAGTCCATATCCACGACCTCTGGACTACACAAATGTTTTGAGGAGAGTGTCATTCCGAGCGCAGCGAGGAATCCCGCTCTGCTTCGGCGTCAGTCGCGGAACAAAGAATCAGAGCAAGATTCCTCGCTGCGCTCGGAATGACACGATTGGGTGAAGTTTCTGGTTGAACTCCAAATCACTCGAGGACCAACATGCCCTTGATTTCCAAACAACTTCTGGCGCGCGCTCGCGAGATCAAGCTCTTGCTCATGGACGTGGACGGCGTTTTGACTGATGGACTGTTTTTTTTCGTTCCGCGCCCCGGCGGCGGGCTGGTCGAAACCAAGGCGTTCCATTCGCGCGACGGGCTGGGATTTCGCATCGCCCACAAAGCAGGGCTCAAGACGGGCTTCATCACGGGCCGCAGCTCACCCGCTCTCGAATACCGGGTAAAGGAATTGGGTGTTCATTTCCTGAAGCAGAATGCCCGGGAAAAGCTCGAGCCTTACCAGGAGATCCTCCGGGAGGCACACCTGAAAAATGAGGAAGTGTGCTACATGGGCGACGATATCGTGGACCTGCCTCTGCTCACTCGAGTCGGGTTGGCGGTCGGTGTGGCCAATAGCCACGATGTTTTGCGCCGCTACGTTCACTACATGACCCACGAGCCGGGGGGCAGGGGAGCAGTGCGCGAGGTTATCGAGCTGATTCTCTCCGCCCAGGGCAAGTGGGATGCTGTCCTCGAACACTATCTGCGATGATAAGCGGGTGACAACCAAACGCCGCCTTGCTAGAGGCGTGGTATACTGGGGTCGAATGGGGACCATCAGGTCATGGGTATTGAGGGCTACAAGACGATTCTCTACCGGCAGGAAGACGGCTCGTGCGTGGCGGAAATTCCCGCCATACCGGGTTGTTACGCCCTGATGCCCACCCGCGAAGAAGCTCTTGCTGAGCTTGCCGGCGTTTTTGAAATGATCGCTGAGGAATACCGCGACAAGCGCCTGCCCCTGCCCGCCGATACCACCGAGATCGTCCATGCCTAGCGCCACGGCGCGAGACTTCCAGAAGGTGGCTCATACCTTATGGTTCACCAAGACAAGACAAACTGGTAGTCACGAACGCTGGAACCACCCCGACGGCCGCGCGGTGACCATTCCTCTCCACGGCGGGAGCGAAATCGGCCCGCCGCTTTTCTTCAAGATCGTCCGACAGATGGGGATTTCGCGGGAAGAGTTTCAGAAACTGAGATAGATGGCAGTCCGGTGAAACGAGATCTGGTGAAGCGACCCCGGGAGTGGAAGTGGTCCGGCTTTCCTGAGACGCCGCCGAACAGGAGACGCGGTGCGGGCTGACTATTGACCGTATGCGTTTGCCAGCCGATGAGAACGCGAGAATTTTGAGCGGAAGGCCGCGGACCTACAAAACAGGTCCGCGCTACACGTGCTGCCGGGAAGCGCGGCTATCCTCGTAACGAGAGCCAGGGAATGGACGCCAAAATCTAAGGGTTGGTCTACACAGGGGAGGGGAGAGCCTTGCCTGTGCTTGCGCCGGGAGCAGAGGAAAATGCTTACCCCTGAACAAATTGTCCAGGCAATAACCGCAAATCTAAAAGATGGGCGCCTGCCCCCGCGTTGCGCAACCCGCTCATTGCAACGGACGGCTGCCTGTCCAGGCCAGAAGGACGGCCATAAATCCAACTCGAAAGCCTTCCAGCGGCGACAATGGCGCACCCGCTTTGTATAGGTCCGTCTGGCCTAGAATTGCTCGGTTCTAATGAGTCTAACATCCCACTGAATTCCTCACGCCACTCTCTTAAAGTCGATATATCCGCGCTCCACATCCGTGCGGATCAGTTGGGCGCGGAGCTGGCGACCGACGTCCATGCCCTCAAAACCGCTCGCCAGTCTTCCTTCAATGGGCGGATGCAGAAGGCGGACCCATGTGCCTTTGACCGATGCGCCGGTGACAATGGCATCGAACTGCTCACCGATTCTTGATTCCAGCATAATTGCTGCCGCGGATTTAGTGACCTGCCGTTCAACTTTTTTCGCAACGTCTTCCTCTTCGGTGCAGTGCTGGGCGAGGGCTGCCAATTCGTCATTTTCGTAGGGCTGGGCGCTTCCCCCCATTGCCGCTTTCAGCAACCGCTGGGTAATCAGATCGGGGTATCTGCGGTTCGGGGCGGTGGAGTGAGCATAGTCCTTGACGGCAAGGCCGAAGTGCCCGGTGACACTGCCTCCGGGAAGTTGGACGACGTATTCACCCGGACCCAGGAGTTTAACGACGCTAAGGGAGAGATCGGGAAAGCGCAGAGGATCAGCGGCTTTCGCCGACACCAGGAATTGCTCCAGCGCCTTGGCGTCGCGTGCGCTGGGCAGCTTTGAGCCCCGCTCTGCGGCAAGCTCGATGATCCGGTCCCAGCGTTTGGGTACGCGAACCACGCGCCGCAGCGACGGAAAGTCTTTGGACGCGAGGTATCGTGCAGCAACGCCGTTGGCGGCGATCATGAAGTCCTCGATAATGTCTTTGGCCCGGTTACTGTTATCGGCTGCCAGGTCTTTGAGCTCATCTCCGTCAAAGACCGGACGCGCTTCGATGGTTTCCAGATCAAGCGCACCGTGCAGGTGGCGGAGCGCCCGCAGCTTCTGTGCCACGCGGTCCTGGAGCCGAAGGTTTTCGTCCAGACCGCTGACCGTGCCGATCTCTTGGGGCATCGGCCCGCTACCCTCCAACCAGCCGGCCACGCTGTTGTAAGCCAACTTGGCCCGATTACGCACCGTCGCTTGATAAATGTCCGAATTTTGAAGCGTTCCGTCCCCGGCGAAAACCATTTCGATGACGATGGCTAGGCGGTCTGATTCGTAGTTGAGAGATGTAAGATCCGTGGAGAGTTTCTCTGGCAGCATCGGAAACGTCGCGGCAACCGTGTAGACCGAGGTGGTGTTTCGCCGCGCATGATCGTCCAGCGCTGAGCGCTTTTTGACGACCGCGTCAACATCGGCTATGGCCACCAGGACCTTCGCGGCCCCGTTGGGTAAAGCTTCGGCGGCGGTAAGCTGGTCCAGATCACGCGAATCATCGTTGTCGATGGAGCACCAGAGAAGGTTCCGGAGATCACGCGTCGACTCCCCAGCTCGTGTCGCCGGCCCGTGGATTCCGTCGAGCTCGGCGAGCGCCTGGGGCGGAAAATCTGGAACAAGCCCTCTTTCAAGCATCGCCTGATGGGCAATTCTTTGCAGGATCGAGCGGTGCTGTCTATTGTCTGTGTCCGTCATATATGTCACCATTTCTGAAACGCTTTGTCGTGGTTTCTTGTTTAATGCATGAATTCTACTCGACATTGCCATCATTCGCCAACCGCAAGCCGGCCGCCCCAGGCCGTCGCGACATCCACGTCGGCGCATGCGGGGAAAGCGAGGGATGATTGGACACATTGAAATACCAAAGCGTTTCAACGAGCTTCACGGCCAATCAAAGCGAGGCTGCGGGTGCAGGACTCGTTGTGGGAGGACGCAAATGAATCTGGACACGAAGTGGGTGCCGATGAAGTGGCCGTGCGGGCCGCTCGAAATCGCGCGCCGAAGCAAGTCAAGGAGTTTCAATGCTGACCTGAAGGATATGCTTGAAGCTTGGGAGCAGCCCTCCACCTTGGAATTGCTCAAGGGAACACCTATCAACTGCCTTGTGGTGGACTGGGCTAATGGAAAGCCCGAGGATTCAGCTCAGCAGCAGGCCTTGAAGCCTCTCCTCGAAGCAGGTCGCCGGCTTGGGGTCAGCTTTGTGGGAAAGATTGCCCTGAAGGAGGGTACAGCGGCTGCCGTTGCCGCTGCACGCAAGGCCGGCCTTTCGGCGGTTATGCTTCGATATGCCTCGGCCCAATCGTTTGACCTCCCGGCTATTTTACAATTGCCACCCGAGAAGGTGGGTGGGGAAACCGCTTCAAGCATCTTCAGCACCAGCGAAAACGTTTGGCCTGGAGTGAATCTCGAGACCATGGAAGGAGATAACGCCCGCGCGGGCGCAACGGCTAACCCGTGGGTGAATTCGAACGCGTGGTTTTCGTTGCTGGCTGCCGCGTTGGCGCCTGGAAAAACCCTGTGGCTCGACTTTGATCCTCCCGATTCTTCGAGCGTCGTTCACCCTGCCAACTATGGCTTGGCCATCGCCGACAGCCGAGCCTATGGAAGCCAGTGGATTATCTCTTTGGATGATAAACTTCGGGCCGCGCTCCCCGGAGGAGATGTCCAAGCCAAAGGTGTTTGGGAAAAACTGTGCGAAATGGTCGCATTCTTCGAAAGCCATAGGGAATGGGGAGCATTCAAATCGGAAGGCATTCTGGGGGTCATTTCTGACTTTCGTGGGGATAATGCCTACTTCAGCGGAGAAGTGTTGAACCTGCTCAACCGCCGCCAGGTTCAGTTCCAGATACTTGAGAGATCGAGGTCGCTTCCGGCGCCCGCCCAAGGCTTGAAGGCACTACTCTGGCTCGATAAAGAAGAGCCCAGCGCCGAACAACATTCCCCGTTGCTCGCCTTTGTCCGGCAAGGGGGATTGCTGATTGCGGCAGCCTACTGGGGCCCGCCGGAGGTGAAGCCAGCCAGAGGATCCTCGCTTCACTATGACATGTATAATCTCGGCACGGGGCAGATTGCAGTGGCGGAAGAAGGGTTCCAGGCTCCCGACCAGGTGGCGGTGGACACTCATCTGCTGCTGAGTCGCCGGAACGATGTCGTCCGTCTTTATAACCCAGCCTCGGTGAACTGCCATTCCAGTATTGATCCCGTCCACAGAGGGCGACTCGTTCAACTCGTGAACTACTCTGTGAAGCCAGCGGATTCCGTCACACTCTGGGTGAATGATCAGGTCGGGTCGGCACGACTCTGGAAGCCTGGAACAAAGGGCACTCTCGCTCTCCAGGGCGTCGCTGCGGTCCCGGGGATGGATTTCAGACTTCCCCCACTCTCTCTCTATTGCGCGCTCGAGGTTGAGGGTCCAAACCTATGATATTGTGTTGACCCTCGATTTAAAATTGCTGACAATCATTCTGGATTTCTGAAATGGAAAACAAAGGGGTGGGGTGACATTTGAAAGCGAAGGTCTACATGATTAATCGACGGAATTTCCTAAAGTCTTCGTCACTGCTGGTTGGCGGCGTAGGTTTAATTGGCCGGTCTTCGGTGTTTGCCGCCGAGTCGACACCATCCCGATATTTTGGCGTGCATCCGTTTGTGGAACAGCACCCGGAAGCAGTCTTCATCCTGCGGACGGATGTGGATCACAAGACGAATTCTGCCGCGTGCAAGCGGGTGGGACTCGATCTGGGACGGTCGGTATTCGTTCCCATGGACAATACCGGTGTTCCCGTAACACACAACATTGCTACCAAGCCGAATCTTACTGCTCATGACACAATCGACGAAAAGAGAGGATTCACGCTTGAGGACACGATGGGCATTACCACTGACGTGTTCTTCGTCGAGGGTCTGTTCGAATCCTTGAAAGAACTGGGTGTGGCGGGCAGCAGGATGCATACGCGCGATACCAATGGCGGCGGCGTGCTGGACGCCCGCGGATACCTCGCTATGGGCCGGAGGGTGGGCGCCACGGTTCGCGCGGCGAAAAATACCATTAAATCAGAGGACGATGCGAATGATGATAGAGCATTTGTCTGGAAAGAGGTTCCCGGCGGTGTGGTGGGCATCCAGCTCCCTTACCTATGGCCCTTCAATGCGCCGGATTCATGGAATCTGAATGTGGCGAAATTCAAGGCTCACGAAATGGGTTTGACCCTCACCTCTAAGAACTGGCAGGGTACCCATGCTGCGCCCTTTCAGGGATACTGCCAAAAGTGGCACGGTATCGATGCGATGCAAAAGGTTGAGGAGCTAATTAATAAGGAATGTATTAACCCAAAAGTTCATGAAGTCGTGGAAGCGAACTTCAAGCGGCACACCAGCACTATTCCCCGATGGAATACACCGGATGTGCCGCGGAACGATCCCGCCTACAATGAGGCGTATTATTACACTGCCCTGTGTATGGAATTGTGGGCGCACCGGACCATCGACAATCATGCAGCGTCCCCCATGGGGCTTCATATCGTGGAGGGTATTTACGGTCGTGACGGCGACTTCAACCAAGGGCCCAATCCCTTGGGTAACGAGAACAACTACGAGGGGAGAGCCTGGGACTATATGACGAACGTCGTCATCTTCGGCAAAAGCCCCTACCTCGTCGATATCGTGGGCCATTGGCTCGGCGGTCATGAGCCCGGGAATTTCGGGTTGTTCCACATTGCCATGGAGCGCGGCAAGCTCGACGTGATGAATCCCATGAATATTCCTGTGTATGAGTGGCAGGATGGTGTCGCCGTCCGCCGCCCACTGACCAGCTTCACACGCACGCCGTTGAGGTCGTTCTACCTCCACCAGCGCCACACGGAAGAGCCGCTGTGGCATCTCGTCGACCAGCCATTCGACTACACCAAGGTGAGCGAAAAGAAACCCAGCATTCCCGCAAAGCCGACGACGCGTGTGCTCAACCAGCACTATCCCAACGCAAGCAATCCGCAGTTGGCCATCGAGTTCAGTGTTCCCGAAAGGGGTTGGGCACTCGTAGAGATCCTCGATCAGAGCGGCAACAACCTGGAAGTGATCTCCAATGCCATCTGTGAAGCCGGGTACCACATGGCGGCATGGAACACGGCAAAATACGCTTCAGGCAGCTACAAGTTCCGCCTGCGCTACAATGACTACAACGAGGTGCACGACCTTGTCCTGAACAAAGCGTAATGGTCATCTGGTAGCCGATTGACTCCATGCCAGGCGCTTCGCTTGAGTCCTCGATGCGCCGTCTATTTTACTTATAAGAAATGACGACGACTTAGCCCGGATTTCTCACCACGTTTTGACGCTCTTAGGGGCTGCCGGAAGGGCGGGGCTTCAGCCCCGCCCTTCCTTGACGTGGTGAGAAATCCAGGTTAGCGCCCTGCCGCAGGCTTGTGCATGCGCGGCCGGTTGCCTCCGGGTTGTGGCGATAGATATGGAACGAACCCCTGAACGCGGGTACGTAATCGATACACGGAAGTGGTGGCGGTAATAAAGAGCGTGCCATAGTCCGGCTCACCCCAGGTCAGGTTGGCCGGCTGCTCTGGCAACACGATTGTACCGAGATGGTGGCCCGCAGGATCCCAAACCCAGATGCCCAGTGGCCCAACCACGAAGAGATTACCCTCCTTATCCACACACATGCCGTCCGGCACTCCCTCGTTTGCCGCGCCCGGCTCTTCACCGAACCGGCGCCCATTCGCCAGCGTCCCGCCCGGCAGGAAATCGTAAACGCGGATATCAAGCCGTTCGCTATCGTCCACGTAGAGATGCTTGCCGTCGGGCGAGAAGGCCAAACCATTGGGTTGGGCAAGGTCGCGTGTGAGGAGGCGAGCCTCACCCTTCGTGTCCAGGCGATAGACGCCCTGATAGGGGATCTCTTGTGGCTGCCCCTTTGGCAGATCCAGGGTGGGATCAGTGAAGTAAATCGCGGCGTCCGGCCCAATCACCAAATCATTCGGGCTATTGAATCTCTTGTTTTGATATCGGCCGGCGAGAATTGTATAACGTCCGTTCGGCTCGATGCCAATCACGGCGCGCAGCACGCTGGCGCAATCGAGCAGGCGGAGCTGCCGGTCAAAGGTGTTACCGTCCGGATCGCCGAGAGAGATCACTTCCTCGCGATGGCCATCCGGATAAAGGCGGAAGATTTTGTTGAGGCTTTCATCGCTCACGTAAAGGAATCCGTGAGGGTCCCAAACGGGGCCTTCCGTAAACCCAAACCCTGTTCCCACACGGGCCAACTTAGCCTCGCGGTCCAGCAACTTCCAGAATTGCGGGGATTCTGCGCGCAGTTCGAACTTCCGTAGCGCGTGACCCGGTGCGGCCGACGCTAGGGGCCCGAAGCTGAGCAGAACAATCAAAAGTCGCTTGATCATGGCGTAGGTCTCCAGCCTCAATTCTTACCAGTGGCTTACCTCAATGACAATTAGCACACCTTAGCCGTGCTGGCAACAATCGGCCACGAAGCGATTCTCCGCCGGTCGAAGGACTGGGCGCGTGCCATCCCAAGGCGGGAGGCTGTATTGGCGACGGCAGGCGGAGGGACCGAGCGCCGAGGTCCCGGGCAGTCTTGCGAATTCTTGCCCCGATGACCCTCGGCCCCGATAGGGATTACAGGACTTCTTCAGCATGGCCGTCGGCAGCGCCAGCGTAGCGCTCCGACCTCTCGATGCGACAATTAAGAGAGCAGAAAGCAGTACCCATGCCGGGGTTCTTCCCTACCTCCCACCTTCGACCTGCCACCTACCCCCTACCCCCATAGGCGTTAAAATCCGCCCATATCCGAAAGGGGGACTGTGTCAGCAGGGGTCATCGTCGAGGCGCGAGATCCAGTGCCCTGCAAGGGCACCGTATAGTAGCCGGGGGCAACGCCCCCGGTAAACTGCCAGGATAGCCTACCGACCCTGAAGGGGTCGTACGAACTGCGGGGGTGGGTCTGGCTTGACTCAGACGCCGCCCCTCTGCGACCCTTACAGGGTCGGTCCAGGTGAGGACCGTTTTCCGGGGGCGTTGCCCCCGGCTACTTTATCCCTCCCCTTCGGAGAGGCGAAGAAACCAAGCTGACGCGCCTTGCGTCCCTTGCTGTCGCCCGAATCTGGCCAAGCAGCCTTGTTTTAACGCCTATACCCCATGCCCCCTTCCGCCCTACCACCTACCGAGGCCCGACAGCTCTTGTATACTAAGCCTTATGGATAGACGGAGCGAAGAAAGGGATTCAGTGCTTGATGCCTTCCGCCGTTGGGGCTACCTCCAGGCGGACCTTGACCCCGTAGGGTACCTCCAGCCCGAGCCGCATCCCGAGCTTGAGCTTACCGGGGAAATTGCTGATTACGCGCGGCGCATTTATTGCGGCAAGATCGGCGCCGAGTTCATGCACATCCCGGAGCCCGAGAAGCGCCGGTGGGTCGAGGAACGGCTTGAGGCGGACGTGATAGCGCCGGACCGGCCGCACATCATGATGCGCCTCATTGAAACGGGAGTATTCGAGCAAGTGCTCCAGTCCCGCTACCCCGGCGCCAAACGCTTCTCACTCGAAGGCGCCATTGCGCTGCTACCTTTGCTGGATGAAGCCTTGGACACGGCGGGGCAGTCAGGCGCTGAGCAGATTGTCATGGGGATGAGCCATCGCGGGCGATTGAACGTCATGGTGCTCGTGGTTGGAAAGTCGCCGATGGATATTTTCGCGCGTTTCGAGGATATCGATCCGCGGCGCGTGCTGGGCGGAGGGGACGTCAAGTATCACTTGGGCGCAACGGGCGATTACCAGACCGCGCACGGTCGCACGCTGCGCATCCACCTGGTGTCAAACCCCAGCCACCTCGAGGCCGTCGATCCAGTAGCCCTGGGCCGCGCTCGCGCCAAGCAAACACGTCTGGGCGAAGAAGGTCCGCGGCGGGTCCTTCCTGTTCTTCTGCATGGCGATGCGGCCTTTGCGGGGCAGGGAACAGCGGCGGAAACCTTGAATCTGGCCACCCTACGTGGCTTTTCCGTGGGAGGCACGGTGCACGTGATTGTCAACAACCTGATCGGGTTCACGGCAAACCCCGAAGACCTCTACGCCTCGCGCTTTGCCTCCGATGTGGCGAAACGCCTGCCCGTTCCTATCTTCCATGTGAACGCGGAAGACCCCGAGGCCGTGGTGCGCGTGGCGCGGCTGGCCGTGGAATACCGCTATGCTTTCTCGACGGATGTGGTCGTGGACCTCATTGGTTTCCGCCGCTACGGGCACAGCGAAGTGGATGACCCCACCGTGACGCAACCTGTGCGCTATCGCAGAATTGCTGAGATACCACCGCTGGGGGAGTCCTATGCGCGAAAGATTGGAGTGGACCCCGCCGGCGCCATTCAGAAGATCCGCGCGCAATACGAAGGGGATTTGAGAAAGGCTCGGGCAATTCGCAAGATTCCGATGTTGCGTGAGCTGCCGGCTTATTGGGACGCTTACCGGGGTGGCGCCTACGATGCCGCGATTGAGGTGGACACGCGAGTTGTCGCAGAAGAACTCCGCGAAATCGGCGAAGCACTGGCGCGCCATCCGGAAGGTTTCAATATTCACCCGAGGATAAAACGCCTTCTCGATCAGCGGCTGCAGATGGCTCGTGGCGAGCGTCCCGTGGATTTCGGAATGGCGGAAGCGCTGGCTTTTGGCTCGCTCTTGCGCAAGGGAATTCCGGTCCGCCTGAGTGGGCAGGACAGCCGCCGAGGCACTTTCAACCAACGTCATGCCGTGTTATTCGACACGGAAACCGAGGCGGAATACACGCCTCTGTGCCACCTTCAGGCCGGGGAGGCTCGCTTCGAGGTCTATGACTCGATCCTGTCAGAAGCCGCTGTCCTGGGCTTCGAGTACGGATTTAGTCGCGACTACCCCGAAGCTCTAGTCCTTTGGGAAGCACAATTCGGAGACTTTGCCAATGGCGCGCAGGTGATGATTGACCAGTTTATTGCGGCCGGTGAGGACAAGTGGGGGCTGCTATCCGGACTGGTTTTGCTATTGCCTCACGGCTTTGAGGGGCAGGGGCCGGAACACTCCAGCGCCCGCATCGAGCGGTTCCTTCAACTCGCCGCGCGGGACAACATCCAGGTTTGCCAGCCTTCGACCGCCGGACAGTATTTTCACCTCTTGCGCCGTCAGGCACTGCGCGCTTGGCGCAAGCCGCTTGTCGTGTTCACCCCCAAGAGTCTGCTGCGGTATTCCGGCGCGTCATCAAGTCTCGAGGCCTTGACTTCCCGCCAGTTTGTGCCCGTTGTGCCGGACCAGGAGACCATCCGGGCTGAGCGCGTCCTGGTGGCCACAGGCAAGATCGTGCACGAACTGCGGGCCGAACGTAAAAAGCTGAACGACACCCGAACCGCAGTCGTCTCCCTCGAGCAGCTTTATCCCTTTCCCGAGAGCGAACTGGTGGCGGAAATCAACCGGCATAGCGCGGCGCGCGAAATCGTCTGGGTGCAGGAGGAGCCGGCCAATATGGGGGCGCTTTTCTACGTGATGCCGCGCTTTCGGAGAATTTTCAGAAATCGGCCCGTGCGCTCCGTGAAGCGCTCGGCCAGCCCCAGCCCTGCAACCGGCTCCGCCAAAGCGCACGAGCTGGAGCAGAAGACACTGCTTGCCCTTGCCTTCTCTGGTGCAAAGCTGGCGGCGAACCGGCCTATTTCATGATTACGCCGCAGGCAATCCGGGCCCCGGCATTGCCGGCAGGGTCAGTTTTCCCATCGTCCGGTTTCTCATGGATAACAAGGGAGGCGCCGCCCTCGTGAAAGAGCGAATTCGGCCCTTCTCCAAGTGTTACGCCGGGAACCACAATTCGGACGTTGGCTTTTCCGTTCGGTCCCACGTCCAGGTTTTGCAGATCGCCCAAGTGATGGCCTTGAGGATTGTCCCAACCATGCTGCTTGCCCTCTGGGTTGAAGTGGGGGCCGGCGGACTTGAAATCAGGCGCTTCACACCTTCCCACCGAATGAATGTGGAAGCCGTGAAGCCCGGGTGAGAGATTCGAGACCTTCAAGTCCAGTTGAACACCATTGGACTTCTCGCTGAATGTTGCTGTACCAACGGGCGCGCCTTTAGCGTTAAGCAGGGCTGCCTTTGCCTTTTTTGCAGCTTGTACCGAGAATGGACATACGAAGAGACAGAAGATCCCGGAAAGAAGCAGCAGTTTCTTCATCATTGAGTGTCCTCCTGCGAAGTTTTGCTTGCTATATTACCATGGTAATAGAGATGCAATGCGGAGACCTGCCTTATTACCGGCAAGATTCCCGAACTTCACCTGCGTGGCAGACTTATTCCGCAGAGCGTCGCGTCGTGCCAGCCCCCGAAAACCGTTGCAGGAGACTCGGCAATTGGCTGACAAAGGCGGAGCGCGCCAGCACGAGATCGCATCCGGCGTCACGCGCCGCAGCTATGAGGTCGTTTTGAACGTGAGAAACAAAACCGATGGCTGCGATGTCTTTGGTTTTCAAGTCAGCCTTCAGGGTGCGCAAGACTTCCAAGGCTTTGCCTGACCGATGGTTAAGATCGATGATGAGGGCGTTCGGAACATCCTGGATGGCCAAGTCGGGCAGGTCCGCAGGCTGAGCGGACTTCACCGTGACCCCGACGTGTTGGGCGGTCTGCTGGATTTTGGACAGGAAAAACAGGTCGTCTACTAGGGCCAGAATCATTGACGGCGCCCTCCGCGAGCAGCGGCCTCGATAATCGGGAGATCGGATGACCGGGAGATCTGGTGAATAACGGGGCTGCTCTTCCGATCCCCCGATCTCCAGATCACCCGATCACCCGATGGAAAACGGTGGCCTGACTCCTGCATTTTGGTATCGTAACACAGGGGCGAGGTTTTGATGAATGCTGGGTCCCGAATCCTGACTCCTGCCTCTTGGGCGCGAAAAAGGCGCTTGACAGGCTAAGCTTAATGAAATAGCCTAGAAACCGAGGCTTGGCTGTTCTGCCATGACCGTACAGAGCTTGCTATGGGGTCTTCCATGCTTGTTTCCAAACTGACAGTATGTCTTTGCCGCCCATAACATGTAACCGTAGTAACGTTAAAAAATGAACGAACTATGCGGGAATGTCTATGAAAACAAAGGACCGCTGTGGAAAACTCGAGGGCGAAGCTGGAATGTGTATGAAATAAAGGCACTTAGCCCTATAAAGCGGGAATGTTATTGAAAAAGAAGGTAGTTAGTAGGTGGCGCGTAGGGAAAAGCTGGGGACTGCGGAGATCGTTTGTTCCCCAAAAGGCAGGACTCCTCAGCATGGCCGGCGTGGGGGATGCGCATTGTTCTCAGGTCACGCTGCGCGTCCGAGTCGAAATATTCGGAATGAACCCTAAACTGGGTGACGATTGGGCACAATTTCGCACTCCCCTGACTTGGAAGTGTTGCAAATGCCACATCATCTAGCCTGGCCGCAGGTGTTTTGGGAATTTGCCCCCTGAGCCTGCAAAATGGCAGAGGTCTTAAGTTGCGAAATGCAACACAAACTAATCCCTCGCTGACTATCGGCTGGCACAAGAATTGCTCGCCAGGATATCAGGGGGTTTCAGCAAGCGCAAAATTTGCTATGCTGCTCTGAACTCCGGGCATCAGGGATTCAAGCGTGATATCTGACGCCGTTCGAAGGAGGCTGTGGATGAACACAGAGAACACGAAGCAAGCAGCGACTCAGGCGGCCGGAAACAAACCCAGGGTGAAGCCGAACCCCAAAGCGCCTCGTCAACCCCTGCCACTCCTTACCCCCGAAGTTCGCTTGCGTGGGCCCGAGGAGGTGGCACTGGGGTTTTCGCTCGAGCAGGTCAAGGTTGAGGCGCTCCGATGCTTGCAGTGCAAGAATCCGACTTGCGTTGAAGCATGCCCGTTGCACATTAATGTCAAAGAGTTCATAGGCTTGATGGCGCAAGGCGATTTTGCCGGGGCTTTCGATAAGATCAGCGAGGAAAGTCCTTTTCCGGGTATCTGCGGTCGTGTGTGCCAGCATGAGCTTTTCTGTGAGCGCGCCTGCCTGATGGGGAAGAAACTCCAACCGGTGGCGATCGGGTCTCTGGAGCGGTTCGCGGCCGATTATCACCGTCAGTCAGCCTCCAATCCACCGCCACCCATGGCGCTCGACGGGGCCCGCGTGGCGCTGGTGGGGAGCGGCCCCGCATCCCTCATTGCGGCCTACGATTTGGTGCGAAACGGCTACCGCGTGAGCATATTCGAAGCGCTCCACGGCCTGGGGGGAGTGTTGGCTTATGGCATTCCCAATTTTCGCTTGCCGCGCGACATTATTCGGGACGAAGTAGACCGCCTGCGAAGCATGGGCGTCGAATTTCGCACGGATTTCATCGTGGGCAAGACGTGTGGAGTAGAGGAATTGTTCGCGGAGGGATTTCAGGCCATCTTCCTGGGTACCGGCGCCGGTCTTCCACATTTGATGAACATTCCCGGAGAAAACTTGATCGGCGTTTACACCGCCAATGAATACCTGACGCGACTGAATCTGATGGAGGCCTTTCGCTTCCCGGAGTCTGACACGCCGGTGCGGATCGGCGCCCGGGTAGTTGTGGTGGGCGGAGGCAACTCCGCCATGGATGCGGCCCGGTGGTCGCGGCGAATGGGCAGCGAAACGACGATCATGTTCCGGCGCGGGCGCGCCGAATTGCGTGCCCGGTTGGAGGAAATCGAGCACGCCGAGGAAGAAGGAGTGCGCTTCGATTTCCTGGCTGCGCCGGTCCGCCTTTTCGGTGACGAAAAGGGGGTGCTGCACGAGATAGAGTGTATCCGTATGCAGTTGGGAGAGCCTGACGAATCAGGCCGGCCGTCACCGGTTCCCATCCCGGGCTCGGAATTCCGAATGCCGGTAGATACGGTGGTGATGGCCATCGGTCAAAGCCCCAACCCAACGGTGCAGCGCGCCACCCCACAGCTTATGACCAAACGTGGCAAGGTTTTGATCGATGCCAACGGGCAAACCAATATTCCCAATGTGTTTGCAGGTGGAGACGTAGTCCGCGGCGGTTCCACGGTCATCCTGGCGATGCGCGACGGCCGCGCTGCTGCGGCCGCGATTCATCGCGCCCTCGAGCAGCAGGCGTCTGTGGCACAGGCACTCTTGCCTGTGTCACCTGTCCCGGCAGTCGACAGTACACAGGCAAGAGTGCCTGTGCCACCGAGCTTGGACAATCAAATTCTGGAGAAGCGGCTGCTCACGTCCGAGGTTGCTTGGCTACAAGTGCAAGCCCCGGAAGTTGCAAAACATTGGAAGCCGGGTCAGTTCGTCATCATCCGGCCCACCGCGAAGAGCGAGCGTATCCCGCTGACGATTGTGGATGGAGACGAAGCGACGGGGAGCATAACTCTGGTTGTCCAGGCGGTCGGAAAGACGAGTCGCGCCACGGTTGGGATCGAGGTCGGGGACCGGTTGGCAGACCTTTTGGGACCGCTGGGGCTGGCGGCCAGCATCGAGAAAGTCGGAAACGTCCTGTGCGTCGCCGGAGGAGTAGGGGTCGCCGAGTTACTGCCCGTGGCACGTGCGTTCAAAGAGGCGGGGAACCACGTCACCGCACTGTGCGGCGCGCGTTCATCGGTCCAGATCATTCTTGATGCGGAGTTGCGCGCGGCGGCCGACGAAGTCCTTTGGGCAACCGATGATGGCTCGGCAGGTCTGCACGGCACGGTGGTGGATCTGATGCGCGCATGGCGGGCGGCCAACCCATGCACGCTGGGGGCGGCCCATGTAATCGGCCCCATTCCTATGATGCGCGCGGCGGCCGGGGTCACCCGAGAATGGGGGGTCTTGACCTATGCCAGCCTGAATCCCATTATGGTGGATGGCACCGGAATGTGCGGAGGATGCAGGGTCACGGTGGGCGGGAAGGTTCGTTTCGCCTGTGTTGATGGGCCGGAGTTCGACGCGCACCAAGTGGACTTCGATGAGTTGACTCGCCGCACGCGCGCCTACCTCGATCAGGAACGCGTGTCCCGCGAGCGGCACGAATGTTCGATCGGCTTGGGGAAATAGTCGGGCGAGCGGAGGGAAGGGGCGAGAGGGGCCTTAATTTGAATTTACTGCCCTCGCCCCCTTGGGAGAGAGGGTGTCCCGATCTGATCGGGACGGGTGAGGGGGTCCCCCCGGAACGAATTGGGGGGCAGTTTCCTGGACACCCTTAAGTGAACGGTATTGAATCTGGAACTCATAATTCATAATTGCTCCAAGCTCCCGCCCACCGGGGCGGCGCGCGCCCCACGCAATCTGTTTAAGTATTGTTATTATCCAAAGATGATATATGTCATCGTAGGTTGGAATGACTGTTAATGAGGGCTCGAGGTAGTTCTTCTTCGGACAGTATTCGGCATTTTGCGGAGCAACCCTTCACAAAAAGGGAGTATCATAATCTCTGGGCTCAAATGACCCTCAGGGGAGTCTTCCAACCCTGGTTCTTTTTCGCTCCAGGGTCAGTACGGATACGCAGCCAAATCTTGAAGTGAATCGTCATTACCACTATGGTCCAAGAACAAACGGCAAGTGAAAGCCAAGAGAAGAGATTGAGATTGGTCCGCCCCTCGATCGTTTTGCTTTGCGGACCCGCGGCCTGCGGAAAGTCCACTTTTGCGCAGCGCCACTTCCGTCCCACGCAAATTATCTCTTCCGACTGGGCGCGGGGTCGAGTGTGCGACGACGAGCGCGATCAGCGATTTCAGGCCCAGGCGTTCGCTCTCGTGCATTACCTCACGGAATTGCGACTGGGCTCGAACCGGCTCTGTGTGGTGGATTCGACGGCGCTCACCCCGCCCCATCGGAGGGAATACCTTGAATTGGCAAAGAGATTTCGGGTTCCCTGCGTGGTGTTCCTTTTTGATGTTCCGCTCGAGAAATGTGTCGAGCGCGACCAATCGCGGGAGAGAACGGTAGGGAGATCCGTTATCGAGCGTCAGTACCTGGCTTTTAATCAGACCAAGGCGGACATCCGGCAGGAAGGATTTGACCAGATCATCGAAATTGGCGACCAGGACCTGGACAAAGCCCAAATTGAGATTATCTTTCGCCCCATTCCGCAGCCTCCCGGGACGCCGGGCTGGCGTCCGCAAGGGGATGCCCGGCATACCCCTCGCCCCTGGCAGCAGGGAACCGGAAGAAGGCCTGCTCCCCGTGAGGAGAAGGCGTCTTCGCCCGCGCATCCCCCAGCCCCATCGCACGGACAAGCCAAACCTGAAGTCCGGCCTGTGAGTGCACCCCCCCAGGCGGCTTCTGCACCTTCGACAGGGCTCCGGCAAGCCCCTAATATTACTGGACCTCCTGCGCCAGTCGAGCCACCTTCGCCGTCCGCACAGAGCACAAGCCCGCCGACACCGGGCGCTAAGCCTACGCCTGAACCATGAAGAAAGCCGTAGCACGCGCGGGCTGCCCGTGCTACCGCGCCTGGTCCTTACCCGTATTTTGGGCGGGACACAGGGGGCAGAAGTCAGAAACTTAGCCCTCTCCCTGGGGGAGAGGGTGGCCCGCGACCGGCGCGTTCACCAGCCGGCGCGGGCCGGGTGAGGGGTTACTTGCATCGCGCCACAAACAATCGGAGCGGAAGGCGAAATGGAGGGAAGCAATGCCTCGCGAGACCAAAGCCGAGAACAAGATGATCCAGATCAAAGTTTATCTATGGACGGACCAGTTGGCGCCCAAGGAGGGTGCCATTCTCCCGAAACATGCCTGGGAGGGTGGTTGGGTATTTCTCCCAGCCAACAAACTGCACGGCATCAGGGCGAATCGAAAAAAGCATTCCACCGATTTTCAGAGTTACTCGACACAGTTGGGGACATCTTAAGGCAGAACGGCATTAACATTCACGAGGCACCGCCAAGGCGGAAGACCGCGAGCAAAGCGTTGCGACCTAAGCCAAAATGAAATTCAAACTGACCCACTACCTCGGGGCGAGATTCCTCGCTGCCCTCGGAATGACACAGTTAGGTGAAGTTTCTGAAGAGACACGCGGAGGAGCTTTGGCCTGAAAATTCGGCCGCTTAACGAGCCCCGAACCGCGTTTCAAGCTTCGGCTTGCCTGCGCCGCAACGGGTAGGCCGCACGTAGAGGGGGACTGCAACCGAGGCGGAGCCTTAGCCGGATCACATGCAATGCGTAGGGAAGCAACCCCTCACCCGTCCCGCGACGGCTGGAGAGAGCGCCGTCGCGCGACACCCTCTCCCCAGGGGAGAGGGCAAAGGCCCAATTTCCATCCTTTCTCCTCAGGAAAGAGGCAGAAGTCAGGGGGCCCGACCGCTGTGTCCAGCGAAAGATGTGGGACGCGCTCAGGCTATCGCGCAGGGACACCGACGGAACGTCCGTGCTCCGGACAGAACGTTCAGGCCGGCGCCTTTCGAGTAGCTCAGCGGTCCGTTCGTCCGTCCAGGCGGTCATACACGGTTCGGGCGCAGGTTGAACCTAAGGACTCGTTGTAAAGGGAACGCAAGCGCAGGATCTCGCGAACTTCCTCATCAAAGCGGTGGAGTGTCTGGAGGTCGGCTTTTCGAATGGGGAAACGCGTGCCTTGGTGGTGCCAGAACTTCTGGTATCCGCGGTCCTCGAGTTCACAGTTCAAACCACGGATGATGAAATAAGGCGGACCAAGAGGAAGCCAGACTTGCTCTGCATTCAGTTCCAAGTATTGCAGGAAGTTGTATTTCTTTACGCCGATTGAGCCAGGGGATGCGCCAGCCTCCACAATCTCAAAACCGGCGGCGGTAAATTGTTTCCGAATGTCGGCCGTCACTAGCTGCTTCTTTCCCATCCCATTCGACTCCACAAAGTTGGGTAATGTCCTGATTCGACTCGTAGCGCTGGCCTTCAGGCCAGCACTTGCCGACCTAAAGGTCGGCGCTACTTGTCTTATCCCATTCGACTCCACAAACGTGAAAAATCTTGAAATCCAGACCCTGGCAGGTTACGGAAAAACTCTTCGAAACTGTCATTCTGAGCGAAGCGAAGAATCTGGCCCTGTGCGTTTTCAAGAAGATACGCAGAGCGAGATCCTTCGCTGCGCTCAGGATGACACCCATGGAGAGTTTTTCCGCAGCCTGCTAGAATCTGAATCTAATCTATTGATGGCTAAAAGCGCAAGAGCTGCGCCTCCAAAAATGCATAGAATAGTTGAGGGTCCGCAAGACGTCGTGGGCTTGATTGGGGATACTCCGCTGCTCCGGCTCGGCCGCATAGGCGCGGAGTTTGCAGGGGTGGAGCTCTATGCCAAGGCGGAGTGGGAAAACCCTGGCGGATCGATCAAGGACCGCCCGGCGCTGAACATCATTTTGGAAGCCGAGCGCGCGGGTTTGATGTCCAGGGACAAGATCCTTGTTGACTCGACTTCGGGCAATACCGGCATTGCTTATGCAATGATCTGCGCGGCCCGCGGATATCGGGTGAAGCTCTGCATGTCATCCAACGTGAGCGTGGAGCGCAAGCGCATCCTCAAGGCCTACGGGGCGGAAATCATCTATACGGATCCCCTGGAAGGGTCGGACGGGGCAATCCGGAGGGTACGAGACCTGGCGAGACAAAATCCGGATCTGTACTATTACGCGAACCAGTATGATAATGACGCCAATTGGCGCGCCCATTACAACTCCACGGGGCCGGAAATCTTCGCACAGACGGATGGACGTGTAACTCACTTCGTAGCGGGTCTTGGAACAAGCGGGACCTTCATCGGCACGTCGCGCCGCTTGAAGGAATTGAACCCTAACATCCGCTGCATCTCCTTCCAGCCGGACTCGGCCTTCCATGGGCTGGAAGGGATGAAGCATATGGCAACGGTAATTGTGCCGAAGATCTATGATCCCACGGTCGCCGACGAGGACCTGGGGATCTCGACGGAAGAGGCTTATGCCATGACGGTGCGCCTGGCCCGGGAGGAAGGCATATTGGTGGGAATCTCTTCCGGCGCGGCCATGGCTGCCTCGCTGAAGGTGGCGGCGAAAATCCGGGAAGGCGTCATCGTCACCATTTTCTGTGATGGTGGGTCCAAGTACTTGAGCGAGCATTTCTGGGATGAAGCCGAAGGCGAAATCCATTGACTGGCGTTTGAGCAAGGAACTGTTTTGACCAGTGAGCCCGACCAGGTTTGACGGGTCAGTGCCCCCCGAAGGGGAGCCCCGTGAGTGGCCGTAGGTGAAGCCTACGGAAAGGGACCCGCGAAAAGGATTCCGGCTCTTAAAGGGCCGGACAACACCTCGCTTCAACACCTACGGGTGAACCCCGCTGGGGTTGAATTGATCCTGGTGATGCTATCCGCAGGTTGAAACCTGCGGCTACTCGCGGTAGGCCCCTGCCGGGGCCGCATCAGAAACGCTCGCAACATGGTATTGAAGATCAAAGAGGCGCAGATGGAGGCCATTCGCCGGCACGGCGCACGGGATTATCCTGGCGAGTGCTGTGGTGTGATGCTGGGGAAAGCCAATAGCTTCTGCAAAGAGGTGGGTGAGATTGTGCCCTTGAAGAACCTCCGAAACGACCCTGCAAGAGCGCAGGAATTGTTGCCTGTGGACGACCCTGGAAGGGAAACGGAGCGTAACCGCTTTCTGATTGATCCGCTCGACCAGTTGCGGGTGGAGAAGGACGCGCGGGCGAGAGGTTTAGAGGTTCTGGGTTACTACCATTCTCACCCGGATCATCCGGCGCGGCCGTCGAACTACGACTGCGAACATGCTTGGCCCTGGTTATCTTACATTATAGTATCTGTGGTTGGGGGCACGGCGAAGGATCTAACCTGTTGGGTTCTGGCCGAAGACCGGGGGACTTTCCACCCGGAAGAACTCGAAGTCACCGAGTAGGGCCGACCCCGCAGGGCGGGGTCAGCCCTACAACACGCCATCAACTCGGTCAGAAGCCGCGAGGGCATTTTTCATCAACCTTCCATTGCCGGTGGCACAGCACAGCACGGCGGCAACGCGCCTGGAGTTCCCCAGGCGCTGCCGCCGGCTGGGTTCCACGCCGCGGTGAACGCCGAACCGCGGCGTTAGAACTGGTAAGTGATGCCGGTAGCCACCTGATGGCGCGCCTTGATGTCGACGCCCGGCGTAATAACTCCTACTGCTTGAGCCACTCCGAAATCGAAATTCAGCTTAGTCTTCTTAAATCCCGGGAGCAGTCTGAAAATGTACGTAACCGAGGTAGGAATGGTGGGACCCGGGAGCCTCTGGATATAACGTGGCTGCTGCACAACTTCTGATCCCAAAATGAATGCGCTGTGTTTGGGGCCTTTGATTACGAACGCACCCGTTCCGAAAAATCTGCCCACCCACGCCGGGGAATTTCCGGCAATACCGAACACTGAGGCGTTGGTCTCCTTAAAACCGGCGTTGAGCACGATGGGCAGGACTTTGAGTTGCGTGATGGTCTTGGTGGCCACCACGTAGAAATCACCGTTTTGAGTGCTCTTCGAGTTCAGGACTCCCCCCACTCGCTCAACCTCGGTCCTGGCCACGAAACCCGCGGAAATAGCGGGCAGATACTTGGTGTGAAAAGCATTCTCCTCCAGGATGTTCACCTTGGCATGGAAAATGTTGAAGCCGCCGGCGAACAGGGGGCTCAATGAGGGCGTGCTGCCCTCGCTCGACAAGGCGCGTGTGAATCCGAATTCCACGCGCTTGAGGACACCTTCCGTGACGGAAACCTGGTAGAGGTGGCCGATTACGGGGCCTGCATTGAGATAGTGAAAGGCCACTTGCGGCTTTCCGAAGCCCGTCGTGGGCGAGGCGCTGGTGTAAGCGAAGGGAGTAATGAAGCCGCCCGTCTGGCCCTCCCAGTTGAGTTGTCCAAAAGCCGGAGTGGTGCGCAAGACGAGCAGCATGGCCAGCGCAAGGAGAAGTTTGCCTCCTGGAACGCGCGCGCTGGGCAGAGGGAAAATGGGGGAGTCTGGCTGCTTGGGCGCTGTCACGCGGTTCGCTCCCCCTGACATGGACGACGGTTGTTTCGTGACTATGGAGCGGACAGGGAATAGATGGGACGTCAATCGTGCTCTCAACATTTGTTTCCTCCAGAAAAAAATACCGCCGGGGCAATGTCCGGCGGTGGGTGAATTCAATGCGGATTAATTTAGTGGTTTTACGGCAGGACCGTGACTCCACACGCCGGCATGGTTGTCGGGCGACAACACAGAGCCATGGCGCGTTGGAGTTTTTCTTGCATAGACTTTTCGCATTTTAGGCGCTCGACGCCGGAGTGTCAACCCTGATTAATTCTATAATTCCTATAAATTAATCCAATCACAGCGGCCTGGCGCAGCAGATTTGGCGGATGGGGCGGGGGGCAGTGCAATAATCAGGCTGGCGGAAATAGACTTCGAAGGAACCGGAAGGGCCGAAACGAACCGCGATGCCGCCCATAAGGGGGCACGGCTGCGTCAATGCTGAACCGATGGGGCAGCCGGCGCCGACCGAGTGCCCCTTTCCCAGGTCACGGCGAGCTCTTGCCACCTCTGCAAGCCGCTATCGACGGATTGGGGATCGGGAATTGGGGTTGACAGGAAGAAACGGCGGTCCCTATAACAATAGTTTCGGGCTACGTTCAACAATTGAACCGTATGAAAGGAGCGCAGAATGTCTCTACGCATCAATGACACGGCCCCGGACTTCGTCGCCGAAACCACCCAGGGAACCATCAAATTCCACGAATGGATCGGCGATGGCTGGGCCATCCTGTTTTCCCATCCCAGAGACTTCACTCCCGTGTGCACCACTGAGCTCGGCTATATGGCGGGTCTGCAACCGGAATTTGCCAAACGTAACTGCAAGATCATCGGGCTGAGCGTGGACCCGGTGACGAATCACAGCAAATGGGCGGTGGACATCGAAGAGACGCAGGGCCACAAGGTGACTTATCCGATGATCGGCGACCCGCAGCTCAAAATCGCCAAGCTTTACGACATGCTGCCCGCCGGAGCTGGCGAAACCTCTGAGGGCCGCACGCCCGCTGACAACGCCACCGTGCGCACGGTTTTCGTGATTGGTCCGGACAAGAAGATCAAGCTGATGCTCAGCTACCCGATGAGCACGGGCCGCAACTTCGACGAAGTGTTACGTGTACTCGAATCCATACAGCTCACGGTCAAGCACAAGGTTTCCACCCCTGTGAATTGGAAGCCAGGCGGGGATGTCATCATTTCGGGGGCGGTATCGGACGAGGAAGCCAAACGGCTCTATCCTGCCGGGTGGAAGGCTCCCAGGCCCTATTTGCGGATCGTCCCCCAGCCCAACTAGGATTACACCCGTTACTCTGCTTGAGGGACAGGTCGGGTTCTCAGTAGATCTTCGTATTAATACCTCGATGATATGCTTTCGAGGTTCTAGGTCACGGCCATTCTCACCGGGATCATCCGGCGCGGCCTTCGATTTACGATTGCGAACATGTGTGGCCGTGGTATTCTTATGTTATAATTTTGGTTGAACGGGAAGGCTGTCGGCCGCGAGGCCGTTCGAAGCCGCATCCAAGGGAGCAAGAATGCCGGTCAAGGTTATGATCCCGACCCCGCTCCGCCAGTACGCGGAAAAGAAGGAGTCGGTGGAAGTGGAGGCGAAGACCGTGGCGGACGCGTTGCGCGCCATTACGACGCAATACAGCGGTTTGCGCAAACACCTTTACAACGAAGAAGGTAAACTGCGCAGCTTCGTCAACATTTACCTCGGCGACGAAGATATCCGTTTCCTGCAAAGGGAACAAACTCCCCTGAATGAAAACGACGTGCTCAGCATCGTTCCTTCCATTGCCGGTGGCACAGGCCTCCGTTGTATCTGTAGCTAGCCTGGGCTCCCATCCCGATTGATCGGGATGGTGAATCCCGGGCGCACTGCTCACCCGCGACCCCAATCAATACCGAATAGCGTGCTGTCGTAAACCGGCCTTGGGGCCGGATTTTACAAGCACATCGAGGCCACGGCATTCCAGTTTGAGGGCAAGGAGGAAATGGCTACAGCGACTTTGAATCCCACTATACAGTTGAGCAAGGATGAAATTCTTCGTTACAGCCGCCACCTCATCATGCCGGAAGTCGGCATGGAAGGGCAGCTTAAGCTGAAGAAAGCGAACGTACTCTGCATTGGTGCAGGAGGGCTTGGATCGCCGTTGGCGCTTTACCTCGCCGCCGCTGGGGTTGGACGGCTTGGCATCGTGGACTTCGATGTGGTGGACTTTACCAACCTGCAACGCCAAGTAATTCACGGCACCGCGGATGTGGGAAGGTCGAAATTGGTTTCGGCGCAGGAGACCATTGCTGAGATCAATCCAAACGTCGAAGTGGTGGGATACCCAACGCGCCTGACTTCCGACAATGCGCTCGACCTTTTTGAAGGCTATGACATTATTGTGGACGGCACTAACAACTTCCCCACCCGCTATCTGGTGAATGATGCCTGCGTGCTGCTTGGCAAACCGAATGTTTACGGGAGCATCTTCCGTTTCGAGGGGCAAGTATCCGTTTTCTACGCTCAGGAAGGGCCCTGTTACCGATGCCTGTATGCCGAGCCGCCTCCGCCGGGACTGGTACCCAGTTGTGCGGAAGGCGGGGTCTTGGGTGTCCTGCCCGGAATCGTCGGTTGCATCCAGGCGATGGAAGCGATTAAGCTGATTATTGGACAGGGACAACCACTTATCGGGCGCCTCCTGGTGTTTGATGCCTTGAGTATAAGATTCCGCGAGCTGAAGTTGCGGAAAGACCCCGAATGCCCGGTCTGCGGGACCCATCCTACAATTACCAGGCTGATCGATTACGAGCAGTTCTGCGGGATCCGCGGAGAGGAGCACACGTCTATGATTGGTATTCCTGAAATCACCGCTCAAGAAGTTAAGAAGTCGATGGATGAAAAGAAGCCTTTCGTCCTGATCGACGTGCGCGAACCTCACGAATTCCAGATATGCCGCATTCCGGGCTCGAAGCTCATCCCGCTCGGCGAGGTTCCGAAACGAATGAACGAGTTGAATTCGGCGGATGAAATTGTGGTTCACTGCCGTTCGGGCCAGCGAAGTGCCAGGGCAGTGGATCTGTTGATAAAGGCGGGATTCCGCAAGATTCACAACTTGAAGGGTGGCATACTTGCCTGGTCGGACCAAGTGGACCCAAGTGTGCCGAAGTACTGATGGATGTTTTCCCCATGAAACCGCGCATTGGTTATCGGATATTTCGCAATGACTTCCTCACTCCTAATGAGGGGCTTGGGGCGCGGTTTCTTGTTTCATCTTCAAACCTTCGCTGTATTTGTACCTAGCCTGGGCTTCCAATGGCTTTGGCCGTAGAGAGTGCCAGGGGTAAATCCAATAACATTGGCCCAAAGGACCTCATCGTTTTGTGATGGGGGAAGTCTCACCTCCTGCCAAGCTGGAGTGTGAGGGATTTCGAAGCCAAGTTTGGCTGCATCTAAATTCACTATCGAGAGGAGACTCAATGTCGAACATTTACCAGGATAACTCTTTCAGTATCGGAAGGACTCCGCTCATTCGGCTTAACCGGGTGACCGACGGAGCCAAAGCAACCGTTTTGGCCAAGATCGAGGGCCGCGGCCCGGGCTATTCCGTGAAGGACCGGATCGGGGCGGCTATGATTTGGGACGCCGAGAAGCGAGGCGTTCTGACGCACGAGAAGGAGATCATTGAACCTACGAGCGGCAATACGGGAATCGCTCTGGCCTACGTTGCCGCCGCGCGAGGCTACAAGTTGACGCTCCTCATGCCCGAGACCATGTCACTCGAGCGCCGGCGGGTGGTGGTGGCCTTGGGAGCCAACTTGATCCTCACCCCCGGACCGGGGGGGATGCCCGGTGCGATCAAGCAGGCGCAGGAGTTGTATCAATCCGACACCAACCATTATTTCCTGCCCCAGCAGTTTGACAATCCTGCTAACCCTGACATCCACGAAAAGACCACCGGGCCCGAAATTTGGGACGATACCGATGGGACGATTGATGTGTTAGTTTCCGGGGTGGGTACGGGTGGCACCATCACCGGTGTTTCCCGCTATATCAAAAACACCAAGGGCAAGAAAATCCTGTCGGTCGCGGTCGAGCCTTCGGCGAGCCCCGTCTTGACTCAAGTCACTACCGGTCAGCCCTTGAAGCCCGGTCCGCACAAGATCCAGGGGCTTGGGGCGGGTTTTGTCCCCAAGGTTCTCGATCTGACGTTAATTGATCGTATTGAGCAAGTCTCGAACGAAGAGGCGGTTGAATTTGCCCGGCGCCTGACGAGGGAGGAAGGTATCCTAAGTGGTATTTCCTGCGGCGCGGCTGCCGCCGTGGCCGTACGGTTGGCGAAGCTACCGGAGTTTGCCGGGAAGACCATTGTTACGGTCTTGCCGGATTCAGGTGAGCGATACATCTCCACCGTGCTCTTCGAGGGGATTGGCTAATTTGCAGGAGACGGCGCGCCCGAAAGGGTAGGCGGGTTGACGAGAGGCAAGATGGCCATTACTCTGGGAGATCACTTTATGAATCTCGCGTTGACGGAGTTTGACCATCTTGCCCGCCGGGTTGAATCCACTTTAAGGGCACCGTCGGTGCTGGCGGACGAGAAACCTGTTGCGGTGTTTCCGCGGGTCGACGAACTGCGAGACGTGTTAATTCCGCTGCTGGACTGGTGTGTAGGCCGGAGGCCTTCGGCTGCCCGTGGCATCGTAGGCATTGCCGCGCCCTGCGGGGCGGGGAAGACGCTTCTTTTATCCTGGCTGGCAGCCACGGCGCGTGGGCTGGGCCTGACGCAGTTTGCTTTCGCTGCTTTGGACGGCTATCACTTCCCAAACGCTGTGCTCGACAGCCGCTCAGGGATTGACCCCGAGGGTAACCTCGTACCGCTTCGGCTGCTCAAAGGTACGCCGCCGACGTTTGATGTGGACTCTTTCCTCGCTGACCTGCGGGCGGTGAAGAGCACCCACCAGGAATTGCACCTGCCGATGTACAGCAGGCGCTTACACGAGCCGGTGGCGGGCTGCATAAAAGTGGGGCCGGAAGTCGAGTGGGTCTTTGTGGAGGGAAACTTCCTCTTTCTGGACACTCCACCTTGGCGGCAGGTGGGGCAGTTGCTGGAGCGAAAGATCTATCTCGACGCCCCTGATGACGTGCTGCGCGCGCGTCTGAGATTGCGCCATGCTGCTGCCGGGCGTGACGCGGCATGGATCGAAGCTCATTTCAGCCGCACCGACGGGCCGAACATAAGCCTGATCCGCGCCCATGCGCTTGTCGCGGACGTCTTTTTCCGTTGGGGAAGGGACGGGCATTTGAAGGAAGTAGAAAGTGCGCATAGTATCGAGACCTAAGAAGCTCTTCCTCGTCCGAAGCGGGGGCCGAGCTAGGAGGCAGGCTGTGGATGGCGAGCGTTTAGAGAACCTGGCAAGCGAATTCAGGGTGGCGCTGGACGCGCAACTTTCCGGCGATTACGGGTGCGAGGTTCGGCTCCCTAGCCGAGAAGCCGCGGCGCAAATTTGCCGCCGCTACCTCGCGCTGCTCTTCCCTGTTTTTTATCAGCGCCAGGGCGCGGAAGCGGACCGCGCGGCGACAGGAGCCAGGCATTACCTGGTCGAGGTGGAAACGCTGTTGCGTGAGCAATTGTGCTCCGCCATGCGCTTCGACCGGCGCTGCCTGGGGGAACAGTCTCCTGCTGACATTGAGGATCGCGCCCAGGAACTGGTCGAACAGGTGTTTGCTCAACTGCCGGACCTGGCCAGCTTGCTGGCCTCGGATATTGAGGCAGCCTTCCGGAACGATCCCGCCGCCGCCAGCCATGAGGCGATTCTACTCAGCTACCCTTGCATTGAGGCAATTACCGTGCAGCGCCTGGCGCATCGGCTCTACCAGATGGGAGTGCCTTTCCTTCCCCGCATGATGACCGAGGTGGCGCACAGCCACACGGGAATCGATATCAATCCCGGCGCCTCGATTGGCGAGTCGTTCTTCATCGATCATGGGACAGGTGTGGTGATCGGCGAGACCGCCAGCATCGGCAATAAGGTGACTCTTTACCACGGTGTGACGCTGGGAGCATTCAATCCGCTCAGCAAGGATGAACAAGGTCAGCTTCGTCGAGGGCAGGAAAACAAGCGCCACCCTGACCTCGAGGATCACGTCACGGTTTACCCCAATGCCAGCATCCTGGGCGGACATACCCGGGTTGGCCATCACAGCGTCATTGGTGGTAACGTGTGGCTCACGCACTCTGTGCTACCCTATAGCAAGGTCAGGCTTAAAGACCCAGAATTGGTCATCTTTAACGGGGAGCCCGGCAGCTACAGGGCAGATTTCTCAATATGAATGGCAAGGAGGGTCAAATGGCATTGAGAATTGGAGACCAGGCGCCTGATTTCAAGCTCAGCTCGACGACGGGCGCCACCCAGGGCGAGTTTCAGCTTTCCGCCTATCGTGGCAAAAATGTGGTGATCTGCTTTTACGTCCTTGACTTTACCCCGGTTTGAAAGAACGACCTGTCGGCAATCCAAGCGGACCTCGCCAGGTTTGCCGACCTGAACGCCCAGGTCGTGGGCGTCTGCACGGACACGGTTTTCTCCCATATTGCCTTCCAGAAATCTCTTGGGGGTCTTCAGTTCCCCCTCGCTTCGGACCGCTGGCCTTACGCCAAAGCAGCGGCGGATTACGGCATCTTTCCTCCCACCAAGCACCAGGTACCCTTCGTCAACGATCGCGCGGTTTTTATTGTGGACAAGGATGGCAAGATCGCTTGGATGAGAATCTACGAGCTGAGACAGCAACCCGAAAACCTCGAGATCCTGGAGGCGTTGAAGAAGCTTACCTAGTCCGCATTTCTCACCACGTTTGGACGTTCTTAGGGGGCTGGTGGAAGGGCGGGGCTGAAGAGTCTGTGTGAAAACTCGTGTCTGGCATTGGCCAGGCCGGACCCCCGCTTCCGCGGGGGTGACAGCGCTGGATTTAGGGGCTGTATTCCGACCTGTCATTCCCGCGAAAGCGGGAATCCACGAGTTTTCACACAGACTCAAGCCCCGCCCTTCCAGACCCGTAGTGAGAAATGCGGGCTAAGGCTTTGGACATGGAATTGGCTGAATTCGTCAAGAAATATACTGATCTTTCCGTAGGCTTTGGAGGGGCCGTACACCTCTCGAAATTCGGCCTTTCCCAAGCGGAGACGGAGAAGGTGATCTCCGCCTTCGATGACGACTATCAAATCAGCCGCTATATGGTGCTATTCCGCGAACCAGATGAAGAATTGCTTTCCTATCCGCCCGAGGCTCGTGTTTACTCCATAAACGGATTTGAAGCAAGTCATGTTTCTTTTGCTCCGGGCATACGAAAGATCCTGTGAACTGGGGTGGGGTTGGGCTTTTCGCAGCCCCGTCAGGGGCGGAATCCCGCGTCTGCGGGACCAGGGCCCAAGCCCTGGGGTGAGGGAGGGTTCGCTGACCCATCCCGCCCTGCGGGACCGTGGGCTACACTCTATCGTCCCGACAAGTCGGGGCTGACTTATTCAACGAACTTTTGATTCAGGACACCAGCCCGCCGGGGGGAAAGCAGGTTCGCTCATCAGTGGGGCTGGGACTCTACAAGGTTTTTCTGGAGTGACTGAACCAATGCTCTGGCTGCGTTGTTGAGCAGAACTGCGTCGGAACCCGAGGCGACAAAACGGTACCCGAGGTCGAAATACTGCGTGAGGTCCCTGGGACTCGGCAACAGAATTCCGCAGTGCTTCCCACGCGACAAGGCAGATTGAGCGATCCGCCGGACAGCGGAGACAAAGTCCGGATGTTCGAAATTACCGAGCATCCCCATTGAATGCGATAGGTCCGAGGGGCCAATGAACAACACGTCCACGCCATCGACGGCTGCGATGGCATCAGCGTTTTTAACCGCCGTGGGCGACTCGATCTGGACGACGGTCAACAAGGACGCTGATCCCTCCATATAAGGGCGAAAATTGGAACCGTACGCACAGGCGCGATTCGAAAACGCCACGCCGCGCACACCAGCCGGGGGATAGCGCATAGCAGCAACAGCGGCCTCTGCCTCCTTCCCCGTATCGATGTGGGGAAACATAATGCCATGCGCGCCGAAGTCGAGAACACGATGCACGCGCTGCCGCGCGGTCGATTCCACCCGCACAAATGTAATGCATCTGCGAATTGCCAGGGCCTGCATCTGGGCCAGCGCATCTCTCTCATCGCCCCCCCCGTGCTCGAGGTCTATGAGCGCCCAATCATAACCGGCAGCGGCCATCAACTCGGCGGTCTGGGCAGATCCCAGCCCAAGGAAGCAACCCAATACAGCCTCGCCGCGCGCAAGCCGTTCTCGAAATAATGCCGCGCCCACTTGGGGCGCCCACTCGTTTGCAGTTGTTGTCATTTCAGACCCTCTTTAAGCACTCACCCTACACCACAGAATGGAAAAAGGCGAGTGGTTTTCCCAAAAACGAGCTAGTTTGCCGATCTGTTCAAAGTGGCGACGCTCGAACCTGTACGTCTAACTGAGAAAGACGATGGCCGCCGGGGCGCCCACAAAAGCGTAATGGCCGGTGAAGGTGAGCGCGCCGGTTTCCCGATTGATGCGGAAAGTGGTGATGGCGTCGCTCCTCTGATTGCACGAGCAGAGGAAATTCCCTGTGGGATCGATGTTGATGGCGCGCGGAAAATCGCCTCTTGTCCAAACCGCGTCAACCCAGCTCAGCCTGCCCCCCTTGCCAATGGAAAAGATAGCGATACTGTCGTGCAACCGGTTGGCGGCGTACACGAACCTCCCGTTGGGCGAGAGGTTTATCCCCGAAGCAAAGCTGGTGCCGGTGAAGCCCTTGGGCAGGGTTGAAACGGTCTGCCTCGCCGTCAGCCTTCCACTCGTGCTGTCGAAGTCGAACAATACCAGCGTGGAGCCTTGTTCTTGCAGCGAGTACATTCGCTGTTCATTGGCGAAAACAAAATGACGCGGCCCGTCCCCCGGAGGCAGCGCGACCGACGGGGGATCATTGGCCGTGAGCGTGCCGTTTTGGACATCGAACTTCCAAATAAAGATCTTGTCCAACGCCAAGTCGGTTACCAGAACGAATCGGCCCGAAGGATCAGCCTGCATCATATGCGTGTGAGGTCCGCCGTCGTGGCCGAAAATGGCAAAGTTCCCGCGAGGGGCGCTGGTAGGATAAATTGGCCCCACCGTGCCCCGATCCTGTTTGACGTCGGTGGCGGGACCCAGATCACCGTTCGACCGAATGGGAAATACTGCCGTCGACCCGCCGGAGAAGTTGGCCACCAGCAGGTATTTGCCCGCAGGGTGGACGCTCAGGCAGCAAGGGCCGGCTCCTTGTGAGCTGACGGTGTTGAGCAGCGTGAGATCCCCATTCGAGCGGTCCACCGAAAACGCGCTCACCGAGCCGGATTTGGCGCCCTGGAAAGTTTCGGTCTCATTCGCGGCATACAAATGCGTTCCGGAGGAATCGAAAGCCAGCCAACCCGGATCCGAGTCATCCGCAAAGGCCTTTTGCCGGGACAGAGCCCCCGTTGCCGGGTCCATGTGGAACAGGAAAATGCCGTGCTCATTAGCCTTGGTTCGCTCCGGGCTATGACCTCCACTGTAACCGCAGACATAAGCCAGGATTGGACCGCTCGACGAATTCGCCCGACCCTGCGTCAGGGTGAATGAAGAAGGCGCGGCGGCTAAAGCCGCGGTGCCTTTCAGGAACCCGCGGCGCGAGATTCTGCCCAGGGGGTCGCGTGGGCGTGGTAAGTCTTTTGACGGCATTGGAGTCATCCTTTCACGGCGTGATCTAAAACCAGAACGGTCGGATTATAGGATTGATTGGGCTTGGAAGGCAAGGTTTCGTCTCATATTGTTCGTCTCAAATCTGTCGTCTCGAATCTGTCGAGTCATGTTAAATGCGCCGGATCGGGCGCAGTCGCAGCGTCCACGCCGGCGTGCCGCGTCAGTTCGGTTCGGTTGGAACGAGTCAAAGCAGCCCTCCTGCGGGAGGCTGGAGGCCTAAGTAAGAAAGATGATGCTCGCCGGGGTGCCCACCGAAGTGTATTGGCCGGTGAAGGTCAGGTTGCCGGTCTCCCGATTGATGCGGAAAGTGGTGATGGCATCGCTCCTCTGATTGCACGAGTAAAGAAAATTCCCTGTGGGATCGATGTTGAAGCTGCGCGGATAATCGCCTCTTGTCCAAACCGCGTCGACCCAGGTCAGGATACCCCCCTTGCCAATGGAAAAAATAGCGATACTGTCGTGCAGCCGGTTGGCAGCGTACAGGAACCTCCCGTCGGGCGAGACCATTACCTCCGAAGTAAAGCTGGTGCCGGTGAAGCCCTTGGGCAGGGTTGAAACGGTCTGCCTCGGCGTCATCCTTCCACTCGTGGCGTCGAAGTCGAACAGCACCAGCGTGGAGCCCTGTTCTTGCAGCGAGTACAGCCGTTGTCCATTGGCATTGAAGGCAAAATGGCGAGGCCCGTCTCCTGGCGGCAGTTGGGCAAACGCGGGATCATTGGCCGTGAGTGTGCCATTTTTGAGATCGAGCTTCCAAATTAAGATCCGGTCTAACGATAGGTCGACTGACAGCACGAATCGACCCGAAGGATCGGTCTGGATCATGTGCGGGTGAGGGCCGTCGTCGTGGTTGAAATTGGCAAAGTTCCCGACTGGGGCGCTGGTAGGAGGCGATGGCCGCACGGTGCCCGGATCCCTTTTGGCGTAGGTGGCGGAGCCCAGCTCACCGTTCGACAGGATGGGGAGTACGGTCACGACACCTCCGCCGAAGTTGGCTACCAGCACGTATTTGCCAGAAGGGTGGACGCTGAGGTGGGTAGGGCCGGCCGATTGCGAGCTGACGGTATTGAGCAGCGTGAGATCCCCATTCGAACGGTCGATCGAGAAAGCGCTCACCGAGCCGAAGCGGGTGCCCTGAAAAGTGCTGATCTCATTCGTTACGTACAGATGTGTTCTGGAGGCATCGAAAGCCAGCCAGGACGGATTCGAGTCATCCGCAAAGAGTTTGCGTGGTGTCAGAGCCCCCGTTGCCGGGTTCATTTGAAACAGGTAAATGCCGCCTCCATTAGACTTGCCCCCCTCAGGGCCTTGATGCGGTGCACTGTAGCCGCCAACATAGGTCAGGATTGACTTGCTCGACGAATTCGCCTGGCCCGGCGCCATTGCGAGTGAATACGGCGTCACGGCTAAAGCCGCGGCGCCACTCAGGAACCCGCGACGCGAGATTCTGCCCAAGGGGTCGCATGGGCGTGGTAAGTCTTTCGAGCGCATTGGAGTTATCCTTTCACAGCCTGATCTAAAATCACAAAGGGTCGGATTATAGGTTTGATTGGGCATGGAAGGCAAGGGCGTATTGCAGACGCTCGGCAATCGTGGTAAGGTTGGGGACATTAGGTCCAGGTGGCGGGGGTCGCTTTTGCTCGAAGGGTCCAAGAGGTTCAATCAAGAGTTAATCAGCTTTCTTGAGAGGTGAAGCCATGAAGCATAGGGATTTCTTGGCTAAGTCAGTGGTGGGCGTTGCCACAGCGTGGCTGGGCGCAAGACCCTGGGCTGGCGCCATGCCGCCGGCAACGGGGAAGTTTAGCGCTGCGGAGATCGTTGCCCTGGGTCAGACAGGTATTAAGACCTCGCGCTTGGCCTGCGGGACGGGGACAGTCGGCTCCAATCATCATTCCCACCAGTCGGCTTTGGGAATTCAAGGCCTCGCCGACCTGCTTCTCCAGGGATACGACCACGGTGCTTAGCTGAAATGGTTGGCGGGGAATTAGCCCCATACGCGTTAATCTAAGCTGTCGTTGGTAGTTCGGCGGCCTAACCCGGATTTCTCACCACGTTTGGACGCTCTTAGGGGGCCGCCCTTCCGGACCCGTGGTGAGGAATGCGGCCTATATGCACAGGTCGTGTGGAGGGCAATTGTGGAAAACATTCGCGCTGCCGCTGTACAGTTCGAACCTGTTCAGGCCGACAAGCAGGCAAATCTACTTAAGATCCGTAAGTTTACCGGCCAAGCCGCCAGCCGGAATGTCCAGCTACTCGTTTTTCCCGAGTGCTGCATCACCGGCTATTGGTTTCTCCGCAAACTGTCGCGCCGGGAACTAGCGGAATTGGCCGAACCGGCTTTCACTGGGCCATCCTCGGCGGTCCTGGTGGAGCTGTCAAAGCAATACAACATGAGCATCGGCGCCGGCTTGGTTGAGGCCGGTGAGGACGGGCGCTTTTACAACACGTATATTGTCGCCATGCCGAATGGTGAGATACGCCGCCACCGCAAACTGCACGCCTTTGAGAACGAAGCCATTTCATGCGGGAACGAGTACACCGTTTTTGATACGCCGCACGGCTGCCGAGTGGGTGTGCTCATCTGCTACGACGTTAACCTGGTTGAGAACGTTCGGATTGCTGCGTTGATGGGCGCCGAGGTTCTCATAGCCCCTCATCAGACCGGCGGGTGTGCCGGGCGCAATCCGCACCAAATGGGTCTGATCAGCCGCGAGGTTTGGGACAATCGCCGCCAAGATCCCGAAGCGATCAGAGGCGAGATCCTCGGCGATAAAGGTCGTGGCTGGCTGATGCGTTGGCTGCCGAGCCGTGCGCATGACAACGGAATATTTCTCGTCTTCGCGAATGGCATCGGGATAGATGATGACGAGATCCGCACGGGAAACTCGATGATTCTCGACCCGTATGGGCGCATCCTGAGTGAATCTCGACAAGCTGATGATGACATGGTGGTGGCCGATCTCTGCGCATCGTTGCTGGAAAAGGCCACCGGAAGAAAGTGGCTTCAGGCGCGCCGGCCTGAGCTCTACGGATTACTCACGGTCCGCACGGGGATGGAACGAAGCACGCGAGTCCTGAAGTTCGAAGAGTAGGAGAGAATCCAAATATACAGTTGACGTGGGTGCGATGAGTCTCGATCATTAGCCCGCCTCATGGGAGCAAAGTCAATTTAGGGGAGGATTGTATGGCTGCTATGCGGCGAGCTGCGGGCGTCTGCTTGTTGGTTGCTTCCTTGGGCCTTGCGACCTTGACCCTGGCTCAGGAAGGCGCCACACAAACCATGCGTCCGGTTATTCGGGGACGGCAGGCGGCGGTATCGTCCATGAAAGCCGAGGCCACCGAGGCGGGCCGGCGCATCTTGGAGGCAGGCGGGAATGCCTTCGATGCGATTGTGGGGGGGCAGGCGGCACTGGCCGTGACGGACTTCGCTTTCAACGGTGTGGGCAGCGACGCTGTGGTTCTCGTCTACCTTGCGCGCGAAAAAAAGGTGGTATCCATCAATGCGGAGCCATGCGCTCCGAAACTCGCGACCATCGATTGGTATGAGAAGAATAACGACGGCAGAATCCCCATCAGCGATGGCTTGCTCTCGGGCGGGATTCCGGGGGTCGTCGACGCGTGGTACATCCTGCTCGACCGCTGGGGCACGATGAGCTTCGCGCAGGTGCTCCAGCCGGCCATCGAACTGGCGGAGAACGGATACCCCCTGAGCGAGGCTGGCGCCCGCCTCATCGCCGGCACCGCGAAGATTCGTAAGTACCCTTCCACAGTCAAAATCTATCTGCCGAACGGCCAGGCCCCGAAGGCCGGCGAGATCTTCAAGAATCCCGACCTTGCCCGCACCCTGAAGAAGCTGGTGGAGGCCGAGAAAGAGAATCAGTCGCAGGGGCGGCACGCGGCGCTGAAGGCGGCGCGCGACCGTTTCTACAAAGGCGACATCGCGCGGGAGATGGCGGCCTTCTCGGAGGCCCATGGCGGGCTGTTCCGTTACGACGATTTCGCGGAATACACCGCGGAGGTCGAGGCGCCGGTCTCTATCGACTATCATGGCTATCAAGTTTATAAGAATCCCTCCGCCAGTCAGGGACCGGCCGAACTCATCGCGCTGAACCTGCTCGAAGGGTACGACCTCAAGGCGCTCGGCCACAACAGCGCCGACTTTATTCATATCAACGTTGAGGCTATGAAGCTCGCTATGGCCGATCGCGAGAAGTATCTGGGTGACATGGACTTCATCAAGATTCCCTACGAGGGGCTGCTGTCGAAAGATTACGCGCGGGAGCGCAGAAAGCTGATCGACCCGGCCAAAGCCTCGCTCGAACTGCGTCCAGGGTCGCCGGAGAAATTCATGAGCGGTATGCACCCGTCGGACCGGCAGGCGCGCGTGGTTCTGGATGGCAGAGCGGACCACCAGGGCGACACGAGCTACATTGGCATCGTGGACAAAGATCGCAACATGGTGAGCTTCGAGCCGAGCCTGCACAGCGCCTTCGGAACCGGGGTCGTCATGGGAGACACCGGCATCATCTTCAACTGCCGCGGTGATTACTACTCTCTGGTCCGGGGTGAGGCGAATGCGCTCGAACCGGGCAAACGGCCGCGCAGCACGCTGCAAAGCACACTGGTCATGAAAGACGGGGCGCCTTTCGCGATCCTGGGAAGTCCCGGCGGCGATGATCAGGTCATGCGCACCCTCCAGACACTCATCAACGTGGTGGACTTCGGCATGAACATCCAACAGGCCATTGAAGCGCCGCGCTGGACGACGAGCAGTTTCCCGGCGTCGCCGTTCCCGCACACCATGTACCCTGGCGCCATGGCCGTCGAGGCACGAATTCCGGAAGCCACGCGAGATGCGCTTATCGCGCGTGGTCACAAGCTGAGCGTGGCGTGGCCGTGGTCGCTGGGTTCGAACGCGGGCATCGTTATCGATGAAAGGAACGGCGTGCTGAGCGCCGGCGCCGACCCGCGCGTCGAGGCGTACGCGTGGGCATGGTGAGGAGCCGCCCCGCTAGGTGTGGGTAAGGAATGACGAAAGACCATCTCGCGCCATGTTCCTCTCGCGCCGCGCCAATAGGCGGGGCCGTCGACCAGCAGGATAGTATGGCTAACCGCAATACACTTTACTTGAACTGACCGTTCCCAATTTGACCCTCTCACCCCCGGCCCTTCTGACGCCGCGGCGACCGAGGGGAAGGTGATTTGAATTCACTACCCTCTCCCCCTTGGGGGAGAGGGTGGACCGCAACCGGCGCTTTCTCCAGCCGGGGCGGGCCGGGTGAGGGGGTCTTCCAGAAACAAATTGCGAATTAATTTCCCGAAACCTATTAAGCGGGCACAGACCTGTTCTGGAGGTCTGCGGCTCGCCCCTATTTGACAACTAAAAGCCGCGGACCTAAACAACAGGTCCGCGCTTGTATCTTATTTTTCCCATGCTTTCCGAAGGCATTGAATCCAGTGTGCGGGAGGAGAAGTGCCGCTGCCTTGCTCGCGGGTGGCGCATACATTGTCTTTGATGTATGCGCCCCACGAACGCGCGCAACATCTCTGTCCCCTCGCCCTAGGCATGGTCCGTTCTGGGTTCATGCACCCAGTTTGGATGAACGCGTCCTACCAACATACCGCGATTTGAGAACACAGCCCGCCGTACTAAACCGAGCTTTGCCGCAGCATGCCCTTGGCTTCTGAGGTCGCGCATTTCGGCGCGGAACACATCGCTTGGTAAAGAACACACCTCAAAGGAGCCGTCGTCGAGTTGGAATGCCCCAATAACCGCATCGAGAGTTTCGAGCATCTTGAACGTCACACCCACGGAGTTGGTCTTACGCGCCGCACACTTGATGACGAGAGGCTTGCCGCCGAAGGTTGCCGCGTTGCTAGGGCCAGCCTGAGCCGCTGGTTAGCCCAGTTGTTCTTTGGGCTCCGGCAACGCAGCGATTACGGAACGCAAGAGAGCGTTGACGGCCTCCGACGACTTGAATACGGCGGCAACGTCCGGTTCGAGGACAACGGTAACAACACCCTTCGACATCTTTTCTGCAAAGCGATTCGGCTTGGCACGGCGGTAGTCGAACCGATACTCCTTCCGCATGGTGTCGCGTAGGGTCTGATGTTTCTTACTGGTGGAGATTTTCCTCATAGTCTTTACGCTCCAGGCGTGTGGCCTTGCGGGCGCTGATTATTCGAATTCTTGTTGCGCGAACTGTGAAACAGGCCACCACCAGGCGCTGTTTCGCTGAGTGTCCAATGATAATCTCTCGTGGCTCATCTTCCGAGTGCCTTTCATCCTCGAAAATACGGGCGAGTGGGTCTCGAAAGACCGTCAGCGTTTCTTCAAAATCGATCCCGTGACGGGCACGATTCGCTTCGGCCTTTTTCGCGTCCCACTCAAACTCGAGACTCATTCTTCGTAAATCATATCATGACGGCCGGCTGGCGCAGCTACTTGGCCGCCGACCCTGCTCGAATGGCCTTCTGGTCCTATCGGGGTGATGCGCGTTCATTGGAGGTTGGTAGCCACGGACAGTGCCTTTCCGTCCGTGGCTACCGCTACCAGGACTTCCGCGGGGCGGTATGGGACACGCGAGCAGATTAGTCCCCCCTGCTGATGGGCGCATCCATAAAAGGCGATGCAGGCGCGACCCGCGAGACCCGTCATTCCCGCGCGGGCGGTATTCCATTCGCACTGTGGGTTCCGCCTTATGGTTCCAACATTTGAAATTGCATCCATGCCATAGTGCTGAACGTCTGCGCCACGCGGCGAAGGCCAAACACCTGCGGGCGCAGTTGTTCAGTGGGTTCCAGCCGGGCCAGAGCTGCCCGTAGAGATATAGGAGAAAAACTATGTACTTATGTTTGCGGATCGCCCGACAGGCGCTCGGAGCAGTGCTGTTCGCGCCCTTCGTATTTAGCCCGGCACAGGCGGCGACGCTACATCTGGATGCCCGCACGATTTACGAACGCGCAGTGAGCAGCAACATAACCCTCGCACCGGATGGCTCGGCGCTACAACTGGAATCAGGCGAGGTGTTCCAGGACGACGGGCCTGCCGCCGGTTTCTCCTATAAGCCAAATAGAGAGCCGCTTTCTCCCGGCATCGAGATTCGCAAGCAACTCCTGATTCCCGATCCACGGGCGAGTAAGGCGGTCCTCATGGTGGGCCGCGGCGGCGACCTGAAAGTGGTGGTGAACGGGAATCCCCAGAAGCTCCAAGCGCCCCAAAAGACAGCCTTCGGGGAATGGCAGGCGTACGACATTAATCCGGCGGCGTTCAAGCCGGGATCGAACGACATCGTCATCTCGGGCGCCGGGATGGTGGGGATCGCGCGCGCCGACGATTCTTACGTGGAATTGCCGCACCGAAGCGCGCGCAGCACCGATGGGGGCAAGTCCTGGAGCGTGGACCGCCTGGGTGCGGCAGGCGGCATTGCCGGAGAGTACTACGTCCGGGTCTATTTGCAGCACTTTGTGTGCCGCGGTTCCATCCTGCTGCCGGTGATGGATGTAGCCAACCTGGAGGGTAATCCGCTGGCGCCACCTCTTACCGCGCCCGGTGCGTTACAGGTCTCCGTTACCACCGGGCAGGAGGCCGCCAGCGGCGTGATCCTTCGGGTGCGATCCGGAACGTCGTATGTACCTAGTGTATCGTCTCATAAATAGGTTTACAGATTATCCTTACTTCTTCTTCCTTCGGGGAAGAGTGGATCCGGGGTTGATCTGCTCCATCTTGATCCGCGCGCGTTCGATCTTCTCGATGATC
>Ga0182027_10001357_pt1 | contig 41185 bp, 47 predicted proteins | sample 712E1DmetaG_FD_121300 | JGI IMG/M metagenome (GOLD analysis project Ga0182027, IMG submission 121300) | Permafrost microbial communities from Stordalen Mire, Sweden - 712E1D metaG (Illumina Assembly) | ecosystem: Environmental > Terrestrial > Soil > Wetlands > Permafrost | place: Sweden...
AAACGGTGGTACACGTGTCCGCGTTGCGCAATCTTGGAGCTTCCCAGGCCCGCGGGGAGATCTTTGCTTTTCTGGATGCGGACTGCACGGCCTCTCCTGCTTGGCTGACGCAAGCCACCGCCCAGCTGGCGCGGGAAGACGTCGGCGTGGTCGGGGCACATTATCGCATACCCGACGAATCCGGATGGGTCGCGCGCGCCTGGTATGGGGGGTTGGAATTCGAGAAACAAGGAGACCTTTCGTGGGTGCCGGGTGGCGATCTATTGGTTAGCCGCGCCATGTTCGAACGCATAAGAGGATTTGACGAATCGATCGAAACCAATGAGGATTGCGAGTTTTGTGATCGGGTTCGCGCGGCAGGCTTGCGGGTGGTCGGCGATTCCGACCTTGCGGTTGTGCACCTGGGAACGCCGCAAACCCTATCGGGTTTTTACCGCAAGATCCGCTGGCACAGCACAGACGGGCTCAGGGTTTTTGTGCGCGATCTCCCCAGGATTACAAATGGCCGGCCGCTTTTGTTCGGGCTTTATACATTGGTCTGTCTGGGCGGCACAGGGGCAGGCGCTGCGATCGCCGTCCGGCATAACAGGTTTGGCGTTCTGGCAGCGTTTCTGGGTGTGCTTTTATTGCCGTCGTTTTTGCTGAGCCTGCGCCTGGTTTTCCGGAGGAAGAAATGGAGCCACCTGTTTCCACTCACCCTGATGCACCTGGTTTACGGCCTCGCCCGTGGTCAATCTTTACTGGAATTCAGGAACTGGGTCGACAGTCGGAACCGATCGCGGAATGCCGTTCCGAGCCCGGGGCGCGCCGGCGGCTGACCTTTTATGCTCTTCAACAGCTGAAATCGCTCAAGACATAAAATCATTTATGCCTATGATAACCCTCTTCAGAAACGCTCTTCTTGACTTAAAGCAGAGGCCCCACGGGAATCTTCCGTGCCTGGATGTGCTGCGTTCGATCGCTATTCTGTTAGTGCTCAGCCTTCACGTAGGAGAGTTTTTTCCGTCTCATGTGCGAAATCTGCCTTTTGTGTATTACGGCTGGAGTGGGGTGGATTTATTTTTTGTGCTAAGCGGTTTTCTAATCGGTGGGCAATTGTGGAAGGAACTCAATCTGCGCGGCGATATTGATATTGGGCGTTTTATTCTGCGCCGCGGCTTCCGGATCTGGCCGCTCTATTATTTCTTCATTTTGGTTATAGGTGGAGGCACACTGATACACGGAAAACCGGTGGCGGGCTTTCTTGTGGATGTCTTTTGCATCTCGAACTACTTCCATCACAAAATCGCAGGCGGCTGGTCACTCTCGACAGAGGAACAGTTCTATATAGTGGCTCCCGTGCTCCTTTATCTCGGCAGCCGAGTGATATCGCCGCGAAAGCTGGTCGCGCTTCCGATCATTTGGCTCTTTGTTTTGCCAGCGTTGCGTTGGCTGATCGTGCGAAACGTGCCGCCGTCGGAAGTCCCAGGCCTGACTTACTTCCCGTTTCACACGCACTCGGACGGTTTGGCGGCCGGGCTCATCATCGCGTGGATTGCTGTCATGTGGCCGGAACTGTTGAAGAGCAAGTTCTGGTCGAATTCAGTGATGTTGATTGCGGGAGTTGCCGCGGCGCTTCTCTTGCGGCGATACGATCAGTCCGTATTCCGTTTTTCATCCCTGGCTGTGTTATACGGGTCCGTAACGTTTTTTCTGCTGCGGGTCCGAACCATGCCCTTCGTGGTGAACTGGCACGGATTCTACATAATCTCCAGGCTTTCGTATGGTATGTATCTAAATCAGTTTCATGTGGTTGAGTTCATTCCGAAGCTGATGCCCCGGGTCGGCGATGGACTGTATGGATTCGCGATTTGTTGGACGCTCAGCCTGATCGGCTCGCTGGCTGTCGCTTACCTCACATTCGCGATCGTCGAAATGCCGTTTCTGAAACTGCGGGAACATTGGCTAGACCGCACGCGGCGCCACGAGAATGTTACGGTGTTACGGGGTCCGGCCCAAATCTCAAATCCTGATGACGCATAGTGGTTTGACGGATAAGGAATATAGGTCTCTTTACTGATAGGCAACGCAATCTCAACCGCCTATCATATACTCAGAATGTATGATTGATTATTCGAATATGAGAACTATGAACGCAAGAATCGCTCATTCTTTGCTTCCATGTCTTTTAGTGTTCTGCTTCGTTTTGAGCAATATCCCGGTCTTTGCGGCGCAGGGCATCACGGCCATCTGGGCCAACACCGGAGAAGATAAGGTGACCCGGGACGAACTTCGTGCCACCAACGGAACCAATGTGAAAAACTCAGTGTGGGATGGGACGACCATTTCGATTTTTGGCGGGCGCAACGAGGTCGTGGCTTTCAATCTGATCTTGGAATCCGGCTCCGGCGGCGCCAGCAATGTCACGGTGTCCTTGAATACCTTGAGCGGGCCCTCCGGCGCAAAGATCTCTTCGACCCAGGCCACGGGCAATGGCGTGTTCAATTGGACGGGTCGCCAAATTGAACTTTTCTACGTGCGCTATCTTCAGATCAACGGGCTCAGTCTTGTGTCTTTTCCAACCAATGTAGACGAAAGACAAATCCCGCAGCGCTTCGAGCGGCCCTGGTCAGGCAGTGGAGTCGCCTCGGGCGGCTGGACGAGCCGGCCGGACCATAATAAGTTTTACCCCGACATTGCCATTCCTCTGGAACTCGTTCCCAGCTTCAACATCACAGGTGGGCAGAATCAAAGCATCTGGGTCGATGTCTATATTCCCAAAACGGCCGCGCCGGGGAATTACGTCGGACAGCTCTTGGTCCGGGTCAATGGGGGAGCGCCGACAAGTATACCGGTGCAATTGCAGGTCTACAACTTCACACTTCCTGACGTCCCCAATGCGAAGACCATGCTGGACTTTGATTCCTCCAACATCAATCACCGCTTTTTGGGGGCGACGTATGTCAATCCCGCTTCCGCGGCGGGTGCGCAGGCGAGCCTCCTTCGGGACCGCTACGTCATGCTGGCCCATCGGCATCGCATTTCCTTGATTGGGGACAGTCCCGGAAACGATTGCGCTCCGCCGGGGGATCAACCCTGTCCGGATTGGGGACCACGGCTGGACGGAAGCCTCTTTACAGCGTCCAATGGATACGACGGACCCGGAGTGAATACAGGGAATAATGTCTATTCCATCGGGACCTACGGGTCCTGGAGCTGGAGCACCGGGACGCAGGCGGACATGAATACCCATACCGACGCCTGGGCCACCTGGTTCAGCCAGAATGCCCCAAGGGTCGACTACTTCCTGTATCTGGACGACGAGTCTTCCAATTACGCCCAAACCCAGAGTTGGGCTCAATGGATTCTAAGCAACCCGGGGCCAGGCAACCAGGTGAAGTCGATGGCGACTATCGGTCTTCCTACCGCCGCCGGCCAAACCCCTTCTCTGGATATACCAGCTTCCACGTTGGATGTGGGAATCACGAGCGTATGGCAACCTCTGGCCGACCAGTACACAAATGACGCGCGCAAGCGATTCTATATGTACAACGGTCACCGACCTGCATCCGGGTCCTTTGCGACCGAAGACGACGGCATCGCTCTGCGCGAACTGGCCTGGGGACAGTACAAAAAACATATCAACCGGTGGTTCTTCTGGCAGTCGACCTACTACGACAGTTACCAGGGAGGCGCGGGAGAAACGAATGTTTTCCAGACCGCCCAGACCTTCGGAACGAATACTTCCGTGGACCCCGTCCTGGGAGCGACCGGATGGAACTATTCCAACGGGGATGGGGTCCTTCTTTATCCAGGGACCGACGTCCTCTATCCAGCCGATTCCTACGGGGTCGATGGCCCCTTCGCCAGCCTGCGGCTCAAGTACTGGCGGCGTGGGATCCAGGATGTGGACTATCTGACGATGGCCGCGGCTATTAATCCGACGGCCACGCAGAATATCGTCAACAAGATCGTCCCCAAAGTCCTATGGGAGTATGGCGTGGACAGCACCAGCGATCCAACCTATGTCCACGCCGCGATCAGCTGGTCCAACAACCCTGACGTCTGGGAAGCGGCGCGGGCGCAGCTGGCCGGCATCATCGCGGGCGCAAGCAACACGGGCCCGCTGGTGGCCCCCATCTTGAATCTTCCTTCTACGCTGCCGGTGACGGCTCAAATCAGCGCCAGCTATCCCCCCGGCTACAGCATAACCACCTACCAATGGACCATCACTCCTTCAATACCTCCGTCCGGCTCACAGGCTTCCCATACTGCCGCCCCTTCCGCGGCATCGATCATTACCTTCACCACGTCAAGCGGGGCGGCGCCGTTAGCACCGTTGAATTTGCCCCTCGGCTATTACCAGATTTCGGTGACCGTAACCGATCCCTTCGGGCACACCTCACCTCCTGCGACCGGCTATGTGACTTTAGTGTCCTCCGAGTTATCCGGCATGCGGATCTATCCCAGGCCCTGGCGTGCCGACCGTCACAGCGCGGTACCCATCACCTTTGATCAGCTTACAAGCGATGTGACCATCTCTATTTTTACCCTCTCAGGACATCTCGTGAGAAAACTGAATTCAGCCGGAGGCATCGCCACTTGGGATCTGAACAATGACTCGGGGGACCGCGTGGCTTCCGGAATTTATCTCTATGTCGTCAAGACGAGTGATGGCCAATCCAGCCGTGGACAATTGGCCATCATCAAATAGCCCGCTCCGATTTTAGACCAGCCGCTTGCCCGGGATTAACATTCAAGTGAAAACGATAACACGCGCCGTCTTACGAGCCCTGAAACAAATGGGCGTTTTCCATCGGATGGCAGAGAGTCGATGGCGCAGTGAAAAGCTGCTTATTCTCTGCTATCACGGTATTTCTATCGAGGACGAGCATGAATGTCATGCGCCTTACAGCCTCAGTGACTCGGTTTTTGAAACCCGCCTCGAGCTGCTGCGTTCCGGAGGCTATGCCGTCCTGCCGCTCCAGGAGGCTCTGAGCAAGCTCCAATCCAGGACGTTGCCAAGCAAGAGCGTCGCGATCACCTTTGATGATGGGATGTATAACTTTTATGCGCGGGCATTCCCTATTCTGCAAAAATACCGTTATCCCGTTACTCTCTACTTGACGACTTATTATTGTTACCACAACCTGCCCGTTTTCCCTCTGATCTGCCGCTACATGTTCTGGAAGAAGCGTGGAGCGGTCGTGAAATCGAACCCGTCCCTTGGATTCAGCGATCCCCTGGATTTAACGACCCCGGCAGGGCGGCATCTCGCATCATGTGGGGTGATATCCTATGCTGAAGCGAACAATTTGAACGCAAAGCAAATGAATGAACTGGCCAGACGATTGGCCGAACACCTTGAGCTGGATTTTGACCGTCTGGTGTCAAAGCGGCTTTTTCATCTGATGAACCCGGAGGAAGTTAAAGAAGTATCCCAAAAGGGTGTCGATATCCAACTCCATACCCATCGTCACCGCACACCGATGGACCGGTTCTTGTTCCAGCGGGAGATATCAGAGAACCGCAGCAGGATTGCGGAATTGACAGGAAATCAGGCGAGGCATTTCTGCTATCCGAGCGGCGTCCACAAGACTCAATTCTTGCCCTGGCTTTCTGAACAGGGCGTATCCTCCGCCACAACATGCGACCCCGGCTTTGCCGATGCAAAAATGAACCCGCTCCTGTTACCCAGGTTTCTCGATTCTTCGAATGTCTCTCCGATCGAGTTCGAAAGCTGGCTTACGGGAGTTGGCGCCTTTTTGCCCGGGAATCCATTCCACAGATGACTCTCTCGCCCACAGACGGGGTCGCCCGGCTTCGCGTCTGCCTGCTGGCGAACACGGTGGGCGGCGACGCCGGAGCCGAGCGCCAGGTGGCTGAGACTGCCGAGCGCCTCGACAGCAGCCGCTTCGATGTCCACCTGTGCTGCCTCGAGGACAGTCCGCGCCTCCAGGAACTACAGTCTTGCTGCCAGGTCCATTTGTTCCCGGTTCGAAGTCTCTATACTTTGAATGGCCTGTACCAGATGTGGAGGTTCCGCCGTTCTATGGCTCATTACAATATCCAACTTATTCATACCTATATGGAGAAGGCCGGCATTTTCGGCGTCCTTGCCGCCGCGGGAAGGCGAAACAGCATCATCCTCACAAGCCGGCTTAATATGGGCTATCGGTATACGCCGTTTTATCGGAGATTCTTCCGCTTCTTGAACCGGCTTACGACACGCATCGTGGCCAACTCTGAAGCGGTGAAGCAGGTCACGGCGCAAGCGGAAAGTGTGGCGCTCGAAAAAATTGACGTGATCTATCAGGGAGTCGATTCGGCTCATTACGGTCCCGTGTCGGACGGCCCGAGCGTGGCGAAAGGGATAGGAATTCCCATCGGCGCGCAAGTGGTTGGAATGGTCGCGAACCTGCGGCCCGTTAAGGATGTGGAGTTGTTCTTGAGGGCGGCGCGCAAGGTCGCGGACGAAATCCCCCAGGCGGCCTTTCTTGTGGTTGGAAGGGGTCCTCTGCGCCAGGAGCTTGGAAAACTTGCAGTCACGCTCGGGCTCGGCGACAAAGTGTTCTTTTCCGACGGCCGCGCGACTGTCCAGGACTGCCTGCGATGCATGTGCATCGGCTGCCTCTCTTCGGAAAGCGAAGGCTTCTCCAACGCCATTCTCGAATACATGTCGGCCGGACTCCCCGTTGTCGCTACGGATGTGGGGGGGAATCGCGAAGCGATTCTCGATCGTCATACGGGGTACCTGGTGCGTGAACGCACCCCTGAGGCATTGGCCGAAGCGCTCATCGATCTCCTGCGCAACCCGGGCAAACGCGCCTCAATGGGGCGTGAAGGCCGGCAGCGGTGCCTGGACCTCTTCGACATCCGCATTGCAATCAGGCAGCTCGAAGACTACTATGCTTCACTGCTTGGGCACGCTCACTTCGCTGGGGTCTCGAACCCAATCACTTATGACTCTTAAGGACCGAAAGCGCATAAGGGTCGTGACGTTTATGGAGGCCGAGACAGTTACGGGACCGGCTAAAGTTCTCATTGAATTCGCGAAAACGGCCTTCCAGGGAGATGACGAGCTTCCCGGAGTTGATGTGTTGATCGCGACCATTCAACGACGCGGGGCTCGAGAGGACTTCATTAAAGCGGTCAGGGACGCCGGACTGCCCATCTGCGTCATTCCCGAGAGGCATGTTCTGGACGCCGGGATTTTGCCGAAGCTGCGCGCGGCGATAACGGAATTTGCCCCGGATATCATTCAAACCAATAACATCAAATCGCATTTTCTCGTGAAAATGCTCGGCCTTTATCGGCGATATCCATGGATCGCCGTTCAACACGGCTACACTACAACCGATCTGAAGATGCGCGTCTACAATCAACTGGATTGGTATTCGCTCCACTCCGCACACCATGTCATTACGGTCTGCCGGGCTTTTTCCAGGGAAATCATTCGAATGGGTGTTCCGCCCGAACGCATCACCGTTCAGCACAACATGGTCAGACCCTTTGTGCGCCCCGAGGTTGCTCAATTAGATTCTCTTCGCCTGGCGCTCGGGATACAAGGCAACACCCGGGTCATTCTTTGCGTCGGGCGTCTCTCTCGTGAAAAAGGCCATGAAGATTTGATCAGGGCTGTGGCAAAAATCCATAATGAATCACCCGGGATTGATTTCCGGCTCGTTCTCCTCGGCGAAGGTCCGGAGCGTGATTCGATTCATCGGCTGAGCCTTAAGCTCGCCGTTCAAGATCGGATTATCTTTGCCGGTTATCAGAGTGATGTTTCAGCCTACTATTCGATCGCAGACGTATGCGTGCTGGCGTCGCATAGTGAAGGTTCTCCTAACGCACTCTTGGAAGCAATGGCGGCGGGAGTCCCGAGTCTGGCCACAGCGGTCGGAGGGGTACCGGAAATTGCGGTTCACGGAGAGAACGCGCTGCTTGTCCAGGAGGGCGACACTGTTGAAATGGCGAGAGGGATTGTGCGTTTGCTTATCGATACCCCTCTGCGGGCGCGACTGATCGAACATGGCCGCAGGGTCACGGAGCGGTACACGCCGGCGTTGTATCGCCGCAACGTCGTCCAGATTTACAAGAAACTCATGGAAACACAAGTGAAGGATCAACGTTGATATGCGACTGAATCGCCAGGCCAAATGGGTCGCCCGAGCCTTACTGCACCGCGCCGGATTCTTGCGGGGTGTCCGCGGCTGGAACCGGCAGGGATTCCGGATTTTGATGTACCACGACTTCCCATCCGCCCCTGGCTTGCAGGATGCGCTTGCGAAACAGTGCGCCCATATCACCCGCTATTATAAAGTCGTTTCTCTGACGGATATCGGCCGGCATCTGAGGGAAGGAACGCCGCTCCCGAAGAATGCGCTGGCCGTTACAGTCGATGATGGAAACCGCGATTTTCTGCTGAACGGCTACCCGGTTTTTCACGCTCACAATATTCCTGTCACCGTGTTTCTCGTGAGCGGATTTCTGGACGGACAACTGTGGCTGTGGTGGGACAAGATTATTTATGCCGTGGAAAAGTCCCGTCGGTCCTCTTTCGCTTTCCCTCTGTCTCCGGGCCAGCCTCCGGAACATTTTTTTATCGAGACGCCGGAGCAACGCCAGCATGCCATTATGAAGATCACCGAAGCCTTGAAAGCGCTGAGCATGGAAGAACGCCTGCAGGTCCTCAACGGCGACCTGGCGAAAATTCTCCAAGTGGAGCTGCCCGATCAGCCGCCTCAGGACATGGCGCCGATGGAATGGCCGGAGGTGCGGCGCCTCGCGGAAAATGGGGTCGACGTCGGAGCCCATACTGTGACGCATCCGGTTTTAGCGCGCATTCGGGATCCTCAGGAGCTTTTCCGGGAAATTGGAGGCTGCAAACGGCGGATTGAAGAAGAGCTGCATTGTCCGGTGCTCCACTTCTGTTATCCCTATGGTTGTTGGGGTGATTTCAATGATCAGACGCTCGACGTCGTGGAAAAATGCCAGTTCCTTACAGCGGTGACAGCGGAACTTGGATTGAATTATCGGGACTCCCACGCCTTCAAGCTGAGAAGAATCCCCGTGGATCCCGCGATCCCCGAGTTCTATTTTCAGGAGTTGCTCGCAGGTCTGCATTTGGAAAGTCATGAAAGCTAGAATTATTGACGTAACAGACGGCCTCGAGGCACTCCGCGGCGCGTGGGGCCGGCTGGAGCCTGGCGCCGTCTCCCCCATGCAGCAGTTTATCTGGGCCCAGGCCTGTGCCTCGGCTCTGACGCGGGAAGGAGAGCTGCGCGTCCTCGTTGTGGAAGAGGGCGAAGAGGCCGTCGCGATCGCGCCGCTCGTTCACCATAACGGAAAACCCTGCCTTGAAATGCTCGGAGTGGCTGAGCTTAGCGAACCCACGGATGTGCTCTGCGCCGATCGTGGCGCCCTGCCGACGTTGGCGGCCGCGATGCTGGATCTGGGAGCCCCTTTGTATTTACAGCGTGTCCCGGCGGATTCGCTCGTTCCGGATGTATTGGAAAAATCGTTCCGCGGCCGCGGCGCGCTGTTCTGCACGCGCGACAACAGCTGGCCGTTCATTCCGCTCGATTCCAGCTGGGTCAAACCGGAGAGCCATCTGAATGCCGGACGTCGTTCCGATTTGCGCCGCTCGCAACGGATCGCGGCGGAAATGGGGCCGGTCTCTTCGGAAGTCTTGTCTCCCGTACCGTCGACCCTGGCGCCGCTGCTTGAAGAAGCATTCGCGGTCGAAGCGGCCAGCTGGAAGGGAGAGGATAAATCAGCGATGGCTCTGGACCCGACGCGCGGAGCTTTTTACCGTCATTACGCGGCGGCCGCGTGCGAGAAAGGAATTTTGCGCCTCTGTTTCCTGCGCATTGGCGGTCAGGCCGCCGCGATGCAGATGGCCATCGAATCCGGCGGCCGGTTATGGCTGCTGAAGATTGGCTATGACCGGCGCTTTGCGCATTGTTCCCCGGGGATCCTGCTTCTACGCGAGACCTTGCGTTACGCCGCGGTCCGCGGTCTGAGTTCCCTCGAGTTCCTGGGCACGGCCGAACCCTGGATCCGGGCATGGACCTGGAGGGAACGGCCCTGCGTTGCCATTCGCTGGTATCCGTTCGGACTTCGCGGCATCAATACGCTTATGAACGATACCGTGACATCCCTCTGGAACAAACTAGCCCGCATGAGGTTGCTGCGGGCATGAAAAGCCGATTCAAATCTTTTCAGTGGGCTTGTTGGGAACGGTTGGCCAAGGTCATGGCCGGATCCTACATCGTCGGGCCCGAGCTGGAAGATGCTCTGCGCGTATGCCACCGCCTGGCGCCGTCGCGCGCCACCACGATTTGTTACTGGAACACGGAGGAGGAGTCGCCGCAAAAAGTGGCCTCTGCTTATACCCGCGCGATTGACGCCCTGGTGAAGGATAACCTGGACGGCTACGTCTCGATCAAAGCGCCCGCTCTGGGTTTCGACCGCCGGTTATGGACTCAGGTCCTCGAACGCGGCCGGAGCAACGGAATCCGCCTGCACTTTGATGCGCTTGCGCCCGAGGCCGCGGATGAGACCTTCGCCATGATCGCCGAGGCGCTTCCCCAATATCCGGATCTCGGCTGCACCTTGCCGGGGCGATGGCGCCGCAGTCTGGGCGATGCCGATTGGGCCGTCGAGCGGCAATTGCGCGTGCGCGTGGTCAAGGGCCAGTGGTCCGACCCCGTGAAGCCTGAAATGGACTTACGGCAGGGTTTTCTCGCGGTGATTGACCGGCTGGCCGCCCGGGCCCGGCACGTGGCGGTCGCCACGCATGACGCCACCCTGGCGGAAGAAGCGCTCGCTCGGCTCGTGAGAACAAAGACCTCTTGCGAGCTGGAATTACTTTATGGCTTGCCTTTGGAGCCTGCCAGCCGGGTCGCGCACTCTGCAGGAGTCGGTGTTCGGCTATACCTCCCTTACGGCCACGGTTGGCTCCCCTACAGCATCTCGCAGGTCTACCAAAATCCTAGAATCCTTTGGTGGGTGCTTCGCGATCTATGGCCAAAACGTCGTGATGCTTTCTAAATATCTATTAGGCGTCGGGATTCTGGCGCTGGCCGGCCTGGCGGGCGCGGAGATCCCACAACCCCAGGTATTGGTGCTGACATCCCAGGAAAACGGGACACAGCCGCAAGATACGTTTTCCTGCTCCGGGACGATCTACGGTTATCTGACGTTGCCCCGGGCGGAAATCGGGCACCACATCCTGGAGGGCATTTGGACGGGCCCCCAGGGCCGCACGGTTCAACATAGCCGCGATGAAATAAACTATCCTCCTCCCGGACACCGAACGGCTTCCGTCTGGCTCCAGTTCACAAAAGAGGGGGGGATATTGTGGAACCCGGTATCCGTTCAAGATCCAGGAGATGAGGACCGCGCGCTGTATGATGGCCCTTGGAAAATTGAGGTCCGTTGGGATGACCGGGCGATCGCCCGATCCGCATTTCAGGTTCGTTGTCTTACTTCCCCCTGACTTAAACTATAGGTGTTTGGAGTACTCCCCGCCAAGTAGTTTCATGGATGCGACAAATAGCATATGACCCTGATAGGCAGTGGCGACCTTTTCTCCTAAAATTCGACAGAATCATCGTTTAGGGCGTGCGAGGAGGTCTTATGAAGGAGAAAAACCGGAGAATGCGAAGGCTTTTGTTGGGGACCCTTGGATGGGTTCTATTGTCGGGCCTTGGCGCCTGCCATAAAAAAGACGATCCAGCCGTAGCCAACGCCGGGGGAGGCCCTACCAACCAGAGGGTCGTGCTTACGATGAAAGGGGCCGCCCAATGAAAATGAACCCTGCTTTCAAACACGTCCAGGCGATCCTAGCCTTCGTCGTTGTCTTCCTCGGATGGGTCATGAACGCTCAGGCCGTAACCAATCCTACTTCTCTCAGTGTGAAAATCCTTGAAATGAGGGTATCGAAAAACTCCAACTGTTCAGGTGCGGAACCCGTCTTCGCAACCGCCAGCCCGACGGCCGTTGACCTGTTCGGCAGTCCCGGCTTGGGCAGCGGCGTTATTTCCACCGGAACGTATCACTGCGTGATGTTCCATATCAGCGACAGAGTCGCCTTTGTCCCGAAGGACAGCCCCGACGAGCTCCTCTGTGTGTCCACTATGACCTACATCTATGACATCTTCCAAAGCGGTGCTTCGGAAACCCCGGAGGGCGCCTCGTTCACGGGGACCGCAACGGAAGATAACCAACCCTGGATCTACTTGTCAGATGCCCCAACTCCAACGGTCACCGCCGCAAATTCATGCTTCCTGCGGGCGAACGCAGGAACCGGTGGACCCTGCGCGATGGTTCCTTTGGCTATATTGTCGGATCAAACGCACAGTCTGGTTATGGATGCCGACGGCCAGGTTGAAGGCCTTAACGGCACATGCGTTCTGAATCCCTCTGATCCTGTGGTGATAAAAATCCGATGAGGAATACAAAGGAGCTATTATGAAGATCCCCGGCATCCTGAAAATAATGATGGCGTTGCTTCTGGCGGCCGGCATGAGCACGAGTGCCCGGGCGGATTCGGATATGGCGCCGCAGGAGTTGAGCCTGGAAGCGGGGGCGGCCTTCCCCACGGGGGTCAATAACTTTTCTGACGGGGAGAAGATGGGACCCATCATCGGGGCCCGCTATCTTCGCATGATCACTCCAAGGTTCGGTTGGGGGGTGCAAGCGGACTATTACCACTTCGCCGCCAAGACACACCCGATCACGGACCAGTACGGGGCTCAGCTGGACGCCCGTTCCTCGGACAATGTGGCCACCGCGGAAATCATGGGTCGGTATTCGATCCTTCCCGACGCCAGAGTTGTCCCCTATCTCCATTCAGGCGTGGGGGTCACCTACTTCCACCAGATATCGGAAGGCGCGCCTACCGGAGATGCCCGTTGGTCCGATACCGGCACGACGGAAACCCGTCAGCTGCAGGACACAAGTTCCGTCGGTTTTTCCTACTCGGCCGGATTCGGCGTGGAAACGAATCTGACCAATAGTCTCGTCCTGGGCCTGGAAACTGCCTGGCACATCTTTGGGGTCAGTCAGACCTCCTTCGGCACCTCGACCATCAATGTTCCCAGCGTCTCGCTTCGCCTGGGCTGGCGCTTCGGCCATTTTGCGACGGACACCTTCACTGATAAGCCAGCCAGTTAGGCATCAATCAAGGGCATGTTTTATGCCCTTTAGAGCGGTCTTCAAATTGTCCATCGCATGGTAGAGTGAGCCGCGCAGGTTCCGATTGTAAACAGTAAGCCGCATTTCGTCGCGGACAGCGGTTGCCCAAAGACTTTTATAGCCCTCCGTCCCTTTCAAGAAATCAAATTCCCTCAAGCCGTCCTGGTAGGCGCGTTGGACACAAAGATAGAGCAGCGCGGCGCCGGCGCTCCACTTCTTCCAAGCCGGATCAAACCCGGTCTGAAAGACGGAGATCTTATTCTTGTAATTGAAGGCATAGATGGCGCTGATGGCTGCCTCCCCGTCACAAAGTAAATGCAGACTGAGGATCTGCTCTTTGAAGAAATGACGGCTCAATTCCTGGTGGAACTGTCGGACCTCAGGAGACAGGAAATTGGACTGGACTTTCATCAGTTGCCTTCTCTTTTCATGAAGGTCAAATAAGGCGCCAAGTCCCTTGGATAAGCCTTCTTCGTCGCTCACGATTTGATAAGTCACTTTCTTTTCTTCGAGTAGAATCTTCAGTTTCCTTTTGAGTCCAAAACTGACCAGCTGTGGCCGCGGCCGATAGTAGTCGTCAAACGTGCCGGCTATCTGTATGTAAGGACAATGGTTGGACACGCGGGAGGTGCAGGCATAATCCCGAAACAACGCGTGATCGCTCAGTAGGCTTGATTCCGCGCGCAGGTTATCAAGAGCGATCAGGTCCCATTCGCCGGCGCGCCGAAGGATGTCATTTACAAGGCCCCGAACCACGCCTTCTTCCTGCCCTCTCTCCGCGATCATATCCATGTAATCGGGAGAGAGTTCCTCGGAACAGAACTTAAGCGTCCGGAGACTTATGAGACCTGTCCGATCGATATAACAGGGGGCGATGCCGCAAAGCCTGCCATCGTTCCGGGCCGTCAATATAAACAACCGTTTGTTCTGCTGAAAAATGTTCCACCACGTGTGGATCCATTCCCATCGCAGGAATACGCTGTCGCAAGCGCTCCGGCGCAAGAGGTCGTTCCATTCGTCACGTAAGCCGTCGAACTCAGGGACGTCAATAAGCTTTATCTGCAATGGCATACAATTCAATTATTGTAACCCAAATAGGACATAGGACGTTGGACTAGTCCCAGCCTGGTAGTTTCCAAGATACGAAAAATAGCTCTCCATCCTGATAGTGAAAAACCGCTGCTCCTCCTATCATTTAAAAAACAGAGAGGGGCTCACTATGGGAACTGCCCATTATTTTGTCTCGGAGGATATGGCCGCCTTCCGGGATTATCTGGAAACTCATCACTATTCCTGCGAGGAAGTGACGGGGTGGAAGGTCTGTTCTAAAACGCTGTCAGAGGCGTTGGTTAAACATTACAGCTTCTGGGGAAAGGCCGGTGCCGGACCGACTCCCCAGGTCCGTGTGACGTATGAGCTGGTGAACGAGGGTAAACCTCTGCGCCGGTTGGCCGATCAGCTGAAGAAACTCAATTGGCAGTATCTTCGCGCTCTTCCCGGCTGGAAAACAAAAAGCCCCGCTTCAGAGGATACCCGCGAAAAACGATCGAAAGCGGTGCAGATTTTCTTAAATGAGCACCAGGAGCTCATCAGTTGCTTTAGATATCAGCCGGATGAACGTCTGACCGAAGGGAATCACTCCTTTAACGTGGAAATGGCCTCCACGCCGAGAGAGCTTGCGATCTGCTTTCAATTCATTAAAGCCTTGCTGGCGGCCCATTCTCCCCACGGCATTGTACGGGGACGCCGGCAGGTTGACAAACCCTCGCTGCAGCGCAACGGCTGGATTAAGCGGTACGCGGAATCCTGTCAGAGGCGCGGTTGGAGGGCCATGGACATTGCGCGAGAGATCCAAAAAGAGCTGCGCGAAGGAACATGGAACGAACGTTCAAGACTTCAATACAACCTCGCCGGCGGCACCATCTGCAAAATCGCCGGAATGAAAATCAGCCACCGCAGTATGGCTTGGCAGCTTTCCTGAACTAGTCTCTAGCCCTGGCTGTTGTTTCTCCCTCATCCAGGAGCTCCATGAGGTGTTGCGTGGAGTCACTTTGTTCAGTGTCCTTGATAGACTCGGTGCGTTTCACCGCCTGGTAGTGAACCAGATTTCGTTTCGGACCGGCTGCTTCCCCGAACTTATATAAGAAAGAGAAGTAGTTCGTATTTCCAAGATCGCCCAGAGGAAGCCAGGCATAGGAGAGCTCAAATCCCCAGACATTTAATCCAATGCCGGTCGTGAATCCGGCCAAGGGGGATAACCCCTGAAGCGTGTCGGTTTTATATCCAACTCTCAGGGAAATGGGATCCATGGGGGCCCATTGCAGGCCCGTATGGAAGCTGGCCAGCCCCGTTTGTCGATAGACGCCTTCCGCCGCTACAGTCAGATGGTATTTCGTCTCGTAGACAGCCCCCAAATGAAACGCCAGCGGCAGGGAATCGCCCTGGTCTATAAACGTCAGTTTCGTTCCCATATTCGTTAAGACGCCCGCCAGCCTCAGATCCTTCGTGAGCTGATACATGCTTCCCAGATCAAAGGCGTAGGCATTGGCGCTGACATCACTGATTTGGGCGCTGATCACTTTCCCCGTGGCGCCCAAGGAGAGCTTATCTCCTACCTTTTGCCCGTAGGCCAGGGAGTAAGCCGCGTAATGAGACGAAAAATCTCCGGTTGCGGTCGGATTTCCGTTAATAATGTCCATCCCGGCGATGTCTCCCGAACCCAGGTATTGTATGGAAGCGCCCAAAGAGCGCCCATATCCCAGGGGATGGACAAAGCTGGCGAACTCATAATGAATGCTGTCGAGATAGGAGAGATGTTGGGCGGCAAACTGGTTGCGATCGATGAGCCCTAACCCTCCGGGGTTCCAAACGGGAGCGTAAGCATCGGAAGCCATCGCGCTGTAGGCGGACCCGAGGGCCGCGGGTCCGGCTCCGATGGGAATATCGAGGAAGCTCGCGCCTTCCGTTCCGGAAGAAGCGTGAGACTGGCGGCTGAACATGCAAACCGCCAATACCAGCAACGCATAACGTAGAACCTTAACCATGCATAGAGTTTATGAGCGTTTTTTCCACCAAACATTGAACCAGGCATTATTCCCCCATTCTCAGAGAGTAAACGGACCTTAAACCCGGTACCCGAGGGATTGACCTAGATTCACCCTGGTAGTTTTCCTGATGCTGGGAAAAGACCCTATAGGGGTTACCCCGATGGAAAATATAGGTCTCTCTCCTGATAGGCGCGGAGATCCTTTCCTCTTAACATGTATTCAGAAGGACAGAAGACATGTCTCATGAGAAGCTGAAGGAAAAGAGGAAGAACGCGTGCATAAGAATATGACGAGTCTTATCCTGATGGCATCGATTATGGGAAGCGGAGCCGGGTGCTGGGCGGACGATACCAATGCAACGGGCAATAATAACGAGTCCATAGAACTGTGCAAATACAACAGGAAAACAGCCAAAGCGAATCAGGATCTGAAAACCGGAGAAATCAAAGCCCATCAATAGCCCGAGACGTCTGCTGGAAATCGTTTGAAGGAGGCCGGGATGTCTACTGCGACACCGTTGATCGAACGACGTCAAATTTGCCTGTTCAATGCGGATGGGAAGCCTCTATTCCCGACTCAATTCATCCAGGATCGAAGACGGTGCGAGGTTGAAGAACTGCTGGAAGCCTTGCAAACCCGTCGTCTGGTCGAAGAGGTCCGGGACCCGAAATCCGCAGTGAAATGACACGCAAGTATCGATGAGTACGTGCCCACACGATGCGAGTTGGTCAGGAGGATGGATAACACAATGAGATCCGATAACAGTTACCCGGAAGAAGATCCGCGTTATCAAACGGCGAAAATTAAGGAAAAGCTGAATGATGTCAGCAGGCAGGCTCGTGAGCATATCGAACGAGTGAATGATATCCAGGCCAAGGTCCTGCTGAAAACCACGGCGGATTTAATAAGTGGCCTGACGTGTGTGTACGACGAGTATGAATCGAAACGCAATGATCCATGGCAAAGGGCCTGACTTTACCGTACAGGTTGGTTGTTCAATTGCCCAGGTCCCTCGTCGGGTCGAAGGAGGGTAATTCAATGGTTGGATTAACGACAAAGGCCGCCATATTGATGTCCATGGTGTGCCTGATCATTCCGTACTCGGCAAGGTCGGCGGACATGCCAGGGGGCGTATCGCCCACAGCAGACCCCGTACCCCCTAAACATCACCATAAGCACAAGAAGAAAGCCAGCGTTTCAGCCACCAGCAACGGAACTGTTGCCCCGGAGGCCGACACTGGTTCCAATAGGAAGACGGCTTCGGTAAACACGGATGCTCCCGGCATGTCCGATAGCCTCGGGACGAACAACCCCGGCAGCCCGAACATGGGTTCCCCGGACCACACACCCGGCACGACTGGGACCAGTGGACAATGATATCGACGAGAGGATAGGAGACGACTATGAATTGGGGCAGTAGCGAACTCTGATGCTGGATATTACCTGTGCAAACTGCCAGACACCCAGGAGCCATTGGATAGACAAATTCCGGCAGGGCTATCAGATCGACACTCAGACCTATTGCTCTCGCGATTGCTATGTTTCCGCAAGAGTCGGACAGAGAGGCTGCTCGGAGATCGATAGTGGACTGGTTCGAGCATCCGCGGAAATTCCAGATGATAAGTGAAATGAGGTATGTATGAATGCGATCAAGAAGTCAGGTGGACGCGGTCCGCTCAATCAGGAAGGCGAAGGCGAACGCCAAAATGATCAGCTGGCGGAATTGGAACAGATTGAACCTGGAATATTGCCATGAATTTACATAAATATTTCTGGAGTTTTAAGAACAAAGACCAGCGAAGATTTGAGAATGACCTGGAGAGACAACGGGAAAAGCATGTCGAGAAGGATCGGGCGGCTGACGTCGCGACCCACACGAACCTCGATCATATCGGTCGAAAGGGATTCCTCGGGCTCGAGCATTCGATGCCGGCCTTCTTCCGCCACACCAAAAACCTGATTTATGCGAGGTGGGTTCGCGGGCGAGCCCGGCCCGTGAAATATGACGCACCCGTAAAATAGTTTACTCTTCGACCTGCCCTCTCAAATGTCCCCTTGCACGGAGGCGCACTGTATGATATCCTTACAGTAAGGAGATCATATATGCTTACTAAGCGGACATACAAAAACCAAGTCACCTTGCCCAAGGAAGTTCTCAAGGGCTTTCCCAATGTCGATTACTTCGATGTGTCGGCCCGCGAGGGGGAGATCGTGCTGAGGCCTGTTTCCGTCACCCCTTCGGCGGAACGCCTGTCGAAGGTGCGCGAGAAGATCAAGTCCCTGGGGCTCACCCAGGGGGATCTCGATGCCGCCATCCATTGGGCTCGAAAGAGCGCGTGAAGAAGGTCGTTCTCGACACCAATGTCGTTATTTCGGCCCTTCTTTTCGGCGGGGAAACCGTGCGTCTGGTAAGCCTCTGGCAGACCGGCGCGTTCAGCTGGCTGGCCTCGGCCGCGATCATTCAGGAATACGCGCGTGTGCTGGCGTATCCGAAATTCAAGTTAACCGAAGCCGAAATCCGCGAGCTGTTGAATGAAGATATCCTGCCGTTCGTGACCGCCGTCCGAGTTGGCAAGGTCCCCAGAGTGATTCGGCAAGACCCTTCGGATGACGAATTTCTGGCCTGCGCGCTGACCGGCAAGGCGGATGCCATCGTCAGCGGGGACCATCACCTGCTGGAGTTAAAGAGGTATCGAGAGATCCCCATCCTCGATGTGAGAACTTTCCTTTCTAATCTGAAAGGCTGACAAGCTTGAGGATCTGTACGTAGGCGTTCATACATCACTTTTTACGGTGCTCGCCCCAGTAGCGGGCGCGAACGGAAGCTTCAGCCTTCGACTTGCTCGTTGAAGTCCCGACCACTTCCTGCGTGCTCTTCTTGATGATCTTCCAAGGTCTCGGGCCTGTTCGTTTACGGATGCTGTACGGCATACATGTGCCTCCTTCAATTGACGTCTGGCGTTAGCGCCAGGTAACCAATATCGCCGCGGTCATGAGCGCGCAGACCAGCTCTTTGCTGGAATCGATCAGCACTACTGTCCACGGATAGCCCAACCTTTCGTAGTGAACGATCATCGTCGGCAGGACCATGCCCAGCCAGGTGACAAATGCCAGCTCCAGAGCTCCTGTCATCTGCTGCGTGTTGGAGACCACCAGCAGCCACGCCAGAAAATAAATGTACAGGAAGGAGCCGGTCACTGAAGTGATAACCGACACGGGATCCTTCTGCCTGAGATGCTCCGGCGATTTGTTCGTACCGGCGGTCCAATGCCTCGCAAATAAGATCGGCGAATACCACAGCTCGATAAACAGCTGTCGCATGAGGACAATCATCACGATGATGACGTGCTTCACTGATTCCTCCCGGGTCCCTCTCTTTATTAAATCTTGTAATGGAGCCCTCCGCTATCAGGGTTTTACGCAGACTAAATATAGGCCTTCCTGCTGATATACAGCGCTCATGCTATGTTCTAACCTCATAGTAGAAGCCGCCATCTTTGTGGAAAGCAAGAAGTAGCCGGGAGCCGCCATGACGGATACCATTGACGAGATAAACGACTATCTGAAGAGTGAGTCTTACGATATGAGGCGCTCTCCGAGGCCTCCGGCGAACCGGCGAGCGATGGATCTTTATGGCGGCCGAAAAGACCCTGGCCCCTGCCCATTCGCTTGCGGGGCTTGTGCTCAATGTCATTGCCACGAGCGCTTCGAGTTTCAGGTAAAAAGCGTCGGACAAGTTACACAATAAATCGGGAGGATGTGTCATGGGAAAAATCATCGGAATCGATCTCGGAACATCCAACTCCGAATCTGAAGGCCGGTCGGCCCTGGAGGACGGTATGGACCGGGTCTGCGAGAAGCTCGATCAAGAGAAAGCCGCTTCCAACGAGGGTAAATTACATATGACACTGGAAACGATCGCTCCCGATATGAAAATCAACACGCATCTTTCTGATGATGGATTGGATCTTATTTTTCGAAAAGCGCGCACGTTCGACGCCTGGCGGAACCGGTCGGTGCAGGATGATTTGCTTCGACAGGTGTACGATCTGGCGAAGATGGGCCCCACCAGCGCCAACATGTGCCCCGCGCGATTCCTATTTATTGTTTCCAAGCAGGCCAAGGCACGGCTGAAACCGGCCCTGGCCGCCGGAAACATCGACAAGACGATGGCGGCCCCCGTGACCGTAATTATCGCGCACGACCTTGAGTTTTATGACAAGCTTCCGAAGCTCTTCCCTCATGTCGATGCGAAAGCGTGGTTTGTCGGCAAGCCGGAGTTTATCCGGGAAAGCGCTTTCCGGAACAGCACGCTGCAGGGAGCTTATTTCATGATCGCGGCGCGCGCGCTGGGGCTGGATTGCGGTCCGATGTCCGGGTTCGATAACAAGAAAGTAGATGAAATATTTTTGAACGGGACGCCCTGGCGCTCCAATTTCCTCTGTAACCTCGGTTACGGCGAACCCGCGACTCTCCATCCCCGTTCGCCCCGGATGGATTTCAAAGAGGCCTGCCGTATCCTCTAAGGATGAGACTTCTAAAAACAAATTCAGCGATTCTTCTTACGGCAGGGTTGTTGATAGGGTGTGCCTCGACCCATATACGATCGATCCATCGCGCGCCGCGCTTTCAGAGCGCTGACATCCGCCGTGTGCTGGTGATCGGGGTAGTTAAAGACCAATCCTTACGCAAAGCGTTTGAAGGTGAATTTGTGCGGGAATGGAGCGCCCACGGCGTAAAAGCCGTCTCCAGCCTGGAAAGTCTGCCTTCTTCTGTTCCCCTGAGCAAAGCCGGAATCGAGCCTTTGGCCAGAGCGGATGGCTATGATACCGTGCTCGTGACTCGGATTCTTAATAAGAAAAAGATCGATGCGGGAGAACCCGCCACGCCATACGTCACGCATGGATCCGATGGCGACATCCAAAACGCGAATACGGCTCTGCAGGTCTTATTGGCTCCTCCGGTTTATGTGAGAGACTACGACCTTGCCACCATCGAAACCAATCTCTACAACGTCGTCTCCGAACAACGCGTCTGGTCCGGAACGACCGAAACAGCGGTGATGGGGAAGATCCCGAAGTTGATCCCGCCCTTTGTTAAACTGATTCTAAAGCGTTTATACGAAACCCCTAGTAATTGAAAAGCAAGGACGACGCGGTGACAAACCGGAAAGTGAAGACTTCATTACCCGCCATTTTCTTTGGGCACGGCAACCCGATGAACGCCGTCCTTAAGAATCGGTATACGGAAGCGTGGACGTCGATCGGGAAAAGACTGCCTCACCCAAAAGCCATTTTGTGCATTTCGGCGCACTGGTATGTTCATGCCTAATTATTTACCGCTTCTCTATGTCCTGGGAAGTCAAAATGCGGCCGACCAGATCCAATTTCCCGTTGAAGGCGTGGACGGAGGATCGATTTCGATGCTTGCCGTTGAAATAGGTGAAACATCCTGAGAAGCAGGGCCTCAGAAAAAATGGACCCCGCGCTTCTTAAACGATCTGCAGGCGGCGGAAGACCGGGACCTTGATGAGATCCAGCAACAGGCAGAAGACAACGCAGGCCGCCAGGAGGGCCGCCACCACAGCGACAGGCAGAGGCTTCATGAGGATTCCGCGCGTGGCCAGTGTCGCGATGATCAAGAGATCGGCGGCGGAGGCCAGCATCAGCCAGGGGCTCGGGCATGAATTCCAGAAATGCCGGCGCTCCCGCACGACGTAAAGAATAGCCTGCCCGCTGAAGATCAAAGTCACAATGGATAACGTCTGCAGTGTCTCAAGGCCAAACCCCAGGCGATATTTACCGATCGCCAGAACGCCCGTGCAGAAAACCAGGTCACAGAAGCCGAGAGAGATCCCTCCTGCGGTTAAACTGCCCACTTTCCAGACATTCGGTGCCGTTGACATGTGCACATTATCCGTCGTCGCGAGCATGGACAGGAAATCTCCCGTGATCATGGAGATCACCAACAGGAGCGGTGTGAGAACGGCGTGCCCGGTCATGAGGATGCCGGCCAGAAGGAAGAGCGCTCCCACAAATTTATGCGTGACCGATTTCAGGATGTAGGTCAGGATACGCTGGAAAATGACCCGCCCTTCTTCCACGGATGCGACGATGCCGCCCAGCCCCGGTTCGGTGAGCACGATCCCTGCCGCGGATTTGGCGACATCCGTCGCGGTCGAGACCGCGATCCCCATCTGCGCCTGGCGAAGCGCGGGCGCATCGTTGGCTCCATCGCCGCACATGCCGACCGTGTGACCGCCTTTCTGAAACTGTTGGACCAGGTGGTACTTATCTTCCGGAAGGACGCCGGCATAGATTTTTTCATCCAGTCCCACCGCATGGGCGACGATCGCGGCCGTCGCCGGAGCATCGCCCGTCACCATGATCGTGCGGATACCCAACGACCGCAGCTGGGCGACGAGTCCCACAGAATCGGATCGTGGAGGATCACTGAGCGCGATAAAGCCGGCGAGCCGCATCGCATTCCCCGGGCCGGCCGCCACGGCCAAAACCCGGTATCCTTTCGTCTCCAGGTCGTGAGCCACCGCTCCGGCATTCGTCGAATCCTGCGCAAGCTTCTCTATAACGCTAAAGGCTCCTTTCAGGATTCGCCAGTCCGCACCATCGTCGCTGGTGGCCGCGGCCTCCGACATTTTGGTGGCCGGATCAAAGGGCAGAAACCGGACGAGTTTCGGCAGATTGTCGGTCTTCTGATGCGAGGCCGCCGAGCGAATCGCGACATCGACAGAATCCTGCCCACCGTCCGAGCTCGCGAGAGACGCCAGTCCGAGGACATGCGCTTCGTCGAAACCGTCCAGAGCGTGGACGACTGTGACGCTGAGTGTGTTCTGCGTCAGGGTGCCCGTCTTATCGACGCACAGGATATCCATTGTTGCTGCTTCGTCGACGGCGGAAAGACGGGTGGGAAGAACTCCCACTTTGGCCAGGGCCTTGGCGCCGATCGCGGCGGCCAGCGTAAACGTCGCGGGCAGCGCTACAGGAATGGAGGTCAGGACCGCGGTGAGGACGAGAGGGACCATCTCGCGCAGCGGCATCGCATGTGCCCAGGCGTAGGAGACGAGGAGGGTGATGACGCCGCTGTTGAAAAGGGCGAGGTTCCGGACAACCCGGAAAACGACCTTTTGTTGAGTGCTGACAACGTGAGCGGTCCGAACCAGTTCGGCGGTCTTTCCAAATTTGGTTCGAGTGCCTGTGGCGGTGACCTCGGCCACGGCTTCGCCGCGCCGCACCAGAGCCCCGGCATACGTTTGGAAGCCCGGGCCGGCTTCGACCGGCACCGATTCTCCCGTCAGCATGGATTGATCGATCAGAACGGAGCCTTCCAGAAGGCGCGCGTCCGCCGCGACGACGGCGCCCAGCGACAACTTCACGATGTCTCCGGCCACCAGATCGGCCGCCGGCACGATCTTCCAGACTCCATCCCTTCGGACGGACGCAGAGAGCGCCAGCCGGGACTTGAGGGCGGTGAGCGTGGCCTGCGCGTGGCTTTCCTGGAAAAAGCTGAGCGCCGCATTGAAAACGAGGAGAACCGCAATGACGATGGCCTCCAGGTCATCATGAAGCCCGAGTTCGATCACGATGACCGCTTCCAGCATCCATGGAACGGGCGCCCAGAATTTACCGAGTGCGCTGCGGATCAGATGAACTGAAGCGTCCGGCATGGAATTCGGTCCGGATTGCTGCAGCCGGAGGCGGACTTCATCGCTGGACAAGCCGGAAATGGCGGATGGGGTGGGGGAAATAGAGTTCATGTAAGCGTCACCGGCCTGCTCGGCAAGAGACAACCAGATAATAACTAAACGAGAGGAACGTTGACATAGGTGTTAGGAGTAGTTTTTGCCGGGGAGTTTCCCTTATAACAAAAATAGAGTCCCGTCCTGATAGACAGAGAGCCACATTCAGACTACATTCATCACGAGGGGCTTGCCATGCGTCAGGCTGTTGTTCATCGTGAGAGTATTTGACAGATCAGCGCTGATCCGCAGCCGCTTGCGTTTCGCGCGGATGGTGGAACATATCCGGGCCATTCTGGATACCGTTCGAGAACCCTTCGTCGTGCTGGATGGCAGCTTCCGAATCCGTCTCTCCAATAAATCCTTTTGCCGAACCTTTCATGTTTCCCCAAAGCAGATCAACGGCAAGTCAATTGATACGCTCGGGGATGACGCCTGGAAAACGCCGGCCCTGCGCAACTGGTTGGGTGCCGCCCTGGCCAAACGTTCGGAAATCCCGGATTTCGAGATGGAAGGCCTGTTTCCCACCATCGGCCTGCGAACCATGGTATTTCATGCGCGCCGGGTCGAGATCGCGGGGGCTTCGCGGCGAATCATTCTCCTCACGGTGGACGATATCACGCAGCGCAAACAGGCTGAAGGCGCGATGAAGAAGATAAACAAATCGTTAAAAAGCGCCTCGATGACCGACGCGCTCACGGGGCTCTATAACCGCCGAGGCTATTCCGTTCTCAGCCAGCATTATCTGGACCTGGCCCGGCGACGGCACAAGAAGATCTTCGTCATCTTCGCCGACCTGGACGGCCTTAAGCAGATCAATGACTACTGGGGGCACCCGGCGGGAGATCAATCGCTCATCCGGGCGGCTGACATTTTGCGTAAGACGTTTCGCAAATCCGACATTATCGCCCGCATCGGCGGGGATGAATTCGCGATTGCGACCATGGAGAACGGCCACGCGAGCGTGGCCTCCCAAATCGCGCGCCTGCGAAAGAACCTGATGCGCCATGCCGTTCAGAAGAAATACGAAAAACCGCTTTCCATGAGCGTCGGCGTGGCGGTTTCAAATTATCACAAAACCACTTCCATTGAGGAGTTGACCTCCCAGGCGGACGCCCTGATGTACATTGAAAAACGAGCTAAACACCGAATGCCTGTGACCCCATCATTGATCGGCGATCAAGCGCGCGAGCAGCCGCCATCGCCCGAGGCGACAGAGGACCCATCCGCAACGCGACAGTCGATGGCGAGCGCGGCCTGACGAACGCGGCGATTGAACGCGAAGGACGGCAATGGGGCGCGACGAGGAAAAGAATGAGGGGCCAAATATGCATGACAGGGTCATATCAAAAGACCGAACGCTGCGGGTGAAAGAGAACAGCCCTCATCCGAAAGAAAGCGGACTTCTGGGTTTGAAAGAGATCTCGATTATGAACGCGGCCAGGGTCAAACGAAAAGAGAGCTCCTTCCCAAATCGACGAGCGCGCGAGAGAAGGAACATCGGGCATTCCGATTGACCCCGCCGTCCTTGAGTGCCGCTATCGTGGCCGAAATGGCTTACGGATTTTGGGAGGCCAGAGGGCATGCTGAGGGTGCGGCCGACGCGGAGTTTAACCTCAGCTCGAACTGGTTCCTAAACGCGACCTATCGCCTGTCATTTACGCAGGCAGACCGATGTGTTTAGAATATAGTTGATTGTCCAAAGAATACGAGGTGGCTTATGGCATCCGAATTAGCGCTGCCGCAGGTTGTGCTGGAAGAGCGTCATTTCATGACGCAGGTGTTCGGGTGGATGAGCGCGGGGTTGGCGCTCACGGGGGGCGTGGCCGCCTTCGTGGCCTCGACGCCGGCTCTGGCGCAGATCGTTGTGCAGAACCGCCTGGTGTTTTTCGGCCTCATCATCTTCCAGCTGATCCTTGTTTTTCGCCTGGCGGGCGTGGTCCAGTCGGCGATGTCGGCTTCCGCGGCGACCGCGCTCTTCCTCTTTTACGCCGCGCTCAATGGGCTGACGCTTTCGGTTATTTTTCTGGCCTATACGAACAGCTCCATCGCTACGGCCTTTTTCGTCACGGGGGGGACCTTCGGTGTGATGAGCCTTTACGGCTATTTCACGAAAGCGGACCTCACGGGGCTCGGCCATATGTGCTTTATGGGGCTGATCGGCCTCATCCTCGCGTCGGTCGTGAACATGTGGTTCCGCAATCCAACGGTGATGTGGATCACGACCTATGCCGGCGTGCTGATCTTCATCGGCCTGACGGCCTACGATAGCCAGAAGATCAAGGAGATGTTCCGCGGCGACGAAGACGCGGAGCAGGAACAGAAGGAATCGATCTCCGGCGCGCTCGCGCTGTACCTGGATTTCATTAATCTCTTCCTGAGCATCCTCCAGATCATGGGCCGGCGCAGGGAATGAGGAACGGGACGGGACTGTGAAGGTTGGAATTGTAGGGTGCGGATTTGTCGGGAGCACGGGCGCCTACGCGATGGCCCTGGACGGCAGTGCCAGCGAGATCGTGATGATCGATGTGAATCGCCCGCTGGCCGCGGCTCAAGCGGAGGACATTCTTCACGCCACGCCCTTTGCCAAATCGGTCCGCATTCAAGCCGGTGATTATTCCGATCTTCTGGGGGCTGATGTGGTGGTCCTGGCTTGCGGAGTGAACCAGCAACCGGCGGAATCACGGTTGGATCTCCTGGGGCGCAATGTCAAAGTATTCGAGGCTGTCGTTCCTCAGGTGCTCGAACATGCGTCCGAGGCGATTCTCGTGGTTGTTTCGAACCCCGTCGATCTTTTAACGCACGTGGTGACGCGATTGTCCAAGCTCCCTCCCTTGCGCGTGTTCGGTTCAGGGACATTGCTTGATACGGCCCGATTCCGCGCGCTCCTCGGCGAACATCTCGAAATATCCTCTCATTCCGTGCATGCCTATGTGCTGGGCGAGCACGGAGATTCAGAGGTGCTCGTCTGGTCGAGCGCTCAGGTGGGGGGACTGCCCCTCGAGGATTTTGCCGCGCAAACCCATCGCCCGTTGACTTCGGAAATCAAGACCAGGATAGAGGATGGGGTTCGCCGCGCGGCGTACCGGATTATCGAAGGAAAGAAGGCCACGTATTATGGAATTGGGGCGGGTCTTTCCCGACTCATTCGCTCGATCCGCGATGACGACCGCGCCGTCTTTACGGCCTCCAACATCGCCGTTGAAGTGGCGGGCCTGCCTTCCGTCAGTCTTTCCCTTCCCCGCGTGCTGGGCCGCAGAGGAATTGAGACGACTTTAAAGCCGACCCTTTCCTATGCGGAGCATGAGGCTTTGGTGAAAAGCGCTTCCTTGTTGCACAAGGCGATTAAAGACATTGGCTTTTAGAGCCGGAATCTCGCACACGTTCCATAGGTGTTTGGAGTAGCACACGCCAGGTAGTTTCCAAGACGTAAGAAATAGCGCCCCTTCCTGATAGGCACCCTGCCTTGTTACTCCTACCATACACTCATAGCGGATAGGGAGCAGATCCGCGATGGAATGGAGATTTCAATGAGAATTGAACGCACCAACGGACATGCTGAAGAGAAGGTGAAGTCGGTCTCACAGGCGCTCGAGACGCTGAGAGTCAAGGAATTCCAGCCCTACGGGAAGATCGTTAAACTGCCGATCGCGCTGGATGAAAAGGCCTGCCTCGACAATGCCCACAACCTGAACCAGCTTTTAGCGGACACGATGACCCTACGGGATCTTTACAAGAAGCATCACTGGCAGACCTCGGGGCCCACATTCTATCAGCTCCACCTGCTTTTCGACAAGCACGCGGGAGAGCAGAACCAGTTGATTGATCTGGTCGCTGAAAGGGTTCAGACCCTGGGCGGCGTCACCCTGGCGATGGCGCCGGATGTGGCGGAGATCACCTTGATTCCCAGGCCGCCGAAGGGCCGAGAAGGCGCTCCGGCCCAATTAGCGCGGTTGCTGCATGCCCACGAAATCGTCTTAAAGGAAGCGCGAACGATGGCGAGGCTGGCCGCCGGTAACGAGGATGACGGAACCAACGACATTATCGTCAGCAGCGTGATTCGCACCAATGAATTGCAGGTCTGGTTTGTCTCCCAGCATCTTTCCAATGTTTGAACCCACAGGAGGGGCAATGAACGTGAACGAAACTGTTGTCGCCGTATACCAGAAGCATTCGGACGCCGAAGCTGCCATCAAGGAGCTCGGCCGTATCGGATTTAACATGAAGAACCTGTCGATTGTCGGCAAGGAATATCACACGGATGAGCACGTCGTGGGCTATTACAACGCCGGCGACCGCATGAAATACTGGGGCGGCAATGGCGCGCTCTGGGGCGGGTTCTGGGGATTGCTCTTCGGATCGGCCTTTTTCTGGGTGCCTGGCATCGGGCCGCTCCTGATGGCCGGACCGGTCGTGGCCTCGGTAGTGGCGGGTCTTGAGAGCGCCGTCGCGGTGGGCGGACTCAGTGCGTTGGGAGCGGGGCTCTACAGCCTCGGCATCCCGAAGAATACCGTCCTTCAGTATGAGACGGACATCAAATCGGACAAATTCCTGGTCATTGCGCATGGAACGGCCAGCGAATTGGCCAAAGCCAGGGGTGTGATGCAATCTGGAAAACAAATGAAACAGGAGGCTCTTGTATGAAGATGATGAAGTCGCTGTTTGTTTTTGCCGTATGCACGACAATGTTGATCCAGGTCCAGGCGGCTCCGGCATCGGTTCCGCTTTACAAAGTGACCGTCGTCCAGAATTCCGCCCAGGCCATCAACTACCGCTATCTGAAATCGTCAACAATGATTGATTTCAAGGGAACGGTCCTGCTGGCGGACGCGAAGGGGTCCGCGGAGATTAAAAGCAAAGCCGGCGCGACGAATATCGACGCGGAGTTTGAAAATCTCCCGGCGGCCACCCAGTTCGGCCCGGAATACCTGACATATGTTTTATGGGCTATCTCGCCGGAAGGACGTCCAACCAATCTCGGTGAACTCATCGTCAAGCATGGCAAAAGCGAACTGCAGGTCACCGAACAACTCCAGGCCTTTGGCCTGTTGGTGACGGCCGAACCTTACTTCGCGGTCTCCGGCCCAAGCAATGTGGTCGTGCTTGAAAACGCGATCCGGCCCAATACAAAGGGTAAGATCGAAACGATCGACGCCAAAGTGGAACTGCTCCAGAGGGGACAATATGAAGTCAATATCGCTCCCTCCGAACTCGGCATGACCATGGATTCGAAAACACCCCTGGCGGTCTATGAAGCCCGCAATGCGGTGCGGATTGCCAAAGCGGCTGGGGCGGAAACCTATGCGACCGACGCATTTAATAACGCCCAGAAGCTCCTGATGCAGGCGGAGGCAAAAGATGTCAGCAAGAAAGAACGTTCCTCCATGGCCCGCGAAGCCGTGCAAAGAGCGGAAGACGCTCGACTGGTATCGATCAAGCGCCAGGAAGTCGAAAGTTTAGCCAAGGAGCGCCAGGATTCCACAGATGAGATCGGTAGAGCCAATGGCGCCACCACGAAGGCAGAGCTGGCCAAGGCCCAGGCGGAAACGGCTCAGGCCAAAGCCGAACTTTCGAGCGGGAAGTCGGATGCGGCACGTATGGCGGCTGAAGCCGATAGCCACACATCTGCTCTGGCTGCCAGCCAGGCCAATGCTGGACGCACCGCGGCGGAAGCCTCAGCGGCAGCGTCAGAGGTGGCCAGACACCAGGCGGCCATCGATCGCAACGTCGCGGTCGGACAGGCCCAGCGCGCGGAAGGCGAAAAGGCCTTGCTGCGGGCACAATTGTTGACGCAGTTCAACAACATCCTTCAAACGCGTGAGAGCGCCAGAGGATTGATCGTGAACATGTCTGGTGTTCTTTTCGAGACAGGCAAGTCAGACCTGAAGCCGGTGGCCCGTGAGAAACTGGCAAAGATCTCCGGCGTCGTCCTGGCTCATCCGGGATTGAAATTGGAAGTTGAAGGTCATACCGACAGCGTTGGATCAGATGCTTCCAATCAGTCCTTGTCGGAGAGACGCGCTCAGGGAGCTCGTGACTACCTCGTAAGCCAAGGTGTCCTGGCGAGCTCGATCGTCTCACGCGGCTTCGGAAGCACAAAGCCCGTGGGTTCCAATGACACAGTTGAAGGGCGCCAGAGCAATCGGCGTGTGGAACTGATCGTGTCCGGGGATTCGATCCAGATCCCGGTGAAAGCCGAGAACCAATAAAAACATGAAACCACCACCGTCATCCGTCAGGGTTCTGATGGATGACGGAGTGGTCATCCATGACGCAAGCTCGAATTTGAAGGAAAGCTTTTTGACTACCATATTCTTCGGATTGTCGGTGCTGATTTACCTGCCCTGCTTCCTGGCTCACCTGAGCCGCAAAATCCGCATCGGGAGCCTCGTCCCCACCGGAAACTCCCACACCATAATTTTATGAGAATTCTCCACAGGACGACGCTTTGGATGACGGCCGCCCTCCTTTCCCTGCTTATGTCGGGATGTATGTTCCGCCAGTTGAATATCGACAACCACGAAGACCGCCTCATCTCCTTTGATCAGGCTCAGGTGAAGAGCACCCAGCAGGATTATCGCGATTCCGTCTATGAAAACGGTCTGTACAGCGCACAAACCGTCCAGGCGGGGACAAACATGAGCAGCGCGGAGAATAAGCTGCTCTCGGACCAGAGGGATTATGACCAATATTTGTCTGCTTCAGGACAGTCTACGGTGCCGCTTCAGTAGGAAGATTACGACGGCGTGTTCGCTCTAAGCTCCGACAGGATCAGCGCCACAGGGACATCCACATCAAAGGTCAGGCAGATGCGCTGAAGGCGGCGCAGGCGCAGGACCGTCCCATTGGCGATCTCCAGCTGTCCTTCCGACTGATAGATCTCGATGACAGATTCTTCCAGGCAGGCCAGGAAAAAATGATCTTCAATTTCGAGCTGCTCGCACAGCTGGTGTATGGCGGATGCCGGGGGCCTAGGCATGGCTGTCCTCCTCCATCTGTTTGTACAGCGCTTCAGCTTTGGGGGAGACGCTGTCCGGAAGATCGATCTCCACACGGATGAATAGGTCGCCGCGCGCTCCGGGTCTTCCCAGTCCCTTCCCGGCCAGTCTTAAGCGTCTGCCGGTATGCGTTCCTTTCGCGATCTTGATGCGCACCGGACCTTCCAGCGTCTGCACGGTGGCTTCCGACCCGAGTGCGGCCTCCCAGGGCATCGCGCGCAGGGTGATTTCAAGGTTCTGTCCTTCGATACGAAAGCGAGAGTCAAGCCGAAGGTGGATCTGTAAATAAAGATCGCCGCGGCCGCGCGGGCCCTCATTTCCCTGTCCTTTCAGACGGATGCGGCTGCCTTCGGTCAAACCGGCGGGGATCCGTGTTTTCACGTCGCGCGGCTGGCGGATTTCGCCCAGTCCGCCGCACAGCGGGCAGAAGGCGTTAGTGATCCTTCCGGTGCCGCGGCATTTCTGGCAAAGGCCCGCCGCCATCAGTGAAAAGGTTTTCTCCACGCCCTGAACGGCTTCTTCGAGCGAAAGATCAAGCTCCGCTTCAATATCCAGTTCCGAGGGGGAAAGATCCGGGTGATGGCCTCGCCCCTCCTCTTGATGAAACATGGTGCGGAAAAAATCGCTGAAAGCGCCTGAATCCTGTTCCGAAGTCCCGAACGATCCGCCGCTTTCCGCGTCGGAAGGCGGTGGAGGCGGAGGAGGAGCTCCTTCCTTCCAATGTTCTCCATACTGGTCGTATTTGGCGCGGTGCTCTTTCGCGCCTAATACGGCATAGGCTTCGTTGATTTCCTGCATCCTGGCGGTATGCTGGTCCTTATCTTTGCCGGGATGAAGATCGGGATGGTGCTCGCGCGCGATGCGGCGATAGGCCTGACGGATTTCTTCATCGGAGGCGGTGCGGGGAACCCGAAGAACGTCGTAATAATCCTTGAATTTAGCGGGAGGCATCTTTTCAGCATTGTAGCTCATTCGGATATTTGCACTATCAGGGTTTGGCTTAGTCCGCGTGTGGTCCTTTGTTGGATGAAAAATATAGCTCCGTGTCCCGATAGGCAGCACTGGAGCCTCTTGGTAACCTTTAATCAGGAGGGTTATGTCATGACTCAGAATGTTGGGCATCAAGTAGCTCTGGACCGGTCGGCGCTTATCCGCAGTCGCTTGCGCTTTGCGCGGATGACAGGTCACATCCGTTCGATCCTGGACACCATTCGTGAGCCCTTCGTGGTTCTGGATGGGGGACTCCGGATTCGCCTCGCCAATAAATCGTTTTGCCGGGCCTTTCATCTTCCGCCGAAGAAGGTGAACGGCAAGTCTGTCTATACGCTCGGCGACGGAGCCTGGAAATCCCCTGAGCTGCGCACATGGCTGGAAGCGATCATGGATAAGCATTCTGACATCCCGGACTTCGAACTGGATGGTCTTTTCCCGGCCATCGGCCGGCGGATAATGCTTTTTAACGCGCGGCGTGTCGAGATCAAAGGGGCGTCGCGGCGGATTATTCTTCTGACGATCGAGGATATGACGGAACGTAAACACGCCGAAGAAGCGATGGGAAAACTGAACGCCTCCTTAAAAAGCGATTCCATGACCGATGGATTGACCGGTTTGTATAACCGGCGGGGCTATGACGTCTTGAGCCAGCATTATCTGGACTTGGCGCAACGGCGGGGCAAGAGGATCTTCGTCATCTATGCCGATATGGACGGGATGAAGCAGATTAACGATCAAAGCGGGCATCCGGGAGGAGATCAGGCGCTTAAGCGCACTGCCGATATATTACGGGATACGTTCCGCAAGTCCGACATCATCGCCCGGATCGGGGGGGATGAATTCGCGGTCGCGACCATGGAGAACGGCCATGACAGCGCGGCGATCCAGATGGCACGATTACAATTGAATCTCAAGCAGCATGCCGTTCGAAACCATTACGGGAAGCCCATCTCGCTGAGCGTCGGCGTGGCACGATCAAATCTATCGAGAACTTCCACCATCAAGGAGCTGACCACCCAGGCGGACGCCAACATGTATGTTGAAAAGCGCGGCAAGCACAGAAGCGATAATATCTCACCGGATCGTCTGCCGGAGAAAGCGCTCTCGATGGCTCGAAGCTGATTTTGGATGACAGAGAATAAATCAAAAAACTCCAGAGCACGCTTCTTGCATACGGTTGGCGTGCTCTTGATGTGGTGCGGTGTTGCCCTGGTGATCTACCAGGTATTTTTGTGGTTGCTTCACAGCATGTGGCCCCCGTATTCAGTCGCCTTTGTTTTAGCCAGAATGTGTCCAGGCGATCACTGGTTCTCGCATCCTCATTCCTGGTTCGGCTTGCACAGAATTTTAAAATACGTACCTTTCGGGGCTGTGTGCTTCATTCTCGGATGCTTTATCCAATCCGTGGCCGGTTCCTTTGCCGCCAAGTCCTTCGAAAATCAATAATCGGACAAATAGACCAACGTATATTCCACGAGGCTTAAGCCAGCATCGGAAGACTTTAGAGTTCGTCTGAAAAATATATAATCCCTGTGCACTTTGCCACAAAAACAGGAAAGATCATGAAATCGCAGGCCCCAAAGAATCGCCCGTCCACTCGCCCGCTCTCCAAACGTGCGCGGAAATTGCCCTTATCCAATAAATCATTCCGCGTGGTGGGTATCGGCGCCTCAGCCGGAGGCCTGGACGCCTTCACACAGCTCCTGCGCCCGCTTCCGATCGATACAGGCATGGCTTTTGTGCTCGTTCAACATCTGGACCCCGGGCATAAAAGCATGCTCACCGAGATTGTCGGCCGCGAGACGCGCATGCCGGTGAGTGAAGTCAGGGATCACATGACCTTAGAGCCGAATCATGTCTATGTGATACCCCCGAATACGCAAATGAGCCTCCAGAAGGGCATTTTGCACCTTGTTCCTCGCGCCATCGTTCACGGTGCCTCTTTGCCCATTGATTTTTTCTTGTGTTCCCTGGCGGCCGACAAGGGTCCTCTGGCGATCGCCGTTATTCTATCCGGGGCGGACGCCGATGGCTCTCAAGCGCTGGAAGCCATTAAGGCCGAAGGGGGAATCGCCTTCGCTCAGGATTCCGAATCGGCCAAGTTCAACACAATGCCCAACCATGCGGTGGCGACCGGACTTGTGGATTTCATCCTGCCTCCGGAACGGATCGCTCAAGAGCTTGGCAGGATCGCGCGCTCTCCGGCGAATACCTCATTCCTCAGCTCTCCCGAAGAGGAGTTCTTGCCCGTGGGCAGCGATGATCTTTCGAAAATTTATTCGCTGGTGAAGCATCATCGAGGCGTTGATTTTACCCATTACAAACAGACCACGCTCAAGCGCCGCATCCAGCGGCGCATGCTCGTTCAAAACGTCAGGACGCTTGCGCAGTATCTGCAGGTCCTCAAGACGCGTCCCGAGGAAATGGGGGCCCTCTACGGAGACCTGCTGATTCATGTGACAAGTTTTTTCCGCGATCCGGAGGTATTTGAGTATCTGAAGAAGAAAGTATTCCCTCGCCTGATGAAGAATCGGGCGCCTCGGGATGTGTTTCGAATCTGGGTGCCGGGGTGTTCGACAGGCGAAGAGGTCTATTCCATCGCCATGTGCCTGTTGGAATTTACGGGGCCTTCGGGTTCAAAAACTCCGATTCAGATCTTTGCGACCGATATCAGCGACTCGGCACTCCAGAAAGCCCGGGCTGGAATTTATACCGAACAGGCGATGGTTCATGTGTCCGCGGAGCGCCGTCGCCGGTTTTTCTCCGCTGTTTCCGGAGGCTACCAGGTCAACAAAGCTATTCGGAGTGCGTGCATCTTTTCCAAACAGAACGTCGCGTACGATCCTCCCTTTTCCCGGTTGGATTTGATCAGCTGCCGCAATGTGCTGATTTATCTGGGGTCTGTTTTGCAGAAAAAGGTCATGCCTATTTTTCATTATGCCTTAAAGTCCCAGGGGCTGTTGATCCTGGGAAAATCCGAGGCGCTGAGCGTCTTTTCGGATCTTTTTGATCCCTTGGATAGAAAAATGAAAGTCTACACCAAGTCAGCATCGTCTTCTCGACATCATCCCGTCTTTCACTCGACCTCCTCCTTGGTTGAAGAGATGGGCAAAATCGAACCCGGTGCTCCCAGCGACGGCAACAACCTGAACGTGGAGAAAGAGGCCGATCAGTATGTCCTGGGGAAACGCGCTCCCGCCGGCGTGATTATTGATGGGATGATGAACATTGTGCAGTTTCGCGGGGAAATCGACCAGTATCTGAAATTGCCGCCCGGGACGGCGACGCTTCAACTCTTCAAGATGGCGAAGGAAGGTCTGCTCTTGGAACTGCGCTCAGCCATTTATAAAGCAAAGAAAGTAAACGCCCCTGTCAGAAGTGAAAGCTTACGGGTCAATCAAGGCGGCCAATTTAAAAATGTCACTATTGAAGTGGTTCCCCTGCGTCAGGCGCTCCCCAACGAATCGCGCTTCCTGGTTTTGTTTGAAGAGTCGCTTTCCACAGATCTCCCGGAAAGCAAGTCGGGTCGCTCCGCGCGAGGGGGCAAGAACAAGACGGCTCGAAAAGCTGACAATTTCGAGAAGATACAGTTCAAAAAAGAACTGGCCGCGACAAAGAGCTATTTGAAGTCCATTATTGACGAACATGAAAGAATCATCGAGGAACTCAAGTCCGCGAATGAGGAAGCCCTCTCGAGTAACGAAGAATTTCAAAGTACCAACGAAGAACTGGAAACGGCCAAAGAAGAGCTGCAAGCCACCAATGAAGAAACGTCGACCTTGAATGAGGATCTGCACAACCGGAACCTCGAACTGGCCCGGCTTAATAATGATCTGGTTAACCTGATGAACTGTGTCAACATCCCCACCGTGATCCTGGGGAAAGACCATCACATCCGGCGTTTGACCCTGACTGCCGTGAAAATGCTGAATATTACCACTGGCGATATCGGGCGATCGATTCATGATCTCAAGCTCACGATCCCTATACTCGATTTTAAGGAGCTCATTGATTCGGTGCTGCAAACGCTTACGCCTCAGCAGCGGGATGTTCAGGACACGCAGGGCCATTGGTACCAGATGCGCATTCAGGTTTACAAGACTGTCGATGATGTCATTGATGGCGTCGTCTTGTCATTCACGGATATTCAGGCGGCCAAAGAGCATCAGGCGACGGCGGCGGAGTGGACGGAAGACCTCGAAAAGCGCGTGAAGGAGAGAACGGAGGAGTTGGCAAAATCCCAATCCGCGCTCCTTCAGTCTGAAAAGTTGGAAGCCGTCGGGCGCCTGGCGGGCGGCGTCGCGCACGACTTCAATAATTTGATGACGGGAATCCTGGGGATGACCGAAGATGTTCAAGAGTCGCTTGGGAAGGGAGACCGTCGCCGCAAAGATCTGGATGACGTCGTTAACGCGGCGAAAAAAGCCATGACCGTCACAAAACAGCTTCTGGCTTTCGGCCGCAAGCAAGTTTTTGACCCCCGAGTGTTGAATATCAACAACGTGATTGGGGACATGAAGAAGCTTCTTCAAAGACTCCTGGGTGAAGATATCAATCTGATTACCCGCTTAGATCCGCGCTTGGGGAACGTCCATATGGACGAAAGCAGTATCGAGCAAGTCATCCTGAACCTTACCTTAAATGCACGGGATTCCATGCCGAAAGGCGGAAAGATTACGCTTCAAACAACCAATATGGAGATCACGAACGACACTCCCAAACTCAATATAGAAATAGTCCCGGGCCGTTATGTGGCGCTCACGGTCACCGATGAGGGGACCGGGATAAGCCCTGAGAGTATGCCGCATATCTTTGAGCCGTTTTTCACAACCAAAGGTGAAGGGAAAGGAACGGGATTGGGTCTGGCCACCGTCTACGGCATCGTGAAACAATCGGGCGGAAGCCTATCGCTACAAAGTGCGATTGGGCAAGGCACCTCGTTTACGATTTACCTGCCCAACCTGGGGATTGGGCTTTCGAACGAACGGCGGGTGTCGAAGTCTCGAGTCGCTTCAGGGGGATCTGAAACGATCATTGTGACGGAAGACGAGGAGATTGTGCGCAAGGTCGCGGTACGGGCTCTGCGAAAAAAGGGCTATACGGTATTGCAAGCCAGCAGCGGAAAAGAGGCTGTTAAGATCAGCGAGAAATACGGGGATCCGATACACCTTTTATTGACGGATGTCATCATGCCCGGGATGAATGGTCACGAGCTCGCGGAGTTGATGGTCCGAAAACGGCCTGGGCTCGCCGTCCTGTATATGTCCGGTTATGAAAAAGCAACCATCACAGAGCGCGGGGTCCTGGCACCCGGAACGTCCTTCATTGAAAAATCGTTCAGTGCGGAAGGCCTCTGTCATAAAGTGCGAGAAGTCCTGGATCGCGCAACCAAATAGCAACCCAATGGCTAACATCCAGGCACCATGGTTTGGCTGGGACATCAGCGTTTGACGGAGTCTTTGACTGGTGGTTTCGAGGTTGTCGAAAATAGCGTGCGGCCCCGATAGGCAGCAGAAACATTAATTCCTACCCTATGCCTATCAGGGGGATAAACCCATGAACCAAAATCATTCTCAATCGAGTTTCAGAGACAAAGGGCAGTCCGGCGCTGATCACGTCCAGAAGAGTTCACAGCTTCAGCGATTCAGTAAACAGCTGGAGGATTATTCCCGGCTGAGTGAAATCCGGAAGGTCTTGTCGCCCTATTGGGCGGCACGTTCTGACACGGGCTCAAGAGGATCCTTTTAATGAACCAGGCCATTCCAATTGTGGCGATCGGCGCCTCAGCTGGAGGACTGGTGGCGATAGAAGAATTATTGAGAGCTTTAGACCCCGAGACAGGGATGGGGTTTGTCATCCTCATGCACCTGGAAGCCAACCACAAAAGTCGATATCCGGAAATTCTCGCCAGGATGACGCCCATGAAGGTCTTCGAAGCCACAGAAGGGACCGTGATCGAGAGGAACTGCGTCTATGTCATGGCCGCCGGAGTGAACCTTACGGTCGCAGAAGGCATGCTGCATACCACCGTCAGAACAGAGTCGCCGGCACATAACAAACCGATTGACCGGTTCTTCCATTCCCTGGCCGCCAATAGCAGGGATCTGGCCGTTGGGATCGTTCTTTCCGGAGGCGACGGGGATGGTTCCGAAGGCTGCAAATCGATCGAAGCGGCCGGAGGACATATGTTTATCCAAGATCCGAGTACAGCCCTGAATGAAAGCATGCCCATAAAAGCAGAAAATACAGGCTGCGACGATTTTATGGGTTCACCTAAAGAATTAGCACAGAAGCTCTCTCGATTTTCTCGCAGTCCTGAATCATCGCGTTCCACCTGAAAGCTCGGCTATAGTGGTTTTCCCGATAGATAATTTAGCGCTCTCTCCTGATAGGCAGTGTAGCCCATTTCTCTTAGCATGTAATTAGAATGCGTTGCGATTCGAAACAAACAACACAAGTTCTGAGACGCTGCTCCCAGGAGGGACGCATGAAAGCGAAAAAGAAGGCGAAATCGCAGGCAAGAATTCTGGTTTCCCGCGTTCCCATCGGAATGCAGAAAACGCGCGAAGTTTTAAAGTCGCATCTCCGGAAAAAGACGCCCGACAATACCTTTACACCTATGGAGACCGGTCAGCCGGACGAGGACCGGGTTCCCGACAGTGACAATCCTCTTGCCGTGCAAGGCGGTTTAGGCCCGCTCAATGAGGAAGGCGAGGGTGAACGCCAGAATGATCAATTAGCAGAGTTGGAACAAATTGAGCCGGAACGATAGATTTATGGACAAGCTCATACGACCAAAAGGAAAAAGAATGATGTTTAAACAAATAGGGATTGGGATGTTGTCCATCGCCTTCATGGCAGCAGGAGGAGGGATTCAGGCCGCCGATAATTCGGCCGCTTTAATGCATCCGGACCGCTTGAAGGCCTTGGCGGAGATTAAGGGAAAGATTGAGAGCGTCGATGAATCCACGCACCGAATCATGTTGGTGGATTCCGCCAACCAGAAGGTGACCGTCATTGCGACGCCGGACACGGTCGTGATGGATTCAGGCAATCATGCCTTCAGTTGGACATCTCTGCATGCGGGGGACCCTGTACTGGTCTATTACGAGCCCAAAGACCATGTGGCGCTTCAGATAGACCGCCGGTCGACCTTGGTCGAAAGCGTTATCGGCGTGGACCACCCTGAAATGAAATAAGCGGAGAGACTGCCGTCAGCGGATTTGACATGTATCGAACAAACGAGGAGGATTCATGAACAAGCCAGCAAAGTTAGGGTTGTGGGTCGCAGTGGCGCTTCTAAGTGTGACGGGTTGGGGGACGTGCCCCCACGCTTTTGCGGACGGCGGTCCATTGTCTCTCGGAGTCCGGGGCGTCGATTTTGTGCCGCAGGATGGCAGTGCCGAGTATATGGGCGGCGTTCAGGCGCGTCTGCGGCTGCCGCTTTTCTTCGGGGTGGAAGGCTCTGCCGATTATCGGCGTGAAGCGTTCGGGGCAACCACTACGCACCAATGGCCAGTGCAGGTTAGCGGGCTGCTCTATCTGCCTAATATTATCGTGGTGCAGCCATTTCTTCTGGGCGGCGTAGGCTGGTACAACAACACGACGACAGGGCCGGACGGGTTCAGCAACACCCAAAACCAATTTGGTCCTCACGCCGGCGGCGGCGCGGAGTTTAATCTGAGTTCCAACTGGTTTTTGGACGCCACCTATCGCTATATCTGGCTGAACAAACTTCATACTGTCAATGCGCAAGGCGTGGGAGAGGATATCCGGGATAGCGGCCACATGATTACGGTTGGTCTCAACTACCGTCTGTAAACAATATCACGTGATCCAAGACAAAGGAGGATGTATGAACAAAACTAATGGCAACGCTGTAAAGGTCCTTCCAACGCGAGTTGGCAATCCGAAAACCATGGATTTAATGGATAGACACCCCCAGCCGTTTCTTACGGATGTCAAGCAATTGCGTATTCAAGCACGCCAGAACATTGAAAAGGGGGCCCTGACCCCGGCGTATCAAGGCGACGTGAACCAGACGATCGACATTCTCCAGACCGTCCTGGCGACGGAAATCGTCTGCACGCTGCGCTACACGATGAACGCGGTGGTGGCCTCCGGCCTTTCGAGCCAGAGCGTCAAGGAAGAATTCGACGAACACGCCAAGGAAGAGCAGGGGCATATGCGGCTCGTCGCGGAACGCATCAATCAGCTCGGGGGAAAACCAAACTTCAATCCGGAGGGACTCGCCTCCCGGTCCGCCTCGGAATACACCGAAGGCGCGAATCTGGTCGAGATGATCAAAGAGAATCTGATCGCTGAACGGATCGCCTGTGACCATTACCAGGAACTGATCCGGTTCTTTGCCGACAAAGATCCCGCCACGCGCATCATGATGGAAGGGATTCTCGTGAATGAAGTCGAGCACGCCAACGACATGCATGATCTTTTGGTTGCTCACCAAGGAACACCGACGCTTTCTAAATAGAAATACACCCAGGAGGGTTAAATGAATAAGAAAATAACGAGTCTCATCGTGATGACAGCACTGATGGCGCCCGGGATGGGTTGTTGGGCCGACGATACCAACGCGACCGGCAATAACAACAGTCCCTTGGCGCATCCGGTGAATGCTTACACGAACCATGAAGTCAAAGAAGATATGAAAGACAGCCAGGAACATAGCCAGAAAGCCGCGGAAGCCGAGGCGGCCTACAAGCAGGCCAAAGCGGAGTATGAAGACTCTCTGAAAGCTAATGGCGCGGACAGCCAAATAACCAAAGAGGCGAAGAGCCGCATGAAGAAGGCTCATCACGCGATGAATAAGCACAACAAAAAGACTGCGGAATCGAATAAAGAATTGCAAAAACATGAAGCCCAGGCACAAAATCAATAACTAATCATTCGTGCGAGCCGGACAGGAGGTCTCCTGTCCGACTGACGGTTGCGCTCATTTAAAATCGCTTTTGACATATACGAAAAGGGGGATACATCATTTATGAAAAGAAACTTAAGCCTTATGTTGGTTCTCGGATTATTGTGCTCTGGAAACGTTCATGCGTTTGATTGGTTTGGGGGGAGATTATCGCTCGGGGGCGGCTACGGGTACGATAAACCCAAATTACCCTACACCTTCCAAGACCAATACAAAGAAGCGCGGATGTGGACCGTGCATGCGAGCTATTTCATTAACAATGACGTATCGG
>Ga0182027_10001358_pt1 | contig 41182 bp, 39 predicted proteins | sample 712E1DmetaG_FD_121300 | JGI IMG/M metagenome (GOLD analysis project Ga0182027, IMG submission 121300) | Permafrost microbial communities from Stordalen Mire, Sweden - 712E1D metaG (Illumina Assembly) | ecosystem: Environmental > Terrestrial > Soil > Wetlands > Permafrost | place: Sweden...
GTTCTTCTTTAATATATTGGGAGAGAACACGTAGTTTCCTCCGACGACAGATACATGCACTATCTGCGCATTTGCAGAATTAGTAGAGGCAGCAGGAGTATTGCTTCCGCCAGTCGAACTGCATGCAGACAACAATGCAGCGCTGACTAATATCATGATCAGCAAAAAAATTTTAGATTTTTTCATCCACCGCATCCGCATCCCCCTCCGCTTCCCATCGAGCATCCGCTGCCGCTTCCGCCAGATTTCGAAGCCACATTTGATGCTGCTTGCGCCTGCTGCTGCGCAGCTATTCCTGTCGGAGCATTCCCATCATCTGTTATTGTCAATGATCCTGTGTACATATTCATCGTGCATGCCATCCTGAAAGTTCCTGACTTGTCTGGCGTGAATTCTATTATATTGTCGCTTGTGCTTAGGGATTTTCTTATATTAAAATCAGGTATAGTGAAACTCTTCGAACATCCTGGCATATTTGCAATGTCTGCCGTGATTCTTATTGGAACTCCTTTCTTGAACACGGATGGAGTCAATACATAATTTCCGCGGGCGACTTTCAATGTGGCAGCCTGTACACCGCTCGCAGTATTGGCATTATTCACGGCAGTATTTGTGTTGCTGTTTGTGTTGGCAGCATTAGTAACAGTGTTCGTTCCTACTCCATTAGAGATTGTTCCTATCAATTGTGTTGAAAATATTTCTCTTCCATCGATTATGTTTACTGCTGAAACAACTACAACGCCTAATATGAGCGATACAGCCAAAAATATTATTATTGCCTTCAAGTAATCATTCATTTTTTCACCTTTGATTGTTCACATTTGATTTTTCGCTTTGATATATTTATTCGAAGCTAATTATTTCATATTTTGTTTTACTATTATGCTCCAAACAATATGCTCTTTGGTCCGTAGACCATTATCACGAACAGTATCGCCGTTGCTATTACACTTATCGACGCGAATGTCGCAAAATCTATGTGCCTCTTTACAACATCTTTCCTGTTCTCGACGACTTCTTCATAATACATGTATACAAAGCCAGCAAGTAGCAGGACGTTAAAGAACATATAGAATGGCATGAATGTCAATATGTGGTCTGTAAACATCATAAGTCCAATCATAGGTCCCATCGTTCCTCCCATTATTCCTGCCATCATTCCCTGTAGTGTTCCCATGATTCCGCAGCTTGATCCTGCAATCGCTCCTGCTATCGTTCCTAGTATCATTCCGACCATTGATCCTATGAAGAATCCGTTGACTGCGCCGAATATTATTCCTATCATCATTCCTATCTGCATTCCTACAGTCATTCCTATCATCATGCCTGTCATGCATGTGACATTTGTCTTGTATGAATACATGTACCATAATGACGAACCTATTGTCGCGAGGCTTATATCAAGATATAATATCCATGGACTATATTTTGGAAGAAATGACGGGATGAATTTTAAAAATCCGAAGTATGCTATAGATTCTATAATTACCAAAATCAATAATAACAATAACATATAATTTACTGCGCGTTTCATCATCGCATATTTTGGCTTATGCTCCTTGAAATCCCTCAATCTTTCCTTGAGATTTTTTCTTTCGAACGGTCTAAGTGATGCCCTGAACCCTAATTCATTAATTGCAGATATCATGTCATCTATCTTCACATGATGCTCGTGCGTGAATTCTATTCCGTCAGTCTCTGATGTAAAATCCTCGACGCCATCCATGTCCTTGAATTTTCTAGTCAATAATCTCGTGCAGCTGTCGCATTCTATATCCGGAATGTATATTTTTGTCTTGATCATAATTTACCTCTTAATAATATTATTCTCATAATTAATTTTCACAATTCTATCTTACAATTTTCCTCTCTTCAATAATAGACTGTTAGTGACGACACTTACGCTGCTCATCGCCATTGCTCCGCCCGCAATTATAGGACTAAGGAGCCATCCTGTGAATGGATATAAAACTCCTGCAGCTATCGGTATTCCCATGACATTATAGAATAATGCCCAGAACATGTTCTGCCTTATTTTTGCCATCGTCTGCCTGCTCAATTTTATTGCGCGTGGAACGTCGAGCAAATCATTTCTCATAAGAACAATATTTCCTGTTTCCATCGCTACATCAGTTCCAGAACCCATTGCAATACCTATGTCTGCCTGCGCAAGCGCTGGCGCATCATTAATACCGTCGCCGACCATGACAACTATTGATGGAACACCATTCTTGCTCTTTTTTGCCTGCAACTTTTTTACATAACTTGCCTTCTCTTGAGGCAATACTTCTGCAAACACATTGTCAGGATTGATCCCTGCCTGCGTTGCTATGGCTTTTGCTGTGCGGATATTGTCGCCTGTTATCATATAGACTCCTATATTCATGTCGCGCAATTTCTTGACTGCAAGCTTTGAACTGTCCTTTATAGTGTCAGCGACTGCAATCAAGCCAATAATCTTTTTATCGTCGGACAATATCATGACAGTCTTCCCGTCGCTTTCCAGAGATTTTATTCTCTCGACCGTCGCTGAATCTATCTTGACCTTGTTTGCAGACATCAATTTCTGGTTTCCAAAAAGATATTTTTTTGAGCGTATATTGGCTGTTATTCCAAATCCTGATATTGCCTTGAAGAACGATACTTTCGATAATGCAAGATGCTTCGATTTTGCATCATTGACTATCGCATCTGCAAGAGGATGCTCTGAAGGCTTTTCGATGCTTGCAGCGATTCTTAGTATGGAACTCTCGTTGAATCCTTCAACTATTCCTTTACCTGCCGGAACGATGTTAGTGACTTCAGGTTTTCCTTGCGTTATTGTTCCTGTCTTGTCAAATATGACAAATCTCGTCTTGTGAGCAATCTCTAAACTGTCAGCGCCTTTTATCAGTATGCCATTCTTTGCGCCCTTGCCTGTGCCGACAATTATTGATGTAGGAGTCGCAAGACCAAGAGCACATGGACACGCGATTACAAGAACTGCAACTGAAGTTATGAGCGCAAAAGACAATGATTTATTGAATACAAAAAACCATGCGACAAACGTCAATAATGCAATGATTATTACTGTCGGAACAAAATAGTTCGATATTGTATCAGCGAATCTTTGTATTGGAGCTTTTCGCCCTTGTGCATCTTCAATCAATCTGATTATGCTTGCAAGTGTAGTATTCTCGCCGACCTTTGTCGCCTTGAATGTGAATGAACCATGCTTGTTTATTGTTCCGCCGATTACCAAATCACCCATCTTCTTCTCGACAGGAAGGCTTTCTCCTGTTATCATGCTTTCATCAATCGAAGAATCTCCATCGACAATAATCCCGTCAACAGGAATCTTGCCGCCAGGCTTTACAAGAACTATATCTCCTAAAATCACATCATCGACTGGAATCTGCATCTCTTTTTTTCTGCCATTGACTGTTCTTATGACTATAGCAGTCTTGGGCGAGAGGTTCATCAATTTCTTTATCGAATCATTAGTCTTTGATTTTGCAAGAGTCTCAAGATATCTTCCAAGCATCACGAATGTTATAAGAATCGCTGAAGTCTCGAAATATTGCCCGAGTTCAGGTTGGAAGAATATGGAATATACGCTGAATAGATATGCTGCGCTCGTTCCTAGCGCAATCAATGAATCCATATTTGCAGACTTATTCTTTAATGCAACCCATGCGCTCTTATATATCGCAGAACCAACGATGAATTGTACTGGAGTTGCAAGCGCGAAGAGGATGAATTCAGCGTAGGGAATTTCAACCTTCAACGGCATTAGTATCATTCCTATGATGAATGCTGGAATTGCAAACAGCATGCTGAGGTATAATGTATTGCGTATCTTCTTGAGTTCTGCCTTCGACTCAGAATCTGCATTCTTTGCATCGAGTTTAGGGTCGGAAACTTTTGCATCATAGCCCTTCGACTGCACTATCTTTATCAAATCCTGCTCTGAAAGTTTCTTTTCATCAAACTCGATGAATACTTTTGCCGTCGCATAATTGACATTCGCCTCCTTGACGCCTTCTGCTCGAGAGAGCGATCTATTTATGAGTGTAGCGCAGCTTGCGCAATGCATCCCTGTTATTTTCAGATCAGTCTTTTTCATGATTAATACCTAATATATAGACAATATATTTACTTCAACTTAGCGTCATAGCCTTCGTTTTTTATCACTTCAATCAACTGCTTCTCAGTCACTGATTTCTCGTCGTATGATACGACTGCATTGTTCTTCTTCAAATCAACTTTTGCATCAGCAACGCCCTTAGTTTCATCTAGCGCATCCTTAATCAACATCACGCAACTGTTGCAATGCATTCCCTTAATATTCAATTCAACCTTTTTCATTATCAACACCTCTGAATGATTCTAAATTATATAATTTACAACCATCTATATACTTTGTGAATTTCAGTTCATTTCTGCTTATACTCCTAGAATAATGAAACAGCTTATAAAAGATGATGTGAAACTAGTTTCAATACGATTTTCCATAATATGATATTATAATATCATATATTTATATAGAGATAGGGTTTAGAGGAAATCAAGAGATATTATTCAAGTAAAAGTCCAGAACAATAAAATAGCATGCAATAATAAATGTATACAAAATAACTGAATAACTTTAAAATTCAAAAAAACTCTTCCTTACAATCTCCTCTTATAATCTTCATATCCGAACTTCTTTACAATCTTTATCTTTTTAGTAGAAGGGTCGTATAATGCTATCGATGGCAACTGTATTCCGTTGAATGTTGTCGTCTTGACCATGGAATAATGCGCCATGTCCAAAAACACTAATTTGTCGCCTATCTTTAACTGCTCCTTGAAAGAATAATCGCCAATTATATCGCCGGCTAAACAGGTAACGCCTCCTAATCTATAAGTATATTTGTATTCTTTAGGTTTTCCTGCATTTATTATTTCAGGTCTGTACGGCATCGCCAAAACATCAGGCATGTGGTCTTCAGCAGACGTGTCAAGTATCGCTACATCCATTCCATTGTTCACAATATCGAGTACAGACGCGACTAATATCCCAGCATTTAATCCTATAGCTTCGCCCGGTTCAAGATATACCTGCACATTATATTTCTGCTTGAAATTCTTCACTAACGAACATAGAAGTTTAACATCATAATCCGCTCTTGTTATATGATGTCCTCCTCCGAAATTAATCCACTTCAATCCAGTAATATATTTTCCGAATTTCTTTTCGAAGTGTTCAAGAACTCTCTTCAACGTATCGGATCCTTGTTCGCACATCACATGAAAGTGCAGTCCACTAATACCGTCGAGATTTATGCCTTCCAGATCTTTCGCCAATATTCCAAATCTTGAATTCTTTGCGCATGGATTGTATAATTCTATCTTTATTTCGGAATATTCAGGATTGACTCGCAGTCCAACTTCTACATTCTTCTTGTTCTTTCTGTTATATTCGTCAATCTTAGGCTTGTATTTCTTCCATTGATTTATGGAATTGAATACTATGTGGTCAGAATATTTTAACAGCTGTTCCATGTCTTCTTCGCTGTACGCAGGAGCGAATGAATGAACTTCCCTTCCGAACTCTTCTCGTCCCAGTCTTGCTTCATTCGGAGAACTTGCGCATACTCCATAAAGATATTTTTTTACAGTCGGAAAAGTGCTGTACATAGAAAATCCTTTTAATGCAAGAAGTATCTTGCAGCTTGTATCCTTCTGCACACTATCCAAGACCTCTAAATTCTTTTTCAGCAATCCTTCATGCACTATAAAGCATGGAGTATCTACTTTTCGTAGATCGATTTCTTGTAATCCACTACTTTCCATGGTAGACCATATTTTCCGAGCTGTTCCATAAATGGGTCCGGATCAAATTGCTCGACGTTAAATACGCCTTGTCCTTTCCATAACCCTTTTAGCATCATCATTGCGCCTATCATTGCAGGAACACCTGTCGTGTATGATATTGCCTGCGCTTTTACTTCCTTGTAGCATTCTGCATGGTCGCATACATTATATATGTATATCTGCTTCTCTTTTCCGTTCTTTACTCCCTTGATTATACATCCTATGACTGTCTTTCCAGTATAATTCGCTCCGAGAGAAGATGGTTCAGGAAGCAACGCCTTCAAAAATTTCAATGGCACAACCTTCTTTCCTTCATAGTCTACTTCATCAATTCTCGTCATGCCGACGTTTCCGAGAACTCTTAGATGGTTCAAATAATTTTCAGAGAATGTCATCCAGAATCTTATCCTTTCAAGTCCTTTGATGTTCTTTACAAGCGATTCTTCTTCCTCGTGATACAATAAATAACTTTCCTTAGGTCCAACTATCGGATAATCGAATGTGAAATGCACGCTTTTAGGATTCATTATCGCCGGAGTTTCGACCCACTTGCCTTTTTTCCAATGCCTTACAACCTGCGTGACTTCCCTGATATTTATTTCAGGATTGAAATTTGTTGCAAATGGATGACCATGATTTCCTGCGTTGCAGTCGAGAATGTCGATGGTCTTTATGGTATCGAAATAATGTTTCTGCGCATATGCGCAAAAGATGTTCGAGACGCCAGGATCAAAACCGCATCCCAAGACCGCAAGTATTCCCTTCTTTCTAAACCTTTCATGATATTCCCACTGCCATTTATATTCGAACTTTGCCTTGTCTTTTGGTTCATAATTTGCCGTATCAAGATAATTGACACCCGTCTTGAGGCATGCTTCCATAATTGTCAAATCCTGATATGGAAGAGCAACATTCACGACGAGTTCAGGCTTGTATTTATTTATCAATGCAACAAGTTCATCGACCTTGTCTGCATCAACTTTCTCTACAGAAATCTTGTTTTTTACCTGCTTTTTTATCGCTTCACACTTCTCAAGCGTTCGGCTTGCAAGCATTATCTCTGTGAATCCGTCCTTGACATTCATTGCCTGCACGCATTTATGCACTACGACGCCGCCTACTCCACCAGCGCCTATAATCAAAACCTTACCCTTGGTCATATTAGCACCCCGCAACATAATTATAACTATCTATGTTATAACTATAAACTATCTATTAATACACAAAAAGTGAATATTTAAATATTTAGCTATTTTTGATTCGATAATATGACAAAAACAGTCAAAGAGGACAATGATAGGAAGCTAAGGATTGCATTGATACAGATGTCGATGCAGGAGAATGTGGAGAAAAATATCTCAAAAGCAGTCGAATCTATAAAGAAAGCTGCAAAGAACGGAGCAAAGATAATAGCTCTGCCTGAACTCTTCAATACAGTATATTTTCCGCAAAAAGAGAATGTTGAACTGTTCAAAAAATATGCAGAGACAATACCTGGAAAGACGACAGATGTTCTTAGCAAACTTGCAAAAACGTTTAAGGTCGTGATTCTCGCTCCTATATATGAAGTCACAAAAGATTCCCACTATTTCAATACTGCTGTAATCATTGACGAGAACGGGAAGATTCTTGACACATACAGGAAAGTTCATATTCCGCATGATTCTTCGTTTTATGAGAAGGATTATTTTGAAGAGGGAAATACAGGCTTTAAAGTCATAAAGACAACATATGGAAATATCGCTCCATTGATATGTTTTGACCAATGGTTTCCTGAAGCCGCAAGAAAAGTTGCCTTGAAAGGCGCTGACATAATATTTTATCCGACGGCAATAGGATGGGATGAAGATTCTACAGAAGAAGACGACTGGAAAGATTCTTGGATAACAATCCAGCGTTCGCACGCTATCGCGAACAATGTTCATGTTGCATCAATTAACAGGGTCGGAAAAGAAGACAAGCTTGACTTCTGGGGAAATTCATTTGTATGCGACCCATTCGGAAAAGTTCTCGCAAAATCGAAGTCTGACAAGGACGAGATAATATTTGCTGATATTGACTTGTCAGACAATGAAAGACTGAGGCATAGCTGGGGATTCTTTGCAAAAAGAAGACCTGAAACATATTCTTTATTGACTGACGATAAAATAAGGGATACGAATAAAGAATCGCCCGTATTTAGAGGATACAATTTTCCTGCAGAATGGATTGAACATAGCGCGGTGCTTCTTTCATGGCCACATGACACGATATCATTTCCAAAACTTGCCGCGACTGAAGAAACTTATGTTAAAATAATCAAAGCTCTGCAGGGCGACAAAGATAATGAGAGAGTGCATCTTCTTGTGACGGGTCCGCAGATGAGAAAGAAAGTGCTTGAACTTTTTGGCAACGCAAATATAGATATGTCGAGAATAAAATTGTTCGAGCATGATTATGATGATGTATGGTTCAGGGATTACGGTCCGACGTTTGTTGTGAACACCAAAGAGAAGAAAATAGGAATGGTTAAATGGACGTACAATGCGTATGGCGGAAAATATGAAGAGCTTCTAAAAGATGATAATGTTCCTGCATTCCTGAACAAATTCATGAACATTCCATACTTTGATTCAGGAATAGTTATGGAAGGCGGATCTGTTGAAAATAATGGGAAAGGCACTATAATCACGACAGAACAATGCCTCTTGAACAAGAACAGAAATCCAGGCATGACGCGAATTGAAATAGAAAAAAAGCTCAAGGATTATCTTAATGTTTCAAATATAATATGGCTAAAGAATGGTCTTAAAGGGGATGACACTGACGGTCATGTCGATAATCTTGCAAGATTTGCGAACGAGAAAACAATACTTTGCACATATGAAGATGACACGAAAGATGTTAATTACAGTTCATTGAAAAAGAATTATGAATTATTATGCAAGGCAAAAGACCAGAACGGAAAAAGATTTGACGTCATAAAACTTCCTGCGCCAAAGTTTTTCAAAGGAAAAGAGCGTCTCTCTGCAAGCTATGCAAACTTTTACATCGCGAATGAGACTGTGCTCGTGCCTCAATTCGGACTTGATACAGACAAGATTGCGCTCGACATAATCTCAAAGCAGTTTGGGAATAGAAAAGTTGTAGGAATCGACTGTCGCGCGCTCATTACTGGCGGCGGAACATTGCATTGCATAACACAGCAGATACCGAAGGTTTAAGGGTTTCAAGAAAGCGATAAATATTTTCACATCTTATCCGTCATCCACTTCCATGCAGGCATTACTTTGATTTTCCTGCCTTCAACGACAAAATTGTCATCCTGATTATAGGTAATTATCAATCCTTCTTTCAAATTGAATTTCTTGAGCGCAGCCACTAGACCGTCAATCTCTCTTTGCATATTACCTTCTTCGAGAGTATAACATGCCTGCACGGCAAGCACTATTTTGTCCCGCTCCTTGACCAGAAAATCACATTCATTCTTTTCCTGAAAATATAATATTTCAGAATAATTTCTTCTAAGATTTAAAAACACAGCATTTTCCAGCATTCTTCCTAAATCTTTGGAAAAAGAAGCTGAGTTATTGCAGGAAAACCCGTTATCAATAGTGTAAACTTTTTTTTGACTCACAAGCTGCTTTTTATATGAATAATCAAATCTCGGAACAGTAAAAAATATGTATGCATTTTCAAAATAATCAATATAGTCTATAACACTTTGGACGGATTTTATGCCAAACAACCTCTTAAGGGAATTATAAGAAAACTCTTTTCCGGCATTAGTTATCATATAAATAGCTAGTCTATTCAGCAAAACATGATTTTTTATTCCAAACCTTACAGCGATGTCTTTTAGGACAACATCTGAAAGAAGTTCATGAAGTATTTCAGGATTCTGCATTTTTACAAATTCAGGAAATCCTCCTGTAAAAAAATATTCTTCAAACAATTTCAGGGATGGCTGCGCCTTTCGTATTGCCGCAAATTCATTAAAAGAGAATGGAAACAATGTTACCTTAAGATATCTGCCGGTAAGTTTTGTTCCAAGTTCGGAACTTAAAAGAGATGCATTCGAGCCAGTAACAACTACTCGTTCTTTTTTATCCACTAGATACCTTATGAATTTCTCCCATTTATCGACGTTCTGCACTTCATCAAAAAAGTATGTTCCGCCATCTCCATAGCATTCGACCATTATGGATTCTATCTTATTGAAATCTGATATATCAAAATTTTCAAGCCTAGGATCTTCGAGATTCAAATAATAGCCTTTTTTCTGCTTCTTCAATAGTTGGTTCAACAAAGTACTCTTTCCGCAGCGTCTAATGCCTGTAATTACTAAAGCAAAAGATTCATTTAAAGATATTTTTTCTTCTCGAGAGACTCCTAAATCTCTTATTTCAAGAGAAGACCTTTGGGATAAAATCACTTCTTTCAATATATCTTTTGAAATCATGGTAGGAGAAAGCATAACACCTATTTAAAGGTTTCTATTGCCAATAGAAAGAAGTGTCTATTCACAGTAGAAACTATTCATGCTTCAAGATTATCATGTTCGTCATGCCGCGCCTTTTGCGCTCTATCAGTGCTTTGCCTTCTAATCTATCGAGAATTCTTGTTATCTTCACCTTGGTATAATCCAAATCATCGACGAGTTGGGACTGGAATATCGAACCATCATTCGAGAGAATCTTTTCCATGACCTTGCGTTCATCAGAATCCAATTTTTCCAATACTTTCCTGTAATGTTCTTTATCGAGCTTCTTTGACTTTACTTGCTCCTTTACAACTCTTACTTCGTGAGTGACTTCTTTTATTACTTGCGGTTCATCTCTGGCAAAAAATATAAGATATAAACCTACTATGACGACAAATATCATAAGCCCCAGACCAACATTAGTCTCAAACTGGATGCTGCCCCACATAGGACATGTAGGACCATGACTGCAGCTATCATTGACTATAGAAGTTAAAGACCTGTTGAATAACCAGACGAGAAAACCTATAAGCAAGGAAATGCCTACAACAATTATGCCGACGTAGCGATTGCGCATGAAATGACTGTCTGAACATGATTATTTAAAGGTTGTGAAAGAAGAGATGAAGAGAGCAAAGTAGTATGTAATGGATCATATCCTAAATAGCATCTGTGCATTCTTGAAGAAGATAAATTCTTTATCCTCCTTGGAAAGATTCGGCAAGGAATTGACGAAGTCAATGTAATCTTTCTGTGGATAAATATCAAAGTCTGTACCGAAAACAAGTTTTCTTGGAGTATGACACCATGCTATCAACTCAATAACCTTCTGCCTTATTATTTCGTTGTCCATCCTGCTAAATATATCATTCGAATCTCCGTAAGAGAGTAATCCTGATACGTCGCCATATACATTCTTGTGTTTTGCGATAAGAATAGCCGCTTCATTGACCCATGGATTGCCAAGATGACAGATTATTATTTTAAGATCAGGATATTTTACGGCTACATCATCTATGTATATTGGATTAGCATATCTGACTAAAGCATTAGTCGTCTTTGGGGTTATCCAATTATCACCCGTATGGAATATCGCAGGTACATCATATTTCAGACACAATCTATATAATGGATCAGCGCGTTCATCATTAGCAAAATAATGCTCGTAACCAAGATAAAATTTTATTCCGATAATCTTTTTTGTTTTCAACAGCGATTCAATCTCTTTAAGATTCTTGGAATAATTCTTTTTATCAGTTATTTTCATTGAGCCAATCACAAACAGGTTGGGATAAGAACTGACAGCATCAATCAATTCGTGCAAAGACCATATCTTTTCATGAGGATCAGAAGTCTTGCCAAAATGCCAATAAATAATGCATGCCTTCTCAATCTTGTTCTTCTTCATGCTGGTAAGCAACGATTGAACTTCCTTCTCGGAATCGACATGAGTATGCATATCAATAATCATTGTAAAAGAAAACATCTGAAATATATAAACTCAAGTAACCACTATAAAGTAAAATTAATCATAATATTTATAAATAAGTTTACATATCATTTTAAAAAGATTTTAATCAAGTTAAAAGTTCATCAAAAGTATGTTGTATTGAAATGGACTTAAGAAAGGTGAAAATGACCAGAAAAATCGATACTGCTGTTTATCCGAACATACAACAGATAGAAAAACCAACTAGTTCTAATATAAAACACCTTAAGAATGAAGGCATATCCAAATTTAGTATTCCAGAATCATTAGACATAATCATAAAGAATACAGAAAAGAATCATAGCGAAACAGGCAGGATATTTGTTCCTAAAATGGAAGATGAAGATAGAATATATGCATTTATGGAAAATAGCATACCTAAAATGAAAGTATTGGATTATACTAAGCCAGAATTATATAGACTTATAAGTAATGATATAAATATTGTTTCCTGTGTTGAAAATACAATGGGAGAAATTGTTGGAATAAATATAGCATATCCTGCGAAATTACTTCCAATAATAGCACCACAGGAGAAATGGTATCCTGAAGGAGGATTTTCAGATCAAATAACTAAGGATAACTATTATTACAATGAACTTATAGCGGTAAGCCCCCAGTATCAAAACAATGGACTTGGCAAAATACTTAGAAGCAAACAAGTCTTCGATGTGGTTAACAGAAAATCCACTGATATAGTGTTATATTCTATACCTGAGGCATACAACATTAATTTAAATTATGGTTTCAAAGATGGAGGTAAGACAATAATTAAGTTCTATGATGATGACTCAAAAGCAGAAACATATTTTATGAGATTAAAAATAACCAAAGAAATATTACATAAAGCGCATAGCATACTAGAAAAATATCATAGAAGATAAAAAATTCTAAAGAAGATAGTCGATCTTCAATCGTTCTCTATCCTAGGCGCCAAGATGAATACCATCTGTATCTTGTCGAGTTCCTTGTATTCGAGCTTTAATGGATAGTCTTTGTTGAAGTGTATCGATACTATACTGCTTATCTTTGATCCTTGTATCATCTTCTTCAGGTATTCTATCGAATATTTTGACTTGACCTTCTCTGTAGAATCTATATGAACATTCTCTTCAGCTTTTATATCAACTGTAGCTTTTCCTGTGTCTCCTGATGCGCTGACGATGAATTTCTTGTCTTCAGACTGGAACATCACTGATTCAGCGACTATCTCCACGTCTTCAATTGCATCATTTAGCATGCTTGAAGGGCATTTTATTATGGTCTTGAATTTCAGGTCAGGTTCCTTGTGTTCCTTCTCCTGCTGGTCTATTAATGGAAGATAGAATGTTCGAACAGTTGTTCCGCTTAATATCAATTTTAATTTGTTGTCTGATAATTCAAGAGTAAGATTGTCGCTTCCCTTTATTCTCCTCAAGACCTGCTTGAGATTATTAAGGTTTATCGCTATCTCAGTCTCATCCTTGACTGAATATTCGACGAATGCAGAACTTAACAGCCTGAATACGACCATCGCTACATTCGCAGGGTCCATAGCAATCATCTCGATGCCGTTCTTCCCTATCTTGAATTTCGCCTCTGTAACAAGGTCGGAAATAATTGTTATTGGCTCTTTAATAAGTTTAGTCTCAGCAAGCACTAATTTCATGTTCAACGCCCCCACATACAATGATAGAGTAGTAAATCCTCAAGAGTTTAAAAATGTGATTATTGATGTTTGAACAGAGAAGAAAATCTACAATAAAATTTTTAAACCACGCTTTAGGAATATGACAATGAAAAATCCTAATAACAATAAATCGAAGAACACTTCTAAAAACGCGAATAACACAAAGGTATCTAAAAATGCTACAGCTAACAAGACGAAAGGTGTTGTATGGGACATTGAACCGATTCTCGCCGGAAAAAGCTTTGATGATTGGATGAAGGAGATAAATCTTAACGTCGAATCTTTCAAGAAATTCCGAAGCATTCTTAACGATAATATCACCCCATCAAAAGTTCTGGGAATAATAAAACTCGAAGAGGAGATAGTCGTAGGATTGTCGAGGGTTGGAACATATTATTCATTAAAATTCTATGCCAATACGAAAGACTCGGAAGCTCTCTCAAAGCTTGGGCAATTAAAGCAAGTCGGCGCAGAAATAAATAATGACTTGATGTTCTTTAGCCTATGGTTCATGCATCTTGATGAAAAAGTTGCAAAGAAGATTCTTGAATCAAAAGAATTGACAAAATATAAGTATCATCTCGATGAGATACGTAAAGCGAGTCCTTACACGAAGAGCGAGGATGTAGAGAAGATTCTTCATATAAAGGATATAACTGGAGGCTCTGCGTATGCAGACATATACAATATAATCACGAACAATTACACATTCGACTGGTTTGGAAAAGAACTTTCAAAAGAGGAGATTGTCAATTATTATCGGAGCGAAAATTCTAAATTCAGGGATAAATCCTATGATCTGGTATTATCAAAATATAAGGACGACAGCACTGCGCTCTCTGAAATATACAAGAATATCGTAACTGACTGGTGCAATGACGGAATAAAGATTAGAGGATACTCGAGCAGCATAGCTATACGCAACCTGAATCAGGATGTGACGAACAAATCCGTCGAGGCATTGCTTAAGGTTGTAAGGAAGAACTCATATCTTTTCCATGAATATTTCAAGTTAAAACATTCTCTTAGCAGAAAAGCAGGAGAGAAATATCCTTATTCCAGGAATCATCTATATGCTCCATTCAAGACGCAGAGCAGCAAAGTATACACTTTTGATGAGAGCAAATCGTATGTGCTTGACATATTTTTGAAGTTTGATAAAAGATTTCATGATAAGGCATTGAAGATATTCAATGAGAACCATATACACAGTCATCCTGCGCAGGGCAAGCGCGGAGGAGCATTCTGTCTTAGCATCGCGCAAGAATTGACACCATATGTATTGCTCAATCATACGGACAGCATACGCGATGTATTCACGATGATACATGAACTTGGTCATGGAGTGCATGACCTGTTTTCTGCCGAGAAACAGACAGATTTAGAGAGGCATGCGCCTCTTCCTGTATGCGAGACTGCTTCAGTATTTGCAGAGATGCTGCTCGCTGAGAGAATGCTTAAAGAATCAAAGGATGTTGAAGAGAAGAAATATGTATTGACACAGCTTCTTGACAATCAATGGGCAACAGTTGTAAGGCAGGCATATTTTATCATATTCGAATTATACGCCCATGAAGAGATAATGAAGGGAGTCACAAAAGAAGCCCTCGATGAAAAATATTATGATCTCCTAAAAGAACAGTTCGGCGATATGCAGATTCCTGAATTGTTCAAGCATGAATGGAATTATATACCGCACATACACGAGACTCCATTCTACTGCTACGCATATGCGTGGGGAAATCTGTTCGTTCTTGCGCTGTATGATATCTATAAACGTGAAGGCAAGGGATTCATAGAAAAATATATAACATTATTGAGTGCTGGCGGAAGCGACAGCCCGATAAATCTTATGAAAGCTCTAGGGATTGACGCTGAATCTGAAGATTTCTGGCAGAGAGGCTTTGACATCATGAAAGGAGAGATTGATGAATTGAAGAAGATAGCGAAGTGATGTAATATACATTTTTAGTTTTGTCAATTCATATCAACTCACAGGCAAGAACTACGCGTCAAGGACGCATCATTCATTAAATTTATAAATTATCGGCTATCAACTATTAAAGATAGTTAATATTCTTAACTATTTATTATATTAACCACTAAACTTACAATAATATCTTCAATAAGTGGATTTTACGATAGTGTGATTTTACGCATGAGAGGCAACGCGATGGACAATAAAAAGCTCGACAAATTGACCAATGATATAATATTGCTGTTCCCATTGTATCATAAGAAGCTCGTGAGAAATGAGGATAAATGCGAAATCGTAACTCCTTTCAATCCAAAATTTCGTGTGCTGGGAGTATTGCTATTCTACGGTTCAATGCATATGTCCGATATATCAATCAAATTGTGCGTGACAAAGCCACACATAACGACGATAATCGATGATCTTATCAAGCAGAAGATGGTAAAGCGCTCCTACAACTCAAAGGATAGAAGAACAATAACGATAGAATTGACGTCTAAAGGAAGGAATTTTCTTTCAAAGAGCCGCAATCTCACAAAGGAAGTCATCAAAAAGAATCTTGAATCGCTTGAGAAGAAGGATTTCGACAAATTATGCAATGCATTCGAGGATATCATAGAAATACTTTCAAAGACAGGAAAGGATGATGGCTTATGCAATGCAATAAAAAGAATTAGCATATGACCTTGTTAAAATATAATACAAACATAATCAAGATATTATAGTAGACTAATTAGAATTTGAGGTACAACATGACTGAGAAAAAACATGAGCAATCACAAGAGAAAACTGACGATAAGGAGAAAAGTTCAAAGCCGACATTTCTGACGAAATTCAGGCAGCATCCGTTATTCGTCGATATACTAGTCATAGCATTAGTTATAATAGTGCTTGTAAGCATTGCAATATATTCTGATATAAACAGCAAGATAAGCATTGACACTGCAGAGATTTATGCGCCTACAATATCTCTTGCGCCGACAACTCCAGGGATTTTGGAGAAAGTCTACGTATCTGAAGGAGACATAGTAGGAAAACATAAAGTTGTTGCATCAATCGGCGGGAACCCTCTCAAGACCGCTACAGGCGGAATCATAACTTCAGTCGTCAATACTCCAGGCGCTATAGTAAGCGGCGCTTCTCCAGTTGTCGAGATGATAAATCCTGACGATCTGCGCGTCATAGGACATATTGATGAAGATAAAGGATTGACTGATATAGAAGTCGGTCAGAGCGTCACATTCACAGTCGATGCTTTCGGTTCGAAGAAATACTACGGCACTGTTGATGAAATTAGCCCAAGCGCTCGCCAGCAGGATATAGTGTTCAGCATTTCTGACAAGAGACAAGTTCGACAGTTTGATATAAAGGCAAAATTCGACATCGACAAATATCCCGAACTAAAGAACGGCATGTCAGCTAGGATGACAATATACAAGTATAGTAATTAGCCAATATTATAATAGACAAATAATAGATTAATGCAATAAATTAATGTCATCAATAAATCTTGCTTGCCATGGTCAAATCTGATAATCTCAAATGGTGGATTCTTGTTACAGTAATTATAGGAACATTTCTTGGAAGACTCGACCAGACAATAGTCAGTCTTGCACTTCCGAAGATAATTTCAGATTTCGGAATCACGGTGACTGCTGCAGGATGGATTGGCACAGCATATATTCTTGCCAATGCAGTATTCGTTCCCGTATGGGGAAAGCTTGGAGACACACTCGGTAGAAAAAAGATATACATGATAGGGTTCAGCGTATTTATCGTCGGATCCATTCTTTCAGCGCTTGCATGGAATCTTAGCTCGTTAATAGTATTCAGAGTAATACAGGCTATTGCAGGTTCAGCAGACTATCCGAAGGCAATGGCAATCATCGCAGTCACATTCAGGGAAGGAAAAGAGAGAGCGCAGGCGCTAGGATTATGGTCTGTATCATTCGCCGCAGCCGCAGTATTCGGACCATTGATAGGAGGACCTCTAATTGACACATTCGGATGGAGGTCAGTATTCTGGATAAATCTTCCAGTAGGAATACTCGGAATAATAATGGCGACTATATTCATCAACGAATCAACTTCTGAAAAGAAGACAGTAAAATTCGACTGGTGGGGCGCAATAACTTTGGGAATGGCATTATCATCTTTAGTTCTTGTACTCGACAAGGGAATTGATTGGGGATGGACTTCACCGATTGCGCTTTTATTATATGCTATAACAATAATGTTCCTTTTGATATTCTATCGTATAGAAAAGAATCATCCTGAACCAATAGTTGATCTGAAATTTTTCAAGAATATAGTATTCGTCGGGTCAATACTAAACAATTTCATAGTGTTCATGGCGCTCATGGGAGCAATATTTTTGATTCCTGTATTCGTTGCAACATTCCTAGGATACAATGCTACGCAGACTGGATACATATTCCTCCCGATGGCATTCTTCATGGTTATCGCATCATTCATAGGTTCAAGGCTTACAGGCAAAGTCAAGTCCCACATAGTGATAACTATAAGCACGGTGATAGCAGGCATAGGATTATTATCATTTCTCGCTATAGATCCAAGATCAGGACCGCTTGACATAATAATTCCCATGTCGATAATGGCATTCGGACTAGGATTTGCAATGTCGCAGAGGACTAATGCGATAGCGTCAGTCGTCGAGCCTCATGAGATAGGGATAGCTTCATCAGTACTCGCTCTCGCGCGTAACATTGCAGGAGCATTCGGCATAGCATTGTTCGGAACAATATTGCAGAACAAGATAACAAGTACTGTACTCGAGACAGCAAAGAATAGCGTAATACATGTGACAAGTTCGGCAGTATACGCCCAAGGCGCAAGCCTAATCATATTCCACTCATACATTGTAGCATACCATACAGTATTCGTAACAGCAGCAATGGTACTATTCGCAGGAGCGATAATGTCATTCATGATACATCCAAAGAAGGAGAAATTGGATGTGCAGGTGCACGTGGAGTGATATCCAAAAACATTTAAACAACCTCTAAGTCTTCACATCATGTACATTCCTAAACGCTACGGCGAATCAAGAATCGAACAGTGTCCATTCTGTGGACGGCAGTCCCTAATAAAGAATTCTCAAGGAATACCTGTATGCAGAGATCATAAAGACAAGGAATTGCCTGAAATGAAATGCGCCTGCGGAGAGTATTTATTGATGCAGCAGGGAAAGTTCGGAGCATTCTTCAACTGCTTAAGATGCGGAAATATAAACATGAAGAAAGCGCTCGAAATAAATTCCGACAGGATAAATAAGATTACGGCATCAGAAAAGATTGAAGTCAAGAAACCTTCTGGAAAGACTGAACTTGTCCGAAAGACAGTTGTGGCACGTGATCAAGTTGTTAGAAGCGATGATCCAAGATATTTCTAGGAATAGTAACCGAATTTCTTTTTTATATGTTCTTCCAACTCTTTCTTTGAAGCTTTTTTTATATTCGGTTGAGAGCCAGCGAGTTTGTCTAATGCTAAGAGTTGCTGCTGTAATTTATATTTCTTAATAGCATCTCTCACAGCCTGACGCACAAATTCTTGGACTGAAGAGAATCCTTCCGCTTTAGTTATGTTCTCTACATCTACAAGTAATTCTGAAGAGAGTCTTATACCGTAAAGTCTATTTGCCATATTACCGTAAATATTCTTAAATTTATAAATGTTATCTTTTGTTAACATAAGTCATCAGGTCGTTTGACCATCAAATCATTGAACCATGAAAAATCACGAACATTGCTTGTAACTAAACAATCTACTCCTGCACGTTTAGCTATAAAATAATGTAGTGCATCATTGTAATGCGTCTGTGAAACAAGTTTTGCTTGTCGGGATTCCTCAGAAGTATTTTTCAATATATCTAACTTTCCAGCTGAATCGAGTATCTTAAACAAACTCCTGAAATCCATATTTTGGAAGGATAGCTCCTCAACAACGATATCAGAAATAACAAAACTATGCTTGCACTTGAGAGCCTCCTTGATTAAGTCATAAGCAGAAGACCTTCTATCGAGCAAAAAATCCATTATAACATTTGTATCAACATACAGTCTCATAACAAAAGGAATGTGAAGTTCCTAATAAATCTATCGACGGAAAAACCGAAGAAATTGCGGAAAAAACCGAAAATATTTCGGAGAAAGTATATCAAAAGCGGAAAAGTATCTGAAAATTCTAGTTATAATTATCACGACCAAAAATCAAAAAATATATAATGACGGATGAAAGTTATTCTGAAAGGTGATACCATGTATAAGATAACTGCCGAAGAAGCATTATTAGAATTGCAGCGAATTGAGAAATTAATAAATAATGCTAAAGAACTAATATTAGGAGGATACGACAAAAATAGACTTGATGCAGGCAAGGAAATGAATGACGCATGGTCTAAATGTCATTCTTTAGCAGATAAACTCATGCACTAATGATATTTCCTAAGAAATTACATATACTTCTCGTATACATTCATGCTGCATAAACTTTATATAACATATTATTTTCCAAAAGATTATGAAATCAACAATAACAACTTCAGACAGCGAGACCATAATAGACTTTTATAACAAATTTGCAGATACACAGAAGATGCTGATCAAACCTGGAGAAATATCGCTGGAAGTTAGTGTTAATGATAATCCTGTATTGAAACCTAATCCTTCATTATCAGATATACTTGGAGTATATAGAGAACATAAAAAACTTAAATTGACTCTAAACTATAATCTGGCGAATTATGAACATATATAATAAAATTCTATTCCAGTTTGAACCGATGCCCGTTCTTTAAGAGGAATACATTCTTGTTCTCCTTGTAGCCCATCTCTTCTGCTAGTTCCAAGAATTTTTCTGCCGTCGCTATCTCTGAATGTGATGGCAATAATATCTGCGGTTCCAGTATATTTATCAAGTCTCTCTGGTCTTCACGCGCTCCGTGTCCTGAGACGTGTATGTCTCTAAATATTCTTACCTTCTTCTTTTTGAGTTCGGTCTCCATTAATTCCCTGTTCTTTATATTCGCTTCTCCAGGAATTATCTGGCAACTGAATATGACTATATCTTCCTTCTTGAATTTGAAGTATCCCTGAAATATCATTCTTGCAAGTACTGACTTAGGCTCTCCCTGATGTCCAGTCACGACGAATACATAATCCTCTGGATTCTTGCAGTTCTTGAGGAATTTCTGCACCTGCTGCCTGTATTTTATTATCTTTGCCTGTTTTGAAAATTCTACTACACCGCATTTCTCTCCAGCCATCACATACTTGTCGAGGCTTCTTCCCAAAAATACAACTTTCCTGTTGAGCTGTTTTGAAAATTCTATTATGGATTTTATACGCGCCAAGTGGCTTGAGAATGTCGATACAATAATTGCCTTGCCCTTGCTGTTTGTGCTTAGCATCACTTCACGGAGCAATTCACGAGCGACAGATTCAGACGGAGTCTTTATCGCCTTATGCGCATACAGGGAATCTATTATGAGCGCCTTGACATTCTTCATCTCACGCATCCTTCCAATATTTGATTTATGCCCTAGCGTCGGCTGATTGTCCAATTTGAAATCGTTTGCATATACTATTGAACCATACTTTGTATGTATAACAATCAATGCAGCATGGACTACAGAATGTGTTATGCTGATGAATTCTATCTTTATACCGTCGGATACCTTGAACATCGAATTTATATCATGCGCTATAAGCTTGTTGTGAACCTTCATTTCCTTGTCAGCTATAAGCGCCTTGAGTACTTCTATAGTGTAGGGTGTTGCATGTATCGGGCATTTGAATTTATGCGCGAGAAACGGCGCAGCGCCGACGTGATCAAGATGCGCATGGCTTATGCATATGGCTTTAGTTAATGGAATCCAGTCTTCAATCAGCGTGATATCAGGAACTGCCTTTATCTCTATCAATTTTGGCAGCGACATGTCCACATCATCTTCATCCTGCGTATAATCTATATAATGCTGCAAGTGCAATCCCATATCGAGAATTATAACTTCATTATCAACCTTTACTGCAGTGCAGTTCTTTCCGACTTCGCGAAAACCGCCAATCGGCATGATCTCAATCATTTTAACACCTTCAAAAACTAATTTTCTAAATTTTTACCTTGTCAAACGGTAAATAATCCTAATAATGTACTAAATCAATGTATAGAATATAAAAATATGATGTTTTTTCATCAATTCAAGAAATAATTCCGCTTATCTTTATGTTCAGCAAAAGACTGTGCTATTAGTTTATTGCTTGCAAATCTGGGAGCAACATTGGATATGCCTCCTGCAAAATCAATAAGATCGTGCATAAGAATTTTATCTTCTACGAGTCTATCAGCTAAGCATTCAGGTTCAGAAATATGTTTTGCATTCCTTAATGAAACATCCTTCGCGTGCTTCAAAAATTTCTTTTCAGGAATAATTGATGAACTCATGCTTAGAGCATATTTGATGCCGCTAAAAAATAATTTTGCATACTTGACGCCATCACCATCAAATAATAATTCCATATGACTCGAGCCGTTATTGGAAATAGGCTGCGTATATATTATCATCAAATCTGAATATTGCTCGATAGAATTCAAGTACATGCGTGGAAAGTTCATACCAACCACATATTTTACATCAGATAAAGGCTCGCATAAAGCTTTAAGTTTATCATCCAAATTAAAAGTCATAAACGGGAAAGTCAGGCGCATATTTAAAAATGTTACGGAATAGTAGTAATGGAATATATGTGCTATATTTTGCATATAAGATATCCACGCACCCTTTACAAAGGCTGCACCGAAACACACGCTACGCGACAAAAACAAAAAACACAACAAATGCGAGGGACGTGATTCGAACACGCGTACCCACTAAGGGACATGACTCTGAATCATGCGCATTTGACCAGGCTCTGCCACCCTCGCATGCGATTGAAGAATAAGATATAGTTTAAAAAATTAACCCAGAATGTCGGAATATAAATTATACTCAAGACTTTACTATTCTTAAGTGAGTAATTTACAAAAGATTTATTAAGTGTACTTTGTTTCCATCAATTATGCCAAAAATTATATCTCAAAAGAAACCTCAAATGCCTGAACCAAAGTTTTTTGAAAATTCACAAGACTTTGAAGACATGAAATATATCCCTGAAATTGTAAATTATTTTGACATACCGATGCCGACAATATTCAGTGATAAGAACACAGGATATACGGCAGCATATTTCGGCGGACCATGGCTTAATATGGAAAATTTAATGCATTTTTCCAAATATCTTTCAGATATACAATATCCGCTCAATGCATTAGAGATGCCTGAAAAAAAGGAAAATATAATTAACGGTATACTGAAACTGACTGAAAATAACGGCACCATGTTCGGCAACGACAAGGATACATTGAATAATGATTTGGAAAATCTCCTGAGTATAAAAGAAAAAAGATTGTATAAGCAATGGACACAGGAAACAAACGGCAAGGAACGAAAATTGAGTGTGCCGAATAATATGTTAGAGCATATGCTCAAAAAATATGTCAAAGAAATAATATTAAAGGCGCCAGTCCATAAGAAAGCGTGTGGTGGCGAACAGGGATGGAGCACTACAAAGATGATCCGTGCGCATATGCCATTCAAATCAGTTTTAAGTTGTGATATACCTCGTGCATTCGAAAGTGTCGAATCAAATTTTGTGTTCGAATTCTATTATGATCTTGCAAGAGAACATCTTCCGGAAGATATATCAAGAGATACAGCAGGATTCCTGACCACTATGTCTACAGTCGAATATTATACGTATGGGGGAAGCGCATTACCGCAAGGCAGTCCTATAAGTATGGTTTTATTCAACAGGATATTATACTCTGTAGATAAACTATTCGAAAAAAAATGTCAGAAAGAAGGAATGTATTACTCAAGATGGGTGGACGATATAATAATCACAAGCAAATCTCCTCAAAAGGATTATTGCCGCATGGCGCAAATTCTTTCTGCAGTAAGGACAGAATATGCCATGCCGTTACATAAAGTATTCTTCCAGAATAGAGAGCCGTTCTACATCTTAGGACAAGAAATAAAAGGTATGGAAATAAAAAAATCAGAAAATAATGCTGCAAAGAATGCACGTCAGCCCGTACCAGAACACATGTATCAAACTCCTTTTGAAAATTCAACGGAAAATATATAGAATTGTGATACTTTCCAGAAAATATCAATAAATCTTAATAAAAAAAATCAGAATTTTCGACGAAATCACGCAGTTCGTGTCAACCTTTTCTTTTTAGCGCAGCTTAACCTTTTTTCTTTAGCGCAGGTTTCTTTTTTCGGAAGAAAAAAAGTGCGAAGGAGAAGGATTCTCCTGAGCCTTTTTACAAAAAGCCTCGGGAAAAACACGGTGCTATTTTTGAATAAAAATAGCACTAATAGATTTAGTGCAGGTTTTTTCGGAAGAAAAAAAGTGCGGGGAGAAGGATTCGAACCCTCGAAGGCACTAAGCCAATAGATATCCCGTTCAATCATTGCGATTGACGAATAAGCTCGCGCTTCTTTCCACTTGAGTCTATCCCATTTGGCCACTCTGGAATCCCCGCAATCTTTTACTAAAAGATTGAGCAAAAGTGCTCAAGGACAACATACAGTTGTCCGAACCATAGGAGAATTCGACCATTTATAAAATTAACCCTAAGAAATCGTTCTTTACATCTCTGATTATTTATCGTTGGCTGCTCACGTAAAGACTTGTATGATAAGATTTTCAATAACGCATCTTTTGAAAAGATTTTTAATGAAACTAGATTATCCGTCATTATGAAGATCGTCATAACTGGAGGTCCTTGCAGCGGCAAGTCTACAATCATTTCGGAATTGAAGAATAGAGGATTTAAGATTATAGATGAGACTGCAAGAGAAGTTATCAACGACAGAAATCTTGATAGTAATATGACTCGCGATGATTCTATATCTATACAGCATGAGATAATATTGAGGCAAATAGAAAAAGAAAAAGTTATTGACGGTTCTTTCGAGATATATTTTCTTGACAGGGGAATCTTTGATGTCTATGCATATTATCTTCATCTTACTGGAAGAATACCTGAAGATATGCCTTTTGTAGAGTCAGAAAAGTATGCGGCAGTTTTTGCTCTTGAGCCTATAAAATTTGTCAAAGATAATGCTCGCAGGGAGGATGATGCAGAAGCTTTGGAGATACATGAGAAGATTTTGGAAGCATACATCGCGCAAGGATATACGCTGATAAACGTTCCTGTGATGGATGTAGAAAAAAGAGCGGGATATATCTTGTCTGTAGTCGATGATTTGAAGAAAGAATTCTAAAAGAAAATTTTACTGCAGATTCCTTAGCTTGTGTTCTATGTTCGCCAGAGATTCTTCAAGCTTTTCTAGTTCAGTCTTTTCTCGCGCAGGCTCTTTTAATATTGGTGCTGTTGGTTTTTTCTGTACTGTTTTCGAGAGTGTTGTTCCTTCTTTTATCTGAATCTTTGCAGGTTGGTTCTCGAGGAATGTCATATTATATTTAGGAAGTTTCTCGTTGAATTTCTTGTTTGTATACAACAATTCTTTTACGCATGTCCTTAATCTTTCCATCCCTTCGAGCTTCTTCTGGCGTATAAGCAATAATTTTTGATGGCTTCTTAGGCAGAACAGCACTCCTTTGGAACATTCTAGCAAATATTTCCTGTATTCGAGAGGATTCTTTAGATATACAAAGTATGCCTCATGCTCTATTGGAATGTCAATTGTATTGTTTTCTTTCCTGCTCTTTCTTACGATAGGCGCAGGTTTCACCGGTAATACTTTTTTTTCTGCAACTGTCTTATCAACAATCTTTACAGGAGCAGGATTAATTGCAGGTTTTATCGGAATCTTGACTAGCGTTTTTACTTCAGGCTTCATCGGAAGAGGCTTTACATTCTTTGCAGGAATAGATTTTTTTTCAGGAATCTTTATTGGTTGTTTTATAGGAGCCTTTAGTTCAGGCTTTACAGCATCTATAATGCTTGCTATGTCGCGCTTCGGCGCTTGTGTTGTAGTTTTTTTCTTATTCATTTTCAAAGAATGCCGAATCTATGAATGATAATCTGCGTGATATGTCCGTGATGTTCTTCTCCCACTCCTGCAATTCCCTGTCTTCTTCAGCCTTTAACTCCCTTATCTTATCAAGGGTTTGCGTGGTCTCTTTCAACTTCTGCTTCATCACATCCACTATATCGAGCACTTCCTTATAATCATTGATTTTTACAAATACAGGCAAATTCTTGTCTACCATATAATCACCTAACACTATTTTATTGAATAATTTTATTGAATATAATTACATTCTGAATATACTTTTTAATAATCTTTATCAAATTAATTTTTATCCACTAAGTTTATTGAGCAAATATTTTCTTATCTATGATGCTTATCTTCTTGTATAGATATTCCATCTGTCCCTTCGCTGCGAGCAATAATTCATCCTCTCGTTTGATGATATCCTCATAACTCGTTGATTTTGAATTCAATGTTGCAAGGGATGAACTCATCTCGTCCAACTCTACAAATACCCTGCTGTATGCTCTTCCTCGTATGAATAATTCTACTGGTCTGGAACTCGTTTCAGTTCTTAGTGTAGGAGCTGCAGGAGCTGATATCTGTGAATCTTCAAATCTTGGAAGTTCTGTTCCACTAAAGTCTTCTGGCTTAGGTTCTTCAATCTTATCTTCAGTATAAGGTTCGAAATTGTTGAAATCAGGTTCCTTCCAGTCATCGCTTATGAATAATTTATTCAAATCTTCAACATCTATTGCGCCTGAATCAAGCTGTTGCGCCGCAGGCATTGACGTTGTTGAGTCTATTGATCCTGCAGGCTGTGATTGCCCCATTTGATTCATCTGCTGTACTTGCATCGCTGCCTGTTCGTCATCGGAAGGAGGCATGCTAAAATCGAGTGTAGGCAAATTTACAGACATGGATTGATCGTCATTGGATGCAGTATTGTTCGGTATAGAATTCATCGATGGAGAATTTAATGAAGGCATATCTGGTAAGCCGGGCATATCCGAAGGGATGGAAGGCATCGGAGGCATATTTGGAAGATTAGACAGATTTGCTATATCAGGCATATTTTGCATATTGCCGCCGTCAATGCTTGGCAGGTCTGTATTGAATGAAGGCATCTCAGGCGTAGCTGAGGATTGCACTGCAGGCTGGTCAGTAGATTCCTTCTTCTTACCAAAACCTAAAAACCCCATTACAACACCCCTTTAATCCTATTAGAGTATAGTTAATAAAGGTATTAAAAAGTTTTCTCATTATTATATAATGGTAAAAGAGTTAAACTAGAGAAATCATAGTAAAGTATAGTAAAGAATTAATAGTCTGACAGTATACCTATATTATGACTGAAATAAGTTTTTCGAAAAAACAAGAAAAAAATCCGGAAATTCTGGAAAATCACAAGTTTTATCCAGTAAAAGAATACTACGAACAACTGGATAAAGAATATCCACATTCTATCCATTCTATCAGATGCGTTCTCTGCCCAAACAAGTGCGTAATATTAGACGGCAAATCAGGACTATGCAAAGCTAGAATCAATATCAAAGGAAAATTATACAGCACAGTCTACGGTCATCCATGCAGCATCAGTATAGATCCTATAGAAAAAAAGCCATTATACTATTTCTATCCTGGAGAGAAGATACTCTCTTTTGGAACTTTCGGATGCAACATCTTCTGCAAGGGATGCCAGAACTTTGACATAACGCGAGTGCAGGATGTAATTAAAGAAACTGGCAAACTAGAATACTATTCTGCTGAAGAGATAATCGAAACAGCCAAAAGCCGCAACATAAAGATGATTGCATATACATATAATGAACCGACGATATTTTTTGAATACATGCTCGATATTGCAAAGCTTGCAAGAAAGAACGGAATAAAAAATGTCATCGTCAGCAATGGGTACATCAACCCTAAGCCTCTAAAGGAACTATGCAAATATATCGATGCAGCAAACATAGACATAAAAGGCATTACAGAAAAGTTTTACAGAGAATACAGCAAAGCAAATATCAAGCCAATACTAGAATCGATAAAGACATTGCGCAAATCAGGCGTGTGGCTTGAATTGACCAACCTCGTAATTCCTGGTCTCAACGACGATCCAAAAGATATAAAGAAGTTATGTGAATGGATAAAGGATAATGTTGGTGTTAATGTTCCCTTGCACTTCTCAAGATTCTATCCATACTATAATGCTTCGACAACGAGTCCTACTCCAGAAAACACATTGGAATTTGCAAAGGAAATAGCGACAAAGACAGGGCTTAAATATGTATATATAGGAAATCTTGGATTTCTCGACGACACTATATGCGATAAATGCGGCAATGTGCTGATTAAGCGCAGTGAAGGCATGATTGGAGGAAAAGTTGAAGTCATCGGAATTGCGCGCAAAGAAGGAATAAACAAAAGTTCATGTTCTAAATGCAAAAGCATAATTCATGGAGAATTCTAGCAATCGCCCGAACAAAATATTATAAGATGCAAAAAATATTTTCGGAAAAAACCTAATTATCCGAATATTTTACGGATTTTTCCGTAAATCCTCCGATTTTCTCGTCGGTAGGTTTATTAAAGAGTTTTCATTCCGAAAGTTCATGAAAAATTCCAGCACAAAAAATATTGTCAAGATTGCGAGCGTCACGGCAGGGTTAATCTTTCTTGGAATAATCCTTTCTTCATCGACTGCATATGCGCTGAAGATGACTGAGATAATGTTCAATCCTCAAGGCTCTGACAGCGGGTCGGAATGGATTGAAGTTTCATTTAATAGTTCTGATGGCTGCCTTAACTTGTCGAAATACAAATTATATGAAGAAAACACCAACCATAATATCAATGCATATAGATATAGTGGATACTGCTCGTATGCAATAATATCTGACAATCCTGACAAATTCCTGTCGACATATTATTATCTTAATGATTCAACAAACCTTATGATTGAAGATGTAGCTATATATAAGAGCACATTCAGCCTCTCGAACAGCGGAGAGAATTTATCCATAAAACAGAATGGCAGTGTAGTTGATGAAGTAGATTATGCGCAAATCCTAGAAACGCTTGAAATTGCAGAAGGATACAGCATAGAATATGATTCGAATACATATTCATGGAAACAATCCACGAGCTTTGACGGGAATCCTGGAAATATGTTCATAGAATATCCTGTCGCTGAAGATAACGCGACAGAGAATATCGAGGATAATATATCTGACGGCGAGGATACACCAAATGATACATATGCCGAAAATACAACAGCAAACAGTACAATTATAGAGAATGATACACTGATGAACGATACGTTAAACGATGAAAACGACACATACACAGACAATTCATCCTCGAACAATTCATCAAGTAATACGTCGAGCAATTCTTCAGAGAATCTATCTTCAGACAACACATCATCGAGTCAATGCAATGTTTCAATAAGAAATTATGTAAAGAACGAATCAATAATATATGAAGACGGATTGCAGATTAAATTCTACAACAAGCTTGACATCAACACAACAAGCCATATTGGCGGCGATGATCTGAATTATTCCATAGAATACTGGATTGAAGATCTGTTCGGAAATATTGTGAAAAGCAAAACGTTGACTAATAATCAGGACGAGAAATCGTTCACTCCAAAAATCAGCGAGACAGACAAGATATTTTTTATAAAGAGCAATATCAAGGAATTTCAAATAGAAGGCATCAACTGCGCCATAATCAAGAATTCGAGCGAGAAGATAATTCTAGTCAAAAATCAAAATTATACTGCTCCAAAAGCTCCAAGCTGCGCCTCATGCGATTGTAAGGCATCAAAGTGCGAATCAGTAAGCAGCAGCCAAAGTTCATACATCGCGCCATACAGCAATGTATACAGCAATTGTTCTCAGAATCCTATAATAAGGACGATAAACTACTGCAACGAATCAAGATTGAACAAGTATATGCAGAATATGTCGCAGGCAATAACTTTGGATGGCGCCAATTTATTATATGATGATAATAATGACAATATTCAAGAAAATATGGGCAGTAATTATGCCAGTACACAGCCAATTAATTCCAACAAATTGAACAAATCCAATTCCACTGCACAGGACTTGATAACAGGAACCATAACCTATGAATCCCCTAATGTAAAGAATAGATTTTATGCACTCATAGGAATGGTGATGGTTGGAATAGCCTGTGCAATGATAATCACATACAGGTTTTATAGAAGCAGGAAAATGGAAAATAAAGCAGACGATGATACAGGAAAAACTTTGTGATGTCGACAGTCATTGACAATTATCCTTAATCCAAAAGCTTTATAAAAAAGGCATAATTTATATTCTATTGATTGAAGGGGTATTTTTGATGAATGATAAGGAACTGAAAGATTATATAAGCAAAGGATACATACTCTGCAGAGTAATATTCGAGATGGCAGGAAACCCTCGAGAACATGTCGAGAAGACACTAAAAGAATATATTGCAAAGATAAAGGAAGATACTGAATACATATTCATGAATGATTTTTATGCTCCAGCTGAAGAGAATGAAGATGGCGTATGGAGCACATTCTACGAGTCGGAAATCCTCATATCGAGTATAGAGAAACTCAATTCATTATGCTTCAACATGGCGCCCGCAAGTATCGAGATATTGCAGCCTGAATCGCTCACGCTTACAGACAAGAAAGTGACTGAATGGTATAATGATGTCATATCAAAAATACATGAGATAGGCATATTGCTCAAGAGCGCTACAGGTGAGAATGACCTTCTGAAAGTGAATCTTAACAGGGCTATTCGGAATTGCGTAGTGCTTGCATTGAATGAGCCAAAGACGTCTGCAGAAATTTCAGAGAAGATAGGGATTGATGCAGAACACATGCAGCCATTCATTGACGCGATGGTAAAAGAGAAAAGTCTTATAAAAGATGGTGAAAAATACCATAAAAAGACATAAAGGCAAAAGGACAGTATCATACAATAAAAAAGGTAGAGTGATGAGTAAGATTACAAAAAGGGTTGAGGAGAATAAGCCAAAACATCACGATAAGGATATCGATAATTCTAAGATTCTCCCTAAGAATATTCCTGAAAAGAAGATGGCGCGAGCAGCGGAAAAGACGGACAGCAAAGATAATATTCGCAGTATTAAGACTAAAAACATTCCTGCAGATAAATCTATAAAAATAGAATCTGATAAGAGCCTTGAAGAGATAAAATCATTAAAAGATCTTGAAAACAAGATAATGGAGAAATTTGAAGAGAATAAAATAGAAGTTGCAACGGATGATCCTGCATCTGAAGAGAAGATAATAGTCCATAATGATGTAAAAGAGATAGAAGTTGCGGAATATTCAAAGCCAGTAATATTATCAAATGACGCGACAGACAAGTCTCGCGACGACAAGAACAAGATTGAAGCGATACTTTTCGCCGTCGGAAAATATCTTGATGAAGAGACAATCTCGCAATTATGCGAAGTCGACAAGAGACGCGCAAGAAAAGCGCTTGAAGAACTGCGCAAGGAATATGATTCACATAGTGGCGCTCTTATGATTGTACAGGAAGGCAGCAGCTGGAAGATAAATGTCCGCGAGAAATTCCTGTCGCTTGTAAGAAAGATAGTGTCTGATACTGAATTATCAAAGTCTGTCATGGAAACCCTCTCAGTCATCGCATGGAAGAGCCCGATATACCAGAATGAAGTCGTAAGAATAAGGGGAAATAAATGTTACGATCATATCGAGGAGCTTGTAAATGCAGGCTTTATCAGTAAAGACAAGAAAGGAAGGAGTTACATCCTAAAGACTACTGATAAATTCTATAATTATTTCGATATAGACCAGAAAAGCCTGAAGGGTGTGATGAATGAAGCAAAGATACCGTCAAAACAGATGACATTAGATGCGCAAGATGAGAATAAACCTGAAGAGCAAGGCTATAGCAGGGAAAAACTGTTGCATGCTCTTGAAACTATAGAAACAAAGAGCATAACGCATACAGAAGAAGAGAAGCTTTCGCAAAAGCAGTTCCTTGACGATATACATCAAAAGATAGAGCAGGCGGCGCGAAACACCGACGAAGTAGTTTCAGAGATGCCAAGACCCATGTATGAAGAGAATTCTGCACCTCAGCCAGTCATCGAAGCAGTTCCTCCAAAACTTGACAGCGACTCGGTTATTGAGAAAGATGAAGAGGATATAGTCATAAATACTGATTCAGAATCCGGAGAACATCATTTCCAGAAAGCCATGCAACAGCCGCAGAAGATCAAGCAATTAACGAGAAAGCAGCTTGAAAAGAAGTTCAAGGATGAATTGCAGCGTGTAAAAGAGAAGACTGAACAGAAGAAATAAGAATATATGTAAATAATGTAAGTGCGAAATTAGGTGAAATATTGATTAAAGTATCATGCCCAAGATGCAAAAAAATACAGAATTACCAGCCTCAGACGAACAAGATAGTCGGCAAAGTCAAAAGGTGCGTATATTGCGGACATAGTTTTAAAGTGCATCAGAGATGAAAAGACAGCAGGATAGTTGAGCGGAGATAGATTAAATCAGAAATCCTATCGCATATTTCTCATCCAAGGTCGTAATTCATATTCGTGTTCTATTGCGGATTCAAATTTTTTGATTGCTCCACCCATACTATCGTCCCTTTTAATAGACATAGCCACACAAAACCCAAGTCCTCCAAAAACAGCCATTGCTGTTCCAGCGATATCGGCAAGCGACGTGTCTTTATTCTTTGAAGCATCCAAATAATACGCTCTGTCAGTCACAGGATTATATTTTAATTCAGTATGGATTATTTTAGAATCTGGTTCATGAGTATTATAAATTAAAGCTATTCCTCCAATCATCATGGATAATGGAATTGATGCTATAAGAATATTTTTCTTGAAATCCCTTCTAGAAATATAGTTTGAATCACAATTTGTTTCATACATAAAAAATCATCTCCTTAAAATCTTTAATAAGAGTCATAATCGCATAACAATTTATAAATTTATTCGTATCTATCGCTAAGTGAGTACTTAAGAAAATAACGTGTGTAAATTATAATAAACAACTAGCTTAATTTTTTTCCGCAAAAAATTTTAAAAATACTTTTCTCGTCGATAAAATCATAAATTATCAACCAAAACACTTATAAATAAAGGTTATTTCTTTTTAGTATTCTAAATAGGACATGTAGAAGAAAAATACTGTATGAGGATTATATGACTGAAGAAAAAAACGTTAAGGCTCCCAAGAGCCAAAGCTCTGATGACCACAAAGTCATATTGCAGACTGTAGAAGATGAGATGAAGAAATCTTATCTTGATTATGCAATGTCAGTCATAGTCGGAAGAGCGCTTCCTGACGTCAAGGATGGATTAAAACCTGTACATAGAAGAATTCTTTATGCAATGAATGAATTAAGCAACACTCACAATAAGCCTTATAAGAAAAGCGCAAGGATTGTCGGAGAGATTTTGGGTAAGTATCATCCGCATGGAGATACTGCAGTATATGATTCTCTTGTAAGGATGGCGCAAGACTTCTCTTTAAGATATCCATTAGTGCAAGGACAGGGTAATTTCGGCTCTGTAGACGCGGATCCACCTGCAGCCATGAGGTATTGCGTTACAGGAGATACACTAATCTTAACGAATAAAGGCATTGTTCCTATCAAGGAATTGTCTGATAAAGTTGAAGATAACATAAATATTAATGTAGCGTCTATAGGAAAGTTGAGAAATCATGCTTCGAAATTCTTTAATTCTGGAAAACAAAAAATAATAGAAGTGAATACGACATCAGGATTTAAGATACGCGGTTCGAAGAATCACCCGCTGCTTTGCTGGGCAATGATTAATAATATCCCCTGCGCTGAATGGAAGCTCTTGAAAGACTTGAAAAAAGATGATATAATAATATTGGATAGGGGTTCGCAGTTATTCTCAGACACTGATTTAGATTTAATGAGATACAATATAAAATCCAATATTAGAAATAAGGAAGTTAACATTCCTATAATAATGGATGAAGATTTAGCGTTTCTTCTCGGAGCGCTTGTTTCTGAAGGGTCGTTCCACCAGAAAAAGATATTGTTCAACAACTCAGATGTGGATTTTTACACAAGAATAAAGTCTATAATCAACCATAAGTTTGAAGGAGTAAAGCTTTACGAAAGAAACATCAAAGGCAATTGCTTTGAATTAGAATTATATCACCAAGATGCGGTAAACTTCCTAGAGAATATAGGATTGAAGAATGTCAAATCAGCATATAAAGAGATACCGTTTAGCATTTTAAGATCTTCTAAGAAGAGCATTGTGTCATTCCTTAAAGCATTATTTGAGGGCGATGGCTCGGTAGTATATCATAAAGATGGACGCCACGGCGGGTCCAGCATAGAATTAGTTTACATATCCAAGAGCAAAAAACTTATAGAGCAATTAAAAATAGTCCTGATGAATCTGGGAATAGTCACCACTGCTCCTAATGTTGATAAAAGGAATGGATGTTTTAAACTATGCATCAGCGGATACAGGAATATTTCTCAATTCAATAAAGAGATAGGATTCTTTTCGTATAGGAAAAAGCAAGTTTTAGCAAACATAAAAAAATTGAATGATTCTAGGATGAGCAGAACAGACTATATCCCTCTATTAAATGCTTATTTACGTAATAAATATCATACAAGCGATAAAACATATTTTTCTAAAAACAATTTCGATAGATACAATAATTTAGAGAAGAATTCCGCAAAGCTATTAAAAATCATAGATAAAAAGGATGAGAAGCTAATTAAGGACATACTAAAGAATCAATATCTATTCAACCGTGTCAAGGATAGTATTGAATCTTCAACAAAAGAAGAAGTATATTCAGTTAAAGTAGACAGCAAATGCCATTCTTTCGTCGCTAACGGATTTATTAATCACAATACAGAAGCGCGTCTCGCAAAGATCTCTGACGAGATGCTTTCAGATATTGAGAAGGAGACTGTAGATTTCGTTCCAAACTTCGACGGCACATTAAAAGAGCCAGTCGTTTTGCCATCAAAATTTCCGAATTTATTTGTTAATGGAAGCAGCGGCATCGCTGTAGGAATGGCAACCAATATCCCTCCGCATAATATGACTGAGATGTGTAGTGCAGTGATTGCCACTATAAATGATCCTGATATTGATACTACTGAATTATTGCAGATTGTCAAGGGTCCTGACTTTCCTACTGGAGCGCAGATTCTTGGTCGTCGGGGAATAATCGATGCATACAATACAGGCAAAGGAAGCATAAGAATAAGGTCTGTAATAGACATCGAAGAAAAAAAAGACAGGCAGAAACTTATAGTAAAAGAAATCCCTTATCAAATCAACAAGGCGCAGCTCGTCGAGGATATTGCTGAACTTGTCAAGGAGAAAAAGATTCCTGACATAAGCGATTTAAGGGATGAATCTGACAGGGACGGTATGCGCATAGTAATTGAACTAAAGAAGGATGCAAATCCTGAGATAGTAAAGAACATGCTGTATAATTATTCAAGGCTTGAAGATTCTTTCGGAATAAACATGGTGGCATTAGTCAATAATGAACCTAAACTATTATCATTAAAGATGTACTTAAGATATTATATCGAGCATAGAATAGATGTGACAAGGAAAAGATGCGTCTATGATCTGCGAAAGGCTGAAGAGCGCGCGCACATCCTTGAAGGCTTGCGAATTGCGCTAAAGAATATCGACGATATAATCGCCATCTTAAAGAACAGCAGAAGCGCTGACGATGATGCAAAAGAAGCATTGATGGACAAATATAAATTCAGCGAAGCGCAAAGCGATGCAATCCTTGAGATGAAAATCAGAAGGCTTGCAATGCTTGAACAGGAAAAGATAAATACAGAATATGACGGATTAAAGATTCAAATAACGGACTTGAAGGATATATTAAATTCAGACACTCGCGTAAGGAATATCATAAAGGGCGAGATGAATGACATAATGCATTCATACGCAAAAAGCGATTCACGAAAGACACAGATAATAGATGTTTCTGACGAAGATACAGATTTCGAGATGGAAGATTTAATACCTGATGAAGCCATCGTCATAACATTATCGCATTCAGGATACATCAAGAGACTGCCTATAGAAACGTACAAAGTACAGAACAGGGGCGGAAGAGGTGTCATTGCATCTGATGTAAAGGATGGAGACTACATTGAAAAGCTCGTCGTTGCGAGAACACATTCAAACTTATTGATAATTACTGACAGAGGTCAATTGTATTGGCTTAAAGCTTACAAGGTCCCTGACGCATCAAGACAATCTATAGGCAAAGCAATAGTCAACTTATTGGAATTGAAGAGCGATGAGAAAGTAAATGCTATAATCGCAGTCAAAGACTTCGACGACAAACATTTCCTTGTCATGGCGACAAAGTACGGCACTATAAAAAAGACTAATCTCATAGAATTTGCTAATCCGCGAAAAGGAGGAATAGCAGCGATAAACCTTGACGAGACATTAAAAGACCACTTGATAAACGTTGTATTAACTGACGGCACCAAAGACATAATACTCGCTACAAGCAAGGGACTCGCATCAAAATTCAGCGAGGAAGATGTTCGTTCAACAGGAAGAACAAGCCAGGGCGTACGCGGCATAAGACTCGAAGAGAATGACTATGTCATCGGAATGCTCATTGCAGAAAACACTCATAAAATATTGACTTTGACAGAAAACGGATACGGCAAAAAGACTGAAATGACCGAATACAGAAGAATCAATAGAGGAGGAAAGGGTGTCATCAACATAATATGCTCTGAACGTAACGGCGATGTGACTGCGATACTCCCAGTCATGGATGAAGACGAAGTATTATTCATATCAAAGAAGGGAATATTGATAAGAACAACATGCGACCAGATATCGACTGTCGGAAGGAACACGCAAGGCGTTCGAGTAATGAAACTAGCTGCGGGAGATAAGGCGATCAACATGACTAAAGTAGGGAAGGAGTAGATTGTCTTTGATAATATTCCATTCAACAGCAAAATCCTATTATCTTAAATAATTTCTTCAACTATAGAATATAGCGAGTACTATCATCGCTAGTGATATCGATAGAAGGAATGTGAAGTTAAATATTAGAAACGTCCAGAAATATATTGGATTATCATTTATGCTCACTGCATGTCCTTCTGCATCAAGAGCGCTTCCTATCTTTATTCGTATGACCATAAGTATTATAGTCACAACGCACATGAAGATTGCGCAATATAGTGTAAGATAATTCATAATATAGATTGTGTGTTCTTATATATAAATCTAGCGAGTATAGTATAAATAGTATAATGTCTAGGAGTTCATCATTGAAATTAAAATAGTTTTAGAAAATAAAAAAAAATGGCCTAACTAGTACCTACGTGCTGATTCTTTCGACTATTAATGTCCCGTCCATACTTGGATGCTCTTCACTCGAATATGTGAACTTCAAACATTTTTTATTGACGATTGTTGGAGTTGTTGCGGCTGAATTGTGTGTATTAAGTTTTGCCACATTCCAATTCCAGTCCCCATCTTTTTCGTGTTTTGAAGTCCTGTTGTTTTTCTAGCTTTTCCTTTGGAACACACTGTTAGATGTCTTCCTCTGTTGAACACCTTTTTTTGGGCTAACTTTACCAGAGCCTTGTGCACTATTGTGCGACCCTGATTATAGTCTATACCTCAACTTTTCGATACTGTTTGCCGTTAGGCATTTTTTCTGTCGGATTCCATTTACGAACTGTTGTGCTTTTCTGCCTTGCTTGCTTCTCGCCTACTCTTTTTCCCGAGTTTTTTGTCATCTTTGTCGTTACTTTTCGTTGTTACTTGTCATTACTACTTCTAGTTACTGTTTTTTACAGTTTTTTTCATATAATGGATCATGAATGGGCCCTCCTAGAATTGGAGTTCTAGGAGGTCAAGGATTGCGTGAATACTTTAGTGTGAACGAACGTGAACAATAAAGTTCCGAACGTAGTGACTGAACTTTAGCGTGATTCTAAGGTTCATGCGTTTGTGATGTTTTTATTATAAAAACAAGATTGATTGAATGCTCAAGTCATTCTTCACGTTGGAACGTTTCGGGAATAAAACCAAAGTCTTGCTTTCGATCCTACAGTGTTCGTAAATTACTATCCGATTTTCATATCCTTCCGCTTTTTGTCCATATGGATGGACTTTGAAGGGCTGAAACAATCCTTTAAGCAAGTCAATGCTTAAGCTAGTGTCTCTTGTAGGGTCTTTAATGTTTTATTCAAGTCGTCCAACTTCTCTGCCACGTTCACTGCATTGTGTTCATTGGATCTTAGGAAACTGTATTGTTCACATAGTTTCTGCGTTATCCTTGCACATTCAGCGATTGTTGCTGTCGTAGACTCTTTTTTCCAATCCGCTTTTCGGTGATTGAATGCCTCTTGCAATTCAATCATTCTTGATAGTGAAAAGTTGATGCTGTTCAAGATTAGCTCGATTCGTAAACTTCCATTCTGTTTCTGCTCGCTCGTCAACTTACTAGTGGCACTTTCAACATTCTCTAAAGATAATTTGAGCGTGCTTAACGATTGCTGAAAACTTTTTATTTCGCTGCTAATCTTTTTACTGCTTTTAACTTGTTCGTTGATGTTTTTTATGTCGCTTCTGAATATGTATAACTGCGAAATCGCGCTATTGGTAGATTCTTCGAAGCTTAATTCCTCGACTTCCTTCTCAAGCTCTTCCTGTTTGACTGCAACGATTTTTGCGATGAATAATCCGAAAGCTGCTACACTGAAGATTGCTTCAATGATAACTGCAAGTCTTGAATATCCGGTTGGCGTGATGTCGTTGTAGCCTATAGTCATAGCTGTTATGAAGCTGAAGTATAAGCTGTTGCCTAAACCAATTACATCTTTTGTTAATGGTTCGTTGTTGTATATTAGGGGATGATTTGTGAATGTCAATGCGAAATATACTGCGCCGAACAGTATTATGCCTGCGAGCCATACTCCTATGACTTGTAGTATTGATAGTCTGTCAAATACGTTTGACTGTTTCATTTTCGCTATGGATGTCCGTTACTGCCCGTTATGATAAATCACTGGAATTCAAGTGCAAACACGTGATTCACCGTATGTAGGTATACACTTTTGTATACCAATATCCATTATAATGATTGAGCTTATATATAAATATTGTGTTTTGTTCGTGTTTGTGCGAGAAAAGTTATATGAAAATCACCAAAACCTATAGAAAAAACGCAAAAATAACATAAAACAGCGACGGGAAAGAAAAAAGCATATGCTAATTAAATGCGAACAATACCCTTAAAATAAAATATATTAATTACCTTTGAGTAGGTAAAATAACTAACTTTTTAAATAGAGATATTTTGCTGCAAATACTAATACTAAATATAATGAGACTAATTATCTCAAGAGGTTTAAAATGAATAATAATGAACTTAAGTATGATACTGTTTCTAACAGGACTGTAACGTTTATGCCGTGTGTTAATAATGAATCATCACATTATGCCAAGGCAGTTCACATATTGCAAGAACAGTGTGAGAAAGAACATAATCGTATGCATCCTAGAACCATAATAAGAACAGGACTATTTAAAAAATCAGAAGTGTATAGACCTTTGACGCTTACAGAGAGTGTTGAGGCAGTCGTAGATTGGTTTGAAACATTATATGATTCTTCCACAGGACATAAACGCACTGAAGATCAAAGACTAATTCTTCCGCGTGCATGTATTGATACTGATACAGGAGTAGTACGCAAAGGAAACTCTACAAAATTCAAGATAATATCTGAATCAAAGCAGCTTATAACGTTGGAAGAAAGTTTTGCAGAAAAAGATATTAGTATAAACTATCGAAGGACTGATGGGATAGAATTAGACTTGAGAATGGGATACAACAAGCAAGTCCCTGAAGATAAACTAGTAGACTTATTGACGCCAATATTTGAAGGAAAGAGAGCATTGGCAAAAGCATATTCAAGTGTGGTATCCATTATAATCAAAAAAAACGGAAATGGAGAACAAGCAGGAGTTTATGTACCAAGACTTACAAATGGCACGGCATTATTGTCAATGTATATAAAAAGCCTCAACAACATTCCTTCTGTTTGCGTTAAACCCGTTCTCGACCATGAATGCAGTTTCTTGCGTGTAATACCTGTAAAGAAACCTACTGAGCAAGAGATGTAATTTTTATATTATTTTTTCTTAAAGTTTTTAATATCATGCAATTATTGTATTGGAATGCTCTCGAAAGAATTAACGCAACAATAACATTTATATAAATACTACGCTGGATATTATAAAAAGAGTATTTGTTTAGCAGACTTGTATAGATGTGTTATCGAGTGTTAATCCGAGTTAATTATATTTACAGTTTGTAATTGCAGAACTCGCTAGCTGCTAATCAAATACAAAAAAGAGGTTTCATGAATATCAATAAGCTTGACCTGTTATCTAAAGGATGGAAGACTTCAGAGATTGAACAGGCTTCAAGAATTCTTGAAAAGGCGGAAAGTTCAAAGCATAGCAGGATAAAAGTTGTAGACTTCATGCTTCTAGTCGTTCTTGGCATATTGATGCTTCTCAATGGTTTTGTATGCTCTGTACTTTTAGTGCCATTCATATATGCAATGCAGTCAAGCTTCATTCTCGTTATTGTAGCGGTCGTCGGATTCGTGTTCAGCGCATTCTTTACATTGATAATATATGACGTCGAGAAAATACATCATAAACATGAGACTAACCTCTTTATAGCATTCATAGTTAATGGTCTTGTGAATTTCTATTTTCTTCTGGAATTCACAGCGCAATTCGGCGCAAGAACGAAATTGCCATTGACGCATAATATCTATATAATTACAGGAACATACTTGGTATCGTTCCTTGTACCGCACATAGTTTATCAGCTGCGCAAGAATTATGCAGCCGACAATAATAATATTTAAAAATAACCTGTATAAATGATGAATATGGACAAGCAGTTATACGATTGGACTATTAATTATGTGAAGAACAAGGACTTGGCATTCCGTAAATTAGTCAAATTTACAGAGCATCCAACAGAAGATAATATAGAATTTGAATTCAAGGACAAGACTATTGCACATTTCATAATCGACAAGCTTTCTGACAAGATATTCAATCTCATAAAAGATCATGAACATAAAGCCATAACATGTCCTAACAGCGAGGATAACTTTAAATTCTTGATAAAAGAATGGAAAAAATTGTCCGAGATAAAAAACCTAAGTTTGGTATTCGTGAATCTTAAGATAAATGATAAATGGATAATAAACCCTCACACGCATTCGATGATCGCAGACCCCTCGACTATAGAATCTGGTCTACGGACGATGTTCGAGACTGCAAACGGGAAAGTTGCCGAAGTGAAGAAAGGAAAGAAGAAGGCATCAATGTTCGAAGAATCAAGTTCTGAAGAACAGGAAGAAGGAATGGATGGGGAATAAATATTTTAATAAACAATTCTAAGAAATATAAAACATTAAATGACCTCCTCCCTATCCTGAAGGAATAGGGTATCCTACGCAGTAGCATGATGTTCTTCTTGATGCTCAATATAATTTTCTACAGTTGATAATTCATTATATCCGACGGTTGTTGCACAA
>Ga0182027_10001360_pt1 | contig 41104 bp, 44 predicted proteins | sample 712E1DmetaG_FD_121300 | JGI IMG/M metagenome (GOLD analysis project Ga0182027, IMG submission 121300) | Permafrost microbial communities from Stordalen Mire, Sweden - 712E1D metaG (Illumina Assembly) | ecosystem: Environmental > Terrestrial > Soil > Wetlands > Permafrost | place: Sweden...
CGCTGGATAATTTCCGCCGCGCGCTGGGCGGCCTCCTGGGCACGTTCGGTGAAACGGTCAAATCGCATCATAGCGTAAATCCTTTCCCAACAATCAGACCCTGAGGCCTGGGAGAACTTTAGATTATTACGGGGCATTATAACAAAACGCCTGTAAACAAATTGTTCGCACTGTATTAGAGGAGTGTTAGAGTATCCCACCGCGGATAAAAAGTACGTAACGAAGGGTGCAGCGTATTACCTTTTGGGCTACTTTGTGAAATAATGCACAATAAAAATTTCCATGGAATAACGGCAAATACCGAAGGTGATAAAAAATGGAAAATAACTCAAAAAAAGAAGCCTACCTCCTGCTCAAACTGCCAATTTCTCCACTCATCACTTCATTTCTGCTAGGCAGTCTATTGCAATATCATTTTCAGGCGCGAGGCGTTACAAAACTTGTCGTCCCGCCAATTTGCAATTCATGATGCTTGAGCTTGTCTACTTATTCCTTGGTATGAATTGGGGAGGTTTACAACATAACATCCATTGAGTCCGGTGTGCTGTGCACCGCCAGTTATTATTTTGTCCTGAAGGCCGATTTTTTCAGGAGAAATTCTTTACGAATCCAATCTTCAACTCCGCGCTATAATGCACTCAATGTCATCCATCCCGATTCCTGTCCAAACCGCCACGCCCCCGAACTTGCGTCCCCTTAATATTTTTCGGGATTTGCCGCAAGTGGCGGACTTAATCGAGCTATGCTTTTCCTCGACGATGGACGAGGACGGTCAATCCTATCTCCAGCAAATGCGCCGTGCCAGCCGCGATAACAGCTTTTTAAAATGGGCCAACTCGGCTATCGAAGGCGCATCCGTGCCGCTCTCCGGCATCGTTTGGGAGGAGAATGGAAGCATCGTCGGCAATGTCAGCCTGATCATTCACAATTATAAAGGCAGAAAAATCACGCTGATCGCCAACGTCGCCACGCATCCCGACTATCGCAGGCGCGGGATCGGCCGAGCATTGACCGAGCGTGCCATGCTTCAAGCCAAGCAAAAAGGCACACAGGAATTATGGCTTCAAGTCCGTGAAGATAACCCCATAGCAATAAAAATTTACAGGGATTTGGGCTTTATCGAACGCGCCCGTCGAACCACCTATCAAACCTATCCTCATTCGCTTCAAGCGCCCATCGCCAACGATATCACGATCACCCATATGAAGCCTCAATTTTGGATGCTTCAACGCCACTGGTTATCCCAGGCGCATCCCGATGAATTGAGCTGGTACTGGCACTGGGATTGGAACCGGCTCAGCCCCGGTTTACGGATGTGGCTGCATCGCTTCTTCATCGAATTCGATATAAGGCAGTGGGCGGCAACCAAAAATGGAAAGCTGCTTGCCATCGTAAGCTGGCTTGGCACAACGCGTCCGACGGACCTGCTTTGGGCGGCGGCTGCTCCGGATGGAGAACCGACAGGATTGAAGTCCGCGCTGGAAGCCGCCTGCCACGAACTTGCGGATCAACGCCGATTGACGATCGAATATCCGGCCGGTGAGATGGTGGAAGCCATCCAAGCGGCGGGTTTCAGGCCGCAACGAACATTGCTCTGGATGTGTGCAACATCCTGAGAGGAAATTTCGATTTCCAAAACCTCTTAACCGGTTTTTCGTATAGAATCAAAGAAAGGAAATAGACAATGACCAAATTTCTCCTGCGCTGGATCATCAATGCTATTGCCATCTTCCTGGCCATCAAATTCGTACCGGGTATCCACCTGGAGAGTTTGTTCTCCATCATCTGGCTGGCATTGATCTTCGGATTGGCAAACGCCTTCCTGCGCCCATTGCTGAAACTATTGACATGCCCATTGATCATCTTAACCCTTGGCCTGTTCACGCTCCTCATCAATGCATTTCTGTTCTGGCTGACCGGACAAATCGGTCATCTCTTTGGGATTATGCTCACCTTCGATGGTTTCTGGCCGATCTTTCTCGGCGCATTGGTCATCAGCATTGTAAGTATAGTACTGAGCCTGATCTTGAAGGACGAGTTGAAGGGCAGATAAATATATATTTTCCCACAAATCATGAGGCGAACGTAAAGTCCGCCTCTACGTTTTTAATCCCGGCAGGCCTCCAGACGGTGCGCTCATCTTCACCGCGCGAATAATCGCCCGAGCCATGGCTTCAGCGGCGAATGAACCAATCGTTGTAACATCTGATTTTTTGCTTCCGGTCGACAACGCAAAGATCGTATCGCCATCGAGCATGGTATGGGCGGGACGGATCACACGCGCCAATCCGTCATGCGCCATCTGTGCAACCTTCGTGGCTTCGACCTTCGTCAGCGCGGCATTGGTCGCCACCACGCCGATCGCCGTATTTGTACTCGTCGCAAGCCGCATCATATTGCGACCTGCCAACGTTCTCATCATCTTCAACGTATCTGCAAAATATTCCCCGCCGCCGACCCGAACCGGCCCAAGCCTGCCCGATCTCAAACCGGCAATGATCTTTCCATCCTCGATCACGTCGCCCCAGGCATTGACCGCGACAATAGCACCGACTACGATCCCATTCCCAAGATCAATGCTGGCGCTACCCACCCCCGACTTCATGGAAAGTGCGCCGCCAAACAGTTTTCCCACACTCGCACCGCTCCCCGCGCCGACATTTCCCTCAACGACTTGATTCGTCGAAGCATCGAGACAGGCTTTGTAGCCCATCTCTGCATCCGGGCGAACATTTTTATCGCCGAGATTCAAATCATACAAAATTACAGCAGGGACAATCGGAATTTTAGCAACACCGGTATTGAATCCAATCCGGTGTTCCTCGAGATAACGCATCACACCGCCGGCGGAATCCAATCCAAAGGCAGAGCCGCCTGCCAATACAACGGCATGGACTTTTTGCACGAGGTTGATCGGATCGAGCAAATCCGTTTCGCGCGTACCGGGCGCGGAGCCGCGCACATCCACACCGGCGACCGCACCTTTACGACATAATATGACCGTGCAACCGGTCAAGGCGGCATCATTTTGCGCATGGCCCACTTCAATGCCGTGTACTGCAACGATAGAATCTTGGTATTTATCAGCCATATCCATTCAAGCCGCCTGACAGTTTAACGAAATCTTCCCGATCTTCCTGAAAGGAGTGCAAAATGTCGTCATTGAGTTCGACATGATCCATTATTTCTTCAAGCCAAGGACCAAAGTTTTAAATTCCGTCCAATCATCTGCATCCATCCAAACATCCACATTATCGAACTGCAATGAGTAGTATCCATCTTCATCCGGTTGGACCTGTTCAAGATCACCCGCAAAAGACAAAAACTCATCCCACTCTTCCTGAAAGAAATTTATGGTAGCACGTCCCAGTTGTAAATAGTAAATGGTCTCGCCGTCAGGTTCCTGAATTTTTCGTATATCAAAGTTTTCAGTCTCCGATAAAGTCTCCATATGGGGCTCGCTCGTATTATTGGACATTGCATTCTCCTTTGGTAGTTTTCAATCCGTACTCAGGATTTCATTGGTTCTGCTTGATCAATCTTTCACGCACAGTATGCCAGAAGTTGCGAACGGCGGCAAGAATGCGGGATATCGAAAGTGGAGCAGGATAAGACTCTTCGCCTTCCGACCACGGATCGAGATCGAGCATTTTCCGCAAAGTATAACGCCAGAGCAGGGTCACAGTGGCAAGCATCGGCGCGGCGAGGATGATGCCCAATAGCCCAAGAAAAGAAGCGGCGATAAGAGCCGCGATCAAAACCGCAGCAGGATGAACATGCAGGACACGTGCGAACATACGTGGCGTGATCAGGTTATCGAAGATTTGATCTATCAGGAAAGCAAATCCGACAGAAACAATGGCGTACGTTAACGGCGGGAGTCCGAACGGGGCGTTCCCCTGAAAATAAGCCACCAATGCCAGCGTGATCCACGTGACAGGCTCCCCGAAATATGGGACAAATTTGGCCAGTCCTGCTAGGAATGCAATGCCAATCGCATAGTTCACACCGAACAAACTAAAAACAACCAGGTAGGCGACAAAGGTAAAGATGAAAACAATCACCTGCCCTCGCAGAAACGCATTCCAGATCAAACCCAATTCATGTCCGAGGTGATGAATATCCTCGGTATAACCCGGAATATCCAGCGAAACGATGCTTCGACGTGTCCCGCCACTTTCCGAAAGCGCAAAATAAGAGACCAGCAAAACGAAAAACACTTCGCCTAAAAATTGAGCCGCTCCTCCAGCAATGGCGCCAAGAAGCGTCCCGGTTTTTCCAAGGATGGGTTGGACGAGGCTGATCAATTGCTGGCTGAGAGAATTGAGATCTAGGTGGCGAAAGTCAAACTGGAAGGGACCGAATTGATAAATGTGTCCCGCGAATTGGTCTATTAAACCGGGCACAACCGTCAAGCTGTTTTGGATAAACGCGACCAGATTTTGTATTTGCTGAATCAATCCCAAACCACCCACCGCAAGCAAGCTGAGGAAAAAGGCAAGCAGGATTAAATAGATTAACCCCACTACCAGCCGCCACGGAAATCGAAACACACGTTGAAGAAAGCTGGCTACCGGATAAAGGAGGTATGCCAAAACCAAGGCCATCAGCAGAGGCGCAAGGATTCCTTCAAAACGTAATAATAGCCATCCGATGAGGGCAACAAAGGACAGGGCAACCACCAATTTGATAGTTGAGCCCCAGTACGGAGAAGCAGACGGTTCAGTTTGATTCATAGTGATCCATAAGCACAACTTGATTGTAGTCAAAATGAATTAATTTTACAACCGTCCTTAAAAACAAAAATTCCCCGCGAAGGTTTCGCGGGGAATCAACCCTGGTCTTAACTACACCACGCCATGAATGGCAGAAAACCACACAAAGACGACCAAAAGGAGGCCGGGGCAAATTGATAGAGTAGGAGACCTATGCAAAGACAAATTACCAATACCACACCCACTCCAATCAGGATTGGAACCGTAGTATTCCTTTTGGCCGGAGTCAGCGGCGTCGAATAATTACTGGGTGGAGGAGGTGCAGCCACTTGTGGCTGTGCAGGCATAACCGGTGAAGACATTACTGGTGCAGGCGCGCTCTTGCGGGGAGCAATGACCGTCGCGCCCGCATCGGAAGACAAAACTTCAAACATTAAAACAATTTGCTCGCCTAGTGAAACCACATCGCCGGATCGAAGCACCACCGGCCCTGCCAGCCGCTGACCGTTCACGAAAGTGCCATTTGTCGAGCCTAAATCGTCAAGCACATACTTTCCGCCCTGAAACGTCAGGCGTGCATGCTTGCGGGAAATCTCGGAATCGTTGATGACCACTCCATTGGTGGAATCGCGGCCGATGATAATCTGATCCGCCTCAAGCGAATATGTTGCCCCGGGCGTTGGACCGGAGCGCATCACAAATTGAAATTGGACAGCCATGTCTCCTCCAAAAACAATGAAATCTAAGTGTTTAGTTTACAGTTTTCATCCTAGAAAGTCAACTACCCGCCAGTACTACGCTCAAACCAAACACCTGTTCGAAGGCAAGGATGATTTCTTCCTTAACCTTATTCATCGCAGGCGGTTCGGTCAACAAGTCGGCCAAACTCACCACCGGATATTCTGCCAAGCCGCAGGCCACAATGCCATCCCAATAGGCCATATCCGGATCAACATTCAACGCGAAGCCGTGATGAGAAATGCCGTGCGCATCCACTCTAACGCCAATCGCCGCAAGTTTGGCAGGTTTCTTGCGATCTTCGGGACGACAGCGTGGACAGCGCGAATAAACATCCGCCTGCACCCACACACCGGTCAACCCCGACCTTTGACCAGCTGCCACTCCAAGATGCGCCAAGGCAAGGATCAGCATCTTCTCCAATTTGCGAACATAGCCAATGTAATCTGCCTTGGGAATACGATCGGACTGCAAAGTCTCCTGACTTTGTACACTGGAGGCCGGTTGACCCCTCGACAAGCCTGACTGCGACTCCGGTACCGGCGCAGGCAAATTGGTGCTTCGGACTCTCCCCAAAGGAATTAAAGGATAGCCCACCAGTTGTCCTGGCCCGTGATACGTAACATCGCCGCCGCGATCCACCCAATGAATGCCGATCCCCTTCTCCTTCAGTTTTTCTTCGCTCCATAGCAGATTCTCTGCATGACCTTTTCGTCCAAACGTATAAACATGCGGATGCTCCAGCAAGAGCAAAGTGGGCGGACGACTGCCTTCTGCAATTTCAGATGCATATTCATCCTGCAATTTCCAGGCCTGCTCATATTCGATTAAACCAAGATCCATAACATTAAGATTCATAAAAACAAACCGCCGTTTACATTTCAGATTCTGTCAGAACCAAACACGCGCTGATACAGATCCGATTCCAATAATCCGTTTGGATCACAACGTTTCTTTAGGCTCTTAAATCGCGCAATAGTCTCTTCGCCAAGGAAACGTATTGCCGTCTCGGGCGTCGTTTCACTATTTTTTGCAAAATAAAACCTACCTCCCGCGTTGAGTACAATCTCATCAAACTCCTGCAACATCTGACCCAACCTGGCGCGGTTGCCCTTGGTGACCTTGAAATCTATTGCCAGTGAAAAACCATCCACGGCATGCGTCAGCAAAAAATTATCCGGGCGATGGCGTTTTGTCACCCCCAGATAAGGCGGCAAGCCGAGTTTTTGCGAGAGGCGCATAATTTGCGTCCATGCCGCTTCGGCAGTTTCTTTCGGTACAAAAGATTGATATTCGATCAATCCGCTGCGGCCAAAAGATAATTCCCAATTCGGAATATAGTCGAGCAGAAAGTGAAAGGCGGCATGAGATTCCCTGAATGTATGGCGCGGCAGGCTGGTCAGGTATTTGCCGGTGTTGATACCCCACGTTCCCAGATTATTTATGAATGGGCTCATAAAGTAATGCAGGATCGATTTTGGAAAAACGCCAAAGATGTGCGACGGCAAAGATTGATTCTTCAACAGCATTGTATTCTTCGCATCCGGATCTTCACCTTCGCGCAAATCACGCGCAGCATGGATCTGTCCGCGGCCGAGGGATTTTCCGCCCGCCGTGGTATCCAGCCAGCCCACGATGTAATCATATTTCGGGGCGTTCTCGAGCAGGTCGGTCAGATGTTCATCGAAATTATGCACCGGGCGCGCATCCACCTCCATAAGTCCGGAGTAAATGCGTTTCATTTGCAGTGTGATGGAAGTAAAGATTCCCAACATCCCAAGTCCGCCGATCATCGCATAAAACAGGTCGGAGTTATTTTGGGGCGAGCAAACAATCTCAACACCGGTCGGCAATAGCGCGGTGAACTCAATCACATGCTCGCCAATCGGTCCTACCTTAAAATTATTTTTGCCGTGAACGTTTGCACCGAGACAGCCGCCCAGAGTTGTGAACATCGTGCCGGATACAACCGGCGGCCACCAACCTTCAGGCTCAACGCATTGCCAAAGTTTCTCAAGCGTGACGCCTGGTTCAACGGTGACATGACCCGTTTGCGAGTCCCATTTCACAATGCGGTTCATGGCTGACATATCCAGCACAATGCCGCCGCCATTTAGCGCTGCATCGTTATAACTGCGTCCTGCACCGCGCGCCGTCACCGTCAAACCCATTTTATGGGCAAGCTCGAAGGCTTCAAGAATCTCTTTGGAATGTGCAGGTTTAAACACATAGGCAGGCGCCTGCAAGGAATGTCCAAAATTTTCAAGGGTAACAAAAGGTCCTGCGAGGGTCGACATTTTAAAAACTCATTCTCCGGAACAGGATGGATGGAATGCTACGGATGATGAACATGATCCAGCGCCAGAACCACGGAGTATAGATCTCCTGCTTACGGGCCTGCATGGCTTTCCAAATATCATCCGCAGCTCTTTCAGCCGTAATTGGAAACATCACTTTTTGCGCGGCTTTGAGCATATCGGTCTGGACAAAGCCGGCTTTGACGGTCAAAACATTCACGCCATGACGTGTGAGCCGGTTGCGTAATGATTCGAGATAACTCGTCAGCCCAGCCTTGGAGGCATTATAACCCGGGTTGCCAACGCGTCCGCGCTCGCCCGCCACCGACGAGATCCCCACGATCTGCCCTGCATTTGCAGACTGAAATATTGTGGCTATCGAATTCAACCAGGCGAACGCGCCGATCAAATTAATCTCGATCATCTGGCGGTCATTCTCCGTGTTATACTCATCCATTAACGACGCAAAGTTAACGCCCGCCGCATAAATCACCAGGTCCAACCCGCCCAAGTCCGAGACAATGCGGAGAAGCAGACCAGGCACAGCTAAATAATCATTTACGTTATGAACATAGTAACAAGCTCGCCCCTGATTCGCATTTCGATTGATTTCATCACATAGGGAGGATAACAATTCTTCTCTACGCGCAACCAAAGCCAAATCATAATCATTGCAAGCCAGTTTCTTCGCCAAGGCGGCCCCCATTCCGCTGGAGGCGCCAACGATCAAAGCGCGGAGCCGCGGTTTGAGAGGCGTGGAAGAAGGAAAATCCGGTTGTTTTACAGGCACAAGCCCTCCGATTAACAAGCTTATTTCTTTTGGATATTTACCTTATAATTATCCTTGCAAGCCAAACATTATTTTACTCTGTATATGCCCAAAACGAATGGGCATTTAAACGATGTCAAAAATAGATACCCGTCTGGAAATACTAAAAGAGGCGCAAAAGTCACTGACGGATGCGAACGATTTAACGCTGGAAGAACGCGAGAGCCTTCTAAAGTTACTGCGCCTCCTGATGGAAGCGGCGGAGAAGTATTATGGGCCTTCGGACAGCCTTTTCCGAAAACTGACCGGAGATTTGATCAGCAGCCGTTCGCTCCTGATGGTTCTCCAACAACAAACGGACGAGCTGGATACGCTTAGAAAGCTCAGCCTCAACCTGACCTCAAGTTTGAACCTGCCCACCGTGCTGGACGCGGTGGTGACCGAAGCCATGCGCCTTGTCAAAAAAGCGCGGACCACACGCATTTTCGTCTATAACAGCGATGGATTTTTGGAATTCGGCGCGGCGCTCGATGATGACGGTACCCGTAATCATTCCGTACCCATCCCGCACAACGAAGGGCTTACCTATACGGTCGCACGAAGCGGTGAGCAGATCGTGATCGAGGATTTAAAGAATCATCCAATCTATAAAGATGTGTCGGAAGATGACGAAACAGAAGGATCCATCATCGGCATCCCGATTAAATTCAACGACAATGTAGTGGGCGTGATGAATTTATCCAAATCCGTTCCAAGCGGATTCGCGCCTTCCGAATTGAGATTATTGGGCCTGCTAGCCGACCAGGCGGCTGTCGCGATCTTCAATGCCAGCCTGCACCAAACGGTAAGCACGCAGGCATACACGGACACAGTGACAGGGCTTCCCAACCGGCGAGCGTTGGATGATCATCTTGAACAGGAAGTCTACAGCGCAAGGCGCAATGAGAACAGTTTCGCGGTCATCATGATGGACCTGGATGGATTTAAAGAGATCAACGACTCTTACGGCCACACGATTGGCGATTACGTATTAAAGGCCATTTCCAGTTATCTTGCCACCGGTCTCCGCTCGACCGATTTCCTTGTCCGTTATGGAGGCGATGAGTTCACCTTGATCTTGAGTAAAACCGATCCGCCGACCGCGCGTCTGGTCATGGATAAAATCCTGAAGAAAGTCAAGAGCTTTTCATTCGATGCGCCCAATGGAAATAAAATCAGCCTTGGACTTTCGGCGGGAATCGCCTTTTATCCAGTACACGCACGGACGCCTGCCGATCTGCTCCATGTTTCGGATCAGGCCTTATACCAAACCAAGAAAAACCGCCGCGGCTCTTATACGCTGGCCGGCGAATTTACGGATCAATTCTCGCAACAACCCCCACCGAAAAATTGACGCATCCATCATCATGGATCAGGGTTATGTCATCAAAATCAATCTGGAGAAAATCAACATATGAATCGTAAAGTCAAAGTCATTTTGAATCCCATGGCCGACATGGGCAACGCCTGGAAAGTGGCGGATGATCTGCGTCCCATCCTTAATGAATATGGCAATGCCGACTGGAGCGGAACCGTTTATCCGACACACGCCACAGAACTCGCCAGGCAGGCGGGTGAACAAGGCTATGACATGATCATTGCAATGGGCGGGGACGGCACGGTTCATGAAATTGTCAACGGGATCATGCAATTGCCTGAAAACCAACGTCCCATTCTGGGCATTGTGCCGGTTGGCTCCGGCAATGATTTTGCGCACGCCATCGGCATCCCCATGGAATCCGATCATGCCCTCGACCATGCGCTCAAGGGCGAGCCGTCCACCATAGACCTGGGCGTAATGACCACCGAACAAGGCCGCAAGGAATATTTCGATAACACACTGGGCATCGGTTTCGACACGGTGGTTACCATCCGCGCTCATAAACTGACACTCTTGCGCGGATTCATCATGTACCTCGCCGCCGTCATTCAAACGATTTTCCTGAACCACGAACCGGTCAAAATGCAAATCGAGGCGGACGATAAAAAATGGGAACAAAGTAATTTAATGCTTACCCTGTGTAACGGCCCGCGCGAAGGCGGCGGATTCCTGGTCGCGCCTGATGCAAAAGTGGATGACGGCATCCTGCATTACGCGATGATCGTGAATGTCAGCCGTCTTATGATGTTTCGCATTGTACCGGAGGTCATGAAAGGCACGCACGGAAAATTCAAGGAGGTTACGCTCGGATCGTGCCGGAAAATGAGCCTGACCGCCGATCGCCCAATGTATATCCATGCCGACGGCGAAATCTACACCAGTTTTGGAAGCAATCTTCGCAACGTTACTTTCGAGGTTCTACCGAACGCACTGAAAGTGGTACGCGGGTAAAATAAAAGGCGAGCGCCGCTCGCCTTTTTCTTATGCCTGACATCCATCACTCTCTTCTTGGTCGTGATCTTGGACATCTGCGCATCATTGCAGAACTATGGGGTATTGAACTCCAGTCCTCCGATGTGAACGAGGCGGTAAAAGAACTCACCGCATCCCTTCTTGAGCCTGAACGGTATGCCGAATTAATGGATATTCTCACGCCTCAGGCGCACGAGGCGCTGAAGACACTGACCGCCTCAAACGGCCGCATTCCTTACGCAGCCTTCATCCGTCAGTTCGGCGACATACGCGACATGGGTGCCGGCAAGCGCGACCGCGAACGCCCCCATCTCAACCCTGCGACCACCGCCGAGAGCCTGTTTTATCATGCCCTGATCGCGCGCGCCTTCTTCGATACCGACCAGGGACCGCAGGAATTTGCGTACATCCCGGATGATTTACTTGAATTGATCAGCCACGGGAGTGCAGAATCACAAAGCAGGAATAATAAAGAAACCGCGCATCTGCGCGGCCCCGAGGCAAGCGAACCTCCCGGACGCGGGGCAACGCCGGGCGAAAAGGCCCATCCCATCCCCGCCACCGACCGTATTCTCGACGATGCCGCAACTTTATTGGCCGCGCTGCGCCTTGGCAAGTTGGACTTTGCGAAGCACACCGGAGGTGGGCAACCCGACACACCACATGATCCAAAATTAATTTCCCTTTTACACGCTGCAGGATTACTGAAGAAAAACATGCCCCAAGCTGAAGTCCTGCGAAGGTTTTTGGAAGCCTCGCGCAACGATGCACTAAAAATGCTTATCGAGGCATGGCAGGCATCTGAAACTTTCAACGAATTGCGGCTGATGCCCAGTATCACCTGCGAAGGCGAGTGGAAAAATCAGCCTCAGGTCACACGCGAATTCCTGCTGAACCTGGTCGAGGCGATTCCCAATGACAAGTGGTGGAACCTCAACACCCTGATTAGCGACATCAAAAAGAAATATCCCGACTTTCAACGCCCCGCCGGAGATTATGATTCATGGTTCATCAAACGCGAATCAGACGGCCAATATCTGCGCGGATTTGCCTATTGGGACCAGGTGGATGGCGCACTGATCCGCTTCTTTATCACGGATATTTTATACGGACTGGGAATGGTCGAACTGGCAAGCCCGGAAGCAGGCAAAGAGTTCACAGCTTTCCGATTATTGAATGTTGAAAACTTAAAGTTGAAGGCGGAAGATGCCAGGGTGAAAGTATCCTCCCAGGGTGCGATCACCGTTCCAAGATATGCCCCGCGGGCGGTACGTTATCAAATCTCAAGGTTTTGTGAATGGGTAGAGGGTCAGGCAGCTACCGGTGGCGAGACCAAACCGGAGGAATATAAATATAAGATCACGCCTCGCTCTTTGAGCAAAGCCAAAGAGCAGGGTTTGAAGGTTGAACACCTGTTGGTCTTACTTGCAAAACATTCCGATGCAGGGATTCCTCCGGTGCTGGTCAAAGCCCTCAAACGCTGGGAAGTTAATGGAACCGAAGCCCGGGCTGAGACCCAGGTCATTTTAAAGGTTAGCAAGCCTGAAGTCCTGGAAGAACTGCGGAAATCGAAAGCGGCACGGTTTTTGGGTGAGCCGCTTGGCCCAACCTCAATCGTTATCAAAGCGGGGGCACAAGCCAAAGTCATGGCCGCGCTGACCGAGATGGGCCTGTTGGCAGAAGACATATCCGGAGCCGGAGAAAGTTAAGGCAAGTGGCATTGATAAAAAGTGACACTTGTTTATATCCATTACCCTCAACCGGTCTATAATGAGGATCATCTGTAAACGATTCACCATTCCCTATTCACGGAGTTCCCATGTCCAAACTCGATTGGCTCACGCAAGAAATCGAAGGCCTGAAAGATCAAGGCTTATATAACCGCATCCGCACTATCGGCTCGGCACAAGGTGCGCGCCTGGTCGTGGACGGCAAAGATGTTTTGAATTTCTGCTCGAACAACTATCTCGGATTGGCAAACCATCCGAAGTTGGTGGAGGCCGCCAAAAACGCCATGAAGAAATATGGAGTCGGTCCGGCGGCAGTACGCACGATTGCAGGCACCACCGACCTGCACGTCGAACTTGAAAAACGCCTGGCAAAATTCAAGGGTGCGGAAGATGTCATCACTTTTCAATCCGGCTTTGCTGCCAATCTGGGGACGATCCCGGCGTTGGTCGCAAAGGAAGATGTGATATTTTCAGACCGTTTGAATCACGCCTCGATCATTGACGGAAGCCGACTCTCTGGTGCAAAGATCATCCCCTATGATCACAACGATCCGGCCGCCCTCGAAGCGGTCATCAAGGAAAATGCCGGAACCTATCGCCGCGCCTTGATCGTCACCGATGGCGTCTTCAGCATGGACGGTGATATCGCGCCCCTGCCCTCTCTCTATGAAGTGGCCAGGAAGTACGATATTCTATTGATGGTGGATGATGCACATGGCGAAGGCGTCCTTGGTAAAGGTGGGCGCGGGATTGTGGATCATTTCAACCTGCACGGCAAAGTGGATATTGAGGTCGGCACAATGTCCAAAGCTTTCGGCGTGGTGGGCGGACTGGTGGCCGGCAATAAAATCATCATCGAGTGGCTGCGCCAGCGCGGACGCCCCTTCCTGTTCTCGTCCGCAGTGACGGCACCGGACGCGGCTGCCTGCCTGGCGGCGGTGGATTTGTTGGAAGAATCAACCGCACTGGTGGACAAGCTGTGGGACAATGCCAAATACTTCAAAGCCGAAATGAAGAAGCTCGGCTTCGATACTGGCGTGAGCGAAACGCCGATCACTCCCATCATGCTCGGCGAAGCGCCGCTCGCACAGCAATTCAGCCGCGAACTTTTCGAGAACGGAGTATTTGCCATGTCAATCGGATTCCCAACCGTGGCAAAAGGCAAAGCGCGAATCCGCGTAATGATTTCTGCATCTCATGATCGCGATGATCTGGGTCAGGGCTTGGAAGCGTTCGCAAAAGTTGGAAAGAAACTTGGAGTGATAAAATAGATAATTATACGTTTCCACATAGAAAGAACAGGAATGGATGAATGACCTCACTAATCTGGAGATGATCGAAAAAGCAAAGACCGTTCTTCGACCCAGAAAATTGTCAAACGATAACTCAGCGGGCACTGTAGCTTGTGCTTTGCTCAGTTCGAAAGGTAATCTATATTTGGGCGTTTGCATTGACGTCAGCAGTAGCTTGGGGTTTTGTGCGGAACATAGCGCCATTGCGGCGATGATAACGGCTGGAGAAAGCAGGATTGCAAAGATCGTTGCCATTTCGAGCGATGGCAAAGTTCTTCCTCCATGCGGCAGATGCAGGGAATTCATGTTTCAAATTGACACAAAAAATTTTACTTTGACCAATGTTATTTTAGGCGAAGACAATGTGGTAAAACTTCAAGAACTTCTGCCCTATTATCCATAAGAGGGCATAACAGAATAACATCTACGTTAGTGTCACAATTTTACGGGTAATTCCCGCCTTCGATAGTAACTGTTAATTTGGGATGCCGACTAACATAACTATCTGGCGTTGCGATGAACACTTTATCGTCGGGCGGACGTGTTGCGTCCGCCTTTTTTCATCCCTTGACAGAAATAACTAAACACTGTATATTAATAAATATACAGTGTTTAGTTATAAGGAGAAGTCATGGTGCGACCCACACGGAAAAAGCAAATCCCGAATCTACAGGAAGCCATCAAGGAGGCGGCCTGGAAACACATCGCCGAGTTTGGGGCCTCAGCCCTATCGCTGCGGGCGATTGCGCGCGATCTCAAGATCACCGCACCCGCCATTTATAACTATTTCCCCGATCGCGATGCCTTAGTGACGGCGCTCATCATTGACGCCTATACCTCCTTTGGCGATTCGCAACTTGCCGCACGTAATGCCGTCCCGTCGGAGGATCTGATCGGGCGGTTAAATGCCATCGGTCTGGCATATCGCAATTGGGCACATAAGCATCCGCAGCGTTATCAGTTGATTTTTGGAACGCCCATCCCGGGATATCAAGCACCCCTCAACGAAGTATTGTCTTCCGCGGCACGTTCCCTGAGCGTGCTTGTCAGCGTTGTGGAGCAATTACGCGTGGCGGGAAAATTAAAGGTCAAATCCTTTCCCAAGGTTAAAGCAGAATTCAAAGTGGGTTTTGAAATGTGGAAGAAATATGGCGGCGATGTAGACATTCTGTCCCTTTCTGTGGCGATGGTCATCTGGGCACATGTTCATGGAATCGTCTCGCTCGAAATCGCTGGCAACCTGCCCCCCTTCGGCGCAAGCGGAGACGACCTGTACCTGTACGAAATGAATTCCATCACACAACAATTCATCAAGGAGTAAATCATGAAAGCAGTCATTCTGGACGGTTCAAAAGAAAACGACTTAACCGGTTGTCATGTTTCTAATGCATTGATTGCCGAACTAGAATCACGCGGCTGGGAGATCGAACACGTGCAGTTATGTGAAAGAAAAATCGGCAACTGCGCCGGAGATTTCTTTTGCTGGATCCGCAATCCCGGTCTCTGCAATGTAAATGACGATAACCGCCTGATCGCCAAATCAATCGCCAATTGCCAACTGATGGTTTATCTTACGCCGATAACCTTTGGCGGGTATTCATCCTCACTCAAAAAAATGGTGGATCATCAAATTCAAAATGTCCTGCCGTTCTTTCAGCAGGTTAATGGCGAGACCCATCATAAGCGGCGCTATCCTGTCTATCCGGACTTTTTAGCCATAGGCTGGATGGATCACTCTGATGCCCACAGCGAAGCCATATTCCGCCACCTCACGTATCGCAATTCCATAAACCTGTATGCCAAAAGATCCGTTACGGGCGTGGTCATTGCCGATCAAACCGAAAGCCAGATCCAGGCATCCGTGCAAGAATGGATCAATGAACTAAAAACTGAAAAAAGAATCCAGCCGGTGAAGCTGCCCGAAAGCCAGAATGGAAACGTAAAACCGACTCCGATACAACGCGCACTGCTGCTGGTGGGCAGTCCGCGCACACGGAAAAGCACATCCAATTCGCTTGGCGGTTATCTCTTTGAACAATTGAGCGCAAAGAATATTCAAACTGAAACCATATTTATTCATACCACAATGTACTCAGCCGAAAGAACCAGAGCCATGCTGGATGCCATTAACAAGACGGATTTGGTTCTGTTGGCTTTTCCTTTGTATGTTGACTCTCTACCCGCCCCCGTGATGAACGCGCTTGAAGCCATCGCCTTGCAGCGCGCATCCCACAGCGAAAACAAGCCGCAGCCCTTATTCGCGGCGATCGCGAATTGCGGCTTCCCTGAACAGAATCACAATGCGACTGCGCTAGCCATCTGTGCAAACTTTGCGCGGCTTGCAAACTTTCAATGGGCAGGATCGCTGGCCTTGGGGGCAGGCGAAGGAATGGTACACGGAACGCCCTTGAATGAAATGGACGGACGCGTCATTCCACTAAAGAAAGCACTCGATCTTGCGGCTGCCTCACTTGCCCGAGGTTCATCCATCCCGTTACAAGCGCAGGCGCTCCTGGCAAAACCGTTCATCCCCGGCTGGTTGTATCGTGCCATGGGAGTCTACGGCTGGAGGCAACAGGCCAGACCCTACGGCGTGGAAAAAGTCATAAAACGACAACCGTATCTGATAAAGTAGAAGAATCAGCATGGCAAAAATATTTAATGGTCGTTACACGGCTAAAACAGACCAACCGTTTGTAGTATTTCTTATTGGAATGCGCATCAATCAATGGTGGCGGTTCGACAAATGGCTGCCCGTCGCTTCCGCCATGACGCCCATGTTGAGAATGCTGTTCACTCATCCCGAAAAAGGATTCCTGCACGGTGAATTCTTCTGGAATTTCAGCGGACCGATCATCGTGCAATATTGGCGCTCTTTTGATGACCTGGAACGGTTTGCGCGCCAACCGAGCGAGCCACACCTCGAACCGTGGAAGAAATTCAACCAGGCGGTGGGCAAAAGCGGCATGGTCGGTATCTGGCACGAGACCTACCTCGTCAACCCGGATCAATTTGAAACCGTTTATGGCAACATGCCGTTGTTCGGGCTGGGGGCGGCGCTGGAACATGTCGAGGCAACCGGAATACGAGAAACGGCCAAATTGCGCTTGAGCGCAAACAAAACCGTATAGGGAAATATGCTGACAAGGCATTTGGACTTGCCAGCTTTGTTATTAAACAAATGACATTCAACCCTTCTCATAAAAATACAAATTGGGTATCATTCCGGCATCGGCGCCAGAATTTCAAAGTCGTATTCCCCCGAAGTGATTTAATTCAACTTACGACAGGCAGCCTCATTCAAAAATTGAGGATATCATGTCGCATACCATTGCACAACAGGAAAAAAATTCTGCCGCGTTAACGTCGGTTATCGCCGCGGTTGGGTTGACATCTTTTAAAATCATCGTCGGCTTGCTGACCAATTCGCTCGGCATCCTGGCTGAAGCTGCGCACTCAGCGCTCGACCTGGCCGCGGCGATCATGACCCTCTTCGCCGTGCGCATGGCAGATAAACCCGCCGACAGGGAACATAACTTCGGCCACGGCAAGATTGAAAATATTTCAGCTCTGTTCGAGGCCATTCTATTGCTCCTAACTTCGGCCTGGATCATCTACGAGGCAATTGACCGTTTATTCTTCAGGAAGGCCCAGGTGGAAATTTCAATCTGGTCGTTCATTGTCATGGGTACTTCCATCGCCATTGACTACATACGCTCGCGCATTCTATATCGAGCCGCCAAGAAATACAACTCACAGGCGCTCGAAGCGGATGCGCTGCATTTCTCGACCGATATATGGTCATCCAGCGTGGTGATCCTGGGCCTGATCGGCGTTACCATCAGCCGCTATGTGTCAGGGCTAACCTGGATGTCCGAGGCCGACGCTATTGCCGCGATGCTGGTGGCGCTGATCGTTATCTTTGTCAGCGGCGAATTGGGCTGGCGCACCATCACCGCCCTGCTCGATACGGCGCCCAAAGGCATGATCGAAAAGATCACTGCCGAGGTCGGCAAGATCAAGGGCATTCATGATTGCCATGCGGTGCGCATCCGGCCCTCGGGCGCGCGCTGGTTCGTGGATCTGCATGTGACCATGGACGGCGAACGCACGCTTAATGAAACGCACGCCATCACGGAGAAGGTTGAAAAGAAGGTGCACAGAATCCTGCGGGAATCCGATGTGACCGTGCACGTCGAGCCGCTGGAGATGGCGGAGAAATAACATCTATGTCATTAACGTTCATATGAACCTTGATGACATTCTAATGACCCGGAATAACCATCAATGTTATGGAATTGGCCGGGAAAGAAGCGATCACACCTCTGGCTGAAACCGATTGATTCGCCAGGCGAAGGATGGCTTTCAAATTAGTTGCGCTATAACGATATACCTGCGCGCTGCCGGAAGGCGTAAATCCACTTAATGAGATATTGCCGGTCAACGTCCCGCCGGTTTTGTTAATGATCATCAAAGTCAGTGCCGAGTCGCCCGTACGCTGGGCCGCGTAGACTGCCAACCGGCTTTGATCGCCACTCACGGCACTGACGCTTACATCGCCGAACCTATGCCCCTTGCCATCGTAATTGCGATACATGCGGAATGCATATGCGCCCGGCAGGATCTCGAAATGTTCATAACCCAAACCATCGCCGGAATTGGGATAGTTCCATAGGAACGCCATATCCAAGCCCTCCCGCCCGAAGATGCCGAGGATATCAGCCTGGGTCAGCGCACCGTTGAGGCTTTCCAAGCCTCCCCAGTTATATTCGGTCAAGGATAACTTTGTGCCGGGATAGTAGGTATTCACCAAGGCATGCATGCGCGGGATCAAGCGTATATAACGCCAATCGGCAGGCTGGTCACTCCCGCCGATCCAGCTTTCGTCGCGATACGTTGGATCCCAAAGCGAGCGCGTCGAACGCAGGCGTAAGGCTTGCATGGAGGCGTTTCCGGCAGTCCTCAATGAGACGCCGTTTTCAGGATAGAAGTGCAGATCAAGGTAATCGAGCAGGCGCGTTCCATGGGTTTGCTGGTATTGATTCATCTGGCTCAGATACCAGGGGATTTGGTACATATTTCCATGTGTGGAATAATCCGGGAAATAGCTATATCCATTCGAAGCGCCGGTCACCGCGTCCAATTGCGAATACCAATAACCCGTCCAGCCATAAGAAACATAACCCAACAACTGAGCACTTGGATCGGCGGATTTGATGGCCGCGCCATAGGCGAGGGTTTTGGATAACAATTCATCATACGTCTGAGGCGAAGGGTGAACATCACGATGGGTTTCGCTCCACAATTCCGGTTCGTTATCCAGCGCATAGAACTTGACGCCATCGGCAGAGGCCGGGCCATAAGAGCTGACCAAACTCTGCACCCAGGATTTCATGAAGTTCTCATCCACCGCAACGCTGGTATCGAGCGGATCATTCCCGGTAATGTTATGCCCATTGGTATCCACACCGTTCCCGCAGGAAGTCTTCCAGGGATCCACGCTTTGTTGGGCGCTGTAGAGCGAAGTATTGAAGCCGCAGCTTGTGTCATCTTTGGACACGTAACCCACCATCGGAATGGTGAGGAGCGAAGCGGCTCCGGTCGAGATGTTTTGGTTGATCCAATTTGTATGTGTAATGGGCAAACCGGTATAGGGATCGGAGTAATGAGAATTCTCGTAATACCAATCGTTACCGGAATTCGTATTCCCGGTCTGCCAGTTATAGCGTGAGGTATCATTGCCGCCCCAGCGGCGCGCCGGCAGGCCAATCGCCTTTGCAAAGGAAGGCTTGGCAAAATTGAGACCGTAAATAAAGGGGCTGATGGGCTTGCGATTGAGCAAGACTTTGACGGTCAAGGAGATCGGGTTAGTTGTGGTGGCAGCCAGCGGGGATTGAACAGCAAAACCAGTCAACAGAAGGAACGAGCCAATTATGGAAACTACAATTAAACGCTTCATATCATTACGCTCCGCGGATTGAATAGTTAAAGCAAGCCATATCGTATCATATGGAATAAGCAGATGGGCACGCATATCAGAATTGTTAGATGTCTGAAAAGGATATGATCCCACACGGTCGAGCCGCCGGAAATGGCGGAGAAAACTCCATTCAGGTCAAAAATCGAGACAGAAGATTATTCTTCAGCCAATTGCTTTGAGCACTTTCAATGCCCGCAATGTGACCCACTTATTAGGCTCTTTCTTTCTGCCAAAATCAAGCCAGGTCTTTCCCGTGTAATCGAATTCAATCAGCCATTGACCCTGTTCATTTTGTTTTTCACGGATGATCTCAAAAGTGTTGGATAAGCGTTTGTCATTGCCATAGCCTAATGAGACAAAAGCTTCGGCCAATTGCAGCAAGTCGGTGATATAGAACACGGGAAAGCCAAACTTCCACCAATCGCGGCTTGGCTTGCCAGTCTTGTCTCTGGTTGGATATTTTGCCGTCGCAGGATCAATGCTAAAGAAAAAATCTACACCTTGTTGAATAGCTTTCTTAATTAACGGCGTTCGTTGCTTCGCTGACAATTTGCTAAACGCCAACATCACTTTGACTCCGCCCCACGCGCAGGGAAGGCTATTGTTCACGCCGCAAGCAAAGCTTGGGCCACACTTATAGGCGTAATAGCGGACAGTCGCATCTTTGTCTTCCATCGGTGCGATGCCGTCGCCCGTGACCGTGCGCGCCATCCATTCATAGGCTTTTTGCAAGCGGGGATCATCACAACCCATTTCCATCAAAGACCAACATAGATTTCCTTGCAGGCAATCTATCGTTCCCGAAGCCATACCGGAAGAAGCAGTGGTGAATTGACCGCCTTCCGCCACATGATCCAGTAGAATTTTGCAGGCTTGCTCAATGCGTTTATCTTCGCTGACTGACGCGCCGAGTTGGGCCAACAAAATGATGGACCAGGCTGTTGAACGATATTTCGGATTATATCCGGGACCCGGCTTGACCCAATATCCCTCTTTCTCCATATTGGACAAGATAACCGCAATCGGCCCGTCTTTGTGAGCGGCCTTGCGTGCAGATTTCATTTCACGATCTTCAGCAGGGAGTTCGAGCAAATCACGCAAAGCAAGATAGCGAACACCGGGATTCTCAGACTCCAATAACCACGGCAGACAGTCGCTTCGTAGTTGATCCTTCCAAGACATTTGTGCCTCCTTTCGTATCGCAATCAAATGTCCCCACATCTAGGAATAGTATAGCGCTTTGAATAAACCAAACAAGTGCCGCGCGGGAGTAAAGCTGAGGAAGGAGAGAAATACAAGAAAGTTCTATGTATTATTATCAGGGAGTGAGTCCAAGAAATTTCATAGCTATCACTGTTATTATTGCGCTTACTACTCCACCAACTATACCCCAGACTAGTGATGGAATATCATCTACTAAAGCTTTCCAAAGTTTAATAAGCGACCTGATTACAGCAGGTTTACGCATAAAACTCTCGTAGTCAATAACCTCTTGCCTTAAAATAAAAGTTGAGATTTGAGAAGCAAATGGTCCTCCACCCACCCCACGCTGAGAATATTCAATATAATTGTTCTTGCTCCAAAGTTCAAAAAATTCCATTGGCACTCGCATAATGGGCTCTCCTTCGTCTGTATGCTTTTCCCATGTTCGTACTTCATAATCCCATCCTGCTCGAATGGCAAAGACGAAATCACGCTTTTGTGTTTTTTGAAACTTGACTAACTCAAACAATGGTTTGCGTTGACCTTCTGTCAATTCAATCATTCTAGACTCCTAATTATGAGTTGGGACAAATTTATGCTATTCCTGCAGCCCTTCCCACTCCGCCAGCTTCTCATCCATTTCCGTTTGGATGCGATCGTATTCATTACTTCAATAACCCCGACATTCCCATAACCCTCCTTGACCATACATTCGATTGCTCAGCAATTCGTTTCCGCTTAACCGAGTCATTCCAGATCGTTTCCCATTGCAATTGCCAAAGGGCAAGCTGGATTTGCAATTCAACCAATTTCTCTGCAGTATTGATTTCTGCCTGAGCGGCTGTCCACTCAATAAACATCTTGCTTTCATCAATCAGACTTTCGACCGCATCTTTTCCCGCTTCATTCGCGGAGAAAGATTTGATACGGCTCAGGTTTGCAGCCAGCCCACCCAAACGAACAGGCAAATCATCGCGCATATAACGTTCTTGAATTTGAGTCCAGTCTTTCATACGCCGCCCAACCGTTTGATGACAATCTCGGTGACTTGTTGGCGAATCTTTATATCCAGAATTTCCATGGATGGATTTTCCTGTCGAGGGCGAATATTGATCAGCGATTCAAATGTTACTTGTTGAGCAGAAGGATTCCAATCCGCACCCCAAACATATTCCTGTTGACTTCCATCATCCAGCAAAACCGCTTCACAATCCGCGTGCATGGCTCCACCGCCAGCCAAAATACCGCGATCAATATCAACCGCCAGCTTAATATATGTTTGAAGCATTTGCAACATATCTTTGATTTGCTGAGGCGTGGTACGCTCACGGATAATATGAATCACTGCAACTCCTTTTGAACAATTATAGCAAATATCATCCTTGCAATCCTTCCCACTCCGCCAACTTCTCATCCATCTCTTTTTGGATGCGTTCATATTCCTTGCCAATTTTGATGACCTCGTTCGCATTCACCAGCGGACTCTCCAACTGCCCGCTGAGATTCGCCAACTGGTTTTCCAGCTCGGCGATGGTGTTTTCAAGCTCCTGCAACTGCGCAAGTTTTCGGCGTTCATCTTTTGTTTTTGTGTTTTGCGTTTGGCGTTTTGGAGGAGTCGAGATTCGGGATTCGGGAATCGTAACTGCCACTCGCGCGGCTTCCTTCTCGCGTTCCGCTTTCATCTGCGAATAGGTGCCACTGAAAACGGCCAAGACTTCCGAAGTCTTTGAGATATCGGAAGTCTGCCCGCCAACTTCCCAAATTTGCGTAGCAAGCGCATCCACCAGATAGCGGTCATGCGTGACAAGTAAAATGGTACCAGCATAATCATCCAACACCGCTTCCAAAACTTCCTGCGATGGAATATCGAGATGGTTGGTAGGCTCGTCAAGCAATAAAAGATTGGTATCCTGCAAGGCAAGCTTGGCCAAGGCGAGCCGCCCGCGCTCACCGCCCGAGAGCATGGACACTTTCTTATAGGCGTCCTCGCCGCCGAATAAGTATCTTCCGAGATAATCGCGGACCTGCCCCGGCAGCCAATGCGGAACCACCGAGTCAATCTCCTCGATCAAAGTTCGATTCGGATCAAGACCTTCGTGTGCCTGCGCAAAATAACCAACGTTGAGACTCGCCCCAAGGATCACCTCACCCGCCAGCGGTTCGATCTGACCGAGGATCGTCTTCAGGAAGGTGGTCTTGCCCGCGCCGTTCGGTCCGATCAGGGCGGCGCAATCTGTCCGGCGTAATTCAATATCCGGCGCCCGGAATAAAATTTTGCCAGGGTAGCCCACCTGCAGGTCGCGCGTGCGGATCACCAACTCGCCGGAACGTTTTTGTGAACCCAGTTTCAAATGCAAGCGCGGCAACGTCCGAACAGGGGAACGCAGGGCACGCACATGCTTCTCGGCTTCCTCAACACCAAATGGACTTGTGGTGGTTTCGACATCGAGCTGCGACCAGTTGGTGCTTAGCACCGCTTCCATGCCGACCTGCTCAATGGCCTGCACCACGCGTGTGAGACGGCGCAATTTACCTTTGGCCTGTTGAACGTTTTGCCCCGCAATATTTTTTTTGATGTATTCCATATCCTTCAAGAGTTTTTCGCGCTCGCTCTCGAAGACTTCCTGCCGGCGGTCGGCGCGTTCCTGCCGCTGGTGCAGATAGGCGGAATAATTCCCGTGATACAACTCGAACGCACCGGGATGCATTTCGAGGATCACATTGCAGGCTTTATCGAGAAAATAACGATCATGCGAAACGATGACCGCCGCGCCATCCCATTGGGCAAGATAACTCTCGAGCCATTCGACTGCGGCAATATCGAGATGATTCGTGGGCTCATCCAAAAGCAGCAAATCCGGATTTGATAAAAGCAAGCGCCCCAGATAAGCACGGGTGCGCTGTCCGCCGGAAAGGTGATCGAGCGAAAGCGTGTAATCGGATTCGTCGAAACCGAGGCCGCTCAACACCTGCTTGATGTGCGTGACGTAGGTGTACCCGCCGCGCCGCTCAAACTCCTCCTGAAGCTTTCCGTAGCGCTGCATGACGACTTCGACCTGCGCCGTGTCCGCCATTTGCGCTTCGAGCCGGTGTAATTCCTCCTGGCGCGTGAGCAAGTCCGAGAACACCTGCAGGCAGGCATCCCACAAGGTGCCGGTCATTTCGAAATCAGCCTCCTGCGGAAGATACCCGATGTGCGCCCCGCGGGCGCGATGCACCAAGCCGGATGAAGCTTCATCCGCGCCGACGATGATACGCAAAAGCGTGGTCTTGCCTATACCGTTGGGGCCAACCAGCGCGAGGCGCGAGCCTCTCGACACCGAGAAGCTGATATTGGTGAAAAGGTCAATCGCGCCGAAGGATTTTGTGAGTGAGGAGACAGTGATCAGTGACATAGAGATCGGTAATCAGTATTGAACGCCCCCGAATTATACTTCCTGCAATTCCGCCAAGATCAAGTTGATCATGTGCTTTTGCCGAAGCAAGGCACGAGCCGCTGAAGATCAACCCAGATTATTACTCACTCAACTTATTACATGATTGTCGTGAACTGACAGAAACATTATGACGGATGAGTTGCCTTAATACGATAAATATGGTCTTAAATATTTAATATTCTAAACTATGGTTGGAGATGCCAAAACGCCCTCCAGCATGCCGAATTGTTTCTGAGGAACGAGAAAGGAACAATTCAGTACTCAGCAACCAACTTTGAGCCTTCAGCGGCATGGATAACGGAAGCGCGAGAAAATGTTCCAGTTGTGAAGGAAGTATTGTCGCTCCGAGCCAGCATAACAGTACGCTCAATCATAGGGGTAATTATAAAACAAATGTGCTGATTTGGGGATCATAGGGCCAGGGGATTTGGTGAGGGATCAGACAACGATCATTGACATAGAGATCGGGAATTAGTTTTTAACGCTCCCGAATTATGCTTTCCCTTACTTCACAATCGCATAAATCAGGCTATCACGCGGCTCGCTGTTGATGTTTTGACGAATTGCATCTCGCCTCAGGATGCCCTCGCGCACCATACCCACCTTTTCCATCACCCGCGCCGAGGCCGGGTTTTCCACATCGCACGTCGCAAACACGCGATATACATCCGGCTGCTGTAACAGCCAGTTTGTCACCGCACGCGCGGCTTCCGCGACCAGCCCTTTCCCCCAATGGGGACGCGCCAGCACGTAACCGATTTCAACTTTGAAGCCGTCCGGATGCATGGCGATCATTCCGATGACAGAATTCAAATCTTTTAGAACAATGGCAAAGGAATATGCACTGCCCTCTTCCCATAACTTCAGCATGGTCTGCAGGATGTCATAGGTCTCTTCAATGTTTTTATGGGGAGTCCAGGTCATGTAGCGTGTGACTTCCAGATCCTGGGCATATGAGGTAAATATCTCAGGTGCATCATCCATGCGAGGCTTGCGAAGAATAAGGCGTTCGGTTTCAAATTTCTCGGGAGGCTTCATTTCTCCTCTTCGTCATTTGAGTCATGCAAATGTCCTGGCTGCTCTTTTCCCAATTCCAATGACCGTTGATATGCGGCCCAAACCGCGCGTGAAATCGCCGTGCGGAAACCAGCCTTTTCAAGATAATACAACGCTTCAGCGGATGTGCCTCCTGGCGAGGTGACTTGATTTCGCAACGCCGCCGGATGCTTCTCTGCTTGCTCATAGAATGAGGCCGACCCTTTAATGGTCTGCAAAACCAACAGCTCAGCAATCCGACGCGGGAATCCCATATGCACGCCCGCGTCGATCAATGCTTCAGCGAAGAGAAAAACATACGCGGGCCCCGTGCCGGATAAGGCGGTCGCCATATCGAGATAGCTTTCATCTTCGACAAAAACTTCCTCGCCCAACGCGCCCAGGATTTTCTTCGCCGTTTCGCGCTGTTCAGGCGATGTTTCAGGCGAGGCGGTCCAAACCGTGATGCCCTCGCCGATCTGCCCGGGCGTGTTCGGCATCGAGCGGATAATGGCCTTATGCTTCAATCCTGCGCCGATCTTTTTGATCGAGGCGCCCGCCACAATCGAAAGCACCAACACGTCCGCACGCAGGCTTTTGATGCCTTTCATCACATCACCCAACCTCTGGGGCTTGACCGAAAGCACCACCACATCCGCTTCATGCACTGCAGCGGCGTTATCCATGCTGGTTTGAATGCCATATTTCTCATGCAATTCCGCACCGCGTTCGGCGCGCAGCCCGGAAGCGACCAGGTTGCCAGGCTTGGCCAGTTTCTGGCGAAGCAATCCTGCGATCATTGCTTCAGCCATCACTCCCGATCCAACAAAAGCGACTTTTTTATTAAGCATCTCTGCCTCCGAGAACATTATAGCGTGAACTGTTGGAAAATCAATTGACGGGGGCATGAAAAGTTGGAAGGTTTAAAGGTTGGAGCGCTCCCCCATTGACTTAAATCAAGATGGCAGTAAATGGCTTTTGTGCCGTCTACTGCCATCTTAAATTTCTGGTACTAATTGAATTATATTTAGACCGAGAGACTACTTGCCAGCGCGGATTTTTGCCCCGCTCAAGGGATTGCCGAACAGGGGGGCAAAGATGCAAAAGTCAAACACGCCGGCAACCAGGGGCAGCAATCCAATGACCGCCACGATGATGCCGGTTGTGCCACCCAGGCCGAACCAACCCCACACGATCAAAACGAGTCCCACCACGATGCGGACGATACGACCTGCGGCCGAAGCCATGAAAGAAACGAACGGATTCATTATTTATCTCCTTTGATTTATCTTGTCCCCAGTATAGAAGATAGGCGCAGTTCTGTCAGTGACAAAGTCACATGGTTTCGGCTTTATCGCTGTTGAAGATTCGCCTGCAAATCAACATACTTCGTTGTGATATCAAACGCCGGCGGATTCTCAAGGTGCTTCTTTACTGCACATAATTCTGCGGAACGGATGAGCGAGTCGCGGTATTTTTCCGGAAACCCGGAAGGAACCTGAATTTCCAAATCAATTTTATCAACCATGCCAGTCAGTTGATTCCGATGGATGCGCTGGATAATGCGCATATCCTCCGTTGGAAGGCCTCGCTGTTTGCAAAAGCCGAGGACGTAAATTCCTGCGCAAGTCCCAATGGATGACAGAAATACATCAAACGGAGATGGGGCGCTTGCCAGCGGAGGCTGGTCGGTGGCCACCGTAAATTTGCCGAAATGTGCATCCACACGCGAATCACCGGGAAAGTCAATTAGTAATTCCATTTTTATTTTTGCTCCTGTATCGAATCTTTCCAGAGAATTTCAAAATAATATCTCACTCAACACCAGTTTAGAAGTTTGATCCAATATCGTCTGTGATAAAGTCACATAGCGTTCAGGGTTTGCAATTCCTCTTCATCCAAAATTTCAATCTCCCCACGTCCAACGCGAACAAATCCGCGTTTGGAAAAATCCTCCAATAAGCGACTGATGACTTCGCGCGAACTGCCCAATTCCGAGGCAATTTCATGATGAGTGATTTGCAGGGGGTTCTGGAGCCGCGAGCGGGTCAATAACAAAGAAGCGAGCCGCTCATCCATGCGGCGGAAGACAACTTCCTCCACAATTTCCATCACGCTGGATAAACGCTGTGAGAGCAGGTCAAAGACAAACTCGCGCCACAAATCATATTTCGCAACCCATTGACGGAATATAGCCGCCGGGATCATCACCGCCTCAGCATCCTTTTCAACGACGGCGATGGCAGGGAAGGTTTTTTGGCTCAAAATTGCGTTGGCGGTGAGAATACAACTCTCGCCGTTACCAAAACGATACAACGTGATTTCGCGCCCGGTTTCACCGATCTTGTAAACACGAACCACGCCAGAAATCAGCAGGGCAATGGCATCCACCTGATCGTTTTCCAAAAAAACATCATGACCCGCCGGAATTCTGGCTAGGAACGCAGCTTGTTGGAAATCACGGACAAGCTGGGGCCCGGCATGTTGAAGAAGGGGCAGGGCTTCAGAAACGCGTTGGAATTGTGCATGATCTATCATGGCTGTGCCTCGATTTTTGTTTCCTGAAAGAACCAAACTATTATACACAGACTTAGGGGAAATTCGTCCCAGGGCAAAGGCCAGCCGGTATCGAATCTGATCCCTCCAGAACTTCCGTACTAAAAAAGCAGATATGACATTCTTACATCAAGGATATGACACATTTCACTATTGTGATTTTGTTCACAGAGTTATTATAAGCGCATATTCGTTTATACGTATAAATTAGGAGCACACCATGGTATCAAAAGCACTGGTCCAGGAAATATCCCAACTCGAAGCCGATTTTTGCTCTGCCCTTTCAGATCCCACCCGACTTCTGATTTTATATTCGCTGGCCGAAGAACCTCACAATGTTACCGAACTGACCAATGAACTTGACGTTATTCAGCCGACGGTCTCCAGGCACCTGAAGGTACTGCGCGACCGCGGGCTGGTATACACCGTCCGCAACGGCTCAAGCATCACCTATCATTTGGGGGATAAACGATTGACCCAGGCGCTCGACCTGCTGCGGGCCGTGATGCGCGACCGCCTGACGCACCGGGCGAGCCTGGCAAAAGAAACCAAGGCGACGATAAACGCCTGAAGGAAGAGGTTCACCCCAATCTCTTATGAGGAGGTTTGCATGCAACGAAAGAAACTGTTTTTAATGCCTGTGGTTGCCGGCATGCTGATCGTGATCGTCAGCGGCATTGCACTGGCAGTGACTCAAGCGGCCCATGCGCAATGCGGGTCACAGACATCATCCTGCAAAAACTGCCATGAAGTGCAGGGGCAAAAGCCCGTGAACAACGATGGGACGGCCTGGCACACATCCCATGCGTTCGGCGATTTTTGCTATATCTGTCACGGCGGAAACCAGCAAGCGACGGATAAGACCGCGGCGCACACGGGGATGGTCCCGCCGCTTTCGGATATCAAGGCCTCCTGCCAGTCATGCCATCCCAACGACTTGCAAGCGCGAGCCAAGGTGTACGCGGATAAATTGGGCATCCAGATCGGCGCGGGCGCTCCACCCACCGCGGCGGGTTCAGGCAGTACAACTGCGACGGTCTCCCCCGCAGGGGCGGCCAGCAACACCGCGGCAACGGCCCAACCCGCCGCACCGGTCAACCAGGCCGACCTGGTCAATTATGTGCAGCGTTATAACGAGAACGCATTGGGCCAGTACCCCACCAATTGGGGCAACGTGATCTTATGGATCCTGATCGTGGGGATGGTTTTTGGCGGCGGTGCACTGGTCATCAGCCGGGAGGGCTTGATCCGGGTTTCCTTCAAGGACAACAAGCCGGTGGAAGGCGAGTATCCGGCGGATGTGGTAGACATGGTGCCGAGCATCGCAAAAATGAAACCCAATGCACGCAAGTCCCTGCGCCGCCTGTTGGAAAAACCGGATGCGGCGGCGGACGTGCTGACATCCATAGACAAGCTGACCGAAGATAAGTCATCGGATCAGAATTCATAAGGAAAATACCATGAACTGGATCATGAAAGAACTCCATAAGGAAACATGGTCGCCGTATGCGGCAGGCATCCTACTGGGCATCACCGGCGTTCTTGCCGTGCTGTTGTCCAACACCTTGTTGGGTGCTTCCGGCGCATTTGAGAACCTGGCCGGGATGATCGGGAAGGTCATTGCACCACAGGCCTTCGATAACACCTACTTCAAATTTGTAATGCCGCCCGGAATCACATGGGGCGTTATCCTGCTGGTGGGAGTATTCTTCGGTGGAATGATCGGCGCGGCGAGCAGCGGCACGTTGAAATGGGGCAAGAAGGATGCAACGAACAGCGACACACAATGGAAGCGCATCTTCGGCCCGCAAACCTGGAAGCGCTGGGTGCTGGGATTTCTGGGCGCCATTTTGCTGGAATATGCCGCAGGCATCGCCGGCGGGTGTACCAGCGGGCTGGCGATCTCGGGCGGAATGTTGCTCGTACCGGCCGCCTTCCTGTTCATTGCCGGGATGTTCGCCTCCGGCATCGTGACCGCCTTGATCGTTTATCGCAACCGCTACTAAACGTGGTAGGGCAAGCGCCTACCACATAGGAGAATTGAAATGAACTACGTGATTGCCCTGTTCCTCGGCGGGTTCTTCGGTTTCTCGTTGAACAAAGCCGGGTTGACCCAGTACAACAAAATCGTCAATCAATTCCGCCTCACCGATATGGCGGTATTGAAATTCATGATGACGGCCCTGGTGGTCGCCATGATCGGACTGTACGGCCTGCGCGGACTCGGCCTGGTGAAATTCCCAGCCGTGCCGATTACTTATATCGTGGGGAATATCATCGGCGGGCTGTTATTCGGGGTCGGCATGGCCCTGACAGGATACTGACCGGGTACCTGTGTCGCCGGGTCCGGCGAAGGAAAATTAGATTATCTTATCCCTGGTCTGCTTGGCTTCTTAACCGGTGCAACAATTTACGGATTGACCTACCAGCAGGTATTTCCGCAGATCTCGAAGCTGGCCAACTTTGGCGGAATCGTCATTCCGGATGCATGGAATATCAATCCTTATTTGACCGTGCTCGTTTTCTCCCTGATGGCCCTGCTGTTGTTCTACTTCATTGACCGCATGGAAATGCAGAGAAAAGAAAATTGATTGGTAATTGGTGATTAGTGATTAGAAATTAGTGATTAGTAATTAGAGCTCTTGCAGGATAAAGGTGAAAAGTGAGAAGTGAGAAGTAAAAGGCAAAAGGTTAACCGCGAAGGCGCGAAGCTAGTAATGAGACCTAACCCCCGCCCCCTTCCCTACAAGGGAAGGGGGGAAGGGCAGTGAGTAAGGATGCAATCAGTGGCTAGCAGAGATTTGCCTGTTCGAGTGGAGATTGCCACATTGAGAGAACACAGTGCTTCGTCAGGAAGAACGCCTTCCTCGCAATGACACTGACATTGCTTTGGTACGAGAATAAACGTTTGGACAGTTTCAAGCCATCGGAGAGAAATTCATGACGAATACGATTTCAAGGCGCGATTTTCTTAAGCTAGGCGGCGCGGCGTTCGGAGCGCTTGCCATCGGCCAGTTCATCCCACCGCTCGTGGCCCAAGCCGCACGGGAGGCAGGGTACCTCGACGCCAGCAACAGCGGCTACATCCCCAGCATGTGCGAGATGTGCGTATGGCGCTGCGGCCTGCTTGCCAAAGTCGAGAACGGGCGCGTGGTGAAACTGGAAGGCAATCCCGATCACCCGCACTCCAAAGGCAAATTATGTCCGCGCGGCCAGGCCGGTTTGATGAACACGTATGATCCCGACCGGGTGTTGAATCCACTGATCCGGGTTGGAAACCGCGGCGAAGGCCAGTTCCGCAAAGCATCGTGGGACGAGGCACTGGATATGGTCGCCAGGAACATGCTGGACATCAAGCAGAAATACGGCCCGGAGGCGATGGTCTTTTCATCCACGCACAACCTCTCGCAGCCGCTTTTTGAAAACCTGCTTAATGCATTCGGTTCGCCGAACTACGGTACACAGCGCAGTCTCTGCTTCAATGCGATGACGGTCGCGAACCTGATGACCTTTGGCACGGAAGAACCGGAGCGCGATTATAGCAACGTCAAATATATTATTTTGACGGGCAGGAATTTAGCAGAAGCCATCTCCAATTCCGAGACGGGCGATCTGATCCACGCCATTGATCGCGGCGTGAAAGTGGTTTATCTCGATCCGCGTTTTACGAAAACCGCCGCCAAAGCCACCGAATGGCTTCCCATCCGCCCCGGCACTGATCTGGCGTTTCATCTTGCGATGATCAACGTTATCATCGGCGAGAACCTGTACAACCAAAGCTTTGTGTCGCAATATACGGTCGGCTTCGATGAAGTTACCAGCACTGTGCAACAATATACACCGGAGTGGGCTTCAAAGATCACGGAAATCCCGGCGGATACGATCCGGCGCATCGCGCGTGAATTTGCGGCAGCCGCACCGAACGCGCTGGCTCACAACGGCTGGCGTACTTCAAACTTTGTCAACTCCTTCCAGACCGAACGCGCCATCACCATTCTCAATGCGATCGTTGGCAACTGGGGAACCACGCTGTTCCCGGCAGGAGGAGGTGAAGGCGTCGGTTTGGGTGCTCCCCCGCAACCAGCTTTTCCGCGCGTTTCGGCACTGCGCCTAGACGGTGTGCCGTGGAAATATCCGTTCGTGCCGCTTCAATACGGTGTGATCCAGCAATTGCGCGACTCCATCATGGACGAAAACCCATACGCGGCGCATGGTTGGTTCATCTCACGACAGAACCCGGTGATGTCCATTCCGGATCGCAAGAAGACTCTGGAAGCCTTTGCCAAGATGGATTTCATCGTCACGATAGATATCATCATGAACGATACAGCCTGGTTTTCGGATGTTGTTTTACCAGAAGCATCTTATCTTGAACGGTACGATCCGCTTTCGCTGGTCGGCACTCCACTCTCGACGGTTGGCAGCCGCGCCTTCCTGCGCCAACCCGTCATCGAGCCGCAAGGCGATGGCAAATCGGCGTTGTGGATTTTTAAACAACTTGGCGACCGCCTGGGCTTGAGTGATTTTTTCCAATATAAAGATGAGGAAGATTACCTCAGCCAGCAGTTAGCGCCATTAGGCTTTTCACTGGATACGGTTCGTAAACAGGGTTATGTGGATTTGCCTCACAGCAATCCCGACATCTATAAATGGACCACCTCCAGCGGAAAGATCGAGTTAAGCTCCGCCTCGCTCGACAAAGCCGGTTTCGATGGCGTTCCAAAATGGGAACAGCCGCCTGCGCCTCAATCCGGCCAGTTCTATTTGTTGACCGGCAAAGGTGCACGCCAGACCCAGTTTGGCACGCAGAACAATCAATTATTGCATAAGTATGAAGACGAACCCGGCTTGTGGATGAATCCCAAAGTTGCGGCATCACAGGGTTTGAACAACGGAGACATGGTCTCAGTTACGAGCGCTGTCGGTCAGATTTACGTCAAGTTGATCGTCACGCAAGCCATCCGCCCCGATTGTGTTTACATGCAGCCCGGCTTCGGTCACCTTTCGAAGGGCTTGACCACGGCTTACGGTCTAGGCTCGAGCGACTCAGATGTGCGCGTTACATACACCGATCCAATCAGCGGTGGGCAGGCACTCAGTCAAACATTTGTAACGGTAAAGAAGGCCTGAGCGAGGATTCATTATGACTGACATTCAGAATATCAAACATAAGGCTTTCCTGTTCGACGCCACGCGCTGTATTGATTGCCGCGCCTGTATGATCTCGTGCAGTGTGGAAAACAATATCCCGATGGATAAAACCCGCATCTGGGTGGCGGGTGTTGGGCTGATGGGTGAATATCCAAATCTTGGACATGCTTCAATGGTGTATCACTGCATGCACTGTGAGGAACCCGATTGTCTCTCTGCTTGCCCGGTGGGTGCGTACAGCAAACGAGAAGATGGCCCGGTGCTCTACAATAAAGATGTATGCATCGGCTGCCGCTATTGCATGAACGCCTGCCCGTTCGGTGTGCCTCACTTTGATTACGACAAGAACATCATCCAGGGCGCATTCATTGACAAATGCACGATGTGCCCGCAGCGGATTGACAACGGACTTGAACCAGCCTGCGTGGCCACCTGCCCCACCGAAGCACTGAAATTCGGTGAGCGCGCCGACCTGCTAACCGAAGCCCACGCGCGCATCGCGGCTCACCCCGATCGTTACGTCAATCATGTATATGGCGAGACCGAAAACGGAGGCACGTCCTACCTGATCCTCTCGCTCTCGCATGTTTCATTCGCCGAACTCGGATTACCCGTGCTTGGATCCACGCCCGTAAGAGACGTCAGCGAAGCCGTGATGGATCTCACCATTCCATTTGCCCTTACTTGGGGGGCAGTATTGACGGGTATTACAGTCGGCGTGCATCAGTTCAACAAGAGAAAAGAACAACTCGCGGAAGCAGAAGCGAAAGCAAAAACGGAGGAGACGAAATGAAAATGGAAATTAACATCAACCCGCGTCTCCGCTTTCATCTAAGCCCTCTAGTTTGGATTCTCTTAACCTTAATGGGAATAGCCATCGTGGTTGCAATGATCCGTTATATCTACGGCATCGGCGCAATCAGCAATTTGAGCTACTCCTATCCGTGGGGCTTCTGGATCAGTTTTGATCTGTTCACCGGCGTTGCCATCGGCAGCGGCGCATTCGTCATGGCCGCCATCGTTTATATCTTTGAGCTAAAAGAATTTCAACCTCTGCTTAGACCCTCTGTATTGACCGGTTTTCTTGGCTACATCATGGTCGTCATTGCCCTGCTCGTTGACCTCGGTCATCCCGAACGAATTTGGTACATGATGATCCACATGAACGGAACTTCGGTTCTACTGGAAATCGGCATCTGCGTGATGAGCTATCTCACCGTGCTGGCCATCGAATTTGCGCCGGTCATATTCGAAGGACTCAAGTGGCAAAAGTTTGCACACACCCTCCATAAATACATCATGCCATTTGTGATCCTGGGTGTTGTGCTTTCTACTTTGCACCAATCCTCGCTGGGTTCGCTATTGCTCATCCAGCCTGCGAAACTTTATCCGCTGTGGTGGACGCCGATCCTGCCGGTGTTGTTCTTCATTTCAGCGGTCTCCATCGGCCTGGCAATGATCATCTTTGAGTCGTCGGTCAGCGCCCGCTATTTCCATCGCGGCTTGGAGATCCATCTTTTGGAAAAACTGGCAAGGGCCATTCCGATTGCCCTAGCGATCTACCTGATCGTCCGCTTTACTCAATTGACCCTGGCTGGTGATCTGCAATATCTTTTCAATAGCGGGATGATGAGCATCCTGTTCTGGTCCGAGATCATCATCGGTTCAATCATCCCATTGGTCCTGTTTTCGTTCAAGCGGATTCGCCAAAGCTCTAACGGACTTTTGACCGGCGCAATCATTCTGTTGTTTGGAATGATCCTCGACCGCTTCGATGTGAGCTGGTTCGCTGTCCGGCATCCCGATCCGTTGACATACATTCCAAACCTGATGGCCTTCAATGCTCATTACATTCCATCCCTACCTGAACTTTCCATTTCGATTGGCATCTTCTCCGCAGGCATCTTAGCATTCGGGCTGGCTGCCAAATACCTGCCACTCTTTGAAGGCGAGGAAGGCCACCCTTCCAGTGCAGGGCATTGACCTAAAACCGCTTCGTAACTGGAGCGGTTTTTTAGCTTTGCGAATGTAGTTGAAAGTTATGGATTATCATTTACAGGTAAGTAAAATGCGGCCAAATTTCTTTCATCATCTCCATCCACCAACTATTCCTGCCAAGCAATCGCGTTGGCGATATACGCTCGGCGCGGGGGGCACGGCCATTTTCCTGATGCTCGTGCTGGGGGTAACGGGCATCCTCGAGATGTTCTATTACATCCCCACGCCGGAGCAAGCTGCACAATCCATACAGACGATCAGCTATCTTGTACCGTTCGGAGGACTGGTGCGCAACCTCCATTTTTGGGCGGCGCAACTGTTCCTGATCGTGACGGCGGTGCATCTGGTGCGCGTGGTCTTTACCGGTTCGTACGCGCCGGCGCGCCGCTTCAATTATTTGCTGGGGCTGGCCTTGTTCGTCTTTGCGATCCTGCTGGACTTTACGGGTTACATCCTGCGCTGGGATCAGGGGATACAATGGGCGTTGATCGTGGGTACGAATCTGATCAAGACTATCCCGCTGATCGGAAATCTGCTGTACATCATGCTGACAGGCGGGACACAACCGGGGCTGGCAACCTTGATCCGTTTCTATACCTGGCATATCTTCGGACTGGCGCTCGTTGCAATTATCCTGACGGTTTGGCACGCCTTCCGGGTGCGGCGCGATGGAGGGATCGCGGTGCCGCCGCCCCACCTGCGGACGGACAAGGAACGCATCACACGCTACGAGCTGGTGCGGCGCGAAGTTTTAGCCATGTTGTTCAGCGGCGCGGCGTTGATCCTATTGGCGGCGTTCGTACCGGCGCCAATCGCAGGACCGATCACGGATATTAACGCGATGTCCGGCGAGGCGCGCGCACCGTGGTTCTTCCTATGGGTGCAGCAGATGCTGAAATGGGGCGATCCGTTCGTGTGGGGGGTGCTGGTTCCATTAATTATATTGGTTGTGCTCGCACTGATTCCTTATATCCTTCCAAAGCCCACCAACCCTGAATTGGGAAAATGGTTTCCTCGTTCGAATCGATTCGCACAAATTGTATTAGCTATCATCGCTTTATTGATAATCGTTTTGACGATTTTCGGCAGTCTGCCTGCCTCTTAGAAATATGAAACGCTGGATCGCTTTAGGTTCCGCCATTCTTTTGATTGCCATCCTGGTAGCATGGTGGGTTAATTCACGACAGCCCAAGCCAGTTGTTCTCATCCCGACACTGACCGGCAAGCCGGAGTATTGCCTGACCTGCCACAGCGACGTGCCGCAGATCAGCCCGTCGCACCCGGTCAAGACGTTCGGGTGTGTGATCTGTCATGGCGGGGTGGCGCTGGCGTTGGATGCGAATTTGGCACACAGCACATTGCGCGGCGGAGCCAACCCATCCGATCTTTCCGTGGTGCAGGAATCCTGCGGTGGAAGCAATTGCCATTCGGGCGCGGCGGCGGATCATAACAATCACATCCAGCGCGTGATGACCAGTGTGCAATCCACCTATGCCGGCGCGATCACGAATATTCTGTATACTTTCGGTGCACAGTCGGATTTGACCGCGCATTACGGCATACGCGTGGTGAGAGACAGCCAGGTGACAACTTCGACCGGAGTGCGGTCGCTGGAGGCTTTTGATCCGGCCAAAGCGACAAACCCGGCCATCCAAAAATTTGCGGCCAATTGTTTGGTTTGCCACATCAATGCACAGCCGATGGCGGGCGCGCAATTCGCGAGGTTTACGGGATGCGCGGCGTGTCATACCCCGACTCAGACTCCCGTTAGCTCCTCCGAATATGGAGGCAATCAGAGGAAAAAACTCATCCACACACTCACCACCGCAATCCCATACACGCAATGCAACACGTGCCACAACAAGGGCAATTATGATCTGCGGACGATGACCTTTGTACAACGAAGCGACCAGCCCCTGCCGAACGATAGACTGCATAATTATTACCAGCCGATTGCGCAATTCACTCAATGCGAATATACCCTGGATTGCATTGATTGCCATACTCGTACGGAAGCGATGGGCGATGGAGACATCCATTCCAACGAAGCACAAATCCAGAACATTCGATGCAAGACCTGTCACGGGACACCGACGCAATTACCGCTGACGAAAAGGTTGACCGATCCAAACGACATTGCATTCCGCCAGGCGCTGCTGAATCCGGTTGTCAACCTGCAATTGGGCGATACAGTGCTGGTCACGGACCAGGGCGAACCGCTGTGGAATACGCGCATCCTCCCAGATGGAACATACCAATTGGTGGGAAAAGCAACCGATGAGGTTTTCACATTCAGGCCGGTGATGGGCAGCGGTTGTACCCAGAATGGGATTGATCAGTCCTCGGCGTATTGCCATACGTGCCATGCGGTGCTAAGGTAAGCATGTCTGATCTATCACGACGGGATTTTTTCAAGCTCATCACCACCGCCCTGCTGGCGGTCAGCGGCGCATTAGGGCTTGGGGCGCTGTTCCGCTTTTTGAATTATGAAACGGAGCCGCCCGTGAAGACAGAATTTGATATCGGGCCGGTTGATCAATATCCACCCGGAAGCCGCTCGCTGATCGCGGAGGTACCGGCGGTGCTGATCCACAGTCCAAGCGGATTCATGGCGTTGAGTTTGGTCTGCACTCATCTCGGCTGTACCGTCGAGCAAAAGGAGGACGGCTTCACCTGTCCCTGTCATGGGTCGCGTTATGATGCCAATGGAAATGTTTTGCGCGGCCCGGCTCAAAAACCTTTGCGCGCATTGCGCGTTGAAATCACGTCGGATCAGCATTTGATCCTGCACACGGATTAATTGAAGGAGTTTAGGATGTCCCTTTGCATCACTGATTTGCTTAAGCGATCTTCGACACGGCACGATCATCTTTGCCCACGACAGGTTTTGGGCGTCCGCATTGGGCTGGCGGGATTGGCGATTTTGGAATTAGAGTCGCCCATCAATAAAAGCACAGCGTTGATCATTATCGAAAGCGACGGCTGTTTTGCAGACGGCGTCGAAGTCGCAACGGGTGCAACAATTGGTCATCGGACGCTGCGCGTGAACGATTTCGGGAAGATGGCGGCAACCTTTGCGGACGTGAGGACTGGGCGCGCCATCCGCATTTCGCCGGGGCTGGATGTGCGGGAACGGGCATGGCTCTACGCGCCGGGTGAGCCGCGTCATTATTTTGCGCAACTGCTGGGTTACCAGGTGATGCCGGAGGCGGAACTGCTGAGATTTCAGGAAGTGACGCTACATCCCACGCTGGAGGAGTTGATCAGCCAACCCCTGGCGCGCGTCCGATGCGACCACTGCGGGGAGGAAATCTTCAATGAAAGGGAAGTGATCGTAAATGGGACGATCTTATGCAGGACATGTACACAGGACGGTTATTATTTTATCCAGCCCGCACACGAAGAGGTGTGCGCAAGCGTGGAGGAGCCGGTCAAGTAGAAGAGAAAATCAAACCACAGATTACGCAGATTGCGCAGATTTTTTCCGGCACTCCGAGAGTACAATGCAGTCAGATCAATCAGAATAAGGTTCAAGACCAAAGGAGATCAAGATGAGCCAGCTTCCCAAACCGTACCAGCAGTTCCGCCAGGAGCATCCGGATGTGTATAAGGCATACGAAAACCTTGGGGAAATTACCGCTGAATCAGGGCCCTTGGATATCAAGACGCGCGAGTTGATCAAGCTGGGGATGGCGGCGGCAACAAAATCCGAAAGCGCGGTGCAATCGCATACGCATCGTGCCCTGGAGGCGGGAGCAACGGCGGCAGAAATCGAACATGCGCTGATGCTGGGCATCAACGTTTACGGTTTTTCAACCATGATGACCGCACTGTCTTGGGCCAAGCAGGCGATTGGGAATCATTCGAAATAAGCGAACACTAGAAACCTAAATGCACCTGCCGAACAGCCCTAACGCGGGCGGATAGGTGCACACCGAATATGATAGATCAACTATTTGAGGTGTTAAATGTTTACCATACCACGAGTCAATGTGATTCAAAGCAGCGAAGGCTTTTCAGTGGAACTTCTTGGTCGTACAGGTCTTCTATACGTTGAGGGAGAGAAAAGTATTCATATTAGCTCTGAGATGCTGGCTAGTTATAATCTGGCGTTCGCACTCTATACAAGTTCTATCAAGGCATGGGACCCCCCTAATGACAATGAAGCAATTAGTGATATTAAACGGAACGAGATAGTTGAGAACATACGCCGCGCTTATCGTTTTCAAGGTTTTGAGATCGAGGTCTACTAACTTTTCTTGATGCAAGACTTTATGAATCGTACATATTGAAGAGGAGGTTCGCACCTTACCGGCCGTTATATTACGCCACCGCCATTTCTTTTTCTGCCAATCGCGAAAGTCCTTCGCGGAGTGTTCTCACAATCTCGGATTGAGCCGGGGTGAGTGTGCCACGATGCAAGGCATCCACCACACGGTTATAATCACTTCAATGCTACAACCTGTCAATCCGTGTCGAGTTTTGGTGAAAGGCGCCATTCTATTCCTAGCGGCGGAGTTTATATTCTTCGCCATACATCCCAACCTCAGCCAGTTAAACATCTATATCACGCCTACCATGAAGCGACAACGCTTTCCATACAACACCATCGCACCAGAAGATATCGCACTGGACGCTGGCGACCTTGGCGCAATGTTCGCATCCCACATTGTATCCGAGCCGAAAGCACCCAATGAATATCGTGTGTTCGTTCTTGGCGATTCGGCAATATGGGGCGCCGAGTTACCGGTCAATCAGACTCTAACCGCACAGCTGAATCAACTAAGACTGTCCTGCGGGAATAGGAACGTGCAATTTTACAACTTGAGCTATCCGAATCCGTCTGCAACTAAAGACTTGATGATCCTCGATGAAGCCATGCGTTATCAACCCGACAGTATTATCTGGCCATTGACTCTTTATACAGTTATGCCCCAGGTACGCACCAACCACTGGGTGATCGAATTGAATCCCGACGAACTATATAAATTAAATAGCCGCTTTCATTTTCTTCCAAAGAATTATCCACCCGACATTCCTTGGAATGAATTCAAGTCCCAGCAGGTCGCTTTGTTCCGTATTCTGCGATATCAACTTTTTGCCGCGGTGACAACGGCTGTCGGTGCGGATCAAATAATGATCCACGACCCGTCAAAAGTCACACAACCAGCACTGACACGCAATCTCAAATTCGAGGATATGACCCCGCCAACCATCGGGCCCAAACCGTTGTCGCTGGATGAAATCGGCTTTGGATATCAGGTCGCCAACGGAGTGCCCTTGCTGATAATCAACGAGCCAATGTTGATTGAAAAGAGTGTTCCCAATAGCGACATGCAATATAACGCTGATTACCCGCGTTGGATATACGATCAATATCGGCAACAACTTGGCTATGCCGCCGCCAAAAACAACTGGAACTATCTCGACCTATGGAATATTTTTCCGCCGGGTTATTTCTCCAATACGTCTTTGCATCTAACGCCGGAGGGAGAAATTCAACTGGCAAGAGTTATTGCCCCTTATATCAGCAAGAATTGTCCGTGAAAGGATTATTTGCATAATCGGTGAACCTTGAGTCGCCTTTCCTTTGCGGGTGCAACCGCCGTACCACGTTGTAGAAACTATTGATTTTGTAGACCAATTTATCCCTGAATATAGAACTATATACGCTGTTTACCACCTTTTAGCCCACATTCCGCACCTCAACTTGGGACCAAGTAACAATTTTGGACTTGCTTGCCGAGGAGGCGAATGATGAGCAGGTGGTCGGAGTTCAAGTTGAGGATCTTCTGCGAAACTACTTGCTCC
>Ga0182027_10001361_pt1 | contig 41046 bp, 37 predicted proteins | sample 712E1DmetaG_FD_121300 | JGI IMG/M metagenome (GOLD analysis project Ga0182027, IMG submission 121300) | Permafrost microbial communities from Stordalen Mire, Sweden - 712E1D metaG (Illumina Assembly) | ecosystem: Environmental > Terrestrial > Soil > Wetlands > Permafrost | place: Sweden...
CTGCTTGTCGGAAATGACCGCGCCTTCGTCCTGCCACTTCTTAAAGGCGTTAAACGTCTTTTCCGTTATGACCTTCTTCATCGTCAACTCGTTGAACGTGTTGCACCCATAGTAGCTGGAAACGATAGGGAAGGCGTCGCGCTTGCAAAGCGAAATGCCGCAAATGTCTTGAGTAACTTCGGGGCGAATGCTCATAAAAACTCCTTTTGCATTTAATATTTGGTGGACATGAATGAAGTAAAATAGAAAAAACCGAGTGCGGAATGCACGAAATAAATCGATAAAATTGTAGGGGCGCGGTAACCGCCCCTACACGAATAATTAGTCTCCGATAAACCGGGTAGCCCAGCTTCTTACGGTTTTTCCGTTGAGTACATGAAAAGTTCTGAGCTTTCTCAGTGTTTCGGAGCTAAATGAAGATATCGGGACCCAAACTAAATGTTTTTTCAAATTACGAGCGATTCTATTCATTCTTAAACTTGGCTTTGTTTTCGATACATAGGCCACTCGTCTTTCCCGGCTAAACAAAAGCGCCCCGCACGTCAGACGTTCGGCAAGTCCTTTTAGCTCTATGTCGATGTACATTTCAAAAATATTGGGAATGGAGCGCGGTGGGAACAAAAGGCTCAGGCCGCCGTAGGTTGAACGCGCAACGCCGGGGCCGATCATGTTTTCAAACGGATCGGTCGAGAAAAAAGTAAGCGTTGATTCCTGCTCGTGTTCGGCGAACCACGTTGCCCGGTGCGGGTAAAGCTCGTCGTGGTTCGCGTCGAAAACAATGACCACGGTGTCGATAGCGCCGCCGGAGGGCGGAATTTGCTTGACATAGAGGTCGCCGGTATACCATTTGCTCAAGGTCTCGCGAACATCCAGTCCATCGAGCATCGAAACCGTGAATTTTTCGGAAACCGTAAGGTCTTCACGTAAAAGAGTCAGCGCCTTATTGCGGACATGGTCGTTGAATTTTTCAATGCGCTCGTCTTCGGGAACATGCGAGCACATGCCGGTAGGGTCCCAATGGTATCGGTATTTGAGTTTTTGCAATTCCGAAGGATCGGGTTTGATGGAAAGCCGCTGCCAGTAAAAAGCAAAATCGCGCAACAGGTTGATTGCCGGGTGCGCCAAGGAGTTGCCGGGTAAAAGTATTCTATCGATTCCAATTGAAAGAAAAGGCCGGTCATGCTCAACCTGAAAATAGGGGTAATAGCGGGCGCATTTAAGCATATGCAAAGCGAAGGAGTTGCCGCCTACGCCCTTCGCTGCGATTACAATGTCAAAAAGGGTAGGGATGAACCGGTCGTCCAAAACCGTTAGGTTGCGCAGGAATATAAGCGCCCGTTGCAGGCGTCCTGGAGATAGTTCAACGGCCTGATTTCGATTGTCGTGATACTGGTCGCGCGTTTCCCTGAAAAGGTCCTTGATAAGCCCCACAATGTCGATTTTCTCGGCGAAAGGGTCTTGCCGTTCTTGTTCGAATTTGCCGGTGACAAAGGGAAGTTCGCCCAAAGCGAAATACAAGTGGTCGGGGTCGATGAGCTCCGTTGTCATATGGTAGGAAGGCGAGGCAGGAAGCGTTAAATTGTGGGTTTCTTCCTTGTTGAAATGGTGCGCAGTCCTCGCAAAGTTTCTCATGGCGACAAGCGCGAGAATGTTTTTGTGGTCTTGGCGAAGCCGGTGGAGGTTGTACGCAAGGAACCGGCCGCACTGGTCTTGCGGGCTTTGGTTCGGAAAATTACCGATAGCGCGAAGGCAAAGCGATACATAAGCGTCGAACCCGAGCTTAGTTATGGCATATTCGTCTGGAAGAACGAGCAGCGGGTCGGGAGCGGCCAAAACAGGGTTGCCGATGCAATAAAACGGCAGATGATTTTGCCTGCTCTGGCGCACGGCCTCGATTGATGCGTCGCATGGGTCGATCGAAACATAAAAAAGAGGGCCGGTTTCGCCTTTTGCGACAACTGCCGATATATACGGCAGCACATCCACCGCTTGGGCAAGGTAGGACTCAAAAGCCATAGGCAGGTCGATTGCAATACAGGAATATTTGTTTTTAAGGCAGAGTTCCCGAACATATTCGGCAAAGGCGACTTTGCCGTGCAGAATCGGAATGAGCGTTATGGAAGATCCATCTATTGAACTTAAGTTCACGGCCCCTAATTCCCGTGCAAGTCGGGGTTGAGTGGATCATCGTCGGGGAAAAAGTAATCGCCAAGATTCATATCAGGCAGATGCTGCCCCGAAAGCCGCCTTTTTTCAGCCAAAGATTCGAGATCAAGGGCTTCCTCGCCAAGGATTTGGACAATCGCGGTTTCGAGCAATTCCCCGATGTCGGCCATGGGGTCCAGGTCCTTGCGCTTAAGCGCGTAGCGCACTGCATTGATCCCGTCTCGGATGGAATAGGGCAGATCGAGGCCATGGGCCTTTTGCAAAAAATCAACGCATATGGATAAAACGTCTTCGGCGCAAAAGGGTAAACTATACGACAGAATTCGCATTTCGTCGTCACGATCGGGAAAGCCTATTTCTATACCGGGTTGCAAACGAGACATGATGTAGTCGGGGATTTCGAAGGTCGAGGAATCATCGTTCATGGTGACCACGGTTTTGAAATCCTTATGGGCCTTAATGGTTATGCCTGCGATGATTGATTCGGCAATGCGCCGGTTGTCGAAAATTCCGGCCAAAGACGCCCATGATTTTTCCGACATGCGATTGCCTTCGTCCAGAATGGCAATGCCGCCGGTTGTGGCAGCAGTCAATAGCGGACTAGCGTGGTAGGAAATTTTTCCCTTGTCGGACAATACCGGTGTTACCAGCAAATCCTCCGGTCTGGTGTCGGACGTGCATTGCATAATGAAAACGTGTTGGCCGCGCATTTTTGCCGCGCACATTGCAAGCGTCGTTTTGCCGATCCCGGGAACCCCGATGATCCGGGGCGTCAGCGGCAGGTCCGCTTCATCGACGGTATGCCAACACGCTAAAAGCTGGCGAAGAGGCTCTTCCTGGCCGATCCACTCGGTTTCAACCTCAACCGGGTTGGAAAGGACCAATTCGACGTTATCGATGATTTTAGTCGGCATGGGGCTCCAAAGTATTTGATTGGCGAATTTGGTGATTTCCTTGCGATTTTCGCACAGGTCGTTTTATTCCGTTGCTATAAAATACTATATTACCGGAACAATGCCATTAAGGTAAATGGTGATCGTTCAGCTATTCATTTTCGCGGCAGTCTTTGATGCAATGAAGTATCTTCAATATTTACACAAACTTGCATAAAGGCGGATAAAACGCCCTATCAGAATTTATCTTTGCCGGAAGCCCTGCGGGATAAATGAAGATATAGTGCCTTAATAGCAAAAATCATAAATATTTTCAAAATTGGTAGGTAATTTGATGAATAATATCCAACCCAAAAAAATACTTGTCGTTAAGCTCCAAGCCTTGGGTGATATTTTAATGGTTACTCCTGCAATAAGATTGTTGAAGGAAAATCATCCTCAATACACAATCGATCATTTGGTTTTTAATCGGTATAAAATTGTCACAAAAAACAATAAGTGTTTCAATCGGATCATAGGTATTGATGAGAAAAAGTGCACTATAGGAGGTTTGTATTATTTGTTAAGAGTATATTTGTCAATTCGTTCGGAACAATATTATTATATAATAAATTTTCATCCAAACCGCACGATACGATTAATTTGCGGTTTATTAGGGGCGAAAAAAGTATTTCACACAAATATAAAAATCAAAAAAAAACGTAAATATCACGCTGTTACGTTTCAAGATGTAATAATCCAAAACTTTAAGGGAACCGAAAATGGATTAATTCATCCTAAAATGGATTTTATGATCAATTTTAGAAATGTAAATCAGATGAACTTTTCATCCTTGCAAAACTACCTTTGCATTCATGCGGGCGGCGGCAATAATATAGGAGAATCTACGCGCATCAAACATTGGCCTATTGAAAAGTATATACAATTGATAGCGATCATTAGTCGAGAATTTCCCATTCATATTTTGCTTACAGGAAACAGCGAAGACCATGAAATTATGGGAACTATTATAAAACAAAATGACAAGGCCATTAATTTATGCGGGAAAACAAATCTTGATGAACTGGCTTTTATTTTCTCAAAAAGCCGCGTCAATATTTCAGGGGATACGGGCGCCATGCATCTTGCTGCAACTACAAATGCTCCTTTAATCGCTCTTTTCGGCCCAACGGATCCTGTTCAATTATTGCCGCATGGACCAGCGATAACTTTAATAAAAACACCCCTGAATTGCGCACCATGCTATTTTGGTCGTTTTAAAGGATGCAGAACAGGGCTTGAAAATTGCATGCAAGCGATTACCGTGGATTCCGTTTTTGAGTGCGTGAAGAAATTATTGTTTCCCAATTTATTACCTTAAAGAAGTCTTCAATAATTATCCCAATTAAGATTTTTATTCCGAAACGCTGAAGATAAAACATTGGCAATGAAACTCAAAATTGCAATCGATTGCCGTCACGTTCAATACTATAGTGAAGGTATTACCCGTTCAACCATCAATTTGATTTCCCTGCTTCGCAATGAATTTGAATTTCATGCCCTTCTCAGCGATAAAAGAATTTCCGTTCCGGAATTGGAACGATATTCCAACGTTACCCGTCATTACCTTGGCCCCGCGTCCTCGAAGCTGGATTGGCTCTGGGAAAACTATTCCTTGGTAAAGCTGCTCAACATTCTGAAGCCTGATATCTATCATGCGCCCTGTACAATGGGGTTGCCGCTTAAAAAGATACCCGGTATAAAATACGTGGTTACGATACACGACTTAATTTTAAAATATTTCCCATCGTCGTATCCTCTTCTTGGTCGACTTAAATGGCACATAGGAATTCGAGTTGATTTTTGGCGAGCGGATAAGATTATTACGGTTTCACGGTATACAAAAGATATGCTTTGCAAACAATATAATGTATTGCCGGAGAATATATATGTCGTCCCTCATTCAATTGCGCCGGTATTTTCCGATAGGCGAAAAGAAAAAGACGCAATCGAACGAATTAAAATGCGCTTTGGGATAACATCCGATTATATAATGTATCATGGGGGATTTCGGCCCTATAAAAATGTATCGAAAGTTATTGAATCATATAATGCGTATCGTAGGTCGGGAGGACTTTTAAAATTGTGTTTGGCGGGAAAACGCAATTCCATGTTCGCCCATTTTATTCAACCCGTTATTGATCGTTCGCCGTTTAAACATGAAATCCATTCCATCGGATATGTGCCTGATGAAGAATTATCATATTTGTTAAGCGGCGCTAAATGTTTTCTTTATTTGTCAAAAATGGAAGGATTCGGCTATGCGCCCCTTGAAGCGATGGCTTGTGGCGTTCCAGTTATCTGCTCGAGAAATACTTCATTGATTGAGAATTTAAGCGATAATACTTATTGGGTTGAAGATAATGAATCAACGGAAGAAATTGCAAATAAAATAATTAAAATATCCAACGATAGCGGGTTGTCGGATCATTTAATTAATAAAGGACTTCGCATAGCCGCAGAATTTAGTGATAGGCGATTTCGGTTGGGAATGAAAAATGTCTATATCCATGTTGCAAATATGCCGCCATAAAAGATTTAAAAATGAATTTGGAGAGAAGAATAAAAAACGAAATTGTGAACATGTTTTGACGGATTAATAAACTCATAGTGGAATTAATTTCTTTTTTTGAAACATAATATACTCAATTTTATAGTTTTGAAATCTGGTTACATAAAGTTTTCTTATTGATGAGTATCGCCAGATTCCCAGTATGCCGTGAATTCTTGCTTTGAAATAGTTTAAACGGCCGTTTTTTTTCAGGAAATGTAAGCCGATGGATATCATTTCTTGAAAAATAATCCAATGCAGATGACTAAAAATTGAAGGCCAGGGAAAATATTTATAAATAAACCAGATTCTATTTCTTTCAAAAAAATAGTGGGCGATTTTACCTCTTTTTTTAAAACTTGCGCTATCTTTATGGTATACTACAGATTGCGGCACATATAAACATTTCCATCCATTTAAAAACGCCCGCATGCATAAATCTGATTCGTCAAGGTATGCAAAAAATTTGCTGTCAAATCCTTCCAATTGATTGAACATTGTTTTACGATAAATAGCCGAACCGCCGTTCGGAGCTATTACGTAACCGGGAGAACCGAAAGGTGAATGAAGATTAAAGGTTTTTTTATATCCTAATCTTCTAAAAATCAATTCGGGGGCGGGATAATGAAAAAGACTGTCAATCATGTCCTTATTATAATAGTTCATTTGACGACAACTAATCGATCCGATTTGAGGATCATTTTCAAGATATTCGATCGGCTTATCAAGCCAATTGGGATCCACGACAACGTCATTATTGAGCGTCACCACATATTTGCCATGAGCAATTCCGATTCCACGATTGTTCCCTTCGGCATAGCCTAAATTTTCTTTGTTTTCAAGGATAATAACGGCCGGAAATTGAGATTTTACAAATTCGATTGAATCGTCGGTTGAACCGTTATCGGCTAAAATAATTTCCAAGGGAGAATAAAGGGATTTTATTACGGAATCAATGCATTCTTGAAGATGCTCCTTGCCGTTCCAATTTAGAATCACGATCGAAACCAGCGGATTATGGTTTTTTTTATTCATTATGAACATCCCGTACGCACGATTCCCATGAGAACCGCTTTAATTTTTCCCAAAGTGCGCGCTATATAATCGATATCGTTTGGATCGAAAAAAAACGCTGCGCCTATCCCCGATTTGCGGCAAGCGCGATGTATTGGAATAACAAATGGGGCAACCTTGAAACAGGACTTTCAATATCGGCAAGCCAAAACCTTCATCAAAAGAGAGCAGCACAACACGGATGGTTCCGCCAAATAAATATAGGCGGTTTTTTATGTAAAAGCAAGAAATATCAAAGATCGATAAATCTTGTCTCTTGCATAACCGCGACCGCAATTTTATACTATGGATATTGGGCTGAAAATCGGATTCGCCGCAGCGCCAACCCACAAAAGGCAACTTATGAAAATCCAAGACGGATTAATATATAGCATTGTTGATTTACCGCCGAATATTTCCCTTGATGCCGTTGATGGAATCGTGAATGATTTTAAAGAAACGTTTTTATCCAGCCATCCGAATGCAAAAGTCCTCATTCGGATGAAAGCCCTTACCCAACTGCATAAGGCTGAAATAGAGCTCATTGAGCAATTGCAATCGGCAATTGAGAACATTGTAGGGGAATTGGTGATCGCCGAAGTCAGCGACGCCGTTGAAAATGCCTTGAAACATTTGGGATTGCAGAACAAAATACTCATTTTTAAAACGATGATGGATTTTGAAAAATCCACCGGCATAGAGATAATCGACGTCGAGGACTTTGGTCCCGATTCTAACGTTGCGTTTCAAAGTCCGCCGGAAAGCGATTTTCTTCCACACCACGTCATGATAATTGAATCGGCCCTGACGTCCAGAAACAATTGTCGGACATTTCTTAAAAACCTTCTCATCAAAAAAATATCGGAAGCCAAGGATTGTAACGAAGCTCTACGGATTCTACGCTCCGGAACGGAAAAATTAGATGTTATTTTACTGAATATCGCCCAAGCTGAATCGCAAGGGGTCGCGTTTATTAAAAGCCTTCGTTCCTTCGCAATGGCCGCGGACGCCCGGTGTTTTCTGCTCATGGCCGACCGTGCGCCTGAACAGCTTGTTAAAGATGCGCTGATTGCCGGGGCAACGGGCAAAATCAGCAGCTATGGTTCCGAAAAAGAATTTAAAGAATTGTTTTCAAAACCGTCTTAAACGAAGAACGCGTCCCGAAGCCGCACTTACTCTTCCTTAAATAGATCAGCGCGTTCCCGGTCTTCCCACAACAATTTTGCTTTGTCGTTCCACTTGTCAATTATTATAAGGTTAAGTTTCGGATTGTCCTTCATTTCATTCGCCCGTTCGTTATGAAGGTTGTTGAAAACGCCGAGAAAGGAATTCGCTTTTTTAGGGTCGTCCAACTTGAGATTAAGCGCGACAATCGAGTAAATCACCTGCATTTCAATTTCTTCCGAAGGGCAATTCGAGGTCCTAAACGCCTCTTCATAATATCCCAGGGCTTCGCGAAGCAGTTCACGATTGTCGTTTCCGGAGTCTTTGGAGATTTTGGCGATTCGAAGGGAATATGCTCCGAGCTTATAAAGCGCGTAGGGTTGTTCGTAAAAGGCCTCGACATGGGCCCGCGCCATTGCAAGCTTGTAGGTCGCGATGGCCGAATCCGCGGTGCGCGGCCGTTTGAAATATCCTTCAGGATCAATTACCGATTTAAGAATGGCTTTTCGTTCGCCTATTTTTTCCTGGAGCGTCATGATGACATTCGCGGGCATTTGCGATTTATCATCTCCGTCGGCGCGCGCCCAATCCTTTTTGTCAGGAGATGCGAACAAACATCGAGGACAAACGGTCACGGCGAGAAACGAATAGTCGACGGTGCGGTAGCCTGACGCCCCTTCATAACAGGGGACTAAAAATTTATTTTTAATGATTTGTTGGCTTTTGGCGCGCAACTCATAACAACTAAGGTCCGTTCGTCCGCATACCGGGCAGGTCACTTTAATCTCGAAAATCGGATCGTTACCCGATCCGGCGTCACCGGTAAAAAGCGATTTGGTCCTTGCTTCTTTAATGGTTTTAATGTGCTTGATATCGATCGTGGGGCCGAATTGCCTGATGTAGTCATTTACTAAATTAGAATCGTTCAGGAGCGTCTGTAACCGTCGTTTTACTTCGCCGACATCGATTGCCATGGGGGTTTCCTTGCTAAAAAATGCGCATGATTCATTATCACATTGTTTGTGCAAAGAGTCAACAGGAAATTAGTCGCCGACGGTTAGAAAGCCACGGCCGAACAGGTTTTTGTCGGGACGGGGAGAGCGGACCCAAGTCAAAAAGCGTACAGGTCCGACGCTTTGATAAGCTCCATTTTATGTTCGGAAAGGACCGTTATGATCGCCTGAAGGTCATCGCCGCGAATGATCGTAAGCGCCTTTTCATTCACGGCAAAGGCGTACATATACTCCACGCTTATTTTCGCGTCCGACAAAAGGCGAAGCATGCGCGCGAGCGCCCCGGGGCGGTTGGGCATGGATACGCAGATAACGTCGGTAAGACGCACCGAAAAACCGTCGCCCCTCAGGGCGATAACGGCCTTTTCAGGGTCAGAAACGATGCACCTTAAAATACCGTATTCGGAAGTTTCTGCAACGCTGAGGGCCGTGATATTGATGTCGTTTCTTTCAAGCGTCCCGGTAAGCTCGGTAAGCCTGCCCGACTTGTTTTCAAGAAAAACCGACAATTGCTTGATGATCATGGAGACGTCCTTTAGGCTATAATTTTCTGTTATCAATGACTCGTTTCGCCTTACCTTCGCTTCGCTCGATGGTCTTCGGTTCCACGAGTTTGACCTTGATCGCCACGCCGAGAGCGCTTTCAACGCTTCGCCGAAGTTTTTCCGAAAGTTCCTCGAGTTTTTTGATTTCGTCGGAGAAAAACTGGTCCTCGACTTCCACCATGAGCGTAAGAGTGTCGAGGTTGTGCTCGCGTTCAACGATGAGCCGGTAATGCGGTTTCGTTTCGCTCATTTCCAGGAGAACGCTTTCGATTTGCGACGGAAACACGTTGACGCCGCGAATGATGAGCATGTCGTCGGTACGTCCCATGCATTTTTCCATTCGTGTCAACGTGCGACCGCATTCGCAGGGGTTGTATATGAGCCGGGTCAAATCGCGCGTTCGATAGCGGACCAGCGGCATGCCCTCCTTAGTTATGGTCGTAAAAACCAGCTCGCCCGTGTCGCCCGGCTCCGCGGGTTCCAGCGTGTCGGGATTAATGATCTCGGGGATGAAATGGTCTTCATTGACGTGCATTCCGCATTGGTAAAGACATTCGCATGCCACGCCCGGACCTATGATTTCACTAAGCCCGTAGATATCGATGGCTTTTACGCCAAGGCTTTTCTCAATGGCCTCGCGCATGTTTTCCGACCAGGGTTCGGCCCCAAAAATGCCGACGCGGATTTTGAGGTTTTCTCGTTTAACGCCGAATTCCGTGATTGCTTCGGCAAGATGCAGCGCATAGGAGGGTGTGCATGCCAATGCGGTGGACCCGAAATCTTCCATGAGCTGGAGTTGTCGTTTGGTGTTCCCAGCGGAAATGGGGATGACCGCGGCGCCCATTTTTTCAGCGCCGTAATGAAGACCTAATCCGCCGGTAAAAAGGCCATATCCGTAAGCGACTTGAATAATATCATCCTGGCCGACGCCGGCCCCGGCAAGCGCCCTCGCTACTACTTCGGACCAAATTGAAAGGTCTTTTCGCGTATAACCGACAACCGTCGGCTTGCCGGTTGTGCCCGATGACGCGTGCAACCGAATTATTTGGTCAAGCGGCACGGCAAACGTGCCAAACGGATAATTATCGCGTAAATCTGTTTTTAAAGTGAACGGTAACCGCTTCAAATCTTTGGTTGAAGCAATGTCGTCGGGCGTGAGATGAACTCGTTGCATTTTATCGCGGTAAAAGGGGACATTATGGTAGACCCGTTCAAGCATATCACGCAATTTTTCGGACTGGAACCGGTCCATATCGCTTCGATCCATGCATTCAATGGTTTTGTTCCAAATCATGGCGCTACTCCTCCACAAAGAAATTAAATCCAAGATTAAATGCGCTGCAATTGTCGTGAACCGAGTTCTCCGGCGAGACCGTTTTTAGCGCCTGAAGCCATTGGTCGCGGCGAAATTCGCTACGTTTTGCTAGACATCCGAGCATGACCGAATTAGTTGCGCGAAGGCTCCCCGCTTCTTTCGCGAGCGCCGGGGCGTCGACAGGAACAACGGTTATGGGCAGCTTTTGCAAGCTTTCGACGATATCGGGCGGATAGTCGACGTCCGCCATAAGGACCGGCATGGGAATGATTTTATAGGTATTGATGATCATGATGCCGCCGGGTTTTAAATACGGGGCGGCGCGGGCGCCTTCCAGAAGTTCGAAGGCAAGCACCACGTCAGCGCACCCTTCTTCAACGATCGGGGAGGCGATGGCCGCCGCGTAGCGAACATGCGTTACGACGCTCCCGCCGCGCTGCGACATGCCGTGGACTTCGGAGGCCTTGACTTCGAGGCCGCTGTCCATTGCCAAGCGCCCCAGCACGCGGGCCGCGAAAAGGGCTCCTTGCCCGCCGACGGCTGCGATGATGACGTTCATTTGGCGGCCCCTTCGCCCGTCTTCGAAATTGCGCCGAACGGGCAAACATCGCTGCATAATCCGCAACCGATGCACAACAGTTCGTCGATAACGGCCTTTTTATCGGGAAATGAAATTGCCGGACACCCGAGCAAACGGCATTTTTTACACGCCGTGCAGAGCATGGGGTCCACCGTATACGGGCCGTCGTTGTTTTTTTGTCCTTTGATAAGAACGCATGGCCGCTTGGTAATGATGACCGACGGTTCCGGCGCCGCCACCTCCTCGGCAATGATGCGCTCAAGCTCCTTCAAATCGTATGCGTCGACCTCCGCTATGCGTTTGACGCCCACGGCTTCGGCGATTTTTTTAATATCGAGCGCTATGGTGGGCAAGCCGGACAATGTTTTGCCGGTTGAGGGATTGTCCTGGTGCCCGGTCATGGCGGTGATCGAATTATCAAGGACTATGACCGTGGTAAAACCTTTATTATAAACAACGTCAATAAGGCCGGTGACCCCGGAATGCCAGAATGTCGAGTCTCCGATTACCGCCACCGATTGTTTCGCGAATTCGCTTCCCCGCGCTTTTTCAAAGCCTAAAGCCATGCCGATTGACGCGCCCATACATATGGACGTGTCCATCGCTTCCAGCGGCGCGGAGGCCGCCAAGGTGTAACAGCCGATGTCGCCGGAAACTTTGAGCTTGAGTTTTTTAAGCACGTAAAACGGCCCTCTATGATGGCAACCGGGACACAGCACGGGCGGTCTTCCGGGCAAGGACCCCTGGTTGTTGACCGATAGGAGTGAAGATCCGGGTTGCCCCGAGAGCCTGTTTCGAAGGATTCGGCTCGATAACTCGCCGACGCGGGGCAGGTTTTCGCCCCCTTCAACCGTCAACCCCCACGATTTGATGATCAACTCGTAAATCGATTCCACTTCTTCGATTACGTAAACTTTTTTACAGCGGGAAACGAAATCGGTTATTTTTTTCCGCGGCAAGGGGTGCGCGAGCCCGATTTTGAAAAACGAGGCGCGCGGAAAAACTTCCTGAGCATACTGGTAACAAATGCCGCTTGCGATGATTCCAATTGAATCGTCATTCATGGCAATGGTATTAAGCGGCGTCTCCTCCGCGAATTGCGAAAGCAAAACGCTTCGCTCCTCGGCGGCCTGCCTTCTTTTGCGCGCGAAGACCGGCGCTACGATATATTTGCCGTGCCGCTGGTCGAAGGGACGAAGCGCCATCGTCCGCCGGTCGCCCATCGAAACAATGCTTTGCGAATGCGCGATTCGAGTGGTCAGCCGCACAACGACCGGCGTGTCGAACCGCTCGCTGATTTCAAAGGCCTCCTTTACAAAAAGGATGCATTCCTCGCTATCGGCAGGTTCCAGCGCCGGCACTTTCGCGGCCATGGCGAACCAACGGGTGTCTTGTTCGTTTTGGGAACTATGCTGTCCGGGATCGTCGGCGACCACGGCGACCAGGCCGCCGTTAACGCCGGGATACGACATGGACATGAGCGGGTCCATGGCCACGTTAAGGCCAACGTGCTTCATGGAGACCAGCGCGCGCGCCCCCGCGATAGAAGCGCCCATGGCGATTTCGAAGGCCACTTTTTCATTGACCGACCACTCGGCGCTGATTTCCGGATAGGTTGAAATGTATTCCGAAATTTCGGTGCTCGGAGTGCCCGGATATGCGGTGGAAACGGTGACGCCGGCTTCCCATGCGCCGCGCGCAATGGCTTCGTTTCCCAACATGAGCTGTTTCATGAGCGTCAGGCTATCACTTTGTTTACCGGATATTCGACGATCCCCGAAGCGCCGGCGCGCTTGAGCAGGGGAATGATATGTTTGATTTGGCTTGTCTGGATTATCGTGTCAAGGGCGCACCAGCGCTCGTCGGACAAATTCGATACCGTCGGATTGTGGAGCGCGGGCAGGACTTTTAGCACCTTGTCAAGGTTCGCCCTTTCAACGTTGCACTTGAGCGCCGCGTAATTCTCGGCGGTAAGGGTCCCTTGCAATAAAATCGTGATGTTTTCAAGCTTGTGCTTTTTCCATTGATTGGCCCACGAGGTTTTGTTGGCGATAAGAATCGTACAGGTCTCCATGAGCGTATCGATAATGCGCAGCCTATTGGCCCGAAGAGAAGATCCGGTCTCGGTAATTTCCACGATGGCGTCGACGAGGCGCGGCGGCTTGACCTCCGTGGCGCCCCACGAAAACTCGACGTCCACGGGTATTTTCTTGTTTTTAAAATAGCGTTTCGTCGTGGCGACCAATTCCGTTGCAATGCGCTTACCTTTGAGGTCGTGCGGCTTTTTAAACGGCGAATCTTCGGCCACGGCCAGCACCCATTTGCAGCGCCGTCGGGAGACCTTGCTGTATTCCAGATCGCAAACGGTCACGACCTTGGCGTTGTTCTCCGCCGTCCAGTCCATACCCGTGATGCCCGCGTCTAAAATTCCCTGCTCCACATAGCGGGGGATTTCCTGCGCGCGCATGAGGATCAAATCGAGCTCGTCGTCGTCGGAGGAGGGAAAATAGGAGCGTTCATCCACGCGAACATGGATACCCGCCTTGCGAAAGAGTTCAACCGTGGAATTCTGCAAACTTCCCTTCGGCATACCTAATGTTAATTTCATTTATGCAACGACTCCTTGAAAGCCTTGGTAAGCTCGGGCACGATTTCAAACAAGTCACCAACAATACCGAGGTTGGCGACGTTAAAGATTTCGGCCTCGGGGTCTTTGTTGATGGCTATGATGAAATCCGACGATTGCATGCCCGCCAAATGCTGCACTGCCCCCGAAATTCCGCAGGCGATATAGAGCTTGGGGCAAACGGTTTTACCGGTTTGTCCTACTTGATGCGAATACGGCATCCATCCCGCGTCGACCGCCGCGCGGCTCGATCCCACGGCGGCGCCGAGGACCTCGGCAAGGTCGCGAAGAATCGAAAAGTTTTCCGGTTTTTGCATGCCCCGTCCGCCCGAAACGATAATGTCGGCCTCGGTAATATTGACCGTCGATTCGACTTCCTTGACGACGTTTATGATTTTAGTCCGGTTGGTTATTGCGCTCATGTCAACCTGAGCGATCACGACTTCGCCCGTGCGGTTTTCTTCGAAAACGGCCGGCTTCATGACTTTGTGCCGCACGGTGGCCATTTGCGGACGATGGTGCGGGCAAATGATGGTCGCCATCAGGTTTCCGCCGAAGGCGGGGCGTGTTCCCAGAAGCAAACGTTTCTCGACGTCTATTTCCAGCTTGGTGCAATCCGCGGTGAGCCCGCCATATACTTTTGCCGCCACTTTCGGAATAAAAGACCTTCCGATGGCGGTTGCGCCCGCGAGAAAGATCGAGGGCTTTTCGCCGCGAATGAACCGCGCCACGAGTTCGCCGTAAACGTCGTCCTGAAATTCCGCGCACGCCTCATGGTTAAAGTACACAACCTTGTCGGCCCCGTATTTGACAAGCGATTGCGCCTTTTCCTCCATATTATGACCTAAAAGCACCGCTAAAAGTCGCTCGCCCAGCCGATCGGCAAGCTTGCGTCCCTCGCCGAGCATTTCAAAGGAAACGCCCGCTATTTCGCCGCCGCGCTGTTCGATGAAAACGGCGATATTTTTATACTCGTCGATGTCCGCCGCGCGTCCGGTGTTCTCCTTGGTTATGGTAATGGCCTGATACCGTTTGCACGCTTCGATGCACGCGGCGCACAAATTACACTTTTCCATATCGATAACGGCTTTTTTGTCCGCAATGGTAACGGCGTTTTGCGCGCAAGCCTTGACGCAGAGCGAACAACCGATGCATTTTTCAAGGTCTACTTTTATGCTCATATCGAAATCATGCTCCTTTATTTAATGACGGAAAGATCAAGAATCGTACTTTTTATTTTTTGAACGAGCGTTGCCGCTTCGCCCGAAAGTTTTTCCCCGCTTGTTTTTCGTTCCGGTACGAACGAACGCAATACCTGCGTCGGGCTTCCCGGCAGACCGATTTTTTGCGGATCGGCGTTGAGCGCGGCCGCGTTAAGCAGGGTGGCGGAGGTTTTCTTGGCCTTCATTTTACCTTTAAGCGATGCCAGTCGCGGAACGTTGATTTCCTTGACAACCGTGATAAGGCCCGGAAGCGGCATTTCAAGGACTTCGTAGCCGTCTTCCATCAAGCGTTCGACGCGAATGGACCGTTCGGTGATTTCCTCGACTTTTCTGACCCACGCCACGAAGGGAATATTGAGCATTTCCGCGACGCCGGGACCGACCTGCGCGGTATCGCCGTCAATGGCCTGCTTGCCGCAAATGATCAGATCGACCTTGCCTAATGTTTGGATCCCTTTTGCAATGGTATAGGATGTTGCCCATGTGTCGGAACCCGCGAAGGCGCGGTCGGTTATTAAAAAACATTCGTCGGCGCCCAGGGCGATCGCCGCCTTGAGGGCCTCGTCGGCTTGTGGGGGCCCCATGGTCACGATTTTGACGGTCCCGCCCACGCGTTCCCTGATCCGCAGAGCTTCTTCAATCGCGTATTCGTCGAAGGGGTTGACGACCGCTTCGACCCCTTCGCGAATAAGCGTTCCCGTTTCGGGGTTGATTTTAACCTTGGTTGTTCCCGGAACCTGCTTGATGCATACAACGATATTCACAAGAAAAGCCTCCTCTTAATTAATTCTCCAGTAGTTCCATTTGCTCGTCGGTTTTTTTAAGGATTTCCACTTCAACTTTTTCGATTCTTTGGTTATTCATTTTCATGATTTTGATTCGCATTCCGTTAAATTCGAATTCGGTGTTTTCGTTGGGAATGGTCCCGCATTCATGGTAAATGAGTCCCGATAAGGTCGTGTAATCGACGTCGTCGGATTCGATGGTGACCCCAAGACTCTCGCTTAAATCGCTCAAATCGATATGCGGATCGACCCGATAGCGGTCCGGGGCGATTTGGACCACGGGTTTTTCCTCAAAATCGTATTCATCATGGATTTCGCCGACGATTTCCTCGAGGATGTCTTCCATGGTAACGATGCCCGCCGTACCGCCATATTCGTCGACCACCACGGCAATATGGATATGGTCTTTCTTGAATTCACGCATAAGATCGTCCACTTTTTTACTCATGGGAACGAAATGGGGCTTTTTGATAACGGAATTGAGGTTCCATGATTGCGGGGAATTCTGGGAAATCCAACTCAGCACTTCTTTTGCATACAGGATCCCCACGATTGAGTCGATGGTTTCCTTAAAAACGGGAAAACGCGAATGGCCTTCGGTACGAATGGTTTCAAGGGTTGTTTCGAAATCCGACAAAACGTCGAGTCCGAGAACATTGATGCGGGGGACCATGATCTGGTCGACGGTCAGCTCGCCGAGCCTGAATATGCTATGGATCATTTCTTTTTCTTCTTCGTCAAGTGTCGTTTCGTCGGTTTCGGACGGTTCGGCGAGCTTTAATTTTTCCTTTTCAGTCAAAAAAGAGAATTTCTCGTCATAATTAACGGTTTTAAGCATTAATTTGTGCAAACCCATCGACGCTGAAACAAGCGGCAGCAGCAACCAACCGAAGACTTTATAGAGAATATAAGCGGCGATAATAAATTTTTTGTAAAAGCAAATTGCAAAGGCCCGGGCGATAAAATGCCCGCCGATGGACAGTACGGCGAGGGAAAATAAAAACGCCGCGAAGACTAATTGGTAGGGGGGAGTAAACGGCAGGCAAATCTGCAGGGTCCGAAAGCTTGCTATGGAAAAAGCAATATTCGCGAATGATTTGCCCAGAGACACCGTTGCCGCGACTAGGCTTTTATTTTCTTCCAGTTCTTTTATGCGGGTTATGCATCGGGACAAAAGGGATTCTTCCTCAACAAGTCCGAGCTTATCGACCGAGACGAAAATGATTTTCACCATCGAAAAAAAAGACGATATGGCAAAAAGAATTGCCATCGTTATTATATATAGTACGACAGGATTGTTTTCCAAATCCCGGCCTCCCTAAAGCCATTTACTAGAAGATTGAAACCGTATTGACCACAACCGGACGCATATGCGGACAAACCTCTTTAATATAATTCCAAAGGCGGCGATTTTTCAAATCATGAGCGTTTAAAGGCGTTTTCTTTTGCCTCCATTCGGCGGCGTTGCGTCGGCTTTTCATGGTCATAGCCCAATAAATGGAACATTCCATGGATAAATAACCGCTCAATTTCTTCCCCGAATGTATTACCATAGCGCTTCGATTGGACGGCGGCCCTTTGCAACGATATATAAATTTCCCCAAGAAGGTCTTCATCATTAAAATTAAAGGAAAGAACGTCCGTTGGACGGGCTTTATCACGAAAATCCGTATTAAGTTTTTTTATCATATAGTCGGAACATAAAATAACGTTGACATGCATGGATCTTGAAATTTTTTCCGCTGCATACATTCGGTTGGCAAGATCAATAAGGGGTTTTTCAGGAAAAGAAAGTCCCTTGTAAGCATGAAAGAACTGCACGGGACAAAAACGAAATTTGGATTTTTCCATGGTTTTAGGCAAAAGCATTGACCTTTTTAAACGGTTGATGTTAAAATACATGAAGAATTTGCCGAAAATAAAAAAATGGAGAGCAGCACGGTTCGGGCGCCGATTATCCTTGCCATGGTAAAACGATGAAATTTGCCGCAACAGCATTCAGCATTTTAATAAGCCTATGGTACTTTTTCCCGCAGCAAGGCAGGTCGCAGGACAATTCTTCGCTTCCCTCAACTATAACAAAAGCAGATCAATCTTTAAGGCGCTATGGCCTGGAAATTCCTTCGGGGGTCATGTTTGGAAAATTCGAAAAGGAAAATGGGCCTTTTTTAATTACCGGCAGTATCATCGTGCCCTCAGGCCAAAGCCTGGAGTTCGGCCCGGGTTGCAAGATTTATATCGGGGGCAATTACACGACGATAACCGTTTTTGGACAAATCATCGCCAAAGGAACAAAAGAGGACCCTATCGTTTTTCAATCGGCAAAACATAGCCCTAATCCATGGGATTGGGACAGAATTTATTGTAGAAGCAGAAACCAAAGCGTTTTTGAACATTGTATCATCAAACATTCCAATTACGGCATTTGCGTTGAAAACGGGTCCGTTGCAATCGACCGATGTTTTTTTGAAAAAAATTCAATACACGGCCTGGTCGTTAAAAATTCAACCGTAACGCTTTCTAAAACCACGTTTTCGCAAGGCCATGTTCTCGCAATTTTTTGCGAAGCGGGAGCGAATATCCAAGCCGATAGTTTGACGATAAGCGGAAATATTACCGGCCTGGCATGCGAGTCCAAAAGCGAGTTTACGCTTACCGGCGGCGCCATTACCAATAACGTCAACGGGATCGTCGTATTACAAGGGGCTTCGGTATCGATCGTGGCCGCCGACATAACGCAAAACAAAATCGGCATTGTGTCGCGCCGGCAAATTCCGAAAAAAACCTCGGAAATGGTTTTCGCCAACGCCCTTGACGTCAAACTCGCCGGCGACGACGAACTAGCGTCTTTGCTCAAACCCCCCGAAGTCGTTGCATCGATCGTATTGCCCCAATCATCGACCGAGGCCGCCGTAAAAGAAGATTTTAAAGCCGGATTTTCAGCCACCAAGGCCCCCAAGGAACCAAACAATGGCTTTATTGGAAACGTAACGGCCGGTTTCAAGCTTTTTATGCCGAAATCCCAGTCCGTTCGCGACACCTTTGCTTTACAAAGCCGATATCCCGGAGAAGACGCGCCCGGGCTCTTGGATAAAATCCAGCCGGATCTTCAAGTGTTCGCCACCGGAAAAAACGGCGACGCCACCATAAATCTGCTCATTGACGCCTACGGCAACCAATGGACGGGGCTACGCAGAAACATGACCAGCTTGACCGTCAATTATTCGGACCAATCCGTGGTTATCGGCGATTTTTATGAAAACTTTTCCGAAACCTCGATAAACGGCCGAAAGCTTACCGGCGTGAAATTTAACGGGAATTACCTTGATATGGGTCGCGGCGTCAAGCAACTCGGCGTTGAAGCGGCCTTCGGTCAAAGCGAAATGCCCAAGGAAGCGGGCGGTCATGAACTCGACCTCTATAACCAAATCGTCGATACCGGCATGTCGATTCGACAGCAATTGACCTATGTTGCCGCGGTTTCCTATAAACCCAATCTTGTTTCGGTAGTGGATGTCAAGGGGATTATCGCCCGCGACCAGGGTTATAACACTTTTATCGGAGGGCTGGTCATCGACGATCCCAAGGCGCCGGGCCTGGTCGAGGCCCAAACCGGATGTATCGACGGAAAAATCGATTTGCTCGGCGGCAAACTCTCGCTCATGGCGGAAATCGATATCGGACACCACGACACGTTAAGCGACAGCATGCATCCCGAAGAAATCCCAAAAATCGCATGGTACGATCCGCAAATCCCGGAAGCGGTTTCGCACGTGTTCGGCGTTATCGCATCGGGAAACAATTACTCGGCGGTCGTGGGCGCCAAGAGCTTATTGTCCGGCTATAGTCTCAACGCCAATTATACGCAAATAGGGCCCCAATATTTTTCCGCGGGTAATCCATATTTGGAAATCGACCGAAGAATTTTAACGCTGTCCGCGGAAAAAGAGTATTCCCCGCAATTGTCGGCAAACGGAAACTACGCGTATCAGCGCCGCACCATTCACGGGCCGTCGCCGACCGACGATCATACCGTCATGGTAAACGTCAAGGACGCTCTCGGCGAAAAGTTGCCGGAGCTGGCGTTTGGCTACACTTTTAATTTGGAAACGAGCGACAATACCGAAAATGTTTCGGTCCCGATCATCGACATCAACGGAGACACGCTCAAGGATTCAAGCGCCGCGATGACCTATAAAACCGACGACATGAAAAACATTTTCAGTCTCGAAGGAAAGCAGCAGTTTGCAAACGGCATGGACTACAGCCTGCGCTATCAATTCCTTTGGGAAGACGATTTTTCAAAATACGCCAATCCCGCGGACATGAACAAAAGAAGCGGCACGCAGCACCAGGTCAGCGCATGGGTCGGATTTAAAATCGGTAAATTACTGCGCGATAAAATCATGGTCAGGGTCGCCAAGCAAGACAGGGTGGAGGATTCCTTAAACGGACTATCGTATAAATTCAGTGACGATGCGCGTTTTACCCTTATTCCCCGAAAACTCAGTCTTAATGTCAAAGGAGAATATTTTAAAAGGGTCGACAATAAATTCAACACGACCATAGACGCTAAACGCGACGAAATTACTCGGATGGCCGCAATCGAGGCGGAAGTAAAATATTCCTTTACTGCCCGGCTCTCTGCCACGGCCCTCGGACGCTATGAGCAGAACTACGACACCGAAACCATCACCGACAATTATAAGATCCCCATATTCGGAATGCATGTGACGTATTTATTTTAGCCGCCACGACCTTCTTTCATTTGCGATTTTTCTCAAGTATTTTCCAACTATGCGTAAAAAAATGGTTGTCTGGTCATGGCTATTTACCGTGTCTATTTATATTTCCCCGGTTTTTCCCATGCTGCTGGTTCCCATGGACGAGGCCCAAACCGACCACTTAAAGGCCTATGGCCTTATTTATTCCGTACTCAAAAGCGGCTCGAAGGCATATTGGCTGCTTAACTACCGGTGCGGCGCCTTTGCTTTGGAGGACTCAAAAGACGTTGAACTCAAGGCCAAGATAAACGGCATAACCGTTGAGCCGGTTTCCAGCACACAATGGGCGGCCATATTGGAAACCATAGAAAACAACAATATGGAAAAAGTGACCCTTGAAAAAGCGCCGAAAATCGCGGTGTATACGCCGACCAGCACGCTTCCCTGGGACGATGCGGTCACCTTAGCGCTTACCTACGCCGACATCCCTTACGGAAAAGTTTACGATAAGGAAGTTTTGACCGGCAAACTCTCGGACTATGACTGGCTCCATTTACATCATGAGGACTTTACCGGACAATACAGCAAGTTCTACCTGTCTTTTCATGATGCTCCATGGTATCAGCGTCAAAAAATGGACCTTGAGAAGCTTGCGAAGGAATTGGGTTTTTCAAAAGTGTCCCAATGCAAAAAAGCCGTGGCTTTAGCAATCAGGAAATACGTGGAAAACGGCGGGTTTCTCTTTGCCATGTGTTGCGCCACCAATACGCTTGAGGACGCCTTGGCGGCCCTGGGGACCGATATCGTCGATGACGTCTACGACGGCGACGGCGTGGACCCCGACTACAGGAAAAAATTGAATTTCGCCAATTGCATGGCGTTTGAAAACTTTACCGTTCAAACCGACCCGTTCGCACAATATTTCGACAATATCGATATGAATTATGTCAATACGCCCATGCGGCTTCCGGCCTTGGATTTCGATCTGTTCGATTTCAGCGCAAAAATCGATCCCGTGCCGACCATGCTTGTGCAAGACCACCAAAAAACGATCAAGGGTTTTTACGGTTTGCTGACGTCGTTTAACCGTAGGGTGATAAAAAAAAGCGTCATTATTCTGGGCGATGCGCCGGGGACTAATTTTGTCAATTATATCCACGGCACGGTGGGAAAAGGCCAATTCGCTTATTTGGGCGGGCATGACCCGGAAGATTACCAACATGCGGTGGGCAATAAACCGACGGAATTGCAATTTCATAAAAATTCACCGGGGTATCGCTTAATTCTCAATAACGTGCTTTTCCCGGCGGCCGAGAAAAAAGAGAAGAAAACATGAAGTATAAAAAAAACGTTTGGGCATGGTGCATGTATGATTGGGCGAATTCTTCGTTCGCGACAACGGTCCTGGCGGCATTTTTCCCGGTATTTTTCAAAACGTTCTGGAACCACGGGGTCGAGTCGACCGTCAGTACGGCAAGGCTTGGCCTTGCCACTGGCATCGGCGGACTGGCGGTGGCCCTTTTGTCGCCCGTGCTGGGGGCCATGGCCGACGCGGGACGCGCGAAAAAAAAGTTCCTCGCGTTTTTCTTGTGTTTGGGAGTGTTGTCGACGGGTTCGTTTTACTTCGTTCCCCTGGGCGGTTGGCAAGCGGCCGTTATTTTAATCGTGCTGGCGGACCTTGGATTTTCCTGCGGTAATCTTTTTTACGATTCGCTTCTGGTAAATGTGGCTGAAAAATCCGAAATGGACATGGTCTCGTCTTTGGGCTATGCCGTGGGTTATGCCGGAGGCGGCATTCTTTTTGCCGTCAATGTCCTGATGACTTGGAAACCCGCGTGGTTTGGTCTTGCCGGGGCCTCCGGCGCGGTAAGAATGTCGTTTGTTACGGTTGCCGTTTGGTGGTTCGTATTTGCCTTCCCGATATTGGCCTTTGTGCGGGAAGAATCGAGAGTCGCCGGTCCGCTGATCGCGGTCATTAAAGACGGGTTCGATAGATTTAAGCGCACCGCGATGAAAATAAAACGGCGTCGTCTTTTATGGATGTATCTCGTCGCTTATTGGCTCTATATCGACGGGATTTATACCGTTATTTCAATGGCAACCGATTTCGGCTTGGCTATCGGATTGTCGTCGATTTCCCTCATGCTGTCGATCTTACTCGTTCAATTCGTCGCCCTTCCGGCGTCGATCTGTTTCGGTAAACTCGCCCGGCTTATCGGCACCGAGCGGGCGATACTGAGCGGTTTGGCCATTTACGTGTGCATCTGCGGGGCCGGTGCCTTTTTATTGCGAACGTCAACTGATTTCATGGTTATTGCGGCGCTGGTTGGTATTGCTCAGGGAGGCGTACAGGCCTTAAGCAGGTCGTATTTCGGGAAAATCGTCCCGGTCGACGAGGCCGCCGAGTATTTCGGCTTTCTCAATTTAGTCGGAAAGTTTTCTTCGATCGTCGGCCCCATACTCGTGGGAGCGGTGGCGTTTTGGGCGCATAGGGCCGGCGTATCTTCACATCTATCATCGCGCATCGCGATGTCGTCGATCATCGTATTTTTTATTGCTGGAGGCTGGTTGCTTTTTAAGGCCGAGTCGGCCAGAAAGCTCGAGGAAGCGGCTGTGCATGGGTAAACCGTCGCCGGATTCCATGGAAACCAATTTCACCGTGCGAAGCCTCGATGCCGACATTCCGCTGGAAGAATATCGTACGCTTCCTAAAACTCCGCTCCATGTAGTTCTTGACAACGTGCGAAGCGCCTTCAACGTGGGGGCCATTTTCAGATTGTGCGACAGCGTTCGGGCCGCCGGGCTTCTCCTATGCGGTTGTACGGCGTTTCCGCCGCATCTAAAGCTACAAAAAACATCGATGGGAACCGTCGATTATGTGCCGTGGAGGCATTTTGATAAAACCACCGACGCGATGGCCTATCTTAAAGAACTTTCCGTTTCTGTTTGGGGCGTTGAAACGACCTCGGCGTCTAAACCGTACACACAAGCAGATTATCCGCCCGAAATTGCGCTGGTGTTCGGAAACGAGGCGTTGGGCGTGAGCAGGGAGGTGCTGCATCAATGCGACGCGGTCATTGAAATTCCCATGCTCGGGTTTAAAAATTCAATTAATGTGGCGGCCGCATGCGCGGTTGTAAGCTGCTGGTTTGTGCATGGAAGAAAAACCGGACATAAAAAAACACCGCTGGTTTGACCGACGGTGTTTGAAAAATCAGTTAAAAAAACAAACGTATTACCAGAAAAAACGCCTGTCTTCGCGCACTCGTTTGCGGCGCGCCGCGTTCATTTTACGTTTTTTCTGCTCGCTGGGTTTTTCGTAATGGCGATACTTCTTAATATCGGAAAGGATCCCCGCGCGTTCGCAGGTCTTGGAAAATCGACGGAGGGCCTTTTCAAAGGCTTCATCTTCTCGTACGTAAATACCGTTCATTTCGTTCTCACCTACTTTCTTATAAAAAAGTGAGATTCAAATCGTTATGACAAACAACTAAAATACTTTTTTGTTTTATTAAAAACAAGTAAGTTTTTTTATTGCGCAGAGCTTATTTGAAAAGGTCTGTTTGATTTTAAATAAAGAACAAACGTATAAATTCCATAAATTAACCCGCCCACGCAAACGCCGAAAATTGCCCCGGCGGCCACATCGGAAGGGTAGTGCACGCCTACATAAATCCTTGAAAATCCTATCATTGCCGCGAACAGGAAAAAATACAAGGCTTTTTTTCGATAAAACAATGAAAGCAGCATGGCCTGGGCGAACATGTTCATCGCATGCGAGGAAGGAAAAGACCGCGAAGTTTTAAGACCCAGTAAAAACCGTCCGCCTTTCACGGGAGTCGATGGGTTGCAGGGCCGTGATCGGTTGACAAGAGGCTTTATTATCCTGTTGCAAACGGGGTCTGAAATTCCGACCGTGATAAGCATTAAACCGACGACGACAAGGGCCTTCTTTTTTTCGAATTTTATGAAAATTGCCGCCGCAATGGCCCCAGGGATTATCCAAAAAGCCCCGTTGGTGACATGTGTAAAAATGAAATCACAAACGGGGTTTGCAAGCGTGTGATTTATAAAGAAGAAGATTGCGGCGTCGAGATTTAAGAGTGGTTGCACTGATCAGCCTTTTCTGGAATACCAAACCAGCTTGGCAAAAATCGAACCCCAGGCTATTTTGGATTCGACCTTTACCGGCATTTTACATGCGTCGTCGGTGACCCAGAGTTTTACCTCGTCTTTTCTGGAAAAAACGCGGCCTTTGCCCACGAGCACCGGCTTGAGCAACAGGCAATTGAATTTTCCGGCCTCCACGCTTACCGTGGTCCTTTCAACGCAATGGATAACGACGTCGAAACATTTTGAGTCAACGAAACAGTTAATTGAAATTGAATCGCCCGGAGACAAGGTTTGCGTGCGTAGATAGTAAACCAGTGACAAAAAATTTTGCGTGAAGGGCTTGATCGATGTTGAATCGACGCTTTTTTTATGGGAAAAAACGAGGTTTCGAGCCTGGTCGAAAAATTCCCAGCGCTCCGCCTTATACCTGCCTTCATGAATGTGCTGCTCGAAGAAAAAAGGGTAAATACCCTTTGTGTCAACAGTTGTACCGATGCGATCGCGGACTTTATAAAAACCGCTGAAAAAACCGTTCGTGGCGCCCCTGCCCGAAATCAGCGTTGTGCCGCGCAGCGTGTCGGGATCGGCCGTAATAATGGCGAATCCGGCTTTAAGGGGCCCCCATCCTACCTTGAACACGAGTTTTTCCCCAAGCATGAACGGCGGCGTGTCGATGGCGCGTAAGTTGGTGGCTACGGACGCTTTTTTTTTTGAGATGATGGAATCAATGAAATGATCGGAAAACAGGGGAGGGTAATCGTAGGCGCTGTCGGCTTTTCGCCAATTTTCATCGTCGGACGGCTGAGACGCACCGTACGCTAAAAACGATATGGGAAAAATTAAGCATACCAATACGATCGTTAAACGGGCGGAAAAGGTTAAAAGCATGGTAATAAAATATATTCTTCCATTTTTAAAGTTTGCATAAGAGTTTTTCTTGGTTTCAGAATCAATGCGGCAGAAATTATCTTAACCGTTAAATTAGGGGACCGCTATAATGAACATACTGCAATCTTTACCGTCTTTTCCTGCCATGCGGATAATAAAATTCGGCGTCGTGGGAGGGCTTGGCGTGCTTATCAACGTTGGGCTGCTCCATGTATTTACGACTTATTTGCACTGCGATTATAAAATAGGCAGCATTTTAGCCATTGAATGTGCGCTCATTAATAATTTTTTATGGAACTTTTTTTGGACCTGGAACGACCGCAAGAGCAGCTCTTCAAACGGGATATTTTTTATGTTTCTCAGGTTCCATGTTTCATCGGGTTTTACCGCGCTCATTGTCAATTGGGGCCTTTTGGTTTTGCTCACCGAAACCGTCCATATGCATTATCAAATGTCAAACTTGATCGGAATTACCTGCGGGGCCTTTATAAATTTCATTTTAGGGCATTTCTGGGTATTTCCTAAAATAGTAAAAAATGACGAGGAAAACGCCTTTGAAGAAAAAAATAATTAAACCCGGCGTCAAACCTATCGCCGGCCTTTTAATAGAGGATGCAGACGCGTCAAAGTGGGCCAACTATAAAAACTTCGTTCCCGTTGTCCTTCTTTTTGCGTTAACGGCCGTATATTATTGGCCAGTGCTTTCAATGAAAGGGTTCTTGTGGAACGATTTCATCGAACAGAATTTTCCCTATCGCTTATTTGCGGCGGTGTCCCTTAAGCAAGGTGTTTTGCCGTTTTGGAACCCCTATGTTTTCAGCGGGATGCCTTTTTTCGCCGATGTTCAGGCGGCGGTTTTATATCCCCTGAATTTGATATTGACCGTTTTCGCTTCACATGAATGGCTTGATCCGATTATCGTTGAATATCAGGTTATATTCCATGTCGTGCTCGCGGGGGCATTCATGTTTCTTCTCGCCCGGTCGTGGGGATGCGGCCGCATGGCAGGGGTCCTTTCGGCCGCGACGTTTATGTTCTGCGGGTTTTTTACCGCGCATATTTTTCACGTCAATCTCATTGAAACCGCGGCCTGGTTTCCCCTTATTATTTGGCTTTTCGACCGGACCATGAAAAAGTCAAGCATGCTCTATGCGGCGGGGACGGCCCTTGTGCTGTGCGTGGCATTTTTATGCGGCTATCCTCAGCTCATGCTGCATATATACTACTGGCTGACCGCGTATTTCATTTTCGTCCTGGTCATGAATATTAAAAAGGGGACGACGGCCAAAGCGGAAATCGGTCGCGGGGCGCTTTTGGCAATTATCGTTACCTTAGGGCTTGGCATGTCGGCCATTCAATTGGTCCCGACCCAAGGGTTGGCTGAAAATTCCGTTCGTCCGAAATTGGAGTTTTCGGAATCCTGTGAAGGGTCCCTTCGACCGTATCGCTTCGTGACTTTACTTGCTCCCGATTTCTTTGGGAAACCGAACCATTCCCAATACTGGGGAATTGCGGAAAACGACTTTAACAGCGGGGCCCATTATTATTGGGAAACGGCAATTTATACGGGAATCGCTCCGCTTGTCTTGGCGATCATCACGATGTTTTTCGCGCGCACGCCGCTCGCGATTTTTCTTGGAATCATGGGCGCTTTGTCGCTTTTGCTTGCAATGGGCGATTCGTTTTTCATGTACGGGATTTTTTATCACCTTTTACCGGGATTTAAGAGCTTTCGCGTTCCGGGAAGGTTTGCTTTTATGTTTTCACTTTCAATATCCCTTTTGGCAGGGTCCGGTTTACAATGGCTCCAAACCGGGGGTTTGGTCGCTATCATTGAAAAACGCAGACGTCTTTTGTTTCGAATATTGATCGGCGTATCGATCTTGTTTGTTCTTTGGGGAGTGGCGGCAGCTTCGGGCGCCATAAAAGGCGGCATTTTGGATTTTCTCATGCGTTCGCCCCGTTTCTCCGCCCAAGCATCCGGCTTGTCACGGCTTGTCGACGAGCAATTATTTCCTCAAGCACTTAAATCCGTGTGGATAGCCGTGGCCTTTGCCGTGGCCGCATGCGGAACGCTGTTCCTGCGGTTTCAAAATAAACTTTCGGGAAGACAAACGGGGATTATTCTCGTATGTCTGACTTTAGCGGATTTGCTTGTTTTCGGATACGGATTCGCCGCGGGCGATACCGATCCCCGCTTGCTCTACGCTAAAAATCAGACTATCGAAGAACTCCAGGCCCAGCAATCGCGGGAATTTTTCAGGACCAACTCGCGTGATTCTCATCCGGGCACCGAGGATTTGGGAGGCCCCAACATGGTTTTCTTGAAAAACCAGGGCAGCGTGCATCGGCTTTTTCTCATGGAAGGATATAATCCGCTTCGGCTTAAGCGAGAACTTGTTGACCGTAATGAAAAGACCCTCGATATTCTCAATGTCAAATACAGCATTAACGTCGACGAGAAAAGCCGGACCATGGGCCTTTTTTTAAGGCCCAAGTATTTCCCGCGCTGCAGGCTCGTGCATGATTATGTGGTAGAGCAAAGTGAGGACGCAATACTGCCCCGTTTCCACTCCCCGCTTTTCGACCATCAAAAAACCCTGGTGCTTGAAGAAAAACCCGCGTTGGATTTTTCCGCGGCTGATACACTTGCGCAGGCGGCGGACAGTTGCCGAATAACGTCGTATTCTCTTAACAAAATAGAAATGGACGTGACCGCCGGAAGCGGCGGTCTTTTAGCTTTGAGCGAGATTTATTATCCGGAATGGAAAGCTGTCGTCGACGGGAAAGATGCGCCGCTGTATCGCGCCGATTATGCGCTTCGGGCAATACCTATCTCAAAAGGACAGCACCGCGTTATCTGTTATTACGACGCGCAAGCCTACCGGAAAGGTCTTCATATTTCTTTAGGTGCTTTGGGCCTGACGCTGTGCCTGGGCGGAGTAGGGCTCGTGAGAAGAAGGAAAAACAAGTAGATGCGCCTTGTGCGGAAAATGCGCAAGTTTAAAATTTAGGCGGCAAGAAAGTCAACCTTTCGTAAATCACCCGCTATCTTCCAATCAATTCCATCAGTCCGTCTTCCGCCATGTCAACCGTTATATCCGACATGCATTTGAAATTAATGTTCGCCACGCACCGAAGGGGTTTGGGGCTATAGTAAAAGCACGGCGAGCAGGGAAGCCCCGCGCGAAGAATTTTATGGCGGACTTTCCAGGGGTAAATGAAGGCGGGATTGGTAGGGCCCAGAAAAACCAGGGTCGGCACGTTCATTGCCGCGGCAATATGCATGAGGCCCGAATCGTTGCTCACGAAGGCGTTGCAGCCCCCGATCATGGCGACGGTTTCCCTGAGCGGTAAATTATCCGAAACAAAAACGCGGTCTTTTTTATCGACGTTCGAAGCAATAAACTCATTGGTCCGGTTTTCTTCTTTCGTGCCGAACAAAACAAATTGAAAATCGGGAAATCGGTCGATCAATTGCACGAAATGCTCTTTGGGCCAGCGGCGTTTGTCCTGGTTTTTAAACGTGCTGGTCCCCGCATGGACCCCAACGATCGGGCCGACACTGAATTTTTCGCGCAAGCGCCGGGCTTTTTCCTTTTCCTCAGGGGACAAAAAGATTTCCATTGCCGGAACATCATTTTTATCGCATGAGACGTTGAGGAATGAAAGGAGCTTTACATTTTCCTCAACACAATGAAGCGCGGGATCTTCCCGCATTGTCTTATTTTTAAGCCAATTTCCTTGCGAAAAATTGGAATGCGGATACGTATGGCCGATGCGCACCGGGGCGCCGCTTAAAAGGCCGAACAGGTTATACGCCAATCTATTTGACGGATAAAAAGTAAGGCTGGATGAGAATTTGCCATGGAAATTTTTAAGGATATGCAAAGGGCCCCTGAAAAAACCTACCGATTTGGCCGGATAATACCAGAGGGAATCGATAAACGGATTGTTCTTTAAAAGTTCATGGTTGGCCGGGCTTAAGGTGAAATAGGTTATATGGCAATCGGGCCGATGTTGCTTTAAAAGCCTGAGCGCCGGGGTGGTCATGAGCGTATCGCCCATTCCCACGAGCGGCGTAATAAGTATGGTTTCCATAATTTACTAACCCACAAGGTGGATAAGTCTCTGTACGCGTAATTATCTACGCAAAACGCCTAGATAATTCAGCTACAGAGACTAAAATAATTTGAGCCCGGATCTTAAATACAATCGGTGTGTCTCCCTGTTTTTGCGCGATATATTTTAAAGCCTCTATGAAAAAAAGCCTATCGACCGCCATAAAGCTGCTTGTTACCGCAGGCGTTATTTGGTACATTATCGACAAACTGGGATGGAACGCGGTCGTTTCGACGCTTGAACACGCCAACGTAAATTGGTTGGTGATGACCGGCTTTCTTTTTTTCGTCAGTAATTGCGTTGGGGCCTACCAGTGGATGATCCTGCTTAAAAACAAGGGCATCGTTTTATCCTATGGAAAAAGTTCTCGTTTGTATTTCATCGGGATGTTTTTCAGCAATTTTATCTTCGGTATGGCGGCCGCCGACGCCGTGCGCATTACGTATCTTAAACTTGACAAGAGCAGCGGCAAGGCCGGGTTCGCGGCGACCTTTCTCGACCGTTTCGCGGGGCTTATCGCCATGCTCGCTTTCGCCGTAGCGGGGAGCGTCCTTCTTCTCAAGCAAAAAGCCCTCGAAAGCGGGAGCCTCGATATCGCCCTCATCGCGCTGCTATGCACTTTTGGGCTTTTGGTCGGACTTTTCGTTTTGATCGTTTCGTCGAGGTTTCAAAAGTTGTTTTACGCTCTTGTGGCCAAAAGCTTTCTGCCTGCCACCCTCAAACAAGGCATAGTCGCCCTGACTTCGGAAGTGATCCTCGAAACGCACGATCGCCACGTGATTTTGCCCGTGGCGCTTTTGTCCACCGTCATCCAGCTTTTGCGCATCGGCGGCAATATAACCTGCGCCGCGGCCCTCGGACTGCTCACCTTGGCCAATGTCCAATACTTTTTTATTTTTGTCCCCATGCTTGCCATGCTGATGATCATTCCGCTTCCCTTCGGCGTGCGCGAGGGGATCGGCGGCACGCTTTTCATGCTCGCGGGATTTGCCGTGCAGTCGGCATTTATAATGGGTTTTTTAACGTCGATCGTCGGCATCATCGTGTCCCTGCCGGGAGGGCTGTTTTTCATCGTCAAACCAAGGAGCATCGCGCCAAAATGAAATTGTCAATAGTCATTCCGCTACTTAACGAAAAAGAAAGCTTGCCTCCGTTAATGGATGGCATCATGTCGGCGCTGGCGGGAAAAGACCGGTCATACGAGGTAATTTTCATCGACGATGGAAGTACCGACGGATCATTTGAAACGCTGCGCGAAATCCACCGTAAAAACCCCGAGATCGTCCGGGTCGTTCGGTTTAGCCGCAATTACGGCAAATCCGCCGCGTTAAGCGTGGGTATTGAAAAGGCCGAAGGCGACGTTATCGTCACCATGGACGCCGATTTGCAGGACGATCCGGCGGCCATTCCCGACATGCTCGCCAAAATAGGCGAGGGATGGGACCTTGTTTCGGGTTGGAAGAAAAAACGGTTCGATCCGTTGGCATTTACGCTCCCGTCAAAGCTCTGGAACGCATGCATGTCGATCATTACGGGCGTAAAGCTCCACGACCTCAATTGCGGCTTTAAGGCCTATCGCGCGGTCGTGGCCAAAGGTCTTGACATATACGGAGAACGTCACCGGTATTTGCCGGCCCTGGCCCACTGGGACGGCTATAAAGTGACGGAAATCCCCGTACCGCATCATCCGCGAAAATTCGGCAAATCGAAATACGGCTTCAGTAAGTTTTTTAAAGGGACGTTCGATTTACTGACCATTTTGTTCCTTAAAAAATATTTAAAAAACCCCATGCATTTCTTCGGGATGATCGGGATTTTATTCGCCCTTGCCGGATGTTCGATTCTGGCCTATTTCGGGTTGGAATATTTTAAAACCGGCCATATGCACCTTCGTCCCCTGGTTATGTTGTCGATTGGGGCGGTCATCATGGGAATACAATTTATTTCAATCGGCCTTATCGGAGAACTTATAACCAACGTAACGCACCATGACGCCTATACTATTCGCGAGACCCTTGAACGGCCATGAGAATACTCTGCGTTTGTCCGATCGGTATAGGCAATTACCTGTTATGTTATCCCGCGTTTTCCGAGCTTAAGCGCTTGGTCCCGGGCGTTTCACTTCATATGCTTGCTTTGAGAAACGGCGTAGCGTCGATTGCAGGTAAAGACGACCTGTGGGAAAAAATCCATGTTTTCGACCCTACTCAATTGCCCGGCAATCTTGCGGGCATCGCCCGCAGCCTGTCCGATTTACGTAAACAAAAATTCGACGCGTGTTTAAACTATTTTCCTTCAAACACCTGGCACTATCACCTGCTTCCGTGGCTTTTAGGAATTTCACTGAGATACGGTTTTAAATATGGGTTCGCGCCTTTGTCAAAATTGCCGTTTTTATGCAATAAAACCATTCCGGTCAATGGCGAGCTTCACGATGTTCAGCAAAACCTTGCATTAACGGCGTTTTTCACGGGAAACAAAAAAGCCGATTCTTCGGAAGTCGTTTTTCCGAAGCTTTTTGACGAAAACGATTTACAATGGGCCAAGAATTATCTTGCGTCAATTTCACCGGGCGCTTGTTTTATAGGAATACACCCCGGTTCAAGCCGGGAACACGGCATGGGGGCGAAGCGGTGGTCCGCGGATTCCATGGCGGGGCTTGCCGATAAGGCATGCAAGGCATTAAATGCAGAGGCCCTTATTTTAGGAGGCCCCGACGAAAGGGACGTGAAAATAAAATGCGCCGGATCCATGAAGCGGCGGGCGCATATCGTTGAAGCGATAACGCTTGCGCGCACATCGGCGCTTATGACGCTCTGCCGTATGTGCATCTGCAACGATTCGGGGCTCATGCATATTTCCGCGTGTCAGGGCACGCCTACCGTCGGCATTTTCGGCCCGACCGACGAAAAGCGAAACGGCCCGGTAGGCGTCAAGACGCTTGTCATACGAAAAATCATGCCGGGGTTTCCCGTGTGGACGGCCTTAAACGTCGGAGACCGGAAGTCAAAAGGAGTTGATCCCGGCTTCAGTCTGCGCGAACTTTCGGTGGATTACGCTTGGGGCAAGCTAAGTCCATGGATGGACAACCTTTGAAAAGGGCCGCTTGCCGAGCAACAAAAGGTTGATTACTCCTGTTCGGAATGTTATCGTATGGGTGTCTTTGCGGGTTAGGTATTGCGCTCCAAGATTCAAGATTACCTATCGGGGGAGGATGGAATGTTTGCAAGATTTTTAATATGCGCGCTTGGCATTGTGCTGTGGGCCCACGCTGGATGGGCGGCCCCGTTTCAGGTAAAAGCCGACACCGGGGTCGTGCTGCTGTGGAAAGCCGCTCAAAATTATTGGTCCGCGATCAAGGACAGCTCGGAGGTCGGAGCGACCGATTCCTTGTATGTCGACGATAAATATAGCGCAAAGCTCCTGCTGGGTAAGGGCTGCACGGTCCTTATCCGCGGGGAAAGCAGGCTGTGCATAAAAAACGGCGACGCGGGAACTGCGCTCTATTTTGACATGGGGCAAATATTTCTTAAAAGGGAACAGGCAAGCGAACAAACTCCCCTTAAAATCGTGGCGCGTGGGTGCTTGATAACGCCGGTGGGCACCGCCGCGGCGGTCAAATTGACGAAAAACGGAGAGCCGAGCGTTGCGGTGCTATCGGGAAAAATGCGGATGGAGACCGAAAAAGGGGATTACATCGTGGTTGGCCCCGGAAAGTTTGGGACTTTTAACCCTGAGGCGGGGATTTTCAAGCAAGGTTCCATACCGCCTGAGGCGGCGACGGCCCTTGAAAACTGGTCAGGCGTCAAGCTTGAGCCGCAGGAGTCGCTTGCAAAATCATTGGGCGATTCAACCAAATCGCCTAAACCGGATTCCGCCAAAACAAGCGTTTCATTGACACAACCGATTGTCGCGGCGCAATCGACGGTCGCCGCTTCAGGGCCATCTCCGCAAACGCCCCAACCCCCGAGCGAAACGGAAAAAAAGAGCCCTGAATCAAAACAGGCCGGAGCGCCTGGAATTTCGTGGGAAATATCCGCCGGCAGCACGACGGTTGACGGAGTGCAATGGACGCGTTTGGCGATTTCCCCGGACATTCCCATCTGGAAATTCGGCGTCGAATTGGATTTAGAGCTTTTCCTCGATCAAAACGGCAATTTCTCAAGGAAAAGCTGGGAATTCGACAAAGACAACTGGTATACGTCCTTATCGCGAAAAATCAAATACCTTCGATTCGGCCAGGAGAACGATCCGTTGTTCGTGAAAGTCGGAGGCCTGAGCGGCGTGACGCTAGGCTATGGGTTCATTGTCGACCGTCTTAGCAATATGCTGCACTATCCGGACCAAAAGCTTCTGGGTGTACAAGTTTACCTCAATAACGTAGGTCCGCTCGGCGTTACCGTGCAAACAATGACTCCCGACGCTATCGAGTTTAAAAATAACGGAGGAATAGCGGCCGGCAGGCTTGCGATTATTCCGCTTAAAATGAGCGGAATTCCGTTGCTAAAAGACGTGTCGCTGGGAGGCACTTATTCCATTGACCTGAACCAGTTCGCTCCCTCGCGAGATTGGACATTCGGCAACATTTCGGACAAAAACCATAACGGAATTACCGATTGGGATTATGCATACCACCAAGTGCATACCGCCGCCGACTCGCAATCCATCCAAAACCTTATGTTTAGAGGAATCATCGATCCGGCCACGACATTATATCCGAAACCCGATACGACCTATCGCGACAGCGTTCGCAAGTATGCGCTTTTGGGCGGAGACGTCGGGGTGCCTTTAATTAAAACAAATATGCTTGGCCTGGACCTTTACGGGCAAGCGGGCGTCGTTGCCGACAGCAGTCTTTTTAATCATCCGCGAGGTTGGGGCTTCGGCGCTCCGGGCCTGCGCCTGACGGCGGGCCCGCTATTGGCCCAGGTGGAATACCGTCATGTAAATGGAAAATTCGTGCCCGGATATTTTGGGCCGTATTATCTCGACGAAAGGGTCGCGCGATATCCCCAGCCCCTGGCGAATTCGGATTCCATCCCAAGCAATAATCTTGACGGTATTTTTGGAAAACTCGGCGTCAATATTTTCAATCTGTTGACGATAACCGGAAGCTACCAATATATGAGCGGTTCGAATAACGCGCTTGATCAACGCATGGAAGCCACCGGGCAATTAGGGGATGCAATCCTGAAAAGAATCCCGAAAATTTCCAGGGCCGAATGCTATTTCTATAAAACCAATATTAATCGCACGGTGGTCGTCTATGATTCGCTTACCGGCGCGCCGACTTTGGTTGGCGGCAAAGAGGTTTTTGACGAGTTTTTGGAAATGACGCCGGACCTCTATTGGGGATACCGCGTGGGCTTCGAAATCATGAAAGGCGCCTCTATTATTTGCGATATGCGATATGGGTATATGTGGAACGAGTCATACAAGATCGCGCCATTTAACCAGATGATCGTTCAGACCGCAGTGACTTTTTGATGGTACGGCGCGTTCGCGGAAACGAATCGAAAACGCCGGGAGGCTTTGGACAGGGAAAAATCCTGGTCAAAATTCCGAGAAAAGGACGGATCAGGGTTGTCTTGGCGATTATAGCGGTCGCCGTTGCCATTAAGCTTGTTTGTCATAAAACGCCCCAACATCCCGTAGCCGCTTTAAAATCTTCCCCTGCGCGGGGAATGTCCGCTAAGCCCGCGGACCAATCGATCGGCAAGCCCGCCGCGATGGCGGTCATTCCCGAAAAAAAAGCGAACCTGTTCGATCGGATCGGCTTGTCGGTCCGAAAAAATAAAGCGCATGGATTTTCGCATGACGATCTTATCGGTCTGTTGCGCAAACATCCGCCCTCGTTTAAAACGGACGCGGACACGGTCCAGGAAGAAAACAATCGATACATTATTCATTATAGCATCAATTTCCAAGTGCAGGAGTACGGAGAAAAACTTCTTAAACGCTATCATCCTAAATACGGGGCCATTATCGCCATGGAGCCCGCCACCGGACGGGTCCTTGCGGCGGTATCGTATACCCGCGAGGGCGAAACTCCAATCGGCGACCGGCTTTTCGGTAAAAGCCTGTTTCCCGCCGCCTCGACCTTTAAGACCGTGACCGCGGCCGGGGCCATGGAAAAAGGACATGTCGGCCCGAGCACGAATTTTCCATTGGCCGGACGTCGATACACCTTGTATAAATTCCAATTGGCCCCGAACTTGCAATCCGGCCAGGAAGTTTCCCTTGAAGACGCTTACAGCCTTTCGATCAATCCGATTTTCGGAAGGATCGGTATTTACGTCTTAGGAATTGACGGATTAAAAGAATACATGGAAAAATTCGGGTTCAACAGCGCCGTTCCTTTCGATTTGGACAACGAAGGCCCTCGTGCGAATGTCGCCATCCAAGACTCCCTTATGCGTATTGCCGAAGTTTCGTCGGGATTTAACCGGACCACCAGGATTTCACCGCTTTTCGGGGCGCTGCTGGCGTCGTCGGTGTGCGAAAAGGGGCAAATGTCCGTCCCGTTTTGCGTCGACAGCGTTACGGTCATGGACACTGCGGTAATTTACCGGGCCGAGAAACGTCTCTGGCGCAGCCCCATGAAGGAGGCCACGGCCTCACAGCTTAAGTATTTGATGACCCATGTCGTTGAATACGGGACCGCGCGGAACGCATTTCGCGACGCCCGGCATTCCCGGTGTTTTGACGACGTCGATTATGGGGGAAAAACCGGGTCGATTGACGAAGAACAACTGGGGAAAATCGATTGGTTCATCGGGTTCGCTTGTCATGTGAGCGACCCGCTTGAGCGTATTACGGTCGGGATCGTTACCGTGCACGACCAATATTGGACCGTGCATTCGGCGTATATCGGTGAAGAATTGTTCAGGACGTATATTCATGGGTTCCAAGCCGAAAAGAAAGCCAAACAACAAAAAACGGAGTGATTCAAAATACATGGATAAAACTTTTCGATCGGGGTTCGTGGCCCTGGTAGGCAGACCAAATTGCGGCAAATCGACCTTAATGAACACGGTGCTTGGCGAGGAACTGGCTATCGTGACGTCGCTTCCCCAGACCACCCGTCAAAATCTCAAGGGGATTTACACAAGCGAAACCATGCAAATAATATTCGTGGACACTCCCGGAATCCATAGGGGGAGTCATTCGTTTAATAAAAGCATGGTCAGCGAAAGCGCCCAGTTATTGAAAAGGCGGGAAGTCGACGTCGTGTGCTATTTGATTGATTTGTCAAGACCATACGGGCCCGAAGAAGACCTCGTGGCCCGGAGCGTTACCGATTCGGGCGGCAGGGCTTGCCTGGTTTTTAATAAAAAAGACCTTTGCCGAGACTCCGCTTACGCGAAGGACGAATTTTTTCTTCGCTATCCCCAATTTAAATCGACTGTTGCCCTGACCATCACGGCAACAAGCCCGGAAGCTAAAAACGAATTTCTTCAAGCAATCACCCCCATGCTTTCGGAAGGACCGAAATTTTTTCCCGAAGACGACCTTACCGATGCGGACTTACGGTTTTTTGCGGCGGAGTATATCCGAAAACAAATAATACTCAATACTTCCGACGAAGTTCCGCACGCGGCTTTTGTGGAAATCCTTCAATATCAGGAATCGAAAACCCTGCATCGCGTTGAAGCGGAAATCCATGTTGAGACCGACGGACAGAAAGCCATAATTATCGGTTCAAAAGGAAGCCTCATAAAAAAAATCCAAAAGGAATCCGCATTTGAATTGCAAAAGCTTACCGGGACTCCGGTTTCCATGGTCTGCCATGTTAAGATTTCACCAAAATGGCGAAACGACGAGAGATTTTTGCGCGACAAGGGATTTTTTGTGAATTAGCCTATTTTATTACAACGCAATTCGGTATGTCGGAAAAACCATTCAACGCCTAAACAACCGTTTAATCCGCCCGAAACGGCGTATTTTTAATTGGGCGGGAGGGAACCATGACAAAGAGCATACTGAAATCCAAACCGGATTATGGTTTTGACGGTTCGCCTTTTGCCGTCGCCATTGTTTGTATTGCGGGAGCGGTTTGTTTTGGCGGGGGAGTCGCTTTAATCGCTTTTCCCGGTTTCATCCTGAAGATTGCGGCCATTGTTCTTATGCTGTGCGGTTTGTTAATGGTTTTTGTTTGCGGTGCATATCTTTATTACGTTAAGCTCGGCAAGCTGCACCGCAGGGACAGGATGCTTTCCATGATCGATTGGAAAGGAAACGAGAAAGTCCTTGATATCGGGACCGGACGGGGACTTTTAATGATCGGCGCCGCAAAAAAATTGACCTTTGGAAAGAGCATCGGCATTGATATTTGGGATCCGGACGATATGCAGGGCAATACGTATCAAAATACCATGAGAAATGCCGAGCTTGAGGGGGTCCTTGAAAAAGTTGAAGTGAGAAATGAGGATGTGCGAAGCATGTCCTTTCCCGATGATACCTTTGATGTGGTCCTTTCCAACCTTTGCATCCACAACATACCTACCATCGATGGACGGGAGAAAGCCTGCAGGGAAATAGCGAGGGTCTTGAAACCGAATGGAACGGCGATCATTGCCGACAAATCACACACAAAAAAATACGGTGAAATTTTCGCCCTGGAAGGGTTGATCGTTGAGGTCTTTCGTCCTTCTTTTGACGGTTCGCTTCGCGGGATTGTAAAGGCGGTCAAAAAGTGAAGCCGGGGACGCTGAAAATCAGGAAGTCCGAGGCATAGGCAACCGGCGACCCGCCCTTTTTCACCTCGCGAGGTAACTTTTCATCAAATGCTTGCCTTTCACCGAGTAGGCGCTTTGCGCCATATCGAGGTGATCGGCACTCGGCAAGCGATATTGAACCCTCGCGCAAGACAAAAAGAATTTCTTGAAATGCCATAATTAAAAGGTTATATTATAACCCATATGGGTCAATAGTTAACCTTTATCGAAAACCGTTTAAGGACTTCCTCATGAAATCAATATTCGGATCACTCAGCAGGGAACGCATACTTACATTTATAGCCGCAAGAGAACAAGGATATGCACGAGAAATAACCGAATTTTGGAAATGTCCTGATCGTCCGATTAAACGAGAGCTGAATCGTTTGGAATCCGATGGTGTTTTAATCGCCAAATCTTATGGACGGACGATAATCTACAGCATGAACCAAAGATTTTTCCTGCAAAAGGAATTAAAGGCAATCTTGCTTACAATCATTAACGCATACCCTCCGGAATGGAAGGAGAAATTGCTTTTCAATCGTCGCAGGCCAAGGGCAAAAGGGAAACCAATAGTTTTTCTAAAAGATATCGAAAATAACCTATGATTGATTTAAGCAAACTTTCAAAACGACTTTCAGAAAATCAAAGGTGCGCGGTTAAAGAAGGGAAATAATGCGGCGAAATACATCGGCCACCCACCCTCCTTCAAACATTATTTTCTTCCTCTTGCGGTTATCTATTTGTATATTCAATAGGTGACACTGGTTATTGACAAGAAGCCGCTTTTGCAAATTCCATAGCTCTTATCGTGGCTGCGCGTTCAGCGGCTTTGTTCAACTGACCATGCATAATGAGCGATTGCGATTGAAATAATTATATTTTTATTCTTTACATAGTGAACCGAAGGTTCAATTCTTTCTGAAATGAATTACGGTTTTGACAAAGCTTGCGCCTGGGGCATTTCAGCCTTTAACGTATTTGATAAACTTTTAGCCACTAAAAAGTTTATCAAATATGCTGGTTGGAAATACAGGATAAACTTTCAAGGTTATTTTTGATGGTTTTAAAAAGTTTATCATTGGCTATCCGAGCGGAAGTTGGTGTAAATTTGTACACCCAAAGAGCGCCGCGAGAGAAAGAATATAAAAAGAGCGGTGACAAAGAATATACCAAAATGGTACAATGTAAATCTAATCAGAAGTCGCGCCGAAAATAATCCGCTCCGTCGTCGTGGGGCGGTAACGAAGAAGGGGTTCAAATGTACCGTTTTTTGACATTCCCGAAGGAAGGCGATACAAATGGAAAAGCTCATCGAATTCTGACAGAGGCCATTCTTAACGCCGATGAGATTTGGTGGGCGAGCGCATATTTGACGAGCTGGCCACTTTCAAAAGATTGCATTCCAAAGAAAAATTGCTTGATCTGCAAGATTGTTATTGGCTCGGATTTTGGTATAACACGAAAGGCTGCTCTTTTTGACCTCTACAAATGGGCTAAACCATGTTCAGCGGATGTATTTATTAATGATACTCAAGGCTTTCACCCAAAGATTCTTTTATGGCGTCAAGGCAATAGGCATTATGTATTTGCTGGTAGTAGCAATCTATCTGTTGCTGCTTGGTCGTCAAATATCGAATTGAATATCCGCATTCCTATAAAGAAAACGGAATTTGAGGTTCTTACAGAATGGTTTGAATATTATGTGATTGATGCCTCTCAACGTCTGGACCCTTCTACAATAAAAACATATAGTGAAAGCAAACGCACAGGAAAAAGGGCTAAAAAGGTATTTGCGGAGATAGACTACCGCATAAAAAAACTACGGTCGGTAGACCTTTCTGTCCCAAGGAAGCAATTAAGAGCCTATAACCGCAACAAGGCTGCATTTGTTAATATTGTAAAGGCTTGCGCAAAAAGCCAAATTACCAAAATGGCATTCTATAAAACAATGACAGAATTGCTTAAGGGTACTTGGCGTGGAAGAAACGCTTTAATAAGCATGAATTGTAAGGAAGAAGATTGGAAAGAGACTTGTTCTGGTTTATCTGGCATCTTTTCTTCAAATAAGGGCGACAGGGACAGTGTCGTTAAAAAGGTGATAGATTCTTTACAATTGACAGGCAACAAAACGAGAGGTGCTTGGCTTTCTGAAATATTATGTCATCATTACCCGTTAGACTACCTTTTGATTACTAAACCAGTAAAGGAATGGATTAGGGAAAGCAAAATAGAAAAACTTTATGGGATACCTACCGGTTACCAATATATAAGAATATCGCAGAATATGCGGAAATATTTGAAGGTCAGCAAGGATAAATTCAGTAATTTCATGGAAATGGATCATGCGATCTGGAGAAGACAGGTTTTAAAAAATGGTTAACCAAGGAAAAGACATGAATATTTCTCAGAAGTGTCCGGTTTAAATTTGGAATAGAAAGGGGCAGCGAATCTATTTTTATCGTTGGATTTGCAAAAACAATTTGACGATAGAAACGGAGGCCGCCCTTGAGAAAAAATACTGTTTTC
>Ga0182027_10001363_pt1 | contig 41028 bp, 28 predicted proteins | sample 712E1DmetaG_FD_121300 | JGI IMG/M metagenome (GOLD analysis project Ga0182027, IMG submission 121300) | Permafrost microbial communities from Stordalen Mire, Sweden - 712E1D metaG (Illumina Assembly) | ecosystem: Environmental > Terrestrial > Soil > Wetlands > Permafrost | place: Sweden...
CGGCTGTTTCGCAGATCCGGCTGCGCTCTCTCGCCGCCGGCCCGCAAAGAGAACCATCGTGGCCTTGCCGCACACCTCGTCACCGCTCGCGATTTTTCAGTAGTTCTGCCACGGGCTGTTAGGCCTCTCACATCAGTGGCCGGAACAACCGACGACGAATCATACTGATGATCCGAGTAAACGAAATCGGCTCTAACCAGGCGCACCGCCCAGTGTCGGCCCAGGTTCAGATCGAGACCGCCACCGGCCATGAACCCGGGTTGGTCACTGTGCCCGAACACTTCGGACCCCAGTCGATGCTCGCCGCCGAGCACTTCGAGAAACGGGGAAAAATAGCGCGTGCGAAAAGTTATCTTAGGCCCAGCGGAGATGTTGAAGAATTCGGCTTGGTCAATTCGGGCCGCCACCCCGATGTTACCGCTGCACCACTGCCCACTGCTGTCGACGGTCAATCCGAACCAGCGGTTAAAGTCGTAGGTGATGCTGGCGCCAACGCCCCGCGGATCCCATTTCAAGCAGCTGGTCACCGGGGCCACTCCTCCTGGAAGCAGGCCATACACATTGCAGCCTGGATAGAAAGCGGAGTATCCGCCGTAAAGTTCCCATTTGGGAGCAGGCGGATCCTGCGCTGCCGCGAGCCCGCCAACGCTGCCTAGGACAGCGACCACTGCCAACAGCATAATTGCAACGCGGCCACAAGAATTATGAGAGTGAGATGACATGTGCCATTCCTCCGAACTTCAATGACGTGAAATCATGCTTTTCCAGCCTACCCGGTAGTGGACCAGCCTCCAGCGAATCTCACTGCCGAATACTTTATGGACAGGGAGGTACAGTAGGTACATTCACCGGATTGCTTAGCAAAGTGACCGCGCCCGTCCGCGCCAGCGCTCTGCCATTCAGCGTCGCGCCGGTGTCAAGCGAGACGGACGCCTGCGCCATAATGGTTCCCGCGAACGTTGTGCTGGTTCCAAGCGTCGCCGAACTACCGACCTGCCAGAACACATCTCCGGACGTGGCGCCGCCGCTTAGAATGACTTGGCTGTTCGTCGCTGCCGTCGTCAGTGTGGACACGATCTGGAAGATGTAGACACCATTGCCGCTAAGCGTGAGGTTCCCGGTTATTCCCAGCGACGGCTGGCCGCTCGTCGTCTTATAAACGCCAGGAGCGAGTGTTTCCCCTCCTATATCTGCGGGGAGGACAGCCCCTCCGGCCGCTGCCGCGGCGAAGTTATACGCCGTGGTCAGATCACCCTGGGCGGTCTGGGCAACCGCATCGCCAGCGTGTTCTGTGCCCGTCAGTGTTCCCGGCGGAAATCCAGTGATCGCGGTCCCCGACCACACCCCAATATCCCCAGTAACGTCGGACGGTCCGAGGTTGGTGACCGTGGCGCCCCCCAGAACTCCGAAGCTGCAGGCCGACCCCAACGGCACGATGGGTTGACATGGGTTGACCGACGTGGTGAAGGTCCATACATAATCAGCTGCTAGCCCATTGCCACCGAGATCCTGCGCTCCGGTGGTAATGGTGGCGGTGTAAAGGGTGTCTAGTGCGAGAGGGTTGGTTGGTGTGAAGGTTGCGGCATAGGTTGACGCATCATAGGTAACGTTTCCTGCCACGGGGGTGCCCGACGCGGCCAAAGTAAAGGTTGTGGCAGGACTGATGATCGTGGCAGCATTCATTGCCTCGCTGAAGGTCGCAACCACGAGGGTGCTGGGACATATATTGTTGGAGCCATCAAGAGGGGCTACGGAAATGACGGTGGGCGGAGCACATGGTTCGCTCGCGGTAGTGAAGGTCCATACATAGTTAGTCGCCAACGCGTTGCCATTGAGATTCTGGGCCCCGGTGGTAATGGTGGCCGTATAGAGCGTGCTCAGTGCGAGAGGGCTCGACGGTGTGAAGGTCGCGGTTGACAGCGCGTACGTAACCACTCCTGTTACGGGCGTAGTGCCCGGCCCGGTTAACGTAAAGGTTGTGGCAGGACTGATGATCGTGGCAGGATTCATCGCTTCGCTGAAGGTAGCGGTCACTGCCGTGCTGGGACATATACCGGCGGCGAGGTTAAGTGGGGTAACGGAAATCACGGTGGGCGGAGCGCATGCTTCGCTAGCGGTTGTGAAGGTCCATACAAAGTTACTCGCCAGCGCAATTCCGCCCTCGTCTATGGCCCCGGTCGTAATCGTTGCGGTATGGAGGGTACTTACTGCGAGAGCGCTTGACGGCGTAAATGTCGCAGTGTCGCTTGACGCATCGTAGGTAACCACACCCGCCACGGGCGTAGCGCCCGGCCCGGTCAACGTAAAGGTTGTGGCAGGACTGATGATCGTGGCGGGATTCATCGCCACGCTGAAAGTGGCGCTCACTGCCGTGTTCGGACAGCCGCCGACCGCCCCAGCAAGAGGGATCACGGAAATTACCGTAGGGGGCGTTGCCGTCGTACACGTCGCGAGCGCGGTTGTGAAGGTCCACACATAATTACTTGCCAGGGCATTGCCGGACGGGTCCTGGGCTCCGGTCGTAATAGTGGCGGTATAGAGGGTGTTCAATGCGAGAGCGCTGGATGGTGTGAAGGTCGCGGCATAGCTTGACGCATCGTAGGTAACCACACCCACCACGGGCGTAGTGCCCGGCCCGGTCAACGTAAACGTTGTGGCAGGACCGATGATCGTGGCAGCATTCATCGCCTCGCTGAAGGTGGCAGTCACTACCGAGTTCGGACAGACGCCGGCCGCGCCCGTTGGCGGGGTCACGGAAACCACGGTGGGCGGACCTGGCAGACAGGTTGTGTCACCGGTGGTGAAGCTCCATACGAAGTTACTCGCCATCGCAATGCCATACTCGTCGATGGCGCCGGTCGTAATCGCGGCGGTATAAACGGTACTCAGTGCGAGCGCGCTGGATGGTGTAAAGGTCGCAGTGTTGCTTGACGCATCGTAGGTAACTATACCCGCCACGGGTGTAGTGCCCGGCCCTGTCAAGGTAAAGGTCGTGCCACTGATTGATGTGGAATTCATCGCCACGCTGAAGGTGACGGTTACTACCGAATTGGGACAGATTCCGACCGCACCACTAAGAGGGGCTATAGGAGCCACTACAGGTGGGGTTAGGTTCGGGTTAGCGCCTGGATTGCAGCATCCGGGACTGAGGATGAGCAGTAATAACGCTATCGAGCATATCTTATAATTGTAATATCTCCGCATGACCGTCATCCTTCTTCCTCCCGGCTGACTTGCCGCATAAGGAAATCGCTATTTGCGAAAAGTCTAGTTAGAGGATCTGGAACGAATCTGGTCAAAATTGCTCAAACTTCACTGTTACGCGCTGGAGAGTTCCAAATCGGGAAAGCTCGACTTGAAGGACGGTTGTTTCCGTCGAAGCACGACATGAGGGTGGGCACTCTAACTGGGTGTGTAAGTCGGGTTCATCTCCTAACATTGACCGGAGTAACTGGGTGCCCCACGTCTCGCGGTTTTCGAGACATGGGATGCCGCGAACGTTTCCACTTTTTTCAATTCCACCCCTGACCCCTTTCATCACAAACCATCTGTGCGTACCATCACAGACTTCCAACGCGCGCTGCGCGAGAATAGAGAGTCTCTGATCTGGGGGCGAAGACGCGTGCCCGTCTAACGGGTACGGGCAGTGGACGCTGCGCCAGCCCCAGCGGTTAGTTACTCTTTGATAATAGATTGGCTGCAATCCGAGACGATGAGCGGGCATCGAAAATCCGCCGAACCTATGAAGTTTAGTAGAACTAAGCAGAAAGTCGAGCTAAGTCCTTATTCCGGAATATTTTGAAAATAAGTCCTTGGCGCTCTAGATTTTGGCGGGAAGACTCCCCCTAACCCCATCATTCCACTGGGGAGGGGGTGGGGGGTGATAGTAAACACGGGTTAATACCCTTATAGTTAACAAACAAGAATACGCTTACTGATTTCCCGCCTGCTCGACCGTGATCACATCGAACGACTCGGTCAGATCCGCGTGTCCGGCGAGCGTTTCCCGCGTCTTGCCTTCGACCAGGATGTTGACCCGATTGACCCCTGGAACGTTGAGGGCTAGCGTCTCCACCAGTGAATTTACGGTGAGCTGTTCGCTGAGAATGCCGGAACGGTGCTGGTCGGCGAAGGCGGCATTCAGATCAATGACGGCCGCTCCCGGATCGACCAGGTAGATGCTGCGGATATCCGCCGCCGGAGCCAACGGATGGAGCGCGCCCGGTTGCTGATAGATGCGCAGCAGTGCGCGCAATAACTCCTCGGCTCGCTGCTGGCGTCCTCCAGGAAGAGGAATCTGCGCCGCTCGCGGACGGAGCGCGCCGGCGGCGTCATCGGCCACATACAGAGTTACCGTCTCCGTCGGACCGGAGGCTGGAGGAGTTACCGGCAAGGCGTCGGCCGCCGAAGATTCAAATTGTCCGGCCTGTCGCCGCATGTGGCGAAGATAGATTCCCATCGACACCACCAGCAACAGCAGCGCGGCGACTCCGATTAGGAGATGGCGCGGGATCATGGCTGCACCCAGCGATCGGACGATCGGATGATCAGGCCATCGGGCCATATAAAGTCAAAGGCCTTTGACCTTCGATCACCCGATGACCCGATGGCCCGATGACCCGATGCTCTTATCATTGTTGTGCTCCCAGACGGTCGCGGACAGAAACAATCGCATCTGCAATCGCCGATGCGGCCCGTTGCTGATAATTGGCAGAGGTCAAATCGGCGATACCATCTTCGCCGGGCGCAAGTTCCACCGCGACCGCGGGCATGAACACGTCGTTCAGCGGCCGCAGCGAAGCGGAAGATGCATGAACTGGGAATTCGCTCTTCTGCATCTCGGCTACGATGGCCGCCGACACGATTCGACTGACGGGCAAAGCCGGTGCTTGCGCCGCGTTCCACGCATGAAACGCTCCTTTGTTTGTTCCTTCCACCGGAAGCAGCGCGGTGTACACTCGCGCTCCGCTGCCCTGCGAAACCGCGTGCAGGCTGATGTAGATTCCGGCGCGCGCCACGTTGGCGGCGGCGGCGCGCTGATCCAGAGTCAAACTGGTATCTCCGTCGCGCAGTAATGTGACCGCGAAGCCGCGAGTCTCCAGTTCATGGCGCAGCAGGCGGGCAAATCCCAGGGTGACGTCTTTCTCGACCAACTGATCGGTCAAGGCCGCACCCCGTTCGTCGCCGCCGTGCGCGGGATCGACCACGGCTAGGACACGGTGAGAATTGCCCGAGGCGATGGTGGCCGCCGGTGGGGCTGCCGCCGGATTCTGGGTTCCACCGATACCGGGTGGCGTCGCCGGCGGGACAGCGGAAACGACGATCGTCCTTCGGTCGTTGCTGAAGTTGGCCATCAGCGGTTCGTTCGCGGCTATATCTAATTCGGCGTCGCCATTGTCCTCGGAATAACTCGCTTGGGTGATGACCTTATTGGCAAAAGAAATAGGCTGGCTGCCCGGGGACACGACCGGGTCGCGCTTAAAGGCCATCCGCAGCTTTCCCGGTTCGGTGGAGATCGTCGGGTTCACGGGAGCGCTGAAATTGAGCGCCAGGCGGGACGGGTTACTCGCGTCGAGTTGGAAACTGATTTGTATGCCGCCATCGCCGACGAATAACCGGCGCGCGCTTTCGTGAAAATTAGCCGATGTTCCCAGGAAACGCGGCAGGAGCGCGTTCAGAGAAGCCAGCGGAACCAGTCCGCGGGAGTTTTCAATCAGGAAGGGAGCGGCGAAATCAAAATTGCGGCCATGAATTTTGGCCCGCGTCTTTCCCGCGACAAACTCGGCATCCACCGCGTTATATCGGAGTTTCCAGCGCTGCCCTTCCGACTGGCTGCTCACACGGCCAAGCGGTTCGAGAAGCTCGAGCAAGCCGACATACTCGCGGCCCGAGCGATCAAGGACGGGGAGGGTGTAGATCGCGACGGGAGAGTAGACGGAGATGTGCTTTTCTTCCGCAGCGGGCGCGGCGGACAGAAGCGTCACAGTGGCCAGCAGTACCCAGTACCCAGTACTCAGTACCCAGCACCCCGCTTTCCTTTGAAAACTGGGTACTGGGTACTGAGCACTGTTTTTGTTACTCCAGCGCATAGATCGTGAGCCCACTCAGCAATTTGGGGTAGAAATCGGTGGACTTCTGAGGCAGGACTTCGCCAGCAAAGGCGATATCGCGAACCTGCTCCATGCGCACAGGATTCATCAGGAACGCCACTAGCACCTTTCCACTTTGAACCTGCGTCAGCGCTTCCTCGGCCTCGCGACAATACGACACGTCCTCCTGATTGCGAATGGCTTCCTCCGAGATCTTCAGCACACCTTCCAGCAGGCACTTGTGCAGTCGCACGACGTCCAACGCTTGCTGGCGCAGAGAGAGGCTTCCGAACAAGCTGGAGCCAATGGCCTTGGGCGAGTGCAGCAGAAATGCGCGCTCGGCGGCGACTGCGAGCAGCGCCGTTCCCGCGTGCCCTGCCTGCCGCAGGATGGCGGTGGCGCGCGCGGCATCGATACCGGCGTCGACCTCTTCCACGTTGAAGAGTTTCTGAGCCTCCGCCAGAAACTGCACTACCGAGAAAGATGGCAGGCCGAAGACGAGGCGGTGCGTGGGCAGAATTACCAGGCCCGGCCGATCCATATCGACGAAGGTCATCATCACGGAGTCGTAGGGAGCAGGCGTATCCGTCTGCGTTCCGGCTCCGGCAGTCGCGCGTCGTTCATTGCGATAATTCAAGGCCGTTTCGTAGCGATGATGGCCGTCAGCGATGATCAGCTTGCGGTCGCGCATCTGTTCCTGCACGGCGGCGATGACCGATGCGTCAGAAATCTTCCAGACGCGGTGCACTACGTCGTACTCGTCGGTGACCTCGATGTCTGGAGATATGTCCGGGGCTGCCGCCGAATCGAGCAGGGAATCCACCCTGCCGGCCCCGCTGTAGAGCATGAAGATCTGGCCGAAGTGGGCGCGATTGGCGCGCAACAAGTCGAGCCGGTCGGCTTTCGGCTTGGCCAGCGTCTGCTCGTGGCGGAACACGACGCCCGCGGAATACTCCTCGATCCGCCCGAGAGCGATGAAGCCGCGCCGCTCGGCCCGCGCCTCGGTGCCCGGACCGCTTCCTGGAGTGGCTCCCGGAGCGCTTCCCGGAACTATGAACGTCTGGGAGTAGCGGTAGAGCGAAGGCTCGGGATCGCGTCGCAAAACGCCCGCCTGGCGCCAGTTCTGGAAGGACGCCGCCGCTCGGGTATAGACGTTCTCGGCGTCCCCGTCCCCGGGCAGGCGTTTCCCGAGAATAATCCGCACCAGGTTATAGGGACTGGCCTGATAGTAGCGCTCCTGCATTGCGGGGGTAATTTTGTCGTAGGGTTGGGTCAGAACTTGCTGAATCGGCACGCGCTCCGGGTCGTAGCGCCAAGCCTTAAATGGAGAAATAATTGCCATAAGAGGAAGTCAGAATTGTAGCAGGGACGATCCGACTCCGGTTCAGATTGGGAAGAGAGAAAAAGGATGCGCACAGGCAGAAGACAACCTCTGACGATCCGCGGAATCTAAGCGGTTGTAGACAAAAAAGTGACAACACTTTTTTGGCTTTGTGCTAGTATCCGGCTGAGTAGAGATTCTTTGGCCTGCCTTTTGGGGTGCGGGTCGCCTCCCTTCACGGCGTGGATTTAGTAGGGCCTATGTTGTACGGCAAACAGTTCTCGGCTCGCCTCTCGTTCGCTGCACTTCTGGTGTTCGCTGTGTGCAGCAACCTCCCGCTTCTGGCGCAGACTTCTACCGAGGACGTTCACGTCCAGCCCCGCATTCAACCGCCGGCGCCAAAGCCGCTGGACGTGGATCCGGCGCTCAAGACCCACACCAAGCCCTTCAAAGTCGACGTGGACATGGTGCTGGTGCCGGTCACCATCACCGATCCCTTAAATCGGCTCGTAACCGGCCTGGACCGGGAGAACTTCAACCTTTTCGAAGGCAGAGAACAGCAGGAGATCAAGACCTTTTCCAGCGAAGATGCTCCGGTTTCGATCGGCGTGGTCTTTGACATGAGCGGCAGCATGGGCAGCAAGATAGAGCGCGCCCGCGAGGCGGTTGTGGAATTTTTCAAGACCGCCAACCCACAGGACGAGTTCTTTATGATCGCCTTCGCCGACAAGCCGGAAGAGATCTCCGATTTCACCAGTTCGGTGGATGACATTCAAGGCCGGCTCGTCTACACGATTCCCAAGGGGCGCACCGCGCTGCTGGACGCCATATACCTCGGCGTCACCAAGATGCGCCAAGCCAAGTATCCGAAGAAGGCTTTGTTGATCATCTCTGATGGCGGCGACAACCATAGCCGCTATACGGAAGGCGAAATCCGTTCCATGGTCAAAGAGGCCGACATCCTTATCTATGCCATCGGCATCTACGATCATTACTTCCCGACCGAAGAAGAACGGCTCGGACCCAGCCTGCTCAGCGATGTTACCGAACTGACCGGTGGCCGGGCTTTTACCATTGATAACCCGAACGACCTGGCGGACGTTTCCACAAAAATTGGCATCGAGTTGCGCAACCAATATGTCATCGGATACCGTCCAAAGAACCCAGTGCGCGATGGCAAATGGCGTAAAATAAAAGTGAAACTTTTGCCGCCAAAAGGACTGCCGCCGCTGAAAGTCTACGCCAAGACGGGTTATTATGCGCCGACGGAATGACATTCCTCTACTGATTCTCTTCCTGCTGACGGCGCTATCCCTGGCGAACTGTCAAACCAAAGCGGAAGCCCCGAATCAGTCATCTTCGGCCCCGGCTGCAAGTTCCCAATCACCCGCAAGTTCCCAATCGTCGTCCCCGGCGGCCACCAGCTCCGCCCAGGGTCCGGATGCCGCCGACAGCGGCGTCTTCGTTTTCCGCAAGGAAGTCGAAGAAGTTGTGCTGCACGCCACGGTCGTCGACGACAAGCAGCGCATCGTCACCAGCCTCGACAAAGGCGATTTCAATGTCTACGAGGATGGGCATCCGCAAATCATCACGTCATTCCGCCACGAAGACATTCCGGTGGCAATGGGCATTGTGGTCGACAACTCTGGTTCCATGCGGGAGAAGCGTCAAAAGGTGAACGCAGCGGCTGTGAATCTGGTGCGGTCTTCAAACCCAAATGATGAGGTATTCATCGTCAACTTCAACGACGAGTACTATCTTGACCAGGACTTCACTTCCAACATCAATAAGCTGAAAGAGGGACTGGAAAAGATCGAGGCGCGCGGCGGAACAGCACTTTACGACGCGGTCGTCGCCTCCGCCGACCACTTGAAAAGGGATGCGAGGCTCGAGAAGAAAGTCCTTTTTGTGGTTACGGACGGAGACGACAACGAGAGCGCGGAAACTCTTGAGCAGGCGGTGCGGCGTTTGCAGGGCGACGGCGGGCCGACCGTTTACGCCATTGGCATCCTGGAGAAAGAAGAGCATCCTAAGCACGCCAAACGCGCCCTGCAAATCATGTCCGAGAGAACGGGGGGCCTCGCTTTTTTCCCCCAAACGCTGGACGAAGTGGACGCCATCAGCCGTACTGTGGCCCACGATATTCGCAGCCAGTACACCATCGGATATAAACCGACGACACCGAAAACCCAGGGCGGCTATCGCCAAGTGAGAGTGGACGCGCGTTCGCGCAGCTACGGCAAACTCACCGTCCGCACGAAGAGCGGTTACTACGCCGGCAGCGAGCCTGCTTCGGGGGCGCAGTAGAAGACAATTTGTAATTTGCGATTTGTAATTGGCAATTTGAAATCGATTTTTGGTTGCCCGCGGTGGCCGTCCCAAATTCACGGAGCTTTGCAAAATTACAAATTACCAATCCTCGCATTGACGCTTCCCCCTCCTGTTCCTTACCCTGGAATGTGCCGACAACAACCTCAAACTCGCGCTTGCGCGTTAGCGACGATATATCGAAGCTCGTCGGCGAAACGCCGATGCTGCAAATGAAGAAGCTGGCCCCTCCGGGAGCGGCCGATATTTTCGCCAAACTCGAATACCTGAACCCGGGCGGCAGTGTGAAAGACCGCGCTGCTATTGGCTTGATCGAGCGCGCCGAGCGCGAAGGCAAGCTCAAGCCCGGCGGTACCGTCATTGAAGCCACGGCTGGAAACACCGGTATCGGCCTCGCTCTGATCGGCGTGTCGCGCGGCTACAAGGTGCGCCTGTTCATCCCGGAAAAATTTTCGGAGGAAAAGGCCATCATCATGCGCGCCCTTGGCGCCGAGGTGATCCGCACACCGGAGGGCGAGGGGATGCAAGGCGCGATCCAGCGCGCGCGGGATCTGCTGGCAACCGATCCCTCCGCTTTCATGGCCGCGCAGTTCGACAACCCGGCCAACACGGACTACCACTACGAAACTACCGCGCGCGAGATCTTTGAGCAGATGGAGGGGCGCGTCGATGCCATCACGGTCGGCTGCGGCACGGCGGGAACCTTTAGCGGCATTGCCCGTTTTCTCAAGGAGCGCATCGCGAGTGTGCACGCGGTTGCGGTGGAGACGCAAGGCTCGATCCTCGGTGGAGGAAAGCCCGGTCCACACAAGGTGGAAGGCATCGGCAATAGCTTTATTCCTGGAAATTTCGACCGTTCGGTTTGCGACGAAGTGATGATGGTGACCGATGACCAGGCCTTCGGCATGGTCAAGGAACTTGCCGCACGCGAAGGCGTTCTCGGAGGCTCAAGCGCTGGCGCCAACGTGTATGCGGCAGTTGAAATCGCCAAACGCCTGGGGGCAGGGAAACGCGTGGTGACGCTGATTCCCGACTCTGCGGAACGGTATTTGTCGAAGAAGATCTTTGAAGGCGGAATATAGAGAGACGCTGTTCGTCGTTCGTCGTTCGACGGAAAGCGAATAGCGAACTGTGACAGGTGAACTCAGGAGAACCCTGTGACCACGAAACTATCGGGCTTCGCAACCCGCGCCATCCATGCTGGACAAGAGCCCGATCCCCTTACCGGTGCGGTCAGCGCGCCCATCTATCCGACTTCCACTTACGTTCAGGAAGAAATCGGAAAACACAAAGGCTACGAATACTCGCGCGTATCGAATCCCACTCGCGACCGGCTGGAGACGAACCTTGCCGCGCTCGAAGGCGGGACGGCAGCGCGCGTCTTCGGCAGCGGAATGGCGGCGATCAACGCCGTTGCTACCATGCTCAAAGCCGGCGACCACGTTGTTGCCGGCCACAATCTCTATGGCGGGACGCCGCGCCTGTTCAATCAGATCCTCGTCAACTTTGGCCTTACATTTACCTATGTCGATACATCCGACCTCAGCCAGGTTGAGCGCGCATTCCAGAAGAACACGCGGCTGCTGTTTCTGGAGACGCCGACCAATCCTCTGATGGAGCTTTGCGACCTTCGCGCCATCGGCGAACTGAGCCACAGGCACGGCGTTGAGGTCGTCGTCGACAATACTTTCATGTCGCCATATTTTCAGCGTCCCATCGAGTTCGGCGCCGACATGGTGGTCCACTCGACCACGAAATTTCTTAACGGACACAGCGACGGACTGGGCGGCGTTGTCGTCTGCACCAAACCTGAGCAGGCGGAAAAACTTGCTTTTCTTCAGAAGTGCGCCGGCGCCATCCTGTCACCCTTCGAGTGCTGGCTAATCTTGCGCGGCGTCAAGACTCTGGCCGTGCGCATGGCACAGCACGATCGCAACGGCCGCGAGGTCGCTGACTATCTCTCGAAACACGTCAAGGTGCGCAAGGTCTTCTATCCAGGATTGCCCGATCATCCGCAGCACGAACTGGCCAAGCGGCAGATGTTCGGCTTTGGATCGATGATCGCCTTCGAGACCGGATCGCTCGCGAACGCCAACAAGATGCTGCGTAAGGTGCGCGTGTGTTCGCTGGCCGAGTCGCTGGGCGGAGTTGAAACCCTGATTTCGCATCCCGCAACCATGACGCACGCCGCCGTTGGCGAAGAAGGACGGCGCAAAATCGGAATCACCGACGGACTGGTTCGCATCTCGGTCGGTATCGAGGACGTGGACGACATCCTTGCCGATCTCGACCAGGCGCTGGCCGAAATCTAGCTTTTAGCCGTCAGCTATCAGCCGTCAGTAAAAACTGATTTAACTGAAGGCTGATGGCTAACGGCTGTGTCAGCGCACGGAATCTCCAATCCACTCCAGGTACGCGGCGCTCCCACCTTCAATGGCAAGCTCGATACACTCGGGAAGTTCGTAGGAATGCAGCTCACTCAAAGCCGCGCGCAGGCGGTCGCAAGCGTCTTCCGTCGTCTTGATCAGGAGCAGCCACTCCGTCGCCGTCTCGATCTCGCCTTGCCAGCGATATACCGATTCGATTTGTGGAGCGATGTTGACGCAGGCTGCCAGTTGCCGCTCCACCAGCGCATGGGAGATGCTTCGGGCTTCTTCGAGCGAACCGCACATCGTGAGAACGAGCCTTTTGTCGGTCATATAAAATCGAGATTCCAGCTTCAGGTTGAAAGTTTCACTGGAAGCATACGAGGCATAGGATGGCAACGCAAATCAAGTTCGGCACATCTGGATGGCGGGCTGTGATGGCCGAAGAGTTCACGTTTGCCAATGTTCGCCGGGCGGTGCTGGGTATCGCGCGCTACGTGTTGGCGCAGAAATCGAGTGGGGCAAGATTTAAGGTTGTTGTTGGCCGCGACCCGCGCTTTCTGGGCGAAACTTTCTGCGCCATGGCCGCCGACATCTTGTCCAGCTACGACATTGCGCCGCTGGTCATCGCGGAGCCTGCGCCCACACCCGCAATTTCCTACGCGGTGATCCAATCCAAGGCCGACGGCGCTATCAACTTCACCGCTGCCCACAATCAGCCTGAATTTAACGGCATCAAGTTCTCGACGCCCGATGGCGCGCCGGCGCTTCCGCAAGTCACGACGGCCATCGAGGGTGAGATCGCGGCCATCTTTGCTGATGCGAGTCCGCAAACGCCGCACACCACAAATGCCGAGGTGCAGTCGCAGTCCCAACCTCAATTCATCGACCCGCGCCGCATGTATCTATCGCGTTTGCGCGAAATCGTCGATCTCGATGTCATTAAGAAAGCCGGTGTGAAGATTGCCTTCGACCCCATGTGGGGAGCTGGCCGTGGCTATTCTGACGCTTTGCTGCGCGACGCCGGTGTGACGGTGGCCACCGTTCACGACGCCCGCGACGTTCTTTTCGGAGGCCACGCCCCCGCGCCCGACGATTCGCTGCTCGAAGGTCCCCTGCTCGAAGATCTGCGTTGCAAGATGCGCGAAATGGGCGTGAGTATTGGAATCGGCATCGCGACCGATGGCGATGCCGGGCGCTTCGGGATTGTCGATGGCGATGGCACGTTCCTCCAGCCCAACTACATTCTCGCTCTGCTCTTCGATTACCTGGCCGAAACGCGCGGCTGGACGAACGGAGTCGGCAAATCCGTCGTCACCACCAATCTCATCAACGCACTGGCCGAGAAACACAAGATCGCGCTCTACGAAACCCCGGTTGGATTCAAGTACATTGGCGAATTGATCAAGCAGGACAAGATCCTGATCGGCGGTGAAGAGAGCGCCGGCCTTTCCATCCGCAAACACATCCCGGAGAAGGACGGCGTGCTCGCCGGATTACTGTGCTGCGAGATGGTGGCGCGCCGGGGCAAGTCGCTTGGCAGACAACTGGCCGATCTATTTGCCAAAGTTGGTTCCTACTATCCTCTAAGAGAGAACTTCCGCTTGACGCCGGAAGTAAAACAGAAGTTTACTGAGAAGTTACGGGGCGATCCGAGCGAGTTTTATGGCATCAAAGTTGCGCAAGCGGTGAGGATCGGCGGACTCAAACTCATACTCGCCGACGGATCGTGGGTGTGCTACCGGCTCTCAGGCACGGAGCCAGTGGTGCGCGTGTATAGCGAAGCGCGCAGCCGGGAAGGCCTCGCAAAGTTGAGCAGGGCAGCGAAAGCATGGATCTTCGACTAGGACCAACGCCGAGAATGCGCATCCTGCCACGTCCGGAGGAACGGCTGCGCGCGGTCATGAATCAGGCCATGGGTCAGGCGATGGATCAGGCTCCGAAGGCGGAGGCCGTGGCGGCGCGCTGGGTGGAGCGCACGCGTCCGGTCTGGTCGTGGCTGGTGCTGGAGTGGCGTCGTCTGGGAACGGCGGCCGCAATCCTTATTATCTTTGGGTTAGTGCTGCACGCCATGTTTGGAGCCAACGGCATGGTCGTCTATCGTCAGAAGCGCACCGAGGTGCAATCACTCCAGACGGAGGTTGAGCGCCTGCAGAAGGAAAACAGCCAGTACGCCAATCAGATCAAATCGCTCAAATCCGATCCCGCGGCCATCGAGAAGGAAGCCCGCGAGCAACTTCACTACACACGGCCTGGAGAAGTTGTTTACGTTGTCCCCGATCCTCCGCAAAAGCCGCCCTCCGGCCGCGCGAAAAACGACGCTAAGAACGGACATTAAGAACGACAGGTCGACGCCCCGCGTCTGCTTCTTCTGTGATAGAGTGCAAAGATCGCATCTCGTGTGGGAACCAATCTAAGGTGGGAACCAAAACAAAGGAGGGTGACATGCGGAAATTTCTCTTGTTGTTACTTGCCGGCGCTTTGATTGTGCTGGTCGTCTCAGTGTCATTTGCCAGCGATGCCCAAACGGTGAACGGCTGGGTGAGCGACTCCAAGTGTGGCATTAAGGGAGCCAACGCGGATCATGCCGGATGCGCTAAGAAGTGCATTGAAGGCGGCGCCAGCGCGGTGGTTGTTACCGACAAGGACCAGAAGGTTCTGGCGGTGGACAATCCCGATGCCCTTAAGGAGCACTATGGACATCATGTTGCCGTGACCGGACACATCGACGGCGACAAGATCCACGTTGACAGCGTCAAGATGCTTTAGGCGTACGAATTCAGCTGACGCAAACAGGGCGGCCCTGGTGGCCGCCCTAAGTTTTTTCTCGTGGAGCGACTGGCGTCTGGCTCGTCCACGCAAATTCCTAGTGCGCATCAAGAATTGCTGTGATTCCATGAAGTGGCCGAGCTGCGCTCGGTTTGGACCCTCCGACTTTCCCCTCGGCTTCGCTCGGGGCTTCGGCAAAACCGGGCAGGCTCGCGAGGTGCCCGTCCCGACACGAGCAGACTCTATCGCACGACGCCTTCCAGCGGCGAACTTGCGGTCGCGTAGAGCTTTCGCGGCATGCGCCCCGCCATGTAAGCCTGCCGTCCAGCGAGCACGGCGTGTTTCATCGCTTCCGCCATCAGCATCGGTTCCTGGGCGCCGGCAATGCCGGTATTCATCAGGACGGCGTCGTAGCCTAGCTCCATGGCGATGGCAGCGTCGGAAGCTGTGCCCACGCCCGCGTCCACAATCAGCGGGACTCCCGTGATCAGCTCGCGCAGGATTCGCAGGTTGGCGGAGTTCTGAATCCCCAGTCCGCTGCCGATCGGCGCGCCCAAAGGCATCACGGCAGAAGCTCCCGCGTCCACCAGCCGTTTGGCGAACACAATGTCGTCGGACGTATAGGCCAGCACCGTGAATCCCTCTTTCGCGAGCACACCGGTGGCTTCGAGCGTCGCTTGCACATCCGGATACAGCGTCGCCTGGTCGCCAATCACTTCCAGCTTGATCCAGTCCGAGAGCCCCACTTCGCGCGCCAGCCGGGCGGTGCGAATGGTGTCGTCGGCCGTGTAGCAGCCGGCGGTGTTGGGGAGAAGGAAATACTTATTCGGATCGATGTAATCGAGCAGAGATTCCTTGCTGCGGTCGAGATTTACGCGGCGCACGGCCACGGTCACCATGTCGGCGCCGCTGGCTTCCAGCGCGCGGGCGGTTTCCTGAAAAGACTTGTATTTGCCGGTCCCAACGATCAGGCGGGAACGGAACTGCCTGCCAGCGATAATGAGTGAATCCGTCATGACCCTATTGTACGGCTGCGGCCAGCTTAGTCGACGGGTCCAGCCGGGCGGCGGGGACGCCCGGCGCTCCATATCCGGCACTCCACTGGCTCACCCTCCAGTCGCCTCCGCCTTCGCGTACATCTCATCAATCAATGACCGGTATCGCTCCTCGATTCCCCGCCGCCGCACTTTGAATGTATGCGTCAGCGTTCCATCCGCCGCCGAAAGTTCTTCGGGCACCACCAACACGCGTTTCAGTTTTTCGAAACGCGCCAGATTCTGGTTCAGGTCTTCAATGATGCCTTCATAGAGTGCCCGCACCTTGGCGTTTGCGACCAGCGCTTCTCGCGAACCGAATTCAATCTGGTTCGCCCGCGCCCAATCTTCCAGAGCAGGAAAGTGGGGCGCGATCAGCACCGCAGGAAACTTCCTCCGGTCGCCGAAGACCACTGCGGTCCCAATCAGCGGATTCAGCTTCAGTGAATTCTCGATCGGCTGCGGCGCAATGAACTTCCCGCCGGAAGTCTTGATCAGATCCTTCTTGCGATCCGTGATCGAAAGAAATCCCTCGCTGTCGAGGTGCCCAATGTCGCCTGTCTTGAACCATCCGTCCACAAACGCGTCGCGCGTTGCCTCCGGACGTTTCCAATAGCCCTTGAATACCGAGGGGCCGCGCACCAACACCTCGCCGTCGCTGGCAATCTGGACCTCAACGTTCGGCAGCGGCTTGCCGACGGTTCCCAATTTGTGAGCGAGCGGCGTGTTCACCGCGATCACCGGTGAAGTCTCCGTCAACCCGTACCCCTCGTGGATGGGAATGCCGATATCGGCATACCACTCGACCAATTCGCGGCCCAATGGCGCACCTCCGGAAATGAACTCGTGGGCTTTTCCACCGATTCCCGCGAGCACTTTGGAAAAGACCAGGCGATTCGCGATTTTCCAGGAGAGCGCAGTGGGCGCGGCTCCGGCAAGAGTCTCGGCGCGATGGGCGCGTCCCACCGAGAGCGCCCAGCGATAGACAGAGCTTTTCGGGAAGCCTGCAGCCTTGAGGATCACCTGTTGGCGAATCTTCTCGTACACGCGCGGCACAGCGACAAAGATGTCGGGCTGCACTTCCGCCAAGGCCTGCACCAGTTGCGCAATGTCAGGACAATAGGCCAGCGCCACCCCGAGGTAGAGCAGCGCGAAATCCACGTGCCGCGCGGTCACATGAGAGAGCGGCAGAAACGACACGCTCACTTCTTCTTTCGTTCCGAAGCCGAATGCTTCCATCGAACACGCGACATTTGACGCCATGTTGCCGTGCGTCAGCATCGCTCCCTTCGGAGTTCCTGTCGTGCCTGAGGTATAGATAATTGTGGCCAGGTCATCCGGCGCAATCGCTTGGGAGAGGGCATCGAATTCCGGATCGAAGTTGATCGGCCCTTGCAGCATGAGTCCCTGCATGTGGGCCGCGTGCGCGGTTTCGACCGCATCCATCACCAGTATCCGCTCGACCGGCGTGTGGCGTTGGATGGTCAGCACCTTTTCCAACTGGTTCTTTGTGGACACCGCGATGACGCGCGCGCCGGAGTCGTTGAGGATGAAGGAAGTCTGATCCGCCGTCTGCGTGGGATAAATCGGAACCGTGACCGCGCCCATGGCAAGCGCAGCGAAATCGGTAATGGCCCATTCCGGGCGATTTTCGCTAAGGATGGCGACGCGATCGCCCTTGCTAACACCCCAGGATTCAAGCCCGCGAGCCAAGCCAACGACACTGCGGTAAATTTCTGTGGAAGAGATCGGGACCCAGCCCAGCGCCCCCCTTTGCAGCATGACGCGGTCGCGGCGCTTCTTGCAGATCGCCAACAAAATGTCATTCAGAGTCTGGAGGCTCATCCGTTCCGATCAAGGTCCCGCAAATCATTCTACAAAGTCATTGTACGCAGTCATTGTACAGAGTCCGAAGAGGCGCCTCCGCATGGCGTCTCATTGAGCACTTTGGCGTTCTGACTGCGCTTCTAGTTGCGCGCTCCACCCAGTTTTTCCCCCGTCACCACAGTTGTGTTATGCTTTTGCTGCGGGGTGGAGCAGTCTGGTAGCTCGTTGGGCTCATAACCCAAAGGTCGGTGGTTCAAATCCACCCCCCGCAACCAACGCAATCATAAGGTTACGGGCAATTTGGCACTTGTAGCGACTGTCCAAAACTGTCCAATAAGGGGAACTGCCACACAGTTCCCCTTATTTATTGAATGGAGACCTCTTGATTGGCAGGCCTTTGCAAGAGGCGTTGCACGATAGGCCGATTGGCCTTGCGCTTGGCCAGGGCCGAGGCATTGCCATACTGATCCATAGTGGTCGAAACATGCGCGTGCCGCATGAGTTTCTGCTGTACGCCCACGGGTGCTCCGGTTTCGTCCAGCCACGCACGATAAGTGTGGCGGAACGTGTGAAACCCGATCCTGCCAAGTCCCAGTTGGAGACCTGTCGGAACCAGGTAGTCGGCACGAATCGAATCGGCATGATACGGCCGGCCGGTCGCCGGACTCGGAAAGAGCCATCGCTCCTCGGAATCGAGACAGAGCACTTGCCATTTCCTCAGTTCGAGAATGAAACCCCGTTCGATCGGGACCTCGTCCTGCGAGTACTCCGTCTTCAATTTGTTTAGTCGCTTCCCGACCGCTGATCGTTGGATTAGAACCACCGATCGTTTGAAATCGAAATCCGTCCAGCGCAAACCCAGGATTTCGCTGATTCGCAAACCGAAACACAGGCCAATTAGCACGATGGTTCGAAAGGGTTGAACCAGCGCGTCGAGCATTTGCCAAGCGTCCTTTACCTGGAGCACGCAAGGACGTTTCTTGCGCTTGCTGATGCCCTTGACCTCGACCAGGTCCATTGGATTGCGGTCCACCTCCAGCAATTCCCAAAGCATCGCCTTGTCGAAGAGACGGTACATCAGGGACCGAATGTGGCCTCTGTACTTGGGTGAGAGGTCGAGCCTTCGGAGCCAGTCCTGTACCAAGGTAGGCCGAACGTCTTTGAGATAGGCGTCCCCCCACTTGGGTCGGATGTGTTGGCAAATCATACTTCGGTAGGAGGCTAGAGTATTGTGAGTGATTTGTTCGGCTTCCTCTTCCTGTTTCTGATCGAGAAGGAAACGGTCCAGGATGCCACAGAAGAGAACCGGTTCTCGGCGCAAGATGCCATCGTTGATCATCAGCCGCATGCCTTCTGCTGCTTTCAAGGCATGGGCCTCCGTCTTGTACTGTTCTACCGTTCCGACGGTGAAACCCCTTCGTTTCCTGCGTCCGTCCGAAATCGGTTCCCACCAACGATAGAGCCATACGTCCGGTCCTGTTACGCGTTTGTCGATCTCAACACTACCGTACTGATACCGCGTTCGCTTAGCCAATGTAATCTCCTTGGGGTTGGCGACGCGGGTGGCTGCCTGAGATTACCTGAGAACGAAGCCAATGGTCTAGCTCCGAGAGATAGAAATGCCATCGCTTCCGATCTGTCCCAACCGGATGAGCGGGAAGCGAGCCCTCGCGAGCCTTGCGGAGCACGGTCTTCGGGTGGAGATTGAGGAAACGGGCAGCGTATTTTTGGCTGACGGGTGCTTCCCGAACCGAGCGTGGTCGCTCGCGTGTTGGAATTCGATTGGGCTGGGTTGACATAGAGTCTCGTTTCGCCGCTGCGGTTCCTCGGTCGATTGGACTCTGCGCAGAACGGACGATGTCAGCCAATTTGCTTCGTTTCCGCGGCTGTGTCCAACAACTTCTCGTCACTCTGTTATTCCTGCCAGGAATATCAGACAACAATAACCCGATTTCTCACGTCACATTTCGTTGAGCAAATCACGTCGCGGATGCGGAGCAGCTGTTTGAGAAGAACTGAGTCACGCAGACAATGACAGCCTTATCTGCTTCATCGGCAGGGACTTAGACGCAGATTTGCGAGCAAAGTGATTACGCGCCCGACACCACAATGGTATCTCAGGGCCACATACTCGGACGCCTTTCTTGTATCGGTACCCGGGTGGCATTTGCCGGCTAATCGCTTTCTCAGGAAGATTCCTTACCGAAGCTATCGGGCCGGAAGGCGCAATTTACTTGGTCGCGGCATCATGTTCGTCTGTTATTCCTCCCAGGAATAACAGAGTGACGAGAAGTTGTTGGACAGCGTCATTGAGTCCGGTTAAGTTTGCGCCACAAGCAGCCGATTTGAGGTGCTGCGGGAGGTGCAAATGACACGTTGGTCCCGAGTCCAGTTCATCCGCCAAATCCAGTCCCGTCTTCGGTCGAAGTGGACGCGTTCAACTTCCGTCCTTGTCATCCTTCTTCTGGTCATCCCTGTGTCCGCGCTGGCGCAAGGTTCACCGTTCGACACCGGCTTTACCGCCATCCAAAGCCTTTTCACCGGCACGATTGCGAAGGTTGCGAGTCTGGTTGCAATCGTGATCGGCGGCTATAGATCTATTAATAATCGGTCTGTTGACGTCTTTGAATTCTTGACCTTGGTCTTTGGTGCTAAGGCAAGAGACCGAAGCCACTGTTCGACTGCGAGAGGCTTGACTTGCTCCAGCAGAGAGTCACCCCAGCGGGGTCGAATCCAGCGATTCAGAGTCGATAAATTGGATTGTTGTGTTGAATGTCGCCGTTCCCGTAAATCGTGTTCGACATAGTGATCCATCAGAGCGCCGACTGATACCGGCCTCCCGAATCGGTGATACAGATTCAATCGGATGCGAAGGGGTTCGATGAAGCGCAAGGCATCTGACTTGGTTGGGTACTGGGCTACGGTCCCCACGCTGGTTGACTTACGGTATCGGCAGCCTTCCGGCGTGGTTTCGTAAAAGCGGAACTGCCAGACGTCCTCACTAAACCTGTTGCTCCTCTTGGTCAAAGATCCATTTTGATATCTGTGTTGCATCATTGGTGTTTTCTCCACCCTGATTTGTGCGCCATGCTTCGGAACAAAGCTAGCGGAATCAGCCTGTTGCAGGTGCCACCGCCGCTGACGGGCATTGTCTGGGAACTCGCGTGAAGCTATGACCCTGATTCTGCAATGGTTCCGAAAACACTCTTTGGGCGTGGCGCACAATTTGCTCGCGTTATATTCGCGAGCATATTTAGGGATAAGACCGGAGGAAAAATGCTTGTTACTGCCGCGCAAAGCAGTAACAGCACTCGGTGATTGAGGACAAGCGCCCAGAATGCAGCGCATCAGGGCAGGGAAGAGATGGTCGTGGTTTCATGATTAACTGACTTGCTGCCATGTGTGACCGAGCAACTGATTCAGAATCAGTTGTTCGAATCGAGCCCGAGGGAATTGACAATACTAATCAACGGCTTGCACCTTCGACAGAGAAGTGTGAGGAGAGAATGCGGCTGTGCTTGGCGATTGGCGAGGGAATGTCTTTTTTTGAACTTGCGATTCGCCGCACTCCTTCCGGTCAGGTCATCAATAGCATTCAGCGCGAGGCGCGACCTCAACCGATTCGAGGCTGGCATGACGCATCACCTTAACCATTAAGATTGCGTATTTTCGCCTTGGTGGTGTCTGCCAGGGGTTCTCAGTTGACGCGGCACAGCAGGCGTACCGCTGCACTTTCTGTTTATCGCAGGCCCCGGGAATCACGGGGAATGAGGCGAGCGCTGACCTCGATCATTCCTACCAAACATGCGTAGCGACAACGGTGGGGACCGACGGGGAACCCGAAATTACTTCCACGTGCAGAACGATCTGGACATTTTTCTGCTGCCACCCTGCGGGTAGTCTGCGGAGTGCTTCCTGGAGAAGCGCTGCGTTCGTCACCAGGTCAGCAGCTGCTTCCGTGCCGTAGTGGGAGATGCCCGTGATTTCCACGATGATGCTGTTCGTGCCGGGATAATAGACACGCGACACAATCGCATAATCTTCATTCAGCTCGGGGTCGTCGGGGTGGGTTTTGATAGTCCAATTCGTAAGAGCGCCGTCTTGGGAAACGCCAAAAGGCCGGTGCGATAAATCGATGGAATAAAGGAAATGCTCGCCGATTTCATGCCATTGCGTGTAGGAGAACCCCACCAGGACGGCCGGAGCTGCGCGGAGATCGCGGAACGAGACGTCATTTCCAATCCGAAGCTTGTAAGGCTCTCCCATCCGGCTGAACATTTCGGCAATTTGCGTTGCCGAGTTTACGTCGCTGACAGCGACAAATCGATTGGGGATTAGCACGAAATCTTCAACTCTGGTTGGGTTCTCGCCGCCTGAATTCCGAACGTCGGAGTACACGGGGACTGGCGCTGTACACACAAATACCGCCTGGTGACTTTGCAGGACTGGAGACCAAAACTGATCGAGGGCATCTGCGGCGGGATGGGGCCGCAAAAAGAAAAATGCAGCTAGCGCCAAACCCAGAAGACCTGTTCCTGAGATGGCCAAGAATGTCCACGAGCGCACCCAAGGCTTGGAGGGGGTCGGCTGTTCTGCGCGTTTAAATAGGTGGAACTCGGGAACATAGGTTCCCGAAGGTAGTTCGATCCACACTTTGGCGTCGGCCGGCTGGTTGGAGTAATAGGATCGCAGCCGTTTTCGCACTTCGCCTGCTTTAACTCGAACCCCCGCATCTTCGCTGGGATCGTACGACGTCGGCTTGCCAAAGACTTCGATCCCGATGGTGCGCTCCTTAAGACCATCGGTGTGTCCGTTCAGAGCGCTCTCGACCACATAGCGCAGGAAACTCTGACAGAGCTTGCTCGCCTGGAAGTCGTGGCTCGCGAGCACTCGATCTAGTTCCTCGCGCACCATGGGTTCCGGTATCGATGGTTCGGTGCGATTGGATTCCGGATTCGGTTTCGGCTGCGAGAATGAAGAGATGTGCGACACGGAAAGCTGTCCCGCGCGAATCTTAGCACAGCGTTGGCGTGAAGGCGTGCCTGGATTTGAGCGCAAGGCCTTTGATTGCCAGATGTTTGAATATGTTCGAAACGTTGGCGTAACTGGTCCCGGCTGAATGCGCACCGACCCGACCCCTCATTGCGGGATGTCAGGGTTGAGCGCCTGAGAACTGCCGGACTCTTTCCCGGCCGGAGCATAGGCTTCACGGAGGCGGTCTTCGGTGTTTCGCAGTTCCTTAAATGTCGCGAGTTCCTTTTCGGCATCTGCGGCACGTCCCAGCTGGCGATACAGCTGTGCCAACCGATAGTGGGCCGGCGCATTGATGGGATTGAGACGAACGGCAGCGAGCAAGAAGGGTAGGGCCTCATTGGGCTGGCCGGTGGACATAAGGATTTTCCCCAGACCAGCTTGGGCCTCTGACTCCGTAGGATCGAGTTCCGCAGCGCGCAAGTAATGTTTCCTCGCGTTCTCGTTGTCGCCACCCAAGCCGAAAAGCGCGCCCAGACGGCATTCCGACTTGGCGTCGCCGGGATTCTCCGCAATGGCGGCTTCGAATTCCTTTTGCGCTTCCTGTTGCCCCACGGTAGCACCTGAGTCCATTAGAATCGCCTCGCCCAGCTCAAAATGCGTTCCCGGAAGATGCGGGTCAATCCGAATGGCTTCCCGATATTGCGTGACCGCGTGCTTGGCATCTCGCTCATTGATCAGGTGCTGGGCGAGAAGCTGGTGCATGCGGGCGGAATCGGGGGCGACCATGGCGAGGGTTTGGCGCGCCTCGGTGGCTAGATCGGTGTGGATTCGATAAACGACATAGAGAACATCGGCGTTGGTTGGATCCGTGTTCTGAAGCAAGCTGAGAACGCCCAGTGCTTTCTCCATATCCCGGCGTCGATAATCGAGTTCGACCAGAGCAAGCCCCGCGCGGACTTGTAGTTTTGGATCCTGCTGCAGATGTGGAACAGACTTTTCCAGGAGCGTTTTCGCGGAGTCGAGTCTTCCCTGGGCTTTTTCGCATAAGCCGAGGATCGCTTGCGCTTTCCAGAGGGAAGGCTGGGCCCGGACTGCCGCCTGAAGATTAGGGCTCGCGTCGGCGTATTTTCCCTGGAAAAACTGTACGACACCCAGATCTCCGCGGGCTTCGACGTTCTTGGGATCGAGTGCCAGAATGGCGCTGAATTCACCGAATGCAGTATCGAGTTGCCTTCCCTGCATGGCCTGCTGAGCTTTGGTGAAGTGTTCGCGGATCTCGCGCTGTGGAGCGGTAGGGGATTTCTGTGCAGAGAGGACGAATGAGAACGACAGGCAAATCAGGAAGGAGACCGTCTTAAAGATTCTGAACATTTGCACTCCCAAATCAGCGTAGAGTAGCACGAGCTTTTCCAGCAAATTGGTCGGACTGGCAGAAACTGCAGGCGGTATCGACATCTGTGAAAAAGCGTAGGGTCGTTTGCATGAGCCCAAGTTCCTCCACAATTCCGTAGTCAGCCGCCGCAAACCACCAGAAGGTCGCCGCAATCGTTGTTTCAAACCTGCCACTGAACTGTTTCGAACTTGACGCTCAGGCGCGAAGGCTCGACAAAGGTACGCTAGAGTGCGTGTTCCGTCCCCCTTCATCTGCTGTGAAGCGGGTGGACCTGTATATAAGGAGAAATTGGTGATGTCGTCCTTCGGACCCAGCAGGTTGCGTTTTGTATCCGTCCTCGCTTTATTGATTCCTTCATTCTTCGTCCCGGCTGTCGGCCAGAGCCGGCAGAGCGGCGAGATTCGGGGAACGGTCACGGACCAGTCTCAGGCGGTGTTACCCGGCGTCAAGGTTGCAATCACCAACATTTTCACGGGGGTCGTCCAGACGGTCACGACCGATCCTTCGGGTGTATACGACGCTCCCTATGTCGCGCCGGGCCAATATTCGCTGACATTTTCGAAGGACGCATTCAAAACGCTGGTACGGGATGGTATTGAATTGCACGTTCAGACCATTACGATCAATGCGGCCCTCGATGTGGGCATGAGTTCGGAGAAAGTCACGGTTACTGCGACGCAGCCCGACCTGGAAACCGAGACTACGGACACAAACACCCGGTTCGGCACCGATCTGGTGGCCGACGCGCCGACTGGCAATCGTAGTTGGATGGACATTCTTGCCTCCTTGCCGGGCGTGAATCCCGGCTGGAATGAGAAGACGGGTGGCGACTCGGTCGGCGTGAATGGGCAGGCGGGATATTTCTCCAATTGGCAGATCGATGGCGGCATCGCGATGTTTGGTCAGTCTTCGAACGCCGATTTGCTGGCTCCGCCGATTGACTCCATTGAAGAGGTCAGCGCTAACACCTCGAACTTTGGGGCGGAGCACGGCAGCGGCTTCTCGGTTTTCAACGTGATCACCAAGAGTGGGACCAACAGTTTTCACGGCACGGTTTACGAATACATCCAAAACGACGCCTTCAACGCGCTCAACAAATTTGCGCAAAGCAATCCGCCAATTCGCTGGAACGAATATGGGTTCAACATTGGCGGTCCGATCAAGAAAGACAAAGCATTCTTTTTCTTTGCCTATCAGAGAAATCCGAGCAATACGTCCTCGCCCGCTCCGACCAGCTATCCAACGACGGGGGCGACGGGATACACGAGCGGTGATTTTTCTGTACTCCTCGGGGCGCCGGCAGTCGATAATAACGGCAATCCGATCATTAACCCTTGCAATGGACAGCAAGTCATTAACGGCCAGATCTTCGATCCGGCTACGACCGATCCCAGCAATGGGAACTGCCGTCTACCTTTTGCCGGCAACATCATTCCGCAGAACCGGATGGATTCAGTGGCGCTGGAGGTGCAGAAAAACTTCCCGACGCCCAACCGACCAGGACTTTTCAATAACTACTACACGAATCTGGCGTCACCGAACACGAACACCTGGTTTCAGGGCAAAGTAGATTACGACATCACACCCAAGAATCGCCTGACAGGTTCGATGATGTATGTGAAGTACAACACTCCGTTGAACGACCAGAACTGTGCCATCAACTGTGGAACCTGGGGCGGAACGGAGCCTCAGGGACAGCTTACGGACGTCTGGACGGTCACCCCGAATCTGGTCAGCGAATTCCGCTTTTCTCTCAGCCGCGCGCGCGGTGTTGCTACGGTCAACAACCAGGGACAGGGATGGCCCGCGAAGCTAGGAATGACCTACGCACCGGACAACATGTTTCCATCGATGTCGATGGAAGGCGCTCTCAGCACGGCGATTGGGTACACGCCATTTCCTCCCGCGATCGATGCGGAAACTACCTTTGTACCTTCGGAAGTCATGACTTGGGTCAAAGGCAAACACATTCTCAAGTTTGGTGGAGAGTTCGACCGGTGGTGGGTGAACACGGGCTGGGGGACGGCAAGTGCGGGAGCATTCGATTTTAGCGGTGTATTTACCCAGAATCCAGCGGACCAGGCGTTAACCAACGGCATCCCGACCGAGGGTGAAGGATATGCGGATTTTCTCCTGGGAGCGCCGTCTTCATGGAGCGTCTCGATTAATCCGGAGACCGGTGGGCGGATGTATAGCGCGCAGGCTTTCGCCCAGGATGAATACAAGGTTAAGCCGAACCTGACTCTGACCCTGGGGGTGCGCTACACGCTGCAGAGTGGGTGGAGCGAGATTCACAACAAGCTGTCCACATTCCAGCCGAATATCGTGAATCCGGCTGACGGTTCACTTGGAGCCATGTGGTACGCGGGGCAGAACGGACGCAACTCGCTGACGGAGACCAAGCCCGCGATTTTTTCGCCGCGGCTCGGCTTCGCATGGGCGCCCGGCAAAGACTGGTCGATCCGTGGCGGTTTCGGAATCTACAACATCATTGCGGGGCAGAACATCACTGCCCCCGCACAAGCCTGGGGACAGGGCTGGGTGCCATCGGGCTCGATGACCTACGATTCCTCGAACCCGGCGCTTCTGTTCCAGCTCTCAGCTGGACCACCGCCAGGAAGACTTGTCTATCCGAGCAATTCGACTCGGACTCCCGACCTCCTGAACGGCACCGACGTCAACTATTCGTTTTACAACTCGCCGATTCCTTATACCGAGCAATTCCATCTCGATGTACAGCACGAGTTGAAGGGTGGCGTGGTTCTCGATGTGGGTTATGTTGGCAACCGGGGCGTCAACCTGCAATACACGCGAGACCTGAATCAGGTGCCCGCCAACAAACTGGGAGGCGGACAAGGTGCCCGTCCCTACCCGCTTTTCGGGCAGATCAGTGCTGCCTACTTTGACGGGTGGTCCAACTACAATGCGCTTCAAATCACGGTCAAGAAACAGCTCTCAAGAGAATTTTCGTTGCAGGCGAACTACAGTTGGGCGAAGGCGATGGATACGCTGACCAGCGCTGGTTGGGGCGGCGCCGGCTCGGCTGATCGGGTGGGCTGGCAGAACGCCAGCAACCCGGCAGGGAACTATGGCCGGGCGGCTACTGACATCCGAAATATGTTCAACGGAAATTTCGTGTACCACCTTCCCTTCGGAAGAGGGAAGCGCTTCCTGCAACAGGGAGGGCTGGTGAATGCTGTCGCCGGCGGTTGGCAACTCTCCTCCATCTACCAGATTCGCAGCGGCTTGCCCTTCAGCCCATTCGACAGTGCGAACAACAGTGGAGCGCTCTCGGGGACCTTTCGCCCCAACCAGGTCGGCAACCCGCGCAGTGGCAATTGCCCGAGTGGGGATCGGGTGGGGACCATCAACTGCTGGTTCAACACGTCCGCCTTTGTGCAGGCACCCGCCAACACGTTCGGAAACACGGGAAGAAATATTGTGAACGCGCCGAACTGGCGGACGGTGGATCTGGCGCTCTTGAAAGACTTCTCTCTCGCCCAGCTCCACGAGGGAATGAACGTAGAACTCAAGTTCCAGGCTACCGACGTGTTCAATCATCCCAACCTCGGTTTTCCGGAGCGAGACATTGAGTCCAGCGGCTTTGGCGTGATCAGCTACGCCAACACCAGCCGGCAGATGCAGTTGGGGATGAAGATCAGCTTCTAGCACCGGAGAGCCGAAACGTTGTATCCATCTGAAGTTGGTTCACGAATATTTGAAGAGAGGGTGCGCGTTTTCATGAAATCGCTCTTTGTCGTTCTAATGGCCGCGGTTCTAACTGCCAATGCGGCGGCCCAGCAACCGTCGGATCCCTGTGCGTCTCTCAAAGAAGACCAGAAAGAAATGGAAGCGACCCTGCGCGACTGGCCGAACCTGGCCAAATATCGCGACGATGATGCCAAGCTCGGCTTGCCCGCCAAGGGAGAAGCGAGAGTCGTGTTCCTGGGCGATTCCATCACGGAATTCTGGTCGTTGCCGGAGTCTTTTCCAGGTAAGCCTTATGTGAATCGCGGGATCAGCGGGCAAACCACTCCGCAGATGGTACTTCGCTTTCGCCAAGACGTGATCGCACTGCGGCCTGAGGTCGTGGTGATCCTCGCTGGTACCAACGATATTGCGGAAAATACTGGCCCCATCACAATCGGAGCGATCGAAGATAATCTCGCTTCGATGGTGGATCTTGCGAAGCGCAACGGAATCAGGGTGGTTCTGTCGGCGCTCGTGCCGGCGCTGAAATATCCATGGCGGCCGGACCTGGCGCCGGTGGAGAAGATTCACTCTCTCAATGACTGGATGAAAGACTACGCCGCGAAAGAAGGATTGCTTTTCCTCGACTACCACTCCGCCATGGCGAATGAGCAGCGCGGTCTCAAAGCGGAACTGTCCGAGGATGGAGTCCACCCAAACAAAGCTGGCTATGCCGTGATGGCTCCGTTGGCGGAGAAGGCAATCGCCGCAGTATTGGGCAGGAAGTGAGAGTTGTCTCTTATGCGCGGCAAGTTAACAGCCTTTGTTGTCTACGCCCTCTTGTTCTTCACTTCATCCGCAACCGGGCGAGTCAAGGCGGATTGGACGGTGGCTTCCAGTGGCGAGGTTGACGGCCGGATTCAGCGTCAGCTGCACGAGCTTGCATCGCAAAATGACGCGTCGCTTAGTTTTTCAGCCGATGCCGCGCAAAACACCGTCGCACCTCGCAATGCCAGCGGATTGCTGATCCAGTTGGATCGCGTAGCCGATGCCGCCGCGTTCCTCGCGGAACTCGAGAAGGAAGGCGGCGGGGCGAAGGTTGAACCCACGGCAGAGCTGGCTGCCGAAGGCTACATTCTGCGCTGTTCTTATTCAGGTGTTGATGCTCCGAGTGGTCCGCGACCCAATCGCATTCGCATTCAGGCGGTTTCCGCCATTGGTCTTCACAACGCATTGCTGCGAATTCCGGATCTCCTTGCAATCGAGGCGTCGAAAAGCCCGTTGGATCTCATCCCGCGACCGCAGTTCGTAAGCCTTCAAGAGAACGGCGCAGAAGTTATCTTCGCCGATTATCCATCCTTTCCCATTCGGGGCATTGTGGAAGGTTTCTACGGAACGCCTTGGAGCCACGCCGACCGCCTGGACGTGCTGCGTTTCGAAGGGCAGCACGGAATGAACCTCTACATTTACGGGCCGAAGGATGATCCGTATCACCGCAAACTCTGGCGCGAGCCCTATCCGGCGGAGCAACTGAAACACCTGAGCAGACTTGAGGAGACTGCAAGAGAAAACTTCGTGGACCTCAGCTTCGCGATAAGCCCAGGACTTTCCATAACTTATTCCAGCGAGACGGATTTTCAGACCCTTGCGCACAAGCTGGAGAATGTCGGCAAGCTTGGAATCACAAATTTCGCTCTCTTCCTGGACGACGTGCCGCAGGACCTGGTGCATCCGGAAGACAAGGCGCGCTTTAAGACGCTCGCCCAGGCGCACATCCAACTGATCAACCGTTTGTACGATCACCTCAAATCGCTCTCGGTGAAGAATCGTCTGATGGTATGTCCTACCACCTACACGAATGAATGGGGCAATCGCGAATACATTCGAGAGCTGGGGGCAGGCGTGAATCCGGAGATCCCGCTGAATTGGACTGGGACGGAGGTTATCCCGCGGACGATCACGGCGGTTCAAGCTAAGGAATGGGAGGGATACATCCGCCGCAAGCCTCTCGTCTGGGACAACTATCCCACCAACGACAACGGTGGGTGGTGGCTAAACCTGGATCCCCTCCGCGGACGCGACCCGGACCTTTTTACGGCGACGCAGGGTTTGTTTTCCAATCCCATGAATCAAGCGCATGCCACTCTGATTCCCCTCCAGACCGTAGCCGACTACTTATGGAACCCGCCAGCGTACGATCCTGAAAGATCGCAGAGACATGCTCTGATCAGTCAGTATGGCTCCGACGCACCAGCGCTCCTCGCCCCATTGCTGAAAGTTTTTGCGGCGGAGCGGGGAGACGGCTTGATCTTTAAGTCCATCTTTGAAGAGACTTGGACTCCAGTTGATGTTTCCGCTGTCGAGTCGCAGGTTGCCCGCTTGAGTTCTGCAATCGCAGCCCTACAGGGCCAGTCCCGGTTCGAGAAACTGGTTTCCGAAATCTCTCCGATCCCGAATTTGCTCCGCGATCAACTGGCACGTATTCGAGCAGACGCTGCATTCAGGCATCTGCCAGACGGAAAGATTCAGTGGGATCGCGAGCGAGATGTTCTGAAAGCAACAAAAGTCGCGAGCAAACCCGCTATTGATGGTGATTTCTCGAAGTGGGAGGCTGGGCCTGTATATCTCCTGAATAGGAAGTCGCAGGTCATTGAAGGCGAAGACCTGTGGAAGGGGAAATCGCAGTTTTCGGCTCGGGTTGCGCTGGCTTGGGACGAAGAAAACCTTTACATCGGAGTGGACGTCACTGATCCTGGCCTCTACCAGCCTTTCTTGGGAAGAGGGGTGCAGAACGGAGACGCTTTCCGCCTAATCCTGGACACGATGTTGCCTGTTGCAGACAAGCCCGGCAGACTAGCTGACGTCTTCGACGTTTATCTAAGTCCCGGAGATTTTGCAGGTGTGAATCCCAGTGTCTTTTGCAATGAAGATTTCTTCCCCCTAAGGTCACGGCTCCACGACTACAACCGCGAGATAAAGGCGACATGGAAGAAGACGGCGACGGGATTCTCCGGTGACGTGATTGTGCCGGTGGCTTTCTTCGCGCGCCCGAATTTTGCGGCGGGCTATGAAATCGGCTTTAGCTTCGAAGCGCAAAAAGTATTTCCCCCCAAGGACCCATTCGAGGATGATCCAGCCCGGATCGTCCTTTCCTCGAAGGAAGGCACGTTGTTCCCTGTAGAATCGCAAAGCCCCGCCACGTTTCAGCGTATGGAGTTACTGGGCCCAGCCGACGGCTCCATATCTGGCTCCCGTTTGTTTTGAAGCGGAACAGACGGAGCCGAGTGATTACTCGTCGTTTCTGCTCACCAGGGAACGCCCTGGCCGTGACGGAGGTGGTGGCGTGGGCTGCCAGCAACGGCGATCGTAGTGAAAACGCCGACTATCAGTACGGCAAGCGGCGGCTGCGGCAGATCGATGGGCGGATTCGCTTTCTCACAAAGCGAATCGAGGCCGCGGAAGTGGTGGACCCGGAAGCTCCGAGAGCGGGGCAGGCGGCGACGAGGGCATTCTTCGGAGCGACGGTGCGCTATGCCAATGCCGCGGGAGTATCGCGAGTGGTGAGCATCGTGGGCACCGACGAGGTCGATCTCAACCGCAATCACATCCACATCAGTTAGGTGTCACCTCTGGGGCGCCCGTTGATGAAGTCGGCAGTGGGTGACAGCGTAGTCCTTCAATTGCCGGGCGGTACAGAATACCTGACCGTGCTGGAAGTGTGTTACGAGCGCATTTGTGTGGAACCGTTCCGTGAACCACCAGGATCCGAGGCCTCGGCAAAGGGACCCTCGCCGACGCTAATCCACCTGACGAAGAAACAGCGAGATTGGCTTATCTGCAACGGTGTGCGGGGCCGCACTTCCAAGCGGGCGTGACCAGTCTTCTCTCGACATAATAAGATAGAAATGGTACAACGTAATAGGATAATAATAATACAGCGCAATAGTATAACTACGGCGCAACACAATCGGATAATGGAAACACGAAGCCTGAAGGAACTCGGCTATGGCCAGACCGCCTGAAAAACTCGCGCAGTCCCTCGAAATCCTGCGGAACCTCCAGATCGCGGAAGGGGCTGGGGCGATCCGGGCGCGCGACCTGTCACGTACGCACCGGGAGCGCCTCCTGCGCAACGGCTTCCTGCAGGAAGTCATCAAGGGCTGGTATATCCCGAGCCGCCCGGACGACGTGAAGGGCGAGAGCACGGCCTGGTACGCGTCATTCTGGCGCTTCTGCGCCGTGTATCTGGAAGCGCGTTTCGGCGTTCGGTGGTGCCTTTCACCGGAGCAATCGCTTTCGCTTCATGCCGGCAACTGGACCGTGCCTGGCCAGCTCGCGGCGCGGTCGCCGCGCGCGGGCAACAAGGTCACCAAACTCCCGCATGGCACGTCCCTGCTGGAGCTTCGCATCGCGCTGCCGGGTGTGGCGGACCGGAAGGAAGAGGCCGGCCTGCGGCTGTTCTCGGTGGAATCTGCCCTGATTGCGTGCTCCCCCAACTATTTTTCGAACAACGCGACGGATGTCCGCGCGGTGTTGCCGATGATACGGGACGCCTCCCGTCTTCTCGCCCGACTCCTTGAGGGCGGTCACACGGTGATCGCCGGACGGGTGGCCGGGGCCTTCCGCAACACCGGACGCGACCGCATCGCGGACGATATCGTAAAAACGATGACGGCGGCCGGTTATGCCGTGCGGGAGAACGATCCCTTCACGGACAAGCCGTCCCTGGTCATCGGAGTCCGCGAAACCTCTCCTTACGTAAACAGGCTGCGGCTGCTCTGGCAGAAAATGCGAGAGCCGGTCATCGAACGCTTCCCAAAAGCGCCGGGCCCGCCCCTCAATATCGATGCATACCTCAAGCGCGTCAACGACGCCTACGTCACAGACGCCTATCATTCGCTGTCGATCGAGGGCTACCGCGTCACGCCCGCTCTTATCGAACGCGTCCGCAGCGGCACTTGGAATCCGGAAGCCGATGAGGGCGATCGCGAACAGCGAAACGCCATGGCGGCGCGGGGCTACTGGCAGGCCTTTCAGTCCGTGCAGAAAAGCCTCGGCAAAATTCTGAATGGGGAAAATCCGGGAGAGGTCGCGGACGTGGACCACGGCACGTGGTATCGAGAGCTGTTCGCGCCGAGCGTCACCGTCGGCCTGCTGAAGCCCGCCGATCTCGCCGGCTATCGCAACGGCCAGGTCTATATCCGCAAGTCGATGCACGTGCCGCTGAACCGGGACGCGGTGAGGGACGCCATGCCGGCGTTCTTCGACCTCTTGCGCGAAGAGCCACATCCGGCCGTCCGCGTGGTGCTCGGGCACTTCATCTTCGTCTACATCCACCCTTATATGGATGGCAACGGCCGCGTCGGGCGCTTCCTGATGAACACGATGATGGCGTCGGGCGGATACCCGTGGACGGTCATTCCGGTAACCGACCGCAACGCCTACGTGAACGCTCTCGAAAAAGCGAGTGTCGGCGAGGATATTGCGCCCTTCGCGGACTTCCTCGCCGGTTTGGTGAAAAAACGGCTGGCGGGCGAGCCCTTGCCGGCGGTGCCGAAAGCTTCATTGTAGACGAACGCTAAAACAATTCTCGATCTGCAGGGAGTGCGCATGTACGAGTTGCCGAGAACGATTCCAGACGTGAAGATGCTGCTGGCGCGCGCGATGGAAAGCGCAGCGGATTTCAAAAGCTGCAAGGCTCACGGTGTGATCGCTCGCTGTCCCTTGACTGTCCAACAAGGATTCCCTGTCGCTTCTTACAAGGCTTTTCGAGGGCCACCCGCGTCTTGTAAGTTGTTGAAATTCCAATTAACCGCTCATAACCCAAAGGTCGGTGGTTCAAATCCACCCCCCGCAACCAACCTTAACCTCCACAAAGACAATCACTTGGACTGGATCTCGTCAGGCCCTAGGTCCATTCGATTATTGCCTGTTCGCTCCCCGTTGCTGGAAAGCTACGCCGCAGGGGCAATTTCATTGAATAGAACTCCTACCACTACGCTGTTCGCGATGCGTTTCTGCTCCGAAACTGCTTGGGTATAAATGTTCATGGTGCTCTGGATGGTGGCGTGCCGAAGCAATTCTTGTTGCACCTTGATGTCGGTGCCTGCACCGCGCAACATCGTTGAGTACGAATGCCGAAAAGTGTGCCAACCGATCTTCCCGATTCCAGCCCGTAACGCCGCCGATCTCAAGTGACGCCGGAGGATGTCCTGCTGCGCTCTCGGTCGGCCAGTGCGATTTGAAAAGACCCAGTCTTGAGGGCCTTTATACGAACTGCCTTGCCACAACTCTTTCAGAGAACTGGCGAGGCGAGGATCGATGGGCAGTGGCTTTTGAGAGGCTTCCGTTTTGGTGTCCCCACTCCGGCCGTTTACAACTCCCCGCCGAATCAGGACCGTGAGATCCTCCCAGTTGAAATCCCGCCACTGCAGGCCCATGATTTCACTGGCGCGAAGGCCTAAACATGCCGCGACCAGAACCATGGTAAGGAGGCGGTAAGGGAGATCCTGCACTTTGACTCGGGTGCCATTTCGCGCAAGCGACTCTTCTGCGGTGTTCAGTTCAAACGGACCGAAGCGATAACGAATCCCTTTTGGTGTCCCCCGGCACGGTACCCCCAGTTGGAGAAGATCCTAGCACAGGTTACGGCCTAGGGCTCCGGTTAAGACGGGCCTGTAAGTGATTGACCAGCAATGACTGTTTGGTTAAGGGAGACTTAAAACCCAGTTTCATTGACCGCGCAGCAGATTTGAATCACATTCGCGTTCGCCGGGGGCTGGATGTCGCGTTCAGGGAATCGACTCTTGGACGGCGGACGATGGGGCCGGCCTCTGGGGCTTTTTCGATACTTCGGACAAGGAGAACATCATGATTCGCAAAACCACCCGAACCCGCCTGCGTCATGCCGTGTGCGCACTGGGGCTTCTGCTCTCACTCGCCGCCCTGCCTGCCTATGGGCAGCATGTCCATCAACTTTCCTATAACGGCTCTGCCTGGGTAGACGAGCAGCTTCCCAGTGCCCAAACGACCGTTGTCACGTCCATCGCCTCAATTCTGACAACGCCCAACAACCAGGGGCATGTCTACTACTTCGCAGGGGACGGTGAATTTGGCGATGTGCATCAGCTTTTCTATAACGGCACAAGTTGGGCCGACGAAGATCTGACGGCTGAAGCGGGGGCGCCGCAGGCTAACCCATTCTCTGTAACCGCCTTCTCGGTTGGGAACTACCAGTACGTCTACTACGTCGCGTTTGGCGGCGATGTCCATCAGTTGCTTTACAACAACAGCGGTTGGTCTGATACCGATCTGACAGAAATCACCGGGGGGCCTCAGGCCCGTGGACAACTGGTTGCTTTCACCACTTCGCCTGCAGTGCACGTCTTTTATACCGAAGGAGACAACAATGACGTTCACCAGATTTTTAACACCAATGGCGCCAACTGGCAGGACCAAGATCTGACCGTCGCCACGGGTGGGGCGACGGTTGGCGGAGAAGGAGTCTCCGGGTTCAACATCGGCAACTTTCAATACATTTACTTACTTGATGGCTCCGGTCACGTGCACCAATTTCTTTACAACAACTTCAACTGGTCCGATGAAGATTTGACGGCTTTAACCAAAAGCCTTCCCTCTCTGTTTGGAAATCGCGTCGATGCCTTTGTAGTCCCCGGCACGAAGAAGTTGCGCGTCTATGTCCAGGCTGAAAACGATCACATTTTGCAGCTTTCTTCCACGAACAACGTGAAATGGAGCAGCTCCGATTTGACGAAGAAAACAAAAGCGCCGGCAGGATACCCCGGCACGAACATTGCCGGTTTTGCCACTGCGAACAACCAGCTCCAGGTCTACTACGATTCGGAACAGAGTCACATCAACCAGTTCGTGCTTCCAGCCCACACAACTACGTGGCAAAACAGCGATCTGATGCCCGGGCCCATCGGCGGTGTCGCCGCCAATAGCGGTATCTCCGGGTTCTCCCTGCAGAATCTGCCTTACGTGTTTTACCAGGGCGATTGAAGCAGGTCACTCCAGTACATCTGGTTATTGATGACAGCTTGCTCGCCGAAATGAGTTAGTCAACAAGATAGTACGTCGACCATATTCAGCAGGAGGAGTTATGCACCACAGCAAGAAAGTGCGCTTCCGAGTTTTGCTCTCTCTGGTTTTCACCTTGATTTTCTCCGCCATCCTGGCGGCACAAACCGAGACTGGATCTCCATCAAAGAACTCCTCGGCGAACCCGGTCAAGCAGCGGCTGGAACAAATTCTAGTGCACTTTGGACAAACCCCTCCGACTGGTGTGGAAGCGCAACCGCAACCGGTGCCTGCGCGCCTCGACCCTCGTTCGGCTGAAGCTCATCAAAGTTCTCCGCTACAAGAGGTCCGTCTGTCGGGCGCGCCGACGGCCGCCGAGAGATATGTTTTCGGCCGGATGGACTTGGCCACCGGCAACTATCCCAACGGGGTCGCTGCCGGGGCATTTCAGACCGGCGGGCCGCAGAGCATCGCAGTGGCCAACGACTATTCAGAGACGGTCTCGATCTACGTCGCCAATGCTGACGGAACCTTCCAGCCTCGCGTCGACTACGCCACGGGAGTGGAACCCGGGGCTATCGCGGTCGCAGACTTCAATGGGGACCACAACCTGGACTTGGCGGTCGCGAATTGGGCGAGCGGCACCGTATCGGTTCTCTTGGGCAATGGCGACGGCACGTTTCAGCCCCACATCGATTATTCCGTAGGAGGCGGATACGTCGCCGCCGTCACCGTAGGCGACTTCAACCACGATAACAAACTCGATCTCGCTTTGACCAGCGAGGCAACAAACTCGGTAGCCATTCTGTTAGGTAACGGAGACGGTACCTTCCAGCCGGAGGTGAGCTATGAGGTGGGCAATGACCCTCGTGTCGTAGTCGCTGGCGACTTCAACGGTGACAATCATCTCGATCTGGCGGTGGTGGCGGGTTCGGAACAGGTCGCGATCTTGCTCGGCAATGGCGATGGAACCTTCAAGCCCGCCGTTGAGTATCAGTCTGGCGCCCTTTGCTGGTCGTTGGTGTTGGGCGATTTCAACGGCGATCACAAACTTGATCTTGCGGTTGCCAGCGTGGATAGCAACAACGTTTCCATTCTGCTGGGCAACGGCGATGGCACGTTTCAGTCCCACGTCGACTACCCGACCGGTAACAGCCCCTACGACTTGGCGGTCGGCGACTTCAACGGCGACGGCGTGCTTGATTTGGCGACAGCGGACTACGTCGATAACACGGTTTCGGTATTGCTCGGGAAAGGGAATGGCACGTTCAAAGCGAGAGAAGTTTATGGGACGGGTTTGCAGCCATGGGCGTTAGCCGCCGCAGATCTGAATGGAGACGGCAAGTTGGATTTGGCCGTAGTCAATTCGGGATCAAACACCGTGACTATTCTAGCCAACGAAGGCAAGGCTGTATTTCAAACTCACGCCACCTTTGCTGTCGGAAAGTCGACAGTGCCATTCACAGTGGGCGTCGCAGATTTTAACGGCGACCATATTCCAGACCTCGCCGTCTCGGATTTCGGGAGCAATACTGCGTCGATTTTTCTCGGCAAGGGCGCGGGCAAATTCAAGTCTCCAGTCACCTACACAACCGGGTTCAGTCCTGCTGGTTTAAGTATCGGAGACTTCAACGGAGATGGACTTCCGGACTTGGCCATGCCAACTGCCGGGTCGAACGCCGTTTCCATCCTCCTCGACCAGAGCAATGGTACTTTCGAATCTGCTCCCGCAGTCGCGACAGGCCAATGGCCTCTGGGAATCGCAACCGGCGACTTTAACGGCGATGGAAACCTGGATTTGGTCACAACGAACGATGATGTCGACACGGTTTCCGTCGCGCTCGGCAACGGGCGGGGCGGATTTTCGTCTCACGTGGACTATCAGGCAGGGCTGTATCCGGTAGCAATCGTCATCGCCGACTTTAACCTCGACGGGAAACTCGATGTGGTTACTGCGAACACAGGCGCTGACACCGTCAGTGTTTTGCTGGGCAAAGGCGATGGCACATTTCAGCCGGCCCTGACCTTCGCTGCGGGCAATGTCGTTTTTCAAATGGTCGAGGGGGATTTTAATCATGACGGCAAACCCGACCTGGCCCTTGCGAACAACGGAACAAATACAGTCTCGATTCTACTCGGGAACGGCGACGGCACATTTCAGCCGAGCGTCGATTATCCGATTAACAGCTTGGGTTTTGGCATAGTCACCGGCGATTTCAACAGCGATGGAGCGTTGGACCTGGCTGTAACGAGCAACAACTGCAACACTCCGGCGTCCAACTGTCTGGGTACGATTTCCGTCCTTCTTGGCAACGGCGATGGCACGTTCCAACCGCGCGTGGACTATCCAGGTGAAATTTATCCAGCGTTCCTCACCGCAGCTGACTTGAATGGCAATGGTGGAACCGACCTGGTGGTGCCCGATGCCTATCTCGGAACTGTTTCGGTCATGCTCAATCTTCCCGTCATCGGCGTCTTTCCGAATGCGTTGAATTTCGGTAGTGGGAAGGTCGGAGTTAAGAGCACTCCACAAACGATCACCATCGGCAACCCGAGCGGCACGCCCATCACCGTCAAGAAGCCGACGATCAGCGGTGCTGATGCGAGCGATTTCGCTCAAACCACAACGTGTCCGTTATCACCCGCCACGCTCGCTCCGGGGCTGAGTTGTTCCGTCGTCGTGACTTTCACTCCCAAGGCAACGGGCTCTCGGACAGCGACGCTCAAGATTACCGATAGCGTTCCCGGAAGCTCGCAGCTCGTGGGTTTGGGAGGAATGGGGCAATGAATGCAATCAGGGACCGCGGCAAAAGTAAATGAAGCAATGGACGCCTAGCCAAAACTGAAGGTGTGGAGAGATCGCCGTCACGGACCGGGGAAGGACGCGGCGGCGCGGGGAGTCTGCGGAACACGCAGACTCCCAGACTTTAGAGAATCACCGCGGCACTGTAGGAACTTGAATACCAACATATCGAGAGGACCATGACCATGAGAACGATTCCAGCTTTCCGCGCGAGCTTGGTGCTCGCCCTGTTGATTTGCATGTCGGCTACCATCGCCTTGGCGCAGATCACTCCCAGCGACGATTCCTACACGCTAACCAGTTCTCCCACGGTTAACTTCGGTGCGAAGAATACTCTGGAAGTGGAGAGTGCGGGAGCAACCGCCTTCGTTCGCTTTGACCTGTCCGGCATTCCGTCGAGCATCACCGGTTCCATGGTCGCCAAAGCCACCCTGAAGATCTACGTCAGCACCGTCACTACCGCGGGATCGTTCAACCTGGACCTGGTCACGAGCACGTGGACGGAGAGCACGATTACCGCGAACAACACGCCCACACTCGGAAGCGCCATCGCCTCGGCGATACCAGTCACGACGGCTGACAAGAATAAGTATGTTCTGGTGGATGTCACCGCAGCCGCCGTGGACTGGTTGAACGGGACGGCGAACGACGGCATCGCGATCGTGCCGGACGGGACTGTATCGTTTGCGCTGAATAGTAAAGAAACGACAACGACGAGCCATCCGCCGGAGTTGGACGTCGTGCTGACAGGACCTCCGGGACCGGCAGGATCGATTACCGGAGTGACAGCGGGCGCGGGCCTGGCGGGCGGCGGCACGAAAGGCAATGTCACGCTGAGTCTGCTGACGTCATGCTCAAGCGGACAAGTTCTGCAATGGAACGGCTCAACATGGGCCTGTTCGGCGGCAGGTACGGGTACGATCACGGGCGTGACCGCGGGCACCGATCTCACAGGCGGCGGCACCGGCGGCAAGGTCACGCTCAATCTGGACACAACCAAGGTTCCGCAACTCGCAACCAGCAATACCTTCAGTGCGGATCAATCTATCACGGGGAACTTGACCGCCACGGGCGCGATCACCGGGCAAACGATAAACGGATTCTATGGAATCTTCAGTGGCTCGACAGCCTATAACCAGCCGTTAGTGGAGGTAATAAACAGTGACGGGAATGGTATCTATGTGAATTCGACCGGCGGTGACGCATTCGCTGCCATAACAACAGACGGCGTTGGCGTTATCGGGGACTCCGGTACTTATTACGGCATTGAGGGTATCTCGGGTACCGGCACAGGAATATATGGGCAAACATACGGGAACGCGGTCGGTGTGGTGGGCGAGGCAAGTAATAATCCTGGTGGGGGCATAGGCGTCTACGGGGACACGCAATACGGCGGACAAGGCGTTTGGGGTGAATCATTCGGCAACAGCTTCTTCAACGGAGCCGGTCCGGATGGTGTGCACGGCATCGCGAACGGCAACTCGGGATCGGGAGTTGCAGGCGTAAATACTGCTTCGGGAGGAACCGGCGTGTACGGCGCGGTCTATGACAGCTCCAGCTACGCCGGACACTTTGACGGGAATGTGTTTGTTAACGGCAATCTCTCCAAGAATGGCGGTTCTTTCAAGATCGATCATCCACTCGACCCTTCCAATCAATATCTCTACCACTCCTTCGTGGAATCTCCCGACATGAAGAACATGTACGACGGAGTGGTAGCCCTGGATGCAAGGGGCGAAGCCGTGATCACCTTGCCCGAGTGGTTTGGCGCGCTCAATCGCGACTTCCGCTACCAGTTGACCTGTGTCGGTGGATTTGCTCCCGTCTATGTCGCAGAGGAGATCGCTAACAATCAGTTCAAGATTAGCGGTGGGCGAATCGGCCTGAAGGTGTCGTGGCAAGTCACAGGGATTCGCCAGGACGCATGGGCGAATGCACACCGCATTCCAGTCGAAGAACCTAAGTCCGAAGAAGAGCGCGGCACTTATCTGCATCCCGAACTCTTTGGAGCGCCCAAAGAAGCCGGGCTTAGCTGGCGCCGTTACCGCTTTCCAGACAATGTGCAACCACGCAAGGCACTCATTTCTCCGACACCTAGGTATCGCGCAACCGTGAAGCCGGTACCAACTGCGACGATGGCCAAGCACTAAGCACTAAGTCTGAAAAGAATGAGGAAATCCACCGGTGTACATCACCGGGGGAAATGCCAGCCAGTTCAAGATCGGCGGCAGTCAACTGGCGACGACACATAGTGAGGGTAAATGGTCCGTGTTAGGGAACCTCTGAGCAACCGGTCAATTTTGAAGGCGGCAGGAATCTCAGACCTGCACAGGCCAGGAATTTCCCTGTATTGTTGGCGACCTTACCGGAACCCGCTATTTACGAGAGGTTCAG
>Ga0182027_10001364_pt1 | contig 41003 bp, 44 predicted proteins | sample 712E1DmetaG_FD_121300 | JGI IMG/M metagenome (GOLD analysis project Ga0182027, IMG submission 121300) | Permafrost microbial communities from Stordalen Mire, Sweden - 712E1D metaG (Illumina Assembly) | ecosystem: Environmental > Terrestrial > Soil > Wetlands > Permafrost | place: Sweden...
AATTTATCGTCGGGCGGCATGTCGACTCCAAGGTTGCATCCTCGAGGGTTTCCATCGCTTCCTATTATTCCTATAGGTGGAGTGTAGCTAACTAAATATATTTTTTTGACGCCGCATTCCTTTGCGAGTTTTATCGCCCGAACGGAATTGTTGCCTCTTATTATGGAATCGTCGATAAGGCACAATACCTTGCCTTTCAAGTCGCCATTTATCGATGGTACAACGTACAGGTTGTGTGTTATTGACTGCAATCTCTCCTCGCTAGTCGATCCGATGAATGATCTTGAACTATTTCTCTTGTAAAATATTTTCTTGAAGATATGCCCTATATTCCTGTTGTACCTTTTTGAATATTCCTGAGCGTATGCTCTTGCAGCAGTTTCAGGGCATCGCGGTACGAAAGATATTATATCGATATCTTCAGGATGGAATTCTTCAGCTAAAGTCTTTCCGACATGGTGCCTGTATGATAGTACAGGCAATGAATCTATTATTGTATTGACGTGGGATATATATTTCCATTCGAACATGCACCTTGCGCTCTTATGCGGAGCTAGGATTTTCTCTTCGCGATAACCGCCGTCTGATTCAAGATAATATATTGATCCCGGTTCAAGATCGCATATCCTTCTTCCGCCATTCTCCGTGAATACTACATCTTCGGAGGACACTATGTACTTGCCGTGTTTTTCTCCGAGAATTCCCGGCTTTATTCCCATGCTGTCCCTTAATACTATAGTCTCTTTCCTGTGTTTGGAAGCTATTGCAAGAGTGTATGAACCCGGTATCTTCTTTAATATCTCCTGCTCGCCATGTTCCTTAAAGAAGTGCAGCAAGCTTTCCGTATCGCATCCTGTCTTGAGTTGCGATTTGTCTATCGACGATAGATATTCTTCAGGTATCTGACCATTATGCGCTATTACCATATCACAGTCGAGGATTATTATATGATTCCCATTATTTATTACCCTGCCGCCGAGAGTATGAGGATGGGCATCCTCTAGTATATTCTCTTTTCTTCCACGTGTAGCATACCGAACGTGACCAATGAATGTATGATATCTGGATTTTGTAGAATCGAATATTTTATAGAAATCTTTTTCGTCAAAGGAGCTTACTGGACCGACCCACTTCATTACATCGATAGTTTCGCCGATGGCAGCAATGCCCGCAGCTTCTCTTCCTCTATGCTGGAGGGACTTCATCATCCTATACGCATCATGCAGGTCATGTGTTACAACAAGACCGCAATGCTCTCGTATAATATGTTCTTGCATCATATTACTAACCCCCTACAACCGACCCTTACAACTTATTTCTCTGGAATTTTATGATGTTTATAAAATTTGTCGTTATCGTCTTATAATATTATGTTGGATGTCGGCTTGTGAATATTTCAAAACATTTAAATTACATGTCTTTTTCTGTGTATACATGGAGCATTTAGACTATAAACAAATAGGCTTGAAAGCCGGTCTTGAAATACATCAGCAGCTTGAGACGTCGAAGTTGTTCTGCAGCTGTCCGTCTGACATGATAGATGAAACTCCTGATTTTACAGTCAAGAGATTTCTTAGAGCATCAGCCGGCGAGACAGGAGAAGTTGACATCGCTGCGAAATCAGAGATGGAAAAAAAGAAAAGCTATACCTATGAAGCATACAATGACAAGACGTGTCTTGTTGAACTTGACGAATGCCCGCCATCATCTATGAATACTAATGCTCTAAATATTGTTCTTCAATTTGCCTTAATGACAGATTCAGAAGTTGTTGACCAGATTCATGTCATGAGAAAGACTGTCGTCGACGGAAGCAACACTTCAGGATTTCAAAGAACTGCGCTCGTTGCAAGAAATGGCGTGTTGAATGTAGAATTTTCAAATGGAGAATCATTAAAGATAGCTGTCGATACATTATGTTTAGAAGAGGACGCTGCTCGAATAATAAAGAGGGATAAGGAACAGGACATCTACAGGCTCGATAGACTTGGCGTTCCATTGATAGAGATAGCAACAGGTCCTGACATGAAAACTCCTATGCAGGTCAAGGAAACTGCTGCATTCATCGGAATGCTTCTTCGAAGTACAGGGCGTGTAAAACGAGGTTTGGGAACAATCAGGCAAGACGTGAACGTATCGATTGCAGGTGGAGAACGCGCAGAAATAAAGGGCGTTCAGGATTTAAGGCTTATAGATACTGTTGTAGAACTTGAAGCGCTCAGACAATTAAATATGTTGAAACTTCGCGATGAAATGAAGATAAAAGGCATCACGGCAAAGATGCTCGACGATTCTTCCGACAAGATAATCGATTACACTCAAGAATTCTCTAATTTGCAGAAAGGATTCATCAAGGCAGGAATAGATTCCGGTCTTTATATTTATGGAAAAGCGTATCCATTATTCAAGGGATTCTTCGGTTACGAAGTCAATCCAAACAGAAGATATGGAACAGAACTTTCAGACAGGATAAAAGTATTGGGACTAAATGGACTCATACATACAGACGAGAATTTGGAAAAGTACGGCATATCAGAGAATGTAAGGCATATTTATCACAAGCTTGGCTTAGGAGAAGAGGATGGAATGATATTCATCTTGGGAACTTCCGAGAAATGTAGATTGGCATTCAAGAAGATTGATGAAGCGATAAGGTTTTTGCTCGAGAAAGGATTATTCAAGGAAGTACGCAATGCAAAAGATGATGGAACATCGCAGTTCTTGCGTCCAATGCCTGGAAGTTCAAGGATGTATCCTGAAACTGATGTACCGACGATATATCCAAAGCTTGACGGCATCGAGAAGCCTGAACTATTAAAGGATAAGACTGAAAGGTTTGTTAAAGATTATGGACTGCCGCGTCAGGTTGCAAAAGAATTGACACTCGAACCAAATTTTGAAATGTTTGTTAAAAAATATCCTCAAGTAAAGGCTGTAACGATTGCAGAAGCGCTTGACAGCATGTTAAAAGATATAAAGACAAGGTATAATCTGGAAGTTAGTCCATCGGTTGAACAGTACGACCAGATATTTTCCAAGTTGAATCTTGGCGAGATTGCAAAGGAAGCAGTCTTTGAGATATTGCTCGCAATTGGAAAGAACGAGCAGGGAAAGATAATAGATTTTTCAAAATATCAGACGAATGAAGATGAACTCATTGACTTCATAACGAAGATGATTGCTGAAAAGTCTGGATTGAATACTAATGCGCTCATGGGATTAGTCATGAAAGAGTATAGAGGGAAATATTCAGGACAGAAGATACTCGAGATGATAAAGAAATTGAAAGGGGAGTAATTTTATTTTTGTTTTCTTTAGCATAACATTTATATTCAATTCTTTAATCCTGTTTCTAATGGTAGATCCTCTATGTAAATATTTCGGTCAATGCGGCGGATGTTCAAGTCAGCATATTGCTTATGATGTTCAGCTCGACAGCAAGCGAAAGCAGCTCGCGCATTCAATCAATGTAGATTCAAACACCATCGAAGTCTTCTCTGACAAGGAATATTATTATCGAAACAGGATGGACTTGATATTCACTCATAGAGGATCGGGTTTGAGGAAAAAGGGCGACTGGAGAAGTGTAGTCGATATAGAGCAATGCGTGATAGCAAACGAGAAATTGAATCTGTTGATAAAAGAGATTCGCGAGCATTTTCGCGACGTGGACTTCTTTGATGTGAGAAAGAATCAGGGAACATACAGGTATGCAGTGTTAAGAACTCCGGGAAACACTTCATCAATATCATTCGTATTAAATGAGGATTCTACAAAGACTGGCGACGCTATCGACAAGATTAAGCATTACGCAAAAATTTCTAGCGCAGAAAATATCATTGTCACATACGTTCCAAGACAGACTGATATGAGCATATCAGAAGAATTTTTCGTCGTGAAAGGAACAGACATGCTTACAGAGAATTATCTCGATAAAGTATTCACATATTCTGTCCAAGGATTCTTTCAGAACAATACTTCGATGGCTGAAAAGATGCATGAATACGTTCATAAATTATGCATGAAGCATGAATCGAAGAAATTGACGTTATTGGACTTGTATGCTGGTGTTGGAACATTTGGAATAAACAATTGCTCGCTGTTCAAGGACTTGTTCATTGTAGAATCTGACAAGCACTGCGTTGTTGCAGCGAAGATAAATATCGAGAAGAACAGGATAGAGAATGCGCAGATATTGGAACTTGATGCGATGCAGCTAAAAAAGGTTGAACTGCCAGACAAGGAACTCTTTGTAATAACTGATCCGCCACGTTCAGGAATGCATCCAAAGACAATAGAGCAGTTGAATAAACTGAAACCGCGAGTAATAATCTATATATCATGCAACATTGAACAGCTTGGACGAGACCTTCCAAAGTTCAAGGATTATGACTTGAAAAGTTCAGCACTCTTCGACTTATTCCCGCACACACCGCATGCAGAAGGAGTTGTAGAATTGGTAAGGAAGGAGTAGGATTAATTTTTAGCAGTATTCTTTAGTTCTTCCCAATATGACGAATCTTCCTTGAATATTTCTCTTAGAATTTTCTGGAATTCCTTGTCAGGCTCTATTTTGTAATCTTTACTTGAACCATAGGGTAACTGGAAATATTTTATTGGTTGATCTATACCTGCAAAACCCATTCCAGCAACTTTGTAAACATTCTCTTTTTCTAGTCTAGGGACAAAAAATCTTGGATATTCAAGATTAGGAGCGAATGTATCAAACGCAATATTATTCTCTTTAAGATAATCTTCGAGAATAGCATAGTGATAATTTCTGATGCCAAGTTTCCTTGATCCACAGAGCATCACTGCTTCATTATTATGATAAAGTTGAACTATCTTGAATTCTATTTCATTGGTTGGCAGATTTATTATTTTGATTAACGACATGATGTGCGGAATTGATACTACTTTATAAAGATTATTTATTATAGCTGATTAACTTCACTACCATAAAACTTTTAAATATCTCGAAGTTTTTCTTTTATATTAGACGATAAATCTATATTATAAAATTATACGTAGGGTGAAATAATGGCAAGTGTGAACAAATCGACTGTAAAGGATAATGTGAAGAGTTCAAAAGCTCTTAAGATGGTATACTTCTTTAATGAAGGAAATAAGGACATGAAGGAACTTCTCGGAGGCAAGGGCGCGAATCTTGCTGAAATGACTAACTTAGGAGTTCCAGTTCCTGCGGGCTTTACGATAACGACTGAAACATGCCACTTGTATTATGAGAATGGAAAGAAACTTCCTACAGGATTAAAAGAGCAGGTTGATTCAAAGATAGCGCAACTCGAGAAGACTATGGGCGCAAAATTCAATGATCCAGTCAATCCATTATTGGTTTCAGTTCGTTCCGGCGCAGCATCAAGCATGCCTGGAATGATGGATACAATATTAAATTTGGGAATCAACGACAAGGTCGTCGAGGCATTGATTCGAAAGACGAAGAATGAAAGATTCGCATGGGATACATATAGGAGATTCATACAGATGTTCGGAAATGTCGTCATGGAAGTTGAGCATCATGCATTTGAAGAAGAGATACACAAGATAAAGAGCAGGCGTGGAGTACAATTAGATACTGAACTTACAGCAAATGACTTGAAAGAATTAGTCAAGAGCTACAAGGCGCTTGTATTAAAGATTACAAAGAAATCATTCCCTGAAAATCCAATAACACAACTTAATATGGCAATAGAGGCTGTATTCGGTTCATGGAATAATGCGCGAGCGATAACATACAGGAAATTGAATGATATACATGGACTTAAAGGAACTGCAGTCAATGTCCAGTCAATGGTCTTCGGAAATATGGGAGACACTTCAGGAACTGGAGTATGTTTCTCAAGAAATCCATCAACTGGAGAGAACAAATTCTATGGTGAATACTTGATGAATGCGCAGGGCGAGGATGTTGTTGCAGGAATAAGAACTCCACAAAGCATCGACCAGCTTGCAAAACAGAATGCTGTAGTCTATAAACAGCTCGTCGCTGTAAGAGACAAGCTTGAGAAGCATTACAAGGATATGCAGGATATGGAATTTACGATACAGGAAGGAAAACTTTACATATTGCAGACGAGAAATGGAAAGAGGACTGCTCACGCAGCTTTAAGGGTTGCTGTTGAGATGGTTGGCGAGAAACTTATAGACAAGAAAACTGCAGTATTAAGAGTTGAACCAAACCAGCTTGATCAAGTATTGCATAAGCAGATTGATCCAGTTGCAAAGAAGAAGGGTGAACTCATTGCAAGAGGACTTCCAGCGTCTCCAGGAGCTGCCGTCGGCAAAATCGTATTTACGGCGCAGAGGGCTGAAGAGCTTTCAAAGAACAATGAGAAGATGATACTTGTTAGAACTGAGACTAGTCCTGAAGACTTGATTGGTATGAATGTATCAAAAGGAATCTTGACTGCTCGCGGCGGAATGACTAGTCATGCAGCTGTTGTTGCACGTGGAATGGGCAAGTGCTGTGTTTCAGGATGCCAAGATATTGAAGTCGATGAAAAGAACAAGACTTTAGTAATCAAGAAGACTGGACTCAAATTGAAGGAACTCGAATACTTGACACTTGATGGATCAACAGGCGAAGTATTCAAGGGACAATTAAACTTGGTCGAACCAAGCTTGTCTGGAAATTTCGAGACACTCATGAAATGGGCTGATGAATTCAGGACATTAAAGATAAGAACAAATGCAGATATTCCTCGAGACGCGAAAGTTGCAAAGACATTCGGCGCTGAAGGAATTGGATTATGCCGAACTGAACACATGTTCTTCGAGGGTGACAGGATTAAAGCAATGCGTGAAATGATTCTTGCAGAGACTCTTGAAGCAAGAAAGAAGGCTCTTGCAAAATTGCTTCCATTCCAGAAATCTGACTTCCTTGGATTATTCAGGGAAATGAATGGCATGCCAGTAACCATAAGATTGCTTGACCCTCCATTGCACGAGTTCTTGCCTCAGGAAGAAAAAGAGATTGCAGAATTATCAAAGGAGCTAAAGATAACAACGCAAAAGATAAAATCCATATCAGCATCGTTGCATGAAGTGAATCCTATGCTCGGGCATCGTGGATGCAGACTAGGAATAACATATCCTGAAATTACTGAGATGCAGGTTCAGGCAATAATGGAAGCAGCATGCGAATTAACAAAGCAGAAGATAAATGTTATGCCAGAGATAATGGTTCCTCTCGTCGGAAACGTCAAGGAATTGCAGCACCAGAAAGAGATTATAAAGAGAGTCGCAGATGCAACGCTTGCAAAATATAAAGTGCAATTGAAATACATGGTAGGAACAATGATTGAAGTGCCTCGCGCAGCATTGATAGCTGACGCAATTGCTCAAGAAGCAGAATTCTTCAGCTTTGGAACAAACGATCTGACACAGATGACACTAGGATTCTCGAGGGATGATATTTCGAAATTCCTTCCAGAATATCTCCATAAGAATATCCTAGAGAAGGATCCATTCGCTGTACTCGACCAGACTGGCGTAGGGCAATTAGTCCAGATGGCAGTTACTAAGGGTCGATCGGTAAAAAAAGACTTGAAGATGGGAATATGCGGAGAACACGGCGGAGAACCAAGTTCAATAGCATTCTGCCACAAGATAGGATTAAACTATGTAAGCTGTTCACCATATAGAGTTCCAATTGCTCGATTGGCAGCTGCGCATGCAGCATTAAAGAGCGCGAAGTAATTCGCTATTTTTTTATTTCTTTTATAGATATTGTTTTCTGTCATAATCACATATTTCTGTATATATTTTATCAGTAATTTTCTCAAAATCGAAAACAGGAGGATTTATTCGCCAACTTTGGTCGAGATGATTTAGTGAATAGTTTCCTCCATTGTTTTTACCAAAAGATACTATTATCTTATTTTCATCTATAATCGGTTCGTGAGGAGGAATGGATGCGAATTTTTCATGACACTCATAAACTAATGAAACATCATAATCAAGTCCGTCTCCACTGAAAGACGACCATTGAGATAGAGATTTTGAAACTTTTTTGTCCTCAAATTTTTCTTTAGCTATTAGTTTCTGTATTGTTTCAATAGGATTGGTAGCATTTAGCGGAATCTGTCCAAAACATAGCTTTACGGATTTAATTGCATAAGGTATGTAAAATATATCTCTTATGCTCGCTTCTAGTCCTATTGCGAGATTTTGGTAATCTTGACTTCGAGCGACAAACCCTGTAGTATATCCATTCGGTTTAGTAAAATCCGCATATCCTTTATACGTTTCTGGTAGTGTAATCTCTTTGAATTTATCCAGAAAGAATCTTGCCATTTCGGCTTCTTTAGGAGTAATTGTTGAATATTTTGCTGAGAAACTATCAAGGAATATCTCCTCAAAGTCTTTAAATTGCATTATCTTCACATCATTTTTATTGAAAAAGCTGTGTTCTTTGTTTGGCAGGGTCATTTTTGATTACCTCTTATTTTTTAAACCATTTTCGTAAATTTTTTTCAGAGAATCTATTTGAATTCTATAGGTGTTATCTAGGGGATGTATCAACTCCATGTATTTTGTGTTGTACATAGAATCTACAGCACGTACCGCAGGGATGTTACGAAACTCTACTTCTTTCTTGCAGCTTCTATATTGCAAAATGAATACGGATGCTATAATTGCTAAACTTATTGGCACAGCTATTTTATGGAATTTTCTTTCAGGGCTAGTATATTCGTTTGCCCAATACTTTTCAAGATTAGTACCTTCATCCATTTTTAATTCTCCATAATCTTATACTACTAGAGAATGTTAACAGATATATTAATTATTCTGTCTATTTCTTAATAAAGATAACAATATTTATAACATAGATGTAATTTATACGTATTTATGATGTCTTTAGACCTTATTGATAGGAAAATGCTCTCGATACTTGATATGAATGGCAGGATTCCTATAACTTCATTGTCAAAAAAGCTTCGCATAGGAAGGGATACTGCAAATTATCGTCTTCAAAGATTAATTAGAGAAGGCATAATCACTAAATTCGTCGCGCAGATTGATACGACTAAATTAGGATATTGCGTATATAAGATATTCTATAAATTCCAAAACGTGAATAAGGAAAAAAAGAAAGAGATATTCGGATGGTTTGTAGATAATGAATTTATATATTGGATTGCTGAAAGCAAAGGCAAGTGGGATGCTAATATCACTATTTTTGCGCGAGACATACACCATCTCGACGGAATAATCACAGAATTTGTGAACAAATATGGTCAATATATAGCAGAGCAGGAATTCAACACAACTTTGGAAGTAGGAGCATTGCAGAAGAATTGGAAGATACCTGTGCAGGAAAGAGAATTGAGAAGACTATTCATTGACAAATTTGAAAAGACAAAAATTGGCGATATAGATTTGAAGATATTAAAGCTAATATCCAATAATGCTCGTCTAAAAACTACGGAAATAGCTCAGAAATTAAAGATCACTGAACGTATAGCTCATTATCGAATAGAATATTTAGAAAAAGAAAGGATAATACTAGGATATTCAATATCTGTAGATTATAATAAGTTGGGAAAACACTTTTTTAAATCCATAATCTATCTAAACACGTTATCTAGCAGTCTTAAAAGCAAAATCATAGAATATTGCAAAGCTAATCCAAGCATAATATATTATATCTTATGCATTGGCAGTTGGTCGTTGGAATTGGAGTTTGCTGTCGACAGCAATGAAGAGTATTATGAAGAGATGGATAGATTCAGGGAATCCGTTCCTGAAATAAAAGGATACGAGACACTAATATTCCCCAAAGAATACAAGTTTGAATGGATGCCGACGAAATAACTGTGATTTTATCTTTCTAATCTTCTTGTCTTTTCTTGTTCATCAAGAAAATTATTATTAGATATGATTCTCTTTCTAATTTTCTTTTCGAGTACTACTCTTGCTATTTTTGCAACTTTTCCTCCTTCTCTTGAGGCATCTTTATGTTCATCAAAAGATTGAGGATTTTCTGTCTTTTCTATCTCGACCGTTGATGCTTCTCCAAGCATGTTGAAAATGAGTTCAAGATCTGTCATGTGATCTCTAAGATTCTCTTTTTTTAATCCCTTAAGTTTCTTGTATTCTGTAGGGGTCATTCCAAAGCTTGCCTTAGCTATTTCTGCTGTCAAGATAGAGAATTCTTCTTGAGATTCAACACCTCTTCTCTTCCACTCATCGGTAAGATCTTGCCTAACAGCAATACCTCTGAGCCTCTTATCAATCCATGATTTAGAATATCCTTTCTGCTCATAGATTTGCTTCATTCTGTCTTGGGCTAATTCTGGATTATGGATTTCTTCAACTCGCTCATAACCAACTTGCGCTAGCCACAATTTGAAAGGTTCTGCCTTCTTTGAAGTTATTGACTGTATTATTCTGAAAATATCTTTTGTGTTGCCTGCCAGAGTATTTCTAAGTTTGCCTGAACTTGTAGGCATATCTATCTGGGGACAATTTGTCCCTATGTATATCCCTAGCTCCGAATCTCTCTTTCTTAATTTCTTCAAATAATCTGTCGGATTTATACTTTCAGTTAACACTTCGACAATGTCCACTATTGAAAAATACCATTGTTCTTTAAACCACGTTCTCCTGATTTTTTTATCTTGAAAAACAACCAAGTTATTTTTTTCTTCCATCTTAGATGACCCCTAATTTTTCTAGTGATATGCTGTTGTAAATTTTGTTTATGAAATTATGCCTAACTTTAGTATCTGACCTTAAGCTCGTGATTAAACAGATAAGACTAATATCCCTTTTTAACATTTTTGGATTTTTGCCAGATGCAAATCTTTCCTGCAGCGCAATTCTCTTCTCGACCAATTCTTGTTTTCTAGTCTGCAATGCAAAATAACTTTGAGCAAACGCAATCTCTTCTTTTCTAGGATCGCCATTCTGTGCGATGAGGTAGCAGGCGTATCTTGTGAGCTTGATGTCTTCTATATTTCTTGTTGTTTGAGAGCCTATTTCAACCATTTTCCTGACATCGGGAAAATGGTCTGCTACATTGACTTTCGAATTAGTACAAGCAATCTTAGCTTTATCAATAACTTTTGAAAAATTCTCCCATTTATCATAACCTAATAAGACCTGCAAGTCTCGAGCATACCAGAATTCTACTTCCTTCTCTTTATGAGCATAATCTTCAAAATTCTTGTTAAGCCTTACAATGACTTCCTTATCCATCACGACCACCTATCTATAGAAATCTTTAAGTCCTTAAATACCTTACGGCTGTTTGTCCAGTGCGTCCAGTGCGATATTTCTTTACGTTATAGATTTTTTGTTATTGAAAATTTCGTCCTAAAACGATGACGATTTTAGTAATTAATCCATTTACAATAGAAAAATATTTATACTATATTCATATTCCCTATATGATTCGTTATGAAAATAAACTTAGAGCGACTGGTTCTTTCCGGAAAGACAGCTTTGGCTGCGATGTTTATGGGTATAAGTTCTTTATTTTATAGCTGCAATGTTGAACTGATGACTTTACAGTCAAAACCAACTAAGCATGGTATTTATTATCAACAGGATGTAAGCGGCGGATTAAACATTAATCTTCTTAATCCTAAACTGGACTCAGCAAGAACTTCTTTTAATGGAAACAATTGTCCCTCATATTCTGACCCTGTCAATCTTACTAGTAGTCCTAAAACACTGTTTTCTGCGGATTTAAAACTAGACAATTTTTTAGGATCCGATTTCTTTAAAATAGGCGCTGGGGCGTCATATAATTATTTTTTGAGGGAGAATTGTGAAAAACATATTGAAAAAAAGTGGATTGATGGATCTACACAAATTGCTCCTCCTTTTTATTCTTCAGGGTATTTGCCTGAAGATGTTAATTGCGCAGGATTTTCACACAAAGTAACAGGATACAATGCTGATCCATGGGATGTTGCTTTTTTTGGAGGAGCGCCAATAATTTATTCATTTGAACCATTCGTGAGCGCAAGATTAGAAATCCCACTCGTAAATCCAGGCACTAATACTTCAGATCGCCCCTATAAAACTTTAAGGCTTGATGCTGGAATAGGATTTCCTTATGCTGAATTTGAATGGCAGAAGTTTTATTTTGAACAATTAGAGAAAGAACGCGGCAATTCAGGATTTACTTTTCTTGAGAAAGACATTTCTTCTGCATGGGGGAAAAGTATTAATCTTGGCGTAACTTATGTAGCATCTGAAGCAAAAGACCAGAAAAATAAATTGATGATAGGAATAACTTTTTCCAGACAAAAATATTCTGTAAATATTATGGATAAAAACACTTCAATTACGAATTATGTCTGCGCCATCAAACTTATTGATGAGTTCTAGGCATTTTATTAATATTATCCATATTAAGTTCTTTATTTTTTTACCTTTTCTCCAGACTGATTTTTCCGCTAACTTTAAAAACCTTAGTCTATAGTTCTTGTTAAAGAGGTATCGTGTGGGGTGTTTATATGGGTGTTGTTAAAGAGTTCAAGGATTTCTTGAAAGAGTATAAAGTCATGGGTCTCGCTGTAGCATTCATCATGGGTGTCGCTATAACGGCATTAGTCACTTCGCTTGTTAGCAATATCATAATGCCTGCAATCACACCATTCATTCCAGGAGGCGGATGGCAGACAGCAACATTAACTTTAGGACCGATAGTTCTAAACTGGGGCGCATTCGTCGGGGCACTAATAAATTTTGTCATACTTGCATTTGTCGTGTTCATGATAGCAAAGATTGTGTTAAAAGAAGAGAAAGTCGCAAAGAAGTGATTTGCTATAATATAAAAAAATTGTTTAAGGTGATAATTATGGAAAAGACTGAAAAGAAAAACAAGAACTGCGCATCGATGTGTGTAACAATAGGATTTTGGAGCATGCTGGTATTGTTTGCATTAATGCTGTCATTCTCGCTCCTAAAATGGACATCGGCTGGTCTTGCAGCAGGAATACTATTTGTACTAAGCGTATTCTTCGTGTTCGTGACGAGTATAATCGCAATCGTCCCACCAGAAAAGAGAATGGAATACATAGCGCTAGGAATAGCAATATTATTCCTGCTATACATACTGCTGTCAGCAACGATAGGCGGAACAAGCGTAGTATAAATACATTTATTAATTATTTTTTTATCTTTTTTAGAATTATTTTAATTACACTTTAATTCTACTTTTGTTATCAGTATTTCTTGTTTTATTCTTTACTTTAAAATAGTTATATTTTTAAATCCTTTTTGTATTCTATAAGTATGGAGCAAATAAACACATTAGATTCTCGCACTTATGAAAGGAATCATCCAGATACAGGAGTTTACGTTTTGGTTTCATCTGTAGATGGCGCTAAGCAATCTATAGGTTTGTCTAATTTCTCGGATTACAAAGATTTTCATTTATCATCTTATGAATTTGGCTTTGAACAAGTAAAGATTTTCGGGCAGTCATTCGCTGCGAATCCAGCAAATATTCTCTATAAATTATCCAAAAATGAATTGGTTGACAAATTAGAATCTCAGGCAGAGATCTTGTTTGAGAAAACGAAAACAAAAGATTTGATAGGAGCATATTGGGCAGGCAATCACTTCTTATTGAAGGAACTTATAGATATTGTAAGAGACAAGGATACTGAAAATATCGACCCGAAAAACGTAGTTAGACAAGGACCGAATACAGGGATATATGTTGTAGGCGATGGAGAATTCTCAAAATATTGCAATACAAATCTTTCAGCATTAAAATTGAATAATAGATTGCCTGCAAAAAATGTGGTTCATTTTCTTGAAACATCGTTTACAAAACGATTCGGCAATGTAAAGAAACATGATCAAGACGGCAATTATGGGAAAAACAAGATCTTACGCGGATATGATGCATCAGAAGTTCCAGAATATGCATTAACATGGATTGATATGAATAAAATCATAACTCTATAATTTCCTAGAATTCTTCTAAATATTATCCTACTGTAAGCAACACCAGACCTAAGAATATTAGAATAATCGGTATAAGTTTTGGCAATAAATAATGGTCACGCGATATCTTGCCGATAAATTTGTCGCATATACGTTCCAGAAAAACAACAAACAATACTTGGACTGTAGCAATTCCAGCGACGATGCTTGCAGGAAGACCTGACATTGCAAGATACATGCTGCTTATAGCAGCGAATGTAACTGCTTCTCCAATCAGCAGCCAATGGATGTTTCCTGATTCTGCAGACAAATATTTTCTTGTATCTTTCCTAAAAATGAATAGACACGTCAATAAACCCTCGACAAAAATAGTTATGGCAAACGCATTCCATGCATTGATATTGTTCACAGCAACCTTCATTATAAATTCTCCAAGACCGATAAGAATTATCATCGCTATAATATACCATGCCTTTGAATGGAATGAAATCTTTTTTAATCGTAGCGATATAAAAATAGCGCCAAGAACACTGAGTCCTATGCCGATATATCCGTACCATGATATGACTTCATGAAGAAATATGTATGACAGTCCGACTACAATCAATGGATATAGATAAAACAGTCCTGTAGTCGGCGCAGCATCCTCTTTCTGCAATATGCGGATATAAAGATATGTTTGTATGCACCACATTATGCCTATTATAGCGGGCAAAATATAATCCTTTAGTGTGATTGTTCTCCAATCAAGAAAGAATGCAAGAATAATCGAGTACACTACAGTGATGCATCCGACGATGAACCAGTAGCTATACATATTTTTCATGCGTTTTTCAATGAAGTATTTATCGTATACATTCATTAATGCAAAAAAGAACGGTGAAAGAATAGCAAGTATTATGAATGTGTTCATGATAAAAAGAAGAGCATGCACTTAAAAAATGTTGTGCTAATTATGGATTATAATGTATTACAAGAGAGTTTTCCTACTTGAATTCCCAGAATTCTATTATCTTCTTGTTCTGCTGGTATGGATTGAAGTGTTTCTCGAATACTTTTATCTTATACTCATTGAAGTATGCTTCCATGACCTTTGAAACAATGTTGATTGAAAATCCTAATTCGTTATAGATATCTTTTGCAGCATCATATATTACTGGACTGCTTATTACCTGCCTGAAACGCTTCTTGTCGCTCCAGCTTATCTGGCTGCCAGTAAAGAATTTGTTCTTCTGGAAGTATCTTTGTATTGATGCCAAGTCCTTCTTTATATTTCCTGAAAGCTTGTTCTTGCGCTTGAATTCGTCATATACTTTCTTTCCTATGAACTTGAGTATGAGCTGTATCTTAGGCTTGTCTCTTAATCTTTTATAGAACACGCGGAACATTGCATAGACGTATACATCGAACACTTTAGGGTTCTGCAAGTTCTTTGTCTTAAGCTTCTTTTCTGCAAGTTTTTCGGAGAATAAATTAGCAATCTCTTTCTTGTAAATTATCCTGAAACCCGGCACTTGCTTGTCAAAAACCATGTAGCAGCTGTTAAGCACCGCGTCAACGAAATTCTTGCTAATCATACACGCATTAAGAATATCTTATATATTAAACTATCGGTCATCGACGCTGAAAAAAACACTATTTAAAAACGGTTTATAAAGGGTTTATAAATATTGTCAGGGTCGATAGGCTGAAATAGAGTATTTTTATCCACTAGAACAGGTCTTAATTGTTTTCATTCTACAGTCACGGATTTCGCCAAGTTCCTTGGCTTATCGACGTCTAGCCCTTTCAAATCTGCGATATGATATGCAAGCAGTTGAAGAGGTATTATATTTATTATCGGAGACACCAGTCTATGCGCCTGCGGTATTAGGATGCTGTAGTCAGATATTCTCGATACTTCTATGCTGTCATTGTTTATTATGGATATGACTTTGCCTTTCCTGCTCTTGACTTCCTGTATGTTGCTTAGTATCTTCTCTGAAAGATTGTTCTTCGTAGCTATGAATACTACGGGCATGTTCTCGTCTATTAACGCTATTGGTCCATGCTTCATTTCTGCAGCCGGATATCCTTCTGCATGTATGTATGCTATCTCCTTAAGTTTTAACGCTCCTTCTATCGCTACTGGGAAATTTATGTCTCGTCCAAGAAAAAGGAAATTTGGGGAATTCTTGAATATTTCTGCAACATCCTTTACTACTTCGTCTGAAAGCAGCGCTTCCTGCACTTTTTCTGGAAGCTCTTCTAACGCCTCAATCAATTCCTTGTCTATGTCAAATCCTTGCTCCTGCCTGATATATAATGCTAGCAGTAATAATGCAGTAACTTGGCTTGTGAATGCTTTAGTGCTCGCAACACCAATCTCTGGACCAGCGTGCAGGTATATTCCCGAATCAACTTCGCGAGCAATTGTCGATCCTACGACGTTTATTACTCCTATGGTTTTTGCGCCGCGCAATTTCGCTTCTCTAAGCGCTGCGAGTGTGTCTGCTGTCTCTCCAGATTGTGATATGACTATGACTGCATCCTTGTCGTCTATTATTGGGTTGCGGTATCGAAATTCTGAAGCATAATCCACCTCTACTGGTATTCTTGTTATCTCTTCAATAGCATGCTTTCCTATGAGGCTTGAATGCCAGCTCGTGCCGCATGCAAGTATTATTATCCTGCGTATATTCTTGAAGTCTATATCTATTGTAAGTTTTATTCTGCCTTCCTTTATTCTTCCTCTCAAGACGTTTCTTAATGATTCTGGCTGTTCATATATCTCTTTTAGCATGAAATGCTTGTATCCTTTCTTCTCTACAGAATCTATATTCCATTTTATCTCTTCAATCTGCTTGTCTATATTTATGCCATTCGAATCCTCTATGCTGCATCCCTTCCTGCTTATTGCTGCAAGCTCTCCATCATTGAGGTATATTACTCTTTTTGTGTGCGCGACAATCGGCGTTGCGTCTGACGCTACTATCACTCCATGTTCGCTTAGCCCTATCACTATCGGTGATCCTTTTCTTGCTATTATTATCTCATCATGGTCTTTGTGCATTACAGCAAGACCGTACGTCCCATCGACTATCTTTAGCGCCTTCTTGACGCTCTCTTTCAAGTCTCCAGTATAGAATTTTTCTATCAAGTGCGCGAGTATCTCTGAATCTGTCGCTGAAGATATGTTGTGACCTTCATCTATGAGCAGCTTTTTTATCGATGCATAATTCTCTATTATTCCATTGTGCACTATGCTTATGGATCCAGTGCAGTCCATATGCGGGTGCGCGTTTATATCATTAGGCTCTCCATGTGTTGCCCACCTTGTGTGCCCCATTCCTATGTTGCTGTCTATATTCTCGAATTTTTCTGAAGAAGATATCTGCGCTACTCTTCCCTTCTGCTTGGCTACATATAATCCTTTATCTTTTTGCTTGACGCATACGCCTACACTATCGTAGCCTCTGTATTCAAGTTTTTGCAGTCCTTCAAGAATTATTGGTATTGCGTCCCTCGACCCTGCATAACATATTATTCCACACATGACTATAAAGTTATTTGACGCTTTTTAAAACTTATTAAAATTAAATACTAAGTATGGTTCCAGATACCGAAAGAAAGGAATAGTGTGCCTGTGATTAGAATAACTTAGAGCAACCTATAAACATATACCTCGACTAATGCTCCGAGCACGAGCAGTATCATTCCGACTGTCATGAATACGAATCCATCCTTCATCACATAATCAAATTTTCCCGACCCAAGCTTTTCGCGAAGGACTGCTTGGCTCATTATCCCTCCTGCGATTATCGCAAAGAAGTACGCTCCTACCTCGAGGAACATGTGAGGCATTATTTTTATGAATGTTATGAAGAATGTATCTAATGCATTCGTGTAATGTGTTGCCATGTATCCGAATACTATCCCCCAGACAGATGCATTCCATGCAAGGAACAGTATTGATCCTGCTCCGAATACTAATGATAGTATGAAAAATATCAATATTATCTTAAGATTGTTCGTTAAGATACTATAAAAATTTATTCCTCCTGTTGCGCTTCCTGCATTGATTCCTACTGCGCGTACTTGGCTGTCAAACACTCCCTGCACTAACAGGTCTGGGAATTTGAGGCTGAACAATGCATATGCAAGAAATATCCCTAAAAACAGCATTAAATATATTTCGAGAACATCTGAATGATCCTTGAATATCTTCTTCAGGCTGAACTTCCTGGAATTCCTATCCTGCATCTCTTCCATCGACAATATTCCTGCAAGAGACGGAACAAGCAGCAACGACAAGAATGCGATGCTTGCAATGCCTGAACTTTTCGGGAATACAATCAATGCAGCGACAATGCCAATTATGGCATAGATAAATCCTATGATAAATGCATACCTGGGACTCTTCTCAAGCCAGCCAGGTTTTAATATATTCTCAAGCATAATAACTCACAAGAATACACGCGAGAAGGGGATATATAAATATTGTCTTTGGGGAAAAGGTTCAATTAGAATATTTCATACTACGAGCTTCTTTAATCTTGGCTGCATCTTCTTTGCGAATGCAATAGCTTTTTGCGCATATTCTTCATCAACAATCTTTCCATAATATAGCATTCCATTTCTTAGATATCTTAATTCGTCCATGAATGCTACTTCTTTTTCAGATACGTTCATCAATCTCAGATAGGATACTTCTGCCTCGTGCGAGCCTTTTCCTGAGCTAGAGTATCCTTGCGAATATAATTTCGCTCTTATTAGAAACATGAGTATATCATAACATTGCTCAGCATAGTCATTAGCATTATCATCAGTTATTCCGACTTTTTCTAAATTTAGGAGCATTGATCGCATCTTTCTTTTTCGATTCGGCAATCATACTTTTTGATCGTTCAATATCTATCCTATCTTTTCGAATTATTCCATCCTTTCTATATGTCAGAAATCTCCTAAATTAACTACTTTAGTCAATGAATAATTTTAGAGATTTCTGAGCATGATCAAGAACTATATCTTATGAACGAAAGTTCATAGTTCTTGACATTCCTCGAATGATTTTAATGCTCTCATAATTCGACGCTTCCATATAATATTATTCCATTTAGTATATTATTTTTAAGATGTGGCTGTATTTCTTTCCAAGAGTTATAGAATTGTATATTAATCTTTCTATTCAGCATCTTTTCATATTGTTCAAGATGCAATAATTTATCTTTGCGTTCAATCACTGCGATATCTATGTCTGAATTGAGAGCATCTTCTCCTCTTGAATAACTCCCGAATAGGATTATTGTGCTTCCTCTTAATTCCTGTTCCAAATATGGCGATAGACCAGACAGGTAGATATTTTTTAGATTTTCAGTTCGTTTAAGTTCTATAACTAATGAGTTATCTCTATTGAGGGAAATAAAATTTATAGTCTTGGTCTTTTCCAATATGATTAATTCTTTGAGTCCTTTAATGGAATTAGCGATAGCCGTCGGAGATACTTTGAGTATTTGTGCTATTTCTCTCTGGCTCAATTTTTCTCCCGTTCTTAGACATAGCAGTGAGAATAATCCATGTTCGAGAACCGTCCAGTTAAGTTTATATGTATCCATTTTACTTTACATATGTAAACTTAAGTTTATATAGTTTATTGTTTTGGGATATGTTTATCACTCCTTAGTAACAATAGAATCGTAAACTTTATAAACCTGCTATATTCTTCTATTTGTATAATGTTTATTCGAGCATTGTTCTGCTCGGGGGTTTAAAATGACTAATGTTGATACTGAATGTGTTGTTGCTGGTTTGGGTACTATTGTTTATTGCAATGGTTCTGCTTTTGATAAAGCATCAAAGGTTGTTTTGAAGAAGTCTGATGAACTAATTTCTTTTAGGGATTTGGCTTATGCTAGAATTGTCGACGCAGAAAATCGCGGCAGTTGGAAGAATAGTTCTTTGTGTACTAATGGTTCTTATGTTAAGGAGGGTTCATTGTTTGTTCCTAATTCTAATAATAAGAGGATTTGGCTTTCTGATTCTTTGGTTTTGCAAAAGCCTGCTCTAGCTGTTAAGGCTCATAAGAATAATGTTGAGTATGTTCCTAGAAATTTTAAGGTTGGAGAATATTTGGAACAGATTGGCAAGGATAATTATTTTGTTTTGTCTGATACTTCAAGCATTCCAACGAATAGGTTTGGCGAGGATGCTAGAACTGTTTGGGCGTTTAAAGACCAAGCAAAAGATTATGGATTATTGTTAGACGGTGCTGGAATAAAGGCTATGAATATCTGGATGTATAATGATAATGCTAGTCATATCGATAGTCAGTCAGGACCATTTGCAAATCAGCTTTGGCTCCATAGGCTTGACTTTAGTTCGGATATTGATGGCGACGACAGGGACCTTGGCGACGACTTTAGGGTTCGTGGGGTGCGTCGTGAGTCGTCCGCCGAAGGCGCGCAAAAAAATATTGTACAAGTTCCAAGTGCTCCATCGGAAACAACATACAATTCAAAGCAGATTTATAGTTTCATCGATACAACTCTTAAGAATGTCGGGATTAGTGGCGATGTAAAGAAATTAATAATATCTGACTTGGAAAAAAAGCTTAAATAAATAGCTTTTTATATTTCTTCTATATTTTTTGTATTATCTCTTTTGAAGATAGCGATATCTTTGGTGGAGGTCACACGTCCTTTTATTACGGCGATAATATTTTATCGTCATAAAACGCTTAAAAATCAGCGGATTTTTGCGTGCCAAAAACCGCCTGTTTTTGAGCATTCAACCACGACGACTAGTACGCAAGGAATGCCGAAGTGGTGGTGCATACTCGATTGCAGTAACCAGATAAAAGGGCTAACCCGTTCGTCGCTTTGGCTCCATAGGCTTGACTATAATTCGAATATTAATGGCAACAACAGGAACCTTAACAACAACAATAGGGTTCGTGGAATGACCTTCATCATAGAGAGATATTTTATGAAAACTTATGATAATTTGTGGGATGGACTGTGTTCTATAGAAAATTTGTTTCAAGCATACAGGAAGGCAAGAAAGCGCAAGACATTAAAGCCTTATGTTCTAGAGTTTGAACGCGACCTTTCGAACAATTTATTGCTATTGCATTCGGAACTTGTCAGCAAGTCTTATCACCCAAAACCTCTGATTAATTTTACCGTTCGTGAGCCAAAGACGAGAAAAATATCCAAATCAGACTTTCGCGACAGGATTGTACATCATGCATTATGCAATGTAATCGAACCAATATTCGAGAAGACATTCCTACACGACAGTTACGCGAACAGGATTGGGAAAGGCGCGTTGAAAGCTATTGAGAGATTCGATGAATTCAAGAGAAAAGTTTCAAAGAATAACAGAAAAGAATGTTATGTTCTAAAGGCTGATATCAGACATTATTTTGAGACTGTAAACCATGGTGTTCTGATAACTTTGCTCAAGAAACGTATACACGACAAAAACATCATGTGGTTGATAAATAAAATTTTGAAAAACTATTCAGTTGGGGGAGGGGCATCAGGATTCTGGAATGCCACTAGGAAACCTCACGAGCCAGTTTTTTGCTAATGTATATCTCAATGAGTTAGACCATTACATAAAAGAAATTCTTCAGATCAAATATTATATTCGTTACGTCGATGATTTCGTTATTCTATCAGATTCTAAAGAGCAATTACAATCATATCTTGATTTGATAAAATTGTTCCTTAATGACGTTCTCAATATAGAACTGCATCCAGAAAAAACTCAAATAGAAAAGTTAGAGGGTGGAACAGGATTTTTAGGCTTTAGGATATTCTATAATCATAAACTGATAAAGAAATCAAACATAAGAAAGTTCAGGAACAAAATCAACAAGCTATGCAAACAATACGACGACAAAACACTCGATTATGATAAAATTTATGATTCTATAGAAGGATGGGTAGCATACGGTAATAATGGTGATACTCACAATATGCAAACTAAACTATTGAATCCATTAGAACAAAAATTCGCTGGAGAAATATCGACAAAAGAATATAATCGACACTTAAGAAAAAATAGAAAGAACTAACAGATGCAGTTTTATACATACTCGTTGTTAGTGTCGCAATCTACTCCAGAAAGTCCTCGCTGATTTCGAATTCATCCTCTAACTTTTCTGGTCTAGTCGCCTGCGCTATCTGTTTTGCTCTTTCAGCTGCTGATTCTGCGATGCTTGGTTTCGGCGCAATATTCACGCCTTCTATTGTCTGGGGATTTGCTGCAGGTCTTGTCTCGAGCGCAACTTCGCGCATATGGTCAAGCGCTTCAATCTCGTGGTCTGGATTCAAGTCCGTGAATACTATCTCGCTGTTGAATTCTAGCCTGCCCATGATATTATTTTTTACTGTTCCAAGAAGTTTCACTTGGTTTCCGAGCATGTCAGTCTTGTATTTTTCGAACAGTTCAGGCTGTTTTCTTATATCGTTGAATTGTTCGTCTGATAATTTCAATAATCTTTGCGACTGCTGCTTCCAGAATATTGCGCGGATATTTCCAGTGCCATCATCAAGGTATATGTTGAGAACATAATTATATACTGGCGATAGTATGCCGTGCTCTTCGCATGCTAATTGGTCTTCTCTAAGTCTCATTCGTTTATTGCATTTAGGGCATACTTCGAAGAATTTCACGTCGAACACTTGCAGTATTGTTCCTACTATTTCAGCAGTCATCCCATCGACAAGTTCGCTTATGTGCTTTCGCGCATACTCTTTTCTCTCCCTGGTATTTATCGTCACATTTGACGGGTTGATTAGTATGCTTGAATTATCTCCAAGATGCAGTTCTTTTCGTCCTGCATTATCCCTTACATATGCTCCCTTGATTTTTATTATGTCTTCATCTTTTATCTGCGTGAATTCGTTCGTCTTGTCATTCCAGAACACTATCCTTATTGTTCCTGTCTCGTCTGCAAGCATTAGGTTTGCGACTTTTCCCTTGCGCTTTTCTGTATTGAATTCTCTTAATTCATACTTTCTCATCACTTTTCCCACGATGTCAACACTCTTCATGCCAATCATAATATCCTTGATCTTTAGATCTCCGGGAGCTTCGAACAATTTTATTCCATACTCATTGGCGACTATGTGCGCTGCTCCTTCCTCACTGACTAAGCCGTACAACTGGTCTATCTTAGTCTTTATCTTCTGCTGCACTTCAGCTTCACTTAGTCCAGAATTCTTAGAAATCTTTGCAATAATATCCTTTACTGGTATGCCAATCATGATAATCCCCCAAATTGTATTAATATTTTCTTGTTTATTGAATATTATATTTTTTTTCTTAATTCTTCCATTAACTTTTTAAAATATATCTTAAATTGCAATTCTGAATCTTTCCAATCAATATGCTGTATTAACTGTCCATGATAACTTATACCATTTCTTTTAGTTCGTATTTTCTCAAAAAATTCCCAACTAAATTCTAGCTCTTCATGTTTTTCACATAAATATGCAAACAAGCATTGATGATTATCAATCTTGACTTTATCAAATAATATTAATGCTTGAGTCATTCCATGAATGGAATCATATGCCAATTTGTATACTGAATTCCATTTTATACTGTCTTTTGGCAAAGTTTTTGCCGTGTCCGTTGCTGTCTGCATATCAGCTTCTGCAGCTCTTAACATAGCTTCAGCCTTATCTTTTCGTACTTCATCAACTATTATGAAATGTCCTTCCCTTTTACATTGATTAAATGCTTCCTGTTGTGTCTTGTAACTAGGCATCAATCTCAACCTTCACAAAATCTATATCTCCTTTAACTATGTCTCCTTTAATTATGTTTTTTATTAATGCACTGCTGTATTTTTTCATGTCTTTCTTGTTGCTGCAATGAAATATCTGTATTTCCCGTTCGAGTCTGGTTTCATAAATTGAAGTTTTTAAGCCATCAATATCTCCGTATACGAATATGTCAATATCACTTCCCTTGTACCAGTCTGATCTTGAAAAACTTCCGAATATAATTATTGTCGAAGCTGTCAATTTTGATAAGTGGTCTATTAGTCCAGAATCGTACAATTTTCTTATTCCGAACAGTCTTTTACAATTTTTGTATTCTATGGATTCATAATTGCTGATGTAATAAGGCATTCTTGATTTTGATTTAATCTTTTTTATGACTTTATTCTTGATGAATTTTCTTAGCCATACGCTTAATTTGCTGCGCGCAATTTTCGTATCTTTGAGCAATTCTTCGAAATGCCATTCCTTAGTCGGATTATTGAAAAATATTTCCATAATCACTGATTCTTTGCTTTCCATATTAGTTCCTATCATGGGAACTATTTTATAAAGTTTGCTATAATTTTGTCTTATTTATTATAGCTTCTAAACCCTCTACTTAGTGGTTTAACTACTGGTTTAAATGTGTTACGCTTACTACTGGTAGATGAGCCTTCTTTTAGAAGTTAGATGTATCTCATTTCACTACAACATCCATTGGTTGTGGATGCATTGGTATGAATACATTCTTTGTGTATACTTGAGGATATTCTATTCCGTTCTCGCTTACAGCAACGACGCCTATGCAGTAATTTCCTATGTTCTTTGATACGTCTATGTCTGAACTCATAAGTTCGTTATCGCTTGATTTCTTTTCCATGCTGTTTATGGAATATAATTCATCATCATGGCATGTATCTTGCTTAATATAAATATTATATTTTATGTTCTTGTCGAGTGCAGAACTGTCTATAAACATAGGCACAGGTTCCCACGTTAATGAGACTGTGTTTGTGTCAAGGCTTAATTGTGGTCCATTCATGTATACGAATCCTGCTTCCAGGAGGTCTTTAGGATTTGCGATAACAAGATTCTTCCCATTCTCTATCTTCTGTTCCGAATCAATGTTGTTTATTTCATTGTCGTCGATGTCTACTGCTGTCACGGCGATATATTTGTCTGTTCCAGACTCTAGCGCATTATCCTTGAGGTTTCCATCAAGTATATACATGAACTGTTTTGTCTTGTTGATATAATATAATTTTTCCTTCTCAAGTTCTATAACTACACTGTTGCCGTTCTTGTCAACTGCATTATATTGGAATTTGCAGTAGCGTGGTCCTGATGATGATATTATATCGCATGTTGGAGTATTATAGTCTATATTCTCGTATTCATAATAGCTCTTGTCTACGCTGCTTATTGATTTATACTTTGTTGAATCTGAACCTCTCAGACTCTTTGTCTCACTATCAAAGTCTGATTTGCTATTCGAAATATAGATATTATATTTCACTACATCTGTCTCCTTGTTCTTGTCCCACAATAATATCTCGCTGTTTCTTGAATGTTGTAAGTTCACAACACTTAATCCAGTTACGGGTTTTGGAGGGACATTATCCCTTATCGTGACTGCGAATGGTATGACGAAGTTTGTGTCATAAATTTTCCCATTGTCAGAATCGTATGATGAGTATGTATATCCTGTATTGAGGCATAGCCTGTATTTGTTCTTGTTAGGAGCGCATATAGGAAGGCTTGGAGGCTCTCCGATGAATAGGCTGCCTGAGGATTTGTATATTTTTGCATTGTTAATGTCGGCAGGATGCCCTGCGAAAGGAGATACTTTGACATTGTTTACATTTGCAGAGTCGCCTTTCCACAATGTATTGTCAGGGTTATATATAGCATAATCAAAGTATACATTCTTTTCGTCGCCTTCATCATTCTGGTACGTGAATACGGTATTTTCATTCACGTTGCCGACGTTGTCTATGAACATTTCCTTGCTTGGATAGTTTATCAGGCATTGGCAGTTATCATCCTTGCTTGATGCGCAATTATTTATATCTTCGGAGAAGTTGTTCACTGTCTTCTCTATATCTCCATTGTCGCAGTCAAGACTTAGTTCCATCGATATACCATTATCTGTATATGTTTTTGAAATATCTTTGTTGAATTTGTCGACTCCGTCCTTGACGCATTGTGATTTGTCATCTCCAGCATAGTCTGCGCATGTTTTTATCGTTGTATTAACGAAGTCTGTCAGATTGTTGAATAGCCTCAAATCGAAATTCAATTTTGTCTGGAATGATGGCTTGATGTCGTATGTTCCAAGTATTCCCTTCTGTATCTCGTCTTTAACCATCCCTTCAGCGCTTTGAGTATATCCCCATCCTGCAGCATATCTCATTACTGTATTGACAAATTTGTAGTCTGCCCATTCAGCGCATCCTGCACTGTTGTATCCTCGAAGCGCAGCATCCCATCCAGAATATTTGGTGTTTGTATCGGCGCAGCTTGCTGTTCCTTTATTTGTTACTCCGCCTATTTCACACTTGCATTCAAAATCTATTCCTTTGCTTGCGTACTGGTCATAGAATGCCTTGAGTATTCCAATACCTACACGAATCTGGCATTGCGCATCAGTCTTGAATTTTTCCCAGCTGCCGCATTCTTTAGTTACACGATCTTCATGGTATGATCTTATGACCTGGAATAATCCTTGCGCTCCAGTAGGGCTTACCGCATTAATATTTCCTCCGCTCTCTTGGGTTATTAATCCAAGAACTATCTCGTTTGGAACATCTTCTTTTTGTGAAATCTGGGAGATGTAATCCATGATTCCCAAATCTTCAAGGTTTTTCTTCGTGGATTTTATCTTGTTATTCTCTATGTCTGTAAGCTGTATCGTTGGCACAGTTGTTATGGCGCCAGTTGTAGAATAACTGTCCGTTGCGCCTTTCTTGACGATAAATACTATAGGATCATGTGACTCTTCAACAGGTTTATTTTCATTGTCTAGCGCCTTTGGAGTGATTGTATATGTGACACTTCTTCCGTCAGTAGGAACTGTCAATACGCAGTTTCCCTTCTTCTGTTCGCTGTATGCGATGCCTTCCTGAGTCGTGAATGTGCATGTCAATGCATCTATTGCAGTATATGGAACTTTATCGCTTGACTTGTAGGAATTAATTCCTCTGTCAGAAATCTTTTCGAATTGTTCTTTGAGCATCGTGTTATCGCTCGACGTTATGTCGATTTTTGGTTTTATGTTGATGCATGAATCTCCGCTGTTCACGATATTCATCGATATCTTTAGTGTCTGATCGCTCGTCAGATCTTTTCCTGTTATGGTCGTGTCAGATATAGTCCAGTAAGTCTTCGATGAAGAGGAGGGAATGGGGCATACTTCCTGAGTATTTGCAGGCGCAACCTCTGTTTCAAGATTTGACGCATCCATATTCTTTACAGCTTCTGCAACATCCTTGACAAATTTGTCTAAATCGAATGCAGGTCCAGGATCTACTTTTCCTTTCTGCACAACTTCCACGTGACCGATTATATGATCTCTGTCTAGCGCAATATTATATTTTTTGACGATTATTGCGGAAAGAGCCACGAGTTTGTCGTATTGTTCTTGTGGATAACCTTGCCAGCATACATTGCTTCCATCCCATCTATCTTTCCCGTCTATAAAATAATTGCTTGTGCACAGGCTGTTAGGATCTTTCTTGCATGAATCTGATTTGCTGCAGTCATATCCTATATTCACGACTTCAATTCCTATGGATTCGCTGTTTATATTCTTGTACTCATCTTTTGCGCAGCCATATTTGGCAACGTTGCATCCTGCATGATATGCCACATCCTTGTCGCGCACCATCTGCACAATCTGGTAATTGTCTCCAGTAGTTCCGACGACATAATGCGCGCTCGCCTGCCTTGAAGGCGTAAGGAATGTATCGACTGCAGATTTCAGGCTTGCTCCTGCAGTGTAATGTATTACAAGATATTTTATCTGCCCATTGCGATTATCCTTCTCGCGATAATTTCCTGCAGCTGCAGCGATAAAGGGTATGCCTTTGATGTCTCCGTTCCCAGCATTCCACTCATTCTTTGATGTGACATACTGCTGTATGCTCTCGTCATTCTTCACATCATTATTCCTGAATATGTTGACTGTATACGTATTGTCTGTATATGCGCTTATGTTTGTCCCGTCGATGCCTGGATAATACTTGTATTGGTATGTTATGCTCTTCTGGAATATGCTCTCGAAATATTTTGTGTATTCATCAGAAGAACTTTCGTCAGACGGTGTTCTTGTGATATCAGACATGTGAGCGCTTATGAGTGGACTAAGATCAAGATATTTCTGGTCTGGAAAGCAGTTCTGCGTTTCATTGTTCCATAATTTGTAAATGAACCTTCCGCAGTAAGGCTTAATATCAGCAGCGTCGATATTTGCATCAGTTGGAGGAGTATATTCTGAACTAGTATATTCGAGAAGCGCATCCTTTGAAGCTGTTTTCGACGCTTGGTCGACAAACAACAATGATTTGTCTCCGTCGGATAAGGCATCGATTATCCCTGATTCGTATGTTCCAAGGTATGTGTCTTTGGCAGTTTTATCGAACATATATTTTAACAGGAAGAATGATGCAATCAGAGCCACAGTCACTGCTATGATTACAGCGACTATGAATACTTGTCCTCTCCTGCTATTTTTGAATTTTTTATTGATCATGTTTCTTTTGTATTATTTATGGCTTTAGCATTATTCATGGTATATGTATATTATCTCGAATTCCACATATATCTTCTTGTCATATCCTGATATATATGTATGTGCAATCATTGTTTCGTGGCTTTTGTCTCCTGAATTTGTATCATGCAAAATTTCGAGTTGCTTGTTATGATTGCCTTTTACATTAAGATACATGTTCGTTATATAATATTTGTCGATAGTATCTATTTTTCTATAAAATGTGTCGAATAACTGTTCAGTTCTTGAAAAATCATTCTTCGCTTCATCCTCGGCTATTATGTCAGCGACGCTCTTTTGTGAATCTATGCCTATCGCAGGCGCTCTCAGGAATGATTCCAGCATGAAATTCGTATCTTTATTCACGAATTGCGCCCTTGTATTGTCGTCATTGCCTTTATGCTGCCATGAAAACAGAAGGAAGAACAACAGTATGATTACTGCGAATGCTAATACTGCGAAGAAGTCCACTAACAAGTCATCTCCTCGCTTGCTTCGTAGTAATCTATTGCTCGTGCTTGTCAACATTTTTTTATCCTACATGATTTTAACTGTTAGGTATTATTATACTCATTTTTATCGTGCCATAACGAGGCAATTCATTATCATCCTTGTAAGTGACTGGATAGTATTTGGTATATTCTGTCGCTGAACCTTTGCCGCTTGAACCCATCAAAACTTTTAGATTGTCATACTGTTCCTTGTTAAGATAATTTGTAAGATATATTTTTCCGTCGGTGTTATCCATCAGTTCAAGCTTTGCTGTCGCGTGCCTCTTTATGGAATATTCTATGCTCGAATCGAGAGAATTTGGATCCTTGAATTTTTTCATGTCAAGAATCCCGGGATATGTCCTTTGAATAGAAGGGTCAGGGTCTTTATACATTATAGCGTCTGAATATATTATCCTGTTTGCAAGAACTTCTGATTCGAGCCTGTTTGTATCCACTTGATTATTGACATACATATTGATTAGAAGGAAGAATGCAAGCAGCGCCACCATAAGAAAACCTATCCTGAATGCATTTTCAAGAAAGTATTCGAGTACACCCTTCTTGTTCCATTTTCTGTTTTTAGCAAAATTTGTTTTGGAGTTTTTCATAAGATTATCTACCATCCATAATATTCCTTGACGCTAGAGTCGATGACTGCGCCCATGTCCTCTTTTGACATATCGTCCTTCTTTATGCTTATTATTATCCAGTATTTGTAGTTGCCTTTCTCTGTTCTGAATGGCTCTTTATCGTCGAGAGATTTATCATATGCTGCTTCATTGAGAGTTTTGTCAGGATATTTTCCGAGAAGGTTCTTGTGTATGAGGCATGCAATCCTTCCGCTCTTCAATGGATCATCAGGATTATGATATATAATAGTACTTGCTGCATTGTCAGGATTCTGTGTCAGCACTATCAACAATTCATTGTCAGTCCCTGTCGAACCTTTTCTACCATACGCAGATAACACTGTATCGATATAACTACTATATTCATCGACGCTGTTATCGATGCTTACAACTTTGAATATTGCAAGTTCTCTGTCTTTTTTGTCGCTAGAATCGCCTTGAGGACATGACAGAACCAAATTATCCGATTCCATGCTTAATGAATCCTTGTTCTTGACTATAGTTATATAACTTTTAGTAACGTTGGATTGTACTATATTTATCTGCGGGTTATTTGCGAATATGAAGCTTTGCGGGAACCGGTCCTTGTCTATTGAACCGTCATATACTTGATACGAATCATCTTTGAGAAATATCTGAAATGAGAGCTGGTCTATAAATAACATATTTGTAACCCAGTTAGTATGCAATTCCTTAAGATTATAGTTGACATTGAATTCTCCCTGATTTGTCAGCATCAAATCCGTCATCAATGCCATATCTGTAGAATGATACTTTTTCCAGTAAGTCGTATTATTGGCTATTCCTCTGACAGCCATTGTCAATATGAGAGCGACCATAGCTATAGCTATCATCTCCCATATCAAGAACATCATCTTGTCATCCATGCCTTTTCTGCCAAGATTTCTCACACAACCCTTTTTTTTAGAATGCCTGCGCATATGACACGATTTACACGATAAAAGTTTAAATATGTATCGATTTGAAATGTGTTTATTATACATTTCTGTTTCGAATTTTCAAGAATCTATGGTGTGACTGGAGCAGGAACTTCATCACAGAATTGCGCAGAAATAAAATATTTGTCTATATCCGAGCAGCCTGATGGAGCAGTATTATAGTGTGTCAGCCAATAATAGTCTCCTTTATTGATATACTTCAATTCGCAGTTCTTCACATTGTCTTTATCTTCGACGAATTTCTCGCAGTCATAAAGCATATCCTTTCTGCAAGCCATAATACTCACAGGAGTATAGAATTTGTCATCCATATAGTTCTGGCACGCTTCAACACCATCATCGTACGATTCTATGAACAGTCCTATCTTATTGCCCGATAGTTCGTTCGAGTATACTATCTTGCAGTCTGCTTTAGTATCGTCGCTATTTTTCAGGTCTGACGGAGGTGCACGGCATTTTGCTCCATTAATATTTACTGAGCCGTCGATGGAACTATCGTCCTTGCATGCATAGATGTCCCTGCTGCTTATCTGGCATGCATTTAGATTGTCGCAATATTTCTTGGAATTATCGCATAATACCTTGTTCCTATAATCATATTCTGTATCAATATATTTTATTATTCCATTATCCTCGTTTATATCGCTGCATGACTTGTATGTTGTGCCGCACTTTGATGATATATCGCCGTAGCTGCAGTCAGCATCGCAGAAATCAGTAGCTTCATCGTATACGCACCGTATTATGTTCGTCTTGTATTTTGGATCCTTCTTCTGGCAGTAATCAAACATGTTGTTTATTTTATCGTCTGTCCCGAAGGTTATTATAGTCTGGTCTTTTTCATCCTTGCATAAGCCGCTATGGTCTTTGACGCATCTTGGTATGCTCCATTCCTTGTCTAGCGCCCTATTGGCATCATTATCTATCAGGATGAAGACGTAATCCTTTTGCGCAGTAGTATTATAATATTTTGCGAATATATAATTGTTATATATCTTGGTCGTGTCTGATACTGCGATGCATATATTGTTGTTCATATCAAAATAGTCCAAGTTGATATTTATAGATTTGTCCAGTGGATAACATTTTACTACATCCTTATCTATTAGTTGCTGATTATACAAGCACATGCATTGTGACTTGCCGCCGCAAGCCTTTGGGGCATTGACTATTTTTGACATGGATCCTAATAGTGAGTTAGGGTATTTCTTGCTGCAATCCAGAACGCCATTATCAAAGAATACTATAAAATAGTCCGACTTAAAATATACATTCATAGTGCTGGAATCGTATGATCTAGTGGATTCAGACTTTGCTTTCAACAGGGTATATACTGTGTCAAAACTTTTGATGCTTGATTTATCAGGACTAGGAAATATTGCATTCCATATGCTGTAAGTCAATGCAAGTATGACAAATATCAGCACTACAGCTATCAATATCTTTATTATCTCTTCAGCAGTCAAATTCCCCTTCTTTTGGTTAAGAAACATTTTGTATTATGATCCAATCCTTTAGATATTACAAATAACTTTATCACGATATACAATCATATACCACATTATGTAGTCTGCGCACCTTTCGGTTCTTTGGATATGCAGCAGATATTCTTTTCACCCGTGCATCCTAGCCCCTCAAATGGCTGCTCTGTATCTTCACATGCAGTCTTGCATACACCGTTTCCTAGACTATAGCTGCTGCATTTCTGAACTGACGCGATACTATCACCAGCTCCGTGCAATACATATCCCCATACTAAATATATTCCTATACATAGAATTACGCCCATAAGTATCAATTGACCCATGTTATCTGTCATCCATGATCCTTTCTTGTTTCGTTTATTCATTTTGCAATTACTGGGCATGTCAATTTATTATTAGGAGGAGCTTTTATTGTACTGCAATAGTCTGCCAACGAAAGACATATATGTCCTCCTGGAGTGCAGTATCCTTTATCACATTTATCTCCATCCGCTTTTCCTTCACACAATTTATCTACTGTAGGTTCTGTGACTACATTTTTGCAGCATATCTCTCCACTGTTGCATCCTGCTGCTTTATCGCTTAACATCGGAATCTGCTTGCTTATATCACATGTTCCTTGAGTGCATGTTCCACCCTGAGCTTTACAATCCACTATTTTAGTACTGCCTTTTACAGTATTATTATATATTATTATTGAGACAAAAACTACTACCAATACTAGAATTATTGCTCCGAATGTTTCTGCACCTGCGCCTCTAGTATTACTGAATTTTTTCATCATCCACCTAGACCGCCGATGTTTGCACAGCACTTCTGATTTGTGCTGCATGAATAAGCAGAAGGTACAGGTTTATTGGTTGGGCAAGTATCTGTTAAACCTACGCACGTACCACCCTGATTCAAGCAATTCGTTCCTTTATTCCATGTTCCTGCTCCATTGAATACAAGATATACCATCACTGCAAGAACTAGCAGCGCGAGGACGATTATTATCATCGTATTGACCGATAACTCGACACCTTGGCGCTTTTTATTAAACATTTTGAACCCGAAACTTTTTGATTTGATAATATTAATAATAAAATTATAGAAAGAAAATATTTATTCTGTACTCGTCACGAACACCTTACAGCATTGGTTTCCGTTATCGCATGTGGCTCCGCTTATTGCACCGTTATCACATGATGACTTGCATATTCCTCCCTGAACTGTGCAGGTTTTTGTAGCTCCTGGCAGTTTGCTGCTGGAATTTATCACAAGTACTGCAAGTATTACCAAGACCAATAATCCTATGGCAGCTATTATTATGACATTCATAGATAATTCGACACCCTTCTTTTTCATTATAAAACACCTCGCGATAATTAAGACCGCTAAACATATGCTATGTCTAACCCTTGACGACTATCTTTATAAATTTTTTGGATGGATTTAGAAGAATCTGATGATGTATCTTATCATGCTATTATATTCACAACGACATATTGTTCAGGATTGCATGATTTGACGCTTTCAGTCATACCTGCATAATAGCATCCGAATGTCTGGTCCTGCACGCATTCTGCTATCGGATGGACTTCGAACTTGTCTTTTGAAGAAACAATCGTGAATCCGTTATCTTCCGTGAATATGTACGGGTCGATGTTGCATTCGCCTGTTGCGCCTATAGCTACGAGGCAGTAATCTTTTGCGCTGATATATTTCTTCTTTTCATTGTTGCAGCAGTCCTTGTCTCCAAGTTTGCATATGACTATTTCTGGAATGTATCTTCTATCCTTTAATCCGTTGTTTGTTATATCTACGAGAAATGTTACGGGCTTTCCGCCTTTACAGTCATATTCCGTCATTGTGCCTGTTCTTTTTGCTGAAAGAACGCAGCTATCGCTGGCAGGTATAGTTATATCTTTTGCAGTGAACTCGTAAGTGTTCTTCAATTCTAGCTTTGGTCCACTATACTTTTGTGAGATTAGTTTGAATGCCTTAAAATTATTGCTGATTGCTGGAACAAATATGAATAATAATACTCCTAGAATGACTAATGCAAGTATTATCCCTAATATTCCTATTCCTCTACGATTGTGTCTTAACATGCGAATCCGCCGCTTAATTTACAGAAATCTATGCCGCCCATCCATATTATCATGAGTATTAATACGACTATCGCGAGTATTATATATACTATCATCATCTCAGCGCCCTTTTTTGAAAGTTTTTTAAGTTTCATAAACAACTCTTTGGATATCATCCAATATAAATATTATCATTTATTCGAAAATTCCATTTATTCAGACTGCTCATTCATTTCCCGCTATTACTCATCTGATTAACTTCCATCTTTTCACAGTCAAGATTCTTCAATTCTTCGGCTGTATATGGTCTGAATGCTATGAATTGCACAGTCTCTGGCTTTTTGATATTAGTAGATTCCGTCAATAATTCATATCCTCCATATGCTACAAATGATCCTAAGACTATCCATCCAGCAGGATTTGATACTAAAAAGAATCCTACTACTCCTACACCTATAGCTGCTCCGCCTGTGACTACGCCTCCTAATCCTACAGTCGCTGCAGTAGCTCTGCCGCTTCCTTCAAGTACTTTTTGTATAGCATCTTTTCCTGAAGCGTATACAAATATTGTGGCGTATTGCTGTGATGTACTGAATGTATCAGTATCAGCTAAGGGTCCGATGTCCCTCTTGACTTTTTCAGAAGCGTCAGATGTCTTTGATCCTGCAAGATAATCTGTATATTTTACTCCAGCAGTATCTCCAGGATATTTTACTTGTATTGGAGTATCTGCAAGGTATTGTATGAATCCATCGACTTTGACATTCTTGTCATCGAATGTGTATATCGCGCATATATGGCAGAAGTTTCCATCATTCTTAAAATATTGTCCCTTGCCCTGTCCCCAGATGTACCAGCATCTATGCATATCTTCAGCGATTGTAGACTCTATCTTCTTTTGGTCTTTTCCCTTGATGGTCAATTCTTCAGTCGGACATTTGATGTCTGTAAAGATGGAGCCTGCGCTTCCAGTAGAGACTAGACTGTGAGTTTCAACGCTATTCCTGCAACTTTGAACACTCATCTTATTTGTAAGACCTATATATGCGCTATACATGAACCCTAACAAGAGTATTCCAGAAACTATGGCAATTATCGCTAGAAGAAGCGTGTTTGCGGTTCCCTTGCGTGAATATTTTATATTTGATTTTGACATGATATTCATCTTGATTCATGCATTGTATGATTTGTCTATTGAATATTATAATGTTCTAGTTCCCTTGTACATCACAATACTTATTTATTTCATCTGCTGGCAATATAGTTACCCATTCAGGTCTTCCCCAATTCAGTAATTCGACTTTTCCGGGTTTTCGCTTCTCGATGAATACAAGGTATTTTTTTGAAGTATCAATTTCCAGATTTGCATAGCTTCCATCCGCATTGGTGAATATCTTCGTCCATGTTGAAGGATCATATAATGGCTGACCCCACATCTCATTGCCTGCATAAGTCTTCTCTGTCAGATAATCATAATATGATTGCTTGGTATCTGAGAAACTGTTTTCTTTGGTGTATTGCACTAACGAATTGTATTTTGGACCTTGCACTTCTTGTTCGAAATTTATTTCAGCGCATACATAGCATACATTCTCGTTAGTCCAGAATTTTTCGTCGTTGGCGAATATCTCAACTTTTCCGTCGCCAAACTCGAATTTGCATATCCGAAGTTCCTCAGCTATCGCTTGATTTACTACATCTTCATTGAGTTTTGTGAATTTTGTTACTTTATGTCCTTCATATACTACTTTTGTTGGTTTCATCGTTTCAGGAGTTGTTCCCAAGTCTACTTTGGTATTGTAGAAGTTTATGTAGCGTTTTTCACAGTCTAAATCTAGTGGGCTCTTGGAACCGCTAATTCCTGGGCTTATTTCCGTCGCTGTCTGCGCAAGGACGCTGAACCTGCATGTGTTTATTATCTGGTCATAATTTGTCTTGTTCACGAATTTTGTCAGAAAGAAGAATATTATTATAGCGCTGACTAGTATTATTATCAATAATCCTAACTGTCCCATCTGTCCTTTAGTGGTTCTCATTTTCTTGTTTTTCATGGAGTATCGCAGCATATGCTGTCTATGCCTGTTCCGTCATTCTTGCAAAAATTCTGTATGCATGTTCCAAGCTTGTTATTCTCGTAATTCACACAGTCTATCTCTGAACATGCGCATTTGAATCTTGAATCAAACTTATCTATATTTCTTCCTGTCTGTTTTCCTATTTGGCATATACTTTCTTCAGGATTATTCGCGCAATAAATGCATTTGCTTACGCATTCAAGATTCTGAGTGCATAGCATGTTGTTGCCGCATGTTTCGCCATTTGTTTTTCCTGAGCATTCGGGGCTTAAACTACTGCCTTTGGCAACACAGCATTTTTTGCTGACGTCACTGCATTTGGCTTCAAGTTTTTCTAATTCTGTATCATTACTGCACGAATACTTGCATAAGCCTCCTTTGCAGTTTTCCACGTCAGGATTTATTTTAAGCACCATCTGCTGGATATATTTCATCGACATTACGCCAGCGATGATGAGTAATATGAATATTGTCAACCGTATGAGTGTTCTTGATCTTCTGGCATTTGTATCATCGGCTGAAAATCTTTCAATCATCAAACACCTATTGCTGTAATGACGGCATCAAAAATACCATGAATAGCAATCCTAATAATACTATAAATCCTGCTATGCATAGTATTAGTACTATAAGTCTTGTCCAACTCATCGAGCCATCATCTTCGTCATCATCCATAGTATTCTCCTAACTATACTCCAGTCATAACATTATAAAGTTTTTTATTAAGTCATATTATATTTTTATTGAAAATTTTTGTTATCTTTCTTAATCTTATATTCTTATTCCTTAATTGCATAAATTCATTTTCAGGAACACGTTTCCAGGCACGGGATATAGTGAGATTATTGCCATGCCGCTCTGCCCATGGCTTGAATCTCGCGTGCAGTTAAGATATGATACATTCAATAGTTCTCCATTGCTTATTGGCGAGGGAAGATTCTCTGAATTGAATCTGAACTTGATGTTTCTTTGCATGAATGTCTGGTTCAATAATCTATTTATGGTCCTGTTCACGGCAGTGCATGAATCGTCTCCGTTGCAGCTTATGCGTTTGTCGCGCGCGCAGTCTATTATCAAGTCCTTGACTGTGAATTCCCTGCATTCCTGAATGCTTGTCTCTATTGCCGACAGTACGAAATCGTTTGCCATCTTGTCGTTTGTGAATTCCTTCTGCGGATTATCAGTCGTGCCCGAGGATTTATATGATACATATATGAAAAATCCTATACTTATCAGTATTACGATGAATACGAGACCGAACGTCTCGATTTGTCCGCGATTATGTGTTCGTTTCCTGCGTGCTGTTTCTTTTTTCATTTCAATCATGTCAATTCATTATAGTATCCTTCTACTACTATCAATCCATAATATGTATTCTTGCGCGCATAATCCTTGATGCTCACAGGTATGTATATTAGTTTTGTTACAGTCTTGTTGACTGCCTTTGAATCGTATATTGTGACATTCCATATCTTTCCAGTGTCACTGTTCGAGCCTATATCATCCTCTGGATATAGAGGGACTATCGTTATCTTCTTATTCTGGAAATAGTTGTTATAGAATTCATACATCAATCTTCCGTCTGTATCGCTGCCGCCTGAATTTTCTGACATGGCGTCGCCCATCGCGCGTATCTTGTACCAGTCAAGGCACTTGACCTTGCTCACGCCAGATTCTGAACATTTCAGTTCAGGAAGTTCAGGCACTATGTTCGCTATTTCTATGACTGACAATTCCTGCGACTGTGATTGCACATCCTTGATGTTTGAAGCGCTGACCTTGCTCCAGAAAACTATTCCAATGACCAATATGATTATGACTATTATCACGACGGCAGTCGTCTCTCCAAGCTGTATCTGTCCACGATTTGTTTTTTTGTTCATGATTTTTTTTTGTTATATTGATATCAAATTGTTTTAATATTGGATGGCAACATTTCTGGCTTAATATATCTTCGGGCAGCTGCTGAGCGTCAAATCAGTATTCCATGAGTCGAGATTCTTCATGGTATCGTCCATGAATGTCACATTGTCCGAATTGAGCGTTGCGTTGCTCATAGGGATTACTGCACGGTCAAGCGCTACTCTTATTGTTGTCTTGCAGTCATTATTGTCGATATCAGTATAAAGCAGGTTGAGTCTTTTCTCGACTAGTGATCTCTTGAATTCGAACTGCTTTAATGCGCGCGACATCTGGCAATTATAATATTGCGGGCTGTAGCTGAATATCGCTCCATAAAGTCCTGCCTTCGTGAAATATGGCAGTTTTTCGTCGATATGACCATTCTTGTAAAATGTCACATTGCCATAATTGTATAATCCATTATCGCCAGGAGTTATCATCATGTAATCCTTGCCGCCGGATGCTCCATTTTGGCTCGGGCAATCTCCCTCGATACATACAATCTTTTCATGTTTGTATCCATCATAATCATGCAATTTTGTACTCATTGTTTTTGTGATGTTGCTTGGAAGATCGTCGAATATAGTTGAAGCGTAGCCTTGAATTTGAGGGTCTGGATTAGTAGACGTATCTTGCGAGTTATAATATATTATAATTACAGAGTCGCTTGTCGTCAGATATGTGAATACGCTGACAGGAAATCCTGTATTGAATGCCTGACTCCATATCAAAAGCTTGTTCGTCGATAATTCTGCAGGTGCAAACAATATTGCCGTAGGCAAATCCGTACGTTCTGAATCAGATATCTTGTAATTGAATATTCCTGTATCTTCGTCGCATGTGAACGTCATCGTAGTCGACGGAATGATCGTTTCAGAATATACATCGCTAGTCTGCTGCTTGCTTTTTAGTATTGTTGTTATCTGGTTCATTGCAGATATGCTTGATTGCCTGTCAGCGGCATGCTTCTGGCTGAATATTATACTTATTATGAACAGGAATATTACAAATCCAGCCACGAGAACGAATATCCAGTTGAACTGCACATCGATTACGCCGCGAATATTACGACGATGATTGGTCAGGATTGTATGACGCAAGCTATGCTTGCTTTCAGATTTAGAATGATTGTGCGTTCTTATTATTCCTGACATTTTTCATCTTGAATAGTCTGTTTGACTTTTTTCTTTTTTAGTCTTATCCTGCACTCACTTCAGTGTATGATCCAAAGCCCTTGAATGTTATGTAAAAGTTTCCGCTCTTCTGCTGTATGCATACGCATTTGTTTTTATCCGCGTCGCTTAGGCGTATAAGGCTGCTGTATCCTATAGGAATTGTGAGTTTGTTTGATATGACGAAGATATTCTGTTCAACGTGCGAAGTCACTGAATCACGTATTATATTGTTAGGGCAGTCTATAAGGTTGTTGTTATTTTCAAGTCCTATTAATTCAGCATCTACAAAACATATTGTATCATATTCGCATGGCGCTTTTAGAGTCTTCTTGTTTACAGATCCGTAGGATGTGTATTTCTCGACGAGATTCTCTATGTCTGATTTGAATGTTATCTTCTCGGCATCGCAGCTCTTTGCTACAATATTTTTTATCGCGCCGTATCCTATGATTACTATTCCGCCTATGACTATTGCAGCCATTATGTATATGAATACTTCCCCTGCAATCTGTCCTTTCTTGTCCATGATGATTCACGTGTTTATAATAAACAATAAACAGCTAAAACACTTTGAGTATTACTCTGTTATATTATCTTGAGTTCTGAACTTATCTTTGCGACGTCTGCTTTCGTTAACAGTTTTTTATCCATGTATTCGAACAATATTTTAGAAACATTGTCTTTAGTCATCTTGCCGCTCTCAAGGAGGTTCGATAGAACGTCCTTGAATACTCCTGACACCAGCTGGTTTCTATCCATCTCGCCGAATAATTTTAATACATCCTTGTCTGTAAGCGAAGTATTGCCTGTAAGTTTTGGCTTTATGGAATTCTGAGGTGTTCCGGAAATCTTTGAGATTTTTTTGGCAACATCATCAATCGCGGATTTATCCAATACTTTATCCTTTCCTATCTCTTTAAGTCTCTCGAATGTGTCTTTCTTGTCCTTGTCCTTTGCATTGGATACTTTTGATAGATCGACATATTCATCTTCTGAATCTGGGTTATTCTTGGAATTAGAATCCGCATTATCGCCGCCTTTCTTTCCGCTCTTTGAATCCTTGTCGCTGCTAATATTCTTTCCGTCCTTTCCAGCAAGTTTTGATGTCAAGCCTGATGCACTTGATGTGGAATCATCGTCTAAGGATTTTAGCATGTTCTCCCTGTCTTGCGCTCTTGACTGCCTCTTTTTCATCATCGCTTCATGCTGCTTTCGAACCATCTCTTCCTGTTCTGGAGTCAATTTCATTGGACCTTTAGGTATCGCTGGTATTGTTCCGTTGCTGCCGCCACCATATCCTCCTAGTGGAGGTTTTCCGCCTTTCAATGATTTCTTCTCGATGAATGTTCTGTATACGATGTATCCTGCTCCTCCTAATGTTGATATCAATCCTACAATCATTAATGGAAGTTTTGCAGGACTGCTCTCAGGAGCATTTATTGGACAGGCGTTGCTGCATGTGCCGCCGCAATCTATATTCTCTTCTCCAGCGTCGAGTCGTCCATTATTGCATGGATCAACTATGCATTTTCCGTCCTGACATTTTCTGCTTAGGCAGTCTTTATCTATGTTGCATGAACTGTCGATTGCGCATCCACTACATTCTCCGCCGCAATCCTTGTCAGTCTCTCCAGAATCTTTTGCATTGTTTGAACAATGCGCAGGGAGCGCAGGACCATTTATGCCTGCTGAATATACATAACATTTGCTCAAGTCGAATGTGCACTTGTTCGTGCAGCTTACAGTTCCGTAGCT